>ERZ1034842.233-NODE-233-length-27894-cov-16.984482_pt1 | contig 27894 bp, 24 predicted proteins | sample MGYA00520634_ERZ1034842 | MGnify/ENA primary metagenome ERZ1034842 (study PRJEB33766, sample SAMN09781734) | gut metagenome | biome: gut microbiome | host: Homo sapiens | place: Madagascar | study: EMG produced TPA metagenomics assembly of the PRJNA485056 data... | reverse complement strand
CTGAAAGGTTGACGGCAGAGATTCGGAGAATTTACAGAAAAAACGTTACGTAGCCCCTTCAACGATAAAACGATCCTCTCGAAAAAACTTGTCTTTGGTCTCAATAGCCATTTTAATAAAATCAGCTAACCACGCCCTGGTTTTGGGGTTCTGCGAAAGTATCATTTGACAGGCTTTGTCCTTACCTTTATTCACTCCATATGTTATGTGGATATTCCATGCCAAGACAAGAGAATCACAAAGGGCATGCATACCAAGCTCTGAGCCTTTTTGGAATTTGCCTAATTCAAGCAAATGAGCATAAAAGTTCTCAAAAAATTCCTCAAAGTGTAACTCAGATAGATCAAGGCGTTTTTCCGTATCATCATTTATCATTTATTCGCTCCATCAAATTATTGTTTAATCGCCACATCCCGACGCTCCCACGGCACGGCACGGAATCGGTTCGGACAAAAGCCGAACGTTGGTCAAATGCCACCAGACGGGATAGCCCTCATTCCAGACAGCACCGCCGGGCGTATAGGATGCCGCATAGTCGCAGACGGCTATCAGTTTTCCCCGCCATACCTGGGGATGCTCTGTTGTTGCTGGCTGTGTCATTCCTGCTCATCTCCGCCGTCTTCAAAATTTCCGAGGCAAAAGTCATAAAACGTCGTCCCGGTATTTTTCCGGATTGTCTTGACCAGACGGCGGAGTATCTTGGAAAATTCCTTTTGACTGCATTCATACTGAAGCAGAAAACAGGCCGCCGCCGTCCAGATCATATTATGAAGAAACGATTGCGACGGGGAGTCCGGATCGTCGGCCATGACCGAAAATATTTTTATGAAAGCATCGTTGTTTACGTTGGCGATATATTCATTTTCCACAAGAGCTTCAATGGCGTTTCGGACGAAGGAAATGAAAAAATTGTTGCAATACGCATCCACCATTGTATCTTTGCGGAAGAGAGACTTCAGCGAAGGAAAATCCGCCTGAAAGTCGCAAGGTTTCATTCCCATCACGGAAACAATCACTTTGCCCCGCACAAAGTTTTTGACATCCTTTTGGGCCGGAATATTGTCGTGTTCGTCGACAAAAATGCAATCCGGATCGCCATCCCATCGCGGGCATTTCCGCTTGACGAGTTTCAGCAGTTCCGGATGTATGACGATCGGCGGTTCGGCATCCTCATATTGAGGCGGCGGTTCTCCATGGGAGTTCAGGATGCGCGGATACTCCCCGGTTTTCTCAACGGGGACGATTTCCAGCAATTCAATATCGTGTTGCCACTCGTCGCCGAAATCGAACAGATAACCGAACCCGTCTCCGACTTCAAACGAGATCTCTTCCAGTTTGGTTTCAGACGCATCCAATTCGTCGTCATCCAGTTCGCAATCCGGCGAGGATACCGGTGTCCCGCCGATATCGAAACTGTAAAGGTGTTCTTCTTCACGGTTGAACGCTTCGAAAATAATCTCGTGCAGATCTTCAAAGGTCTGATCGGCGCGAATCAGAATGTCACTGTAAATTTCGTTGTCGTCGGACAGCGCGACGCGGAATACATAGGCTTTTTTCAGCGTTTTTGCTTTCGCTGTTTTTTGCGAAGCGGTTAGTTCCGCAGCAGCTTTGGTTGTCGACGATCTTTTTCGACTGGTTGTAGATTTCATAAATAACTCCGTGTCCGATGTGAGTGTTACTTGAGCTTCAAACCATCCTTGAACGCATCTCCGACTTTGCCGCCAAGTTCCAGATAGGTGTGGTTCACGGGATCGAAGGTGATCGGTCGCAATTTCGCGGGATTGATTTTTCCTTCGGTCAGGATACTTTCATCGGCGCTCACATTGACAATTTCTCCCACGGTGCATCCGGTCTTCTCGTCAAAACTGATGAGTCTGCATTCCAATGTCATCGGAAGTTCGGCAATGACAGGCGCATCGACAAAATCGGATTTCACTGTGTGGAATCCGGCCTTTGCAAGTTTATCCGGAACGTCGTTGCCGGAAACAATTCCGACGTAATCGCAGGGAACAACATGGGCGGCGTCCGCCATGCTGACCGTGAAACATTTCCGTTTCAGAATGTTTTTTGCGGTTTTGTGGTCCGGCGCAATACAGATTCCGATCTGATTGGTGTCATGAATCCCGCCCCACGCGGCATTCATGGCATTCGGCGTGCCGTCCTCGTTGTAGGTGGCGATGATGAATACCGGCATGGGGTAAAGGATGGTTTGCGCTCCGAAGTTCTTTCTCATAAGTTATTCCTCCAAGTATGATTGTTTGTCGGTTTGAACGATGTTGATTTTGGAGCAAACTTCCCCGCATCCAGATTTCAGACACGATTGTTTGCACAGCGCGACGATCAGCGCATGATACTCTCCGTAGAGCGAAACGTCAATCGGCAGCGCGTCCATAAAAATCTTTTGCAACTGACCGTAAGGCATGGTTCCATCGAGGTTTAAATGGCGTTCCGCCACTCGCCGGGTATAGGCATCAATGACAAAGAGCGGTTTTTGAAAGGCATAAAGCAGAATAGAATCCGCCGTTTCGTTGCCGACTCCCTTGACGGTGAGCAAGCGTTTCCGCAAAGCCCACACGTCATTCGATTGCAGGAAATCATTCTCGTTTTCGATGAAGAATTGCGCCGAGGATTTCAGATAAACGGATTTCTGTTTGAAGAATCCGGCGGGACGAATCAATTCCCGCAAAGTGTCATCCGGAATTTTCAGAATCGCTTCCGGTGATACAATCCCAGAGTTTTCCAGATTGGCAAGAGCCTTTTCCACATTCGTCCACGCGCAGTTCTGCGTCAAAATCGCCCCCGTGACGATCTCCCAGCGGCGACCGCTTTTGCACGGCCACCAGTGCTGTTCACCGTATATTGCGAAAAGGCGATCGTAAAGTTTGCGGACGGGATTGGCTGTTGGCGGTAACGATTCTTCCGATACCGGAGTTGGCAATGACGGAAATGTGTCGCCAATCTGAACTTTCAGAGAGGACTTGCCATTGCTCATGGAAACGGATATTGCGCGAATCGCGGTATGATAATCGGAAAAATCGGCATACTTCTTTTTGACGAGGGTATGAATCTCATTGCGAACCATCGTCCGCTGTTCCTCGTCAAGGTTCGAATTCTCAAACGCGGTATCGGCCTGTTCCCGCCGACCGGTTACGGCAATATTCCAAGCAATCATCCCCATCTGGTAAACGATCCGCCGACCGATAAGATCGAGACCGTTGCTGTCGTCGATATACTCCGGCAAAACGGGCGCACAAAGCCTCTCCAGTGCCGCCGAAAGACGAGTCGCCACTCCGATACGAGCAGCGTTCATCTGCCGCTTCCTTGCCCGTAATTTGGCTTTTCGTTTGGTTGCTTTATCTGTCTTGGGCATTGTTACGTTTTCCTAATTTGCATGAAGTATTGCTTTCCACAGCAGAAGTCCAAGCTGTTTATCTGTAATCAAAATCTTTTTAGGCTTATAATATCAAGTCCCATGATTTAGTTCCCTGAGCCATTATGCAATGTTATTGTTTTCTCTGTAACCAAAGCTTCTAGAAGCGACGATAACTGGAGAGGAATATGTCCATTTTTTATATAAATTCCAAGCTCCATGTTGGAATTCATCGCTTTACCAGTTAGATTAGCGCTTGTGATTAAGGCTGTGGTTTGATCCGCAACAGCACACTTTGCATGTACCGAGGCTCCATCTGGATTATGTTTTTTATCCCAAATATAAAACTTTGCAGTCGGCAGTTTTGCTCGCATATTTGAAATGGAAGCATAGTTGTCCGCAATGCCTTGTTTGGGTGAAATGTCCAAAAGAATATTTATGTCGACATTCCGCTGCATGGCTTCCGCTAATGCGTCAAGGACAATATCAGCCTTATACACAATGAAGCTCACAAGAAACAAAGTTTTCTGAGCCCCATGAATTAATTCACAAATGGCTTGTTCCGTCTGGCGAAGTGCAACGGAAGATGTTGAGGGACCTGTCCAAAGCAATTCTTGGCATCCTTTGGATTCTTCAAGCTGAATGGTAGCAGCCGCGGAACGAAAGGCCATGGAAAGCTCTTTTCCTGTCATGTCTGGATATTTTGTCAATTCTTCGATAAAATTATTGAAAAGAGTTTTATCAATGTTAGGCCCCCAGGCTTTTTTTAGCATCCCGACTTCTGACGCATGAGTCAAATTGCTCAACTTTTCTGCAAGAAGAGCCATACGCTCAGGAGACAACTCATAGGCTATCTGTGCCAGAATTAGGAATAATGAATTCATCAACTATACCTCCGCCTCAAAAAATGCAGCCTCTGAATTGTCAAAGGTCGGAATGACGAGAGAACGATCCAAATAACGATTCCCAGTTTCACACGATGTTTCGGCGATGAACGAACAACTATGACACGCCGCCGCGTGAAGAGATCGATCTTCTTGTGGGTTATGCGTGGAACACAGAGGGTCGGCGGAACAAATTGCAACTCGACGTAATGCAAGCTCAATAATTCGTCCCAAAGATTCCGCTTTTCCCAGTTCAACAAGTCCCCCCAAGGTTCCATCAGAATCAGACGCAGCGGTATACAAGAGAATTCCTGCCATTGGATTCTCTGCGTCACTTTTTGCATAAATCCGTTCTTGTAAACTTGCCGCATTATATCCGCATTCCAATGCGAACTCTCGAATAATCAAGTGCGCGATCGTATGCAGCAGCACAAACCGTACTCCAGGATATCCGACATCGGGCGGCAAATTATGACCGATTCGCCAACCGTTATATCCGGTAAGCAGCATCTCATTTCTTGCTTTGACCGCGTCTGATTTTTCCCATTGTTGAAGTTTATTCTCGGAAAAACGGATGAATATCCCTTCGCCGTGAACCTCGCATCCCGGAATCCAACGTGGAGGTTGTTTTGATAATGGGGCTCGCGAAACCTGTTCATCTGGAGATGCGAATTCATTGGTCGCTTCAATTCGAGTGTATCCAATCAACGCATTTACCTTGCGTAGCCTTTTCAGCAATAAAACATCACAAATTCGATCAGCATATTGGGAAGGGACTGGAGTCTTTTCACTCAGGAAATGCGGCCACTCGGAAGGCGGAGTTTCCGACGTCAGGACATTCCATTCCGGAATCTTTACATCATCTTCATGAATGACTACCTGTGTATCTGCCTGTGACTTCTTTTCTTGGATTGCATCCCAGATAACCTGATAATTCCATTTTTGTAATTCGGGAAGAATTTCCTGCTTTGCCAATACTTTTAGGATCGTTTTTACCTCGGCATCGGAATCGCAATCTTCAAAATATGTCCAGGCGTCCATCAGTAATTGTGACAATTCGTTTTTCTCCGTTGGAATTGCCAAAACCGATAACGAAACAGGAAACCAACCGTTTGTAGCCCCTAGCAGAACCGTTCGTGGCTGGCAATCACAATCTTCAAAAGTCCCCAAATGTGGATGTCGCCCCCGACAAGCAGGAAGATTTTCCTGCCCCTCTTTCCCGAAAGCGTGAACCAGGGAGCGAGCTGCACCGCAATCACATTTTACCCACAAGTTTTCTGTTTGCAAGGATGCTCCCCGCTCGAAGAAATGGAGAGCGCCTTTGCAATCGCTCGGTCCGCTGTGAACAAACCAACGCCAAGGAAAATCATCAATATGGCCATGCTCACAAGCTAGCAAAAAGCGAGAAGGGACAGCATCGGCATTTTTCCCTTTGGGGCAGTTCGAGTGAACAAAATGAGTCTGTTCCGGGCGATACAAATTCTCTTTAATCTCAAAAAGTCCGCTGTCATATTCTGCCAGCAACCCGCACTTTACACATCGCAACCAACGAGGAAAAGGCTTCACGGGGACGCCGACAAATGCCTCTGCAGAATGAAAATCCACCAACTCTTCCTGCTGAACAGGTGGCATCATTAACTCTTGAACCTGAGGTCCGATCACTCGCCGAACCGCATTCAACAGTCGCTCTTCATGTATGGGCGTACACCGTTCTTTTCGCCAATAATCCAAGCCCATGGTAATAACAGATAAATTCGGCAAATCAACGAGCGCACCGGGACCGTATGTCCAAAGAATTTGGCTGGGCCTTACCTGACCGACAAAGCAGTTTTCGTTACTCATATTGCACCTCCATCTTTTGAACTGGAGTCATCTTTTTTGACTTGTATTTCCCAATCAGGCTCCTCATCCGCGCGTTTTGATTTATCCATAATCAGCCGAACCCCCGGTTCTACTTCCCGCATGGACATGGGAACGGTTACATCATCCCAAGGAGCAATACCGGGCTTCTTCAACAGATTTACAACTTCGCCTTGCCGAACGGCCTTTTCATAACCTAATTTTCTGCCGGGAACATTCGCTTCTTTAATCCATCGGTCCATTCGTGAGGCGAACATCGCTTCGGCATGTTTCTCGGTCAAATTATTGACAACGTTCCTGGCACGACATCCTATTGCTTTTTTTGCGCCATCAGAGACCGAACAGCTGCCGGATGACATTTTTGAAGCACCCAGATTGTGGCTGTATTCCTCGTTTCCAAGGCGAATCATACTGACCATGGTTCCGGTCAGCCCTCGATCCAACGCTCTGGCGGCAAACGGGGTGACGGATTGAGCTTCCACGTGCTTGTAAAAGGTTGCGTGATAATGTTCAAACGTCTCGTAATGGGAAAAATCGCGAGGCCTTGACCATGTCAATACAGTACAAACCAGCCCCGGGAACGCACGTCCGACACGACTGGTCGCCTGAATATATTCCGCCGTGTTCTTGGGTTGACCATTGACAACCATTAATCCCAATCGGTTTACATCCACGCCGACCGAAAGCATATTGGTGGCCAAAACAACGTCAATTGCACGTGTATCTTCCTTGCCCCATTCATGCTTAAACTTAATTTCAAGTTGATCCAACTTTCGCGGAATTTCTTTGTTGGAAACGCGGGAAGTCAATTCATCGACATTTCGGACACTCCGCTGTATCAATCCCGGACGTTGCACATCGGTAGCCAATGCGACGCGGAAAGACCGGGTTTGCACATCGTCTTCCGCAAGACGTCGCATACCGCCCAATTCCCGTAAGGAATTAAAGTACCCGACCAGTGTCATATAGGGGTCAGCGACCAGTCCAAAGTGCTTAAAGAGGGATTGCGCTCCTGTCAGGAGTGCAACGTAAACACGAATCAAGACCGCAGGCCGCGAAGCACCCGGCGCACAGAGGCCAAGATAACGCCGTCCTGAACGTTGTTCAATGGGACGTTGAACGGCAAAGAAATTATCGTTTACATCAATGCCATGGGGGGGAAAGATGCTGACCTGCCGCAAAAACACGTTATTGACCTGCTTATCGGCTTTGCGAACTGTTGCGGTTGATGCCACGATTTTGGGGCGAACCGTTTTCCCGTTGTATTCCCAGGAACACAATTCGTCAATGGCGGTCTCATACAGCCCGACCATTGTACCAAGCGGTCCGCTAATCAAGTGAAATTCGTCTTGGATGATCAAATCCGGCGGACGAATGCTTTTCACCGCCTGAACCACGGTTGCGGGAAGAGATTTTTTCTTGGTATGTTGGCCTTTGCAATCAGCATCCGGCCACAGCAGACCGTGACGAGGACACTCGCAACTGACTTTGCCGAACAGCGTCCGAACCGCCCCTTTCCAAGCCATCATGGCAAACTTGTCAACTGTCGCAATCAACATGGATGGGGGACGATGATACAGTTCTTCATCCACGACAACGACCGGCAGCCCATGCTCCGACTGACTGCGGCTGAATTCACATCTGCCGAGAGGATCTCCGCAAAATATCTGCGTTCTTCCTTCATCCGTATTGACCACGATCTCCCGTCCCGGCTGAATTTCCGCGCCACACCAGGGACAAAACGTCAGCTGTGCCGGAGTAGAGCCGGTTCCAAACTGATGATCGCGTTCTTTCTCAATGGCGGTATGACTTTCCTCTGTCGTATTGGGTGTTGTTTTCTGTCCCACCCACAAACCGATTGTAAACGGTTCATTTCCCCATTGTTCCGGATGACGGCGACGCTCCGACTCCATCGCACAGATCAAAGCGGTTGCGCGTTGAAATTGCTGAATCGTCAGCAAGCGCAATGTGTAACGCATAATGACGGAAAGCCCGCGAGAATTGTCGAGTCCGCCAAGTTCCCCCTGAATGCGGCGAATTCCCATGGCAAAAGCCGCAACACCGAGATACGCTTCCGTTTTGCCGCCGCCGGTCGGGAACCAAAGCAGATCGGCAGCCGCTTCCAGCGTACTGGTTCGATCCTGATGCGTCGGGTCGGCCAAAGACGGAACGGCGAGCAAGATAAACGCCAGCTGGAATGGGCGCCACGAATGGTTTTTACGGGTATCAAAGTCCGAAAGATTCTTGTGTTCAAGGCGTCTCCGACTCAGGGCATACATGCTGTGAATACGCTGATCGGCCATGACGCGATTTGCAAACTTGAAGGCTTCCCATGCGAGAGCATTTTCAGAAATGACGTGCAACCCTTCACGAAGCCGATCCAGAATATTTTTGCAATCGTCGAGAGCGGATTGGGCGATTGCGGAATAATGAGCCATTTCCGGTTGAGTGGCTTTTGTTTTTTCTTCTTCAATCCAAGCCGCATAGTCATCGGTTAAAATGGAAAGTGCGGCAATCAATTCTTCTCTGGGCAGTTCCGCCAGATGACGCATATCAAGATCGCCTTCCTGATAAAGACGCTGCATCGCGGGACGATCTTCGGGAAGTGTTCCGGGCGTTTCTGTTACCGGAATTTCGTATTGCGGTATTACGACGGTTTTTATTTCGGTTGCCTTCTCGTAATCATCCGGAGACGGAACCGCATGGACCGCAATGCCGTGACCGACGGCAAATTCCACATGTTTCCGGTAGATCATGTTCAAGGAATGGAGTTCATCGTCAAAGTCATCAATCGCCAACAAGGGACGGCGAAGAAAAATGGCGGCACCGGTCGGCGATTTTACCCGAATCTCCGGCTGGAACAACCACGCCGCGTCTTGATTGACATCGGGGCGTTCCTGATCGTTGACCAGAAATAAAGTTACCATGCGCGATCCGTTGGAAAGCATCCGGGTGACTGTCCCCTGAATAAAAATCCGGTCGCAGGCGGAATCGATTGTTCGCGGAGTAATTCGACCTTCGGATAGTTTCAATATCAGAGAACCGCCGGATGGAATCCGTTTCCAGCAGCGTTTCGGCTTATCGTTTTTGGGATTGATAACAAATTCGCTCTCGGCGCGTTCATAGCGTCCCCACGTTGCCATGATCTCAATTTCGGGGAGTGAGCCGTCAATGCAGAACGTAAATCCCAAGGAGGACGGAACCAGAGATTGATTGCTGGTGGCGTCAATTGCGTCTTCTTCTTCCTCTATATTGCCGGGAGCGGCATTCTTTAATTGCGGAGAATGATTTTCGTTGGCGGCGACGACAAGGTCATCCGGCACATCATTTCCATCATTCGTGTAAGGATTATCTTTTTCTTTTTCCTGATCTTCATAGGGAACGCGTGGAGCCAGCTTCCCGACCAGATATCGATCGCGGACACTCATGCCGACCACTTCTTCTTCCGCACCTCCGGCGGGACCGAGAAGATCCGATACGACAGCTTGCTGAAGCAGATTGCGGACAAAATTCTGACAGGCGGGATCGTCTGCGGGGAATTCCGGCAAAGCCTTGAAATTTGGCAGATTCGCAAGTTGTAACGCTTTTTCCAGTTTGGAAAATTCCAGCTTCCAAACCAAGGCGGGACTATCCGGAACCACATACTCAATAGTCGAAAGCGGAATGGAAGTGGAAAAATCGGCGATGCGGTCGAAATAAAAAGTCGTTCCGGTATTCTCATGGCGAATCAGATAAATCCGCCGAACGCCGAGCGCCAAAGCCTGTTTCCGGTCGACAAATAGGAAGGCATCTCCACTTGCCAAGGCCGGCAGGACATAATCACTGCGGTCGGGAATGGTTAAGGTAAACATTTCCGGCTTGGCAAAAACAATCCATGCTGAACGTTCTTTTTCCGGCGGAGGCGTGGTGTTATGGATTGCCGATGAATTTTGCGGCATGTCAGTTCTCCTTGAGATAATATCCGCCATTTCGCGGCGCGCCGCGAAATTCGATGGCATCAGGTTTCAGTTGTTTCAGATACCGCTCCACGGTTCTGGGCGGAATGTTCAAGGCGTCTGCAATCGCATTTGCTCTCGAACCGGGATGGTTACGGATGTATTCCAACACCGCATTTACTCCGCCAATAACACCGCCAGTTACTCCGCCAAGTGGAGCCCCTTGATGGAGTTGAAGAGCTTGTAACAGTTCATGAAGCATGAAATCAATGAAAATTCCGGAGTTTCCGGCATCGGTGCTGGCGTTGATTGCCTGATAATACTGCTGCTGATTGTCATGCACCATGGTTTCGACGGGAAGATGTTGGAACACTGGATTCAAACGGGCGAGAATCAAGGATTGCCAGAGCCGTCCCATGCGTCCGTTCCCGTCAGCAAAGGGATGAATAAATTCGAATTCGTAATGGAACACGCAACTGCGAATCAACAGATGATCTTCCGCATGTTTCAGCCAGTCAAACAAATCATGAATCAGGGCGGGAACGCGCTCCGCCGGCGGCGCAATATGAACGGCCTGTGTTCCGGCAAAGACTCCGACACCGCCATGGCGGAATTGCCCGGCCTCGTCAACCAGCGCGGCCATCATGAGTCCATGCGCTTTCAATAAATCTTTCACCGAGAACGGGTCAAGTTGTGGGAAAAGATCGTAGGTGGCAATGGCATTTTTGACTTCTTGAATCTCGCGGAGTGGCGCAACCACCTTTTTCCCATCCAGAATATCGGTAACCTGACCTTCGGAAAGGGTATTGCCTTCAATCGCCAGCGACGATTGAATTGTCTTGATTTTGTTCGCCTTCCGGAGTTTCAGCGCATCATGCTGTTCCAGACGAATCGCATAACGTTCCATGAGCGCGGAAATCTCCGCAATCATCGAAATCGCCTTTGCCGATATTGTAAATGGTGGATGATAGAACATTTAGTTTGTCGCCTCCGTCTTCTTTGCGGACAAATGATCCTGAATTTTTATATTTGAATTTACCACCAATTTCAAAACAAACCACCACGCGTATATGGCTAATGGAGAACATGCGACCGATGTTTCAAGAAGACCATGCGCTATTTCATTACGTAAATTAGGACCAGGTTTCTCAGAGAAAATCGCTTGCAGGTTGAATACATAGTCTTTTGACAGAACCTTGTTAATATTCGGATCTTTCAATAAATTGCTTAATCCTATTTCAGATTCCGTATGAATTTGATCTCCGGAAATCTGAGATGTGTTTAATCCTGCCTGTCTCATCAGAACTCTTACCATATTCTCTATTTGCGGAGTCAACAGATGTATTGAATCTGCAAAATCATAATTGAATCCATGATATAGTCCTCTTGCCCACAGATAAATTCTATTATGTGGAACAACTGTTGAATATGAACAAATATCAATTATTTGCTGAAGTGAAATTTTATGTTCCATATTAAACGTATCCAACGAATGTAGAATTGCAGTTTGGGCGGATACCGTCATATATAACTCATAAGTTTTCAGCATTTGATGAAATACCGGGATTTCATTCTGCACAGAGTCAATCCCACTTAATTCTATTCCGGGCGTTTTTGCCTCAAGCCCCCCAAAGGACGATATATACCCTGTACCCAAAATCGCCATTAATGGGTGCTCTTGCAACATCTTGATGGCATCCTCTTTATACTTATCTTCTTTGGGTAATGGACATATATTTGAAAGATTAAATAATGCTGTATAAAAATCATTATGACTTATTTCGTTTGCGCAGGAATTCAAATAATCTCCTAAGTTATCCATGGGGAATGAAGCAGATATCGGAACCATTCCATGCATCGCATTAATCCGCGAAGTGTCCATTGCATTATGAATTTCTGTAATCTTTTTTTCCACATCAAACTGTGTTCTGTATGTGCTCGGAATCATCCGATATTCTTTTATTGCAGAAGAGTAAAATTCTGCGGCAGCGAGACTTTCTCTTGTTTTTGCTTGTTCAACAAAGTATTCAGCTTTCTCCGCATGAAGTTTGAATATTTCATCATCATTATTCGTATAGGAATACCATGCAAGGAGTTCATTGCAAAAGTCCTGCAATACAAACCAATCTTTTTCACGATAAGCGTTATTCTTGAATTCAGAAAGCTTATCAATAACTTTTTGAGCGCTCTCTTGAGCAACTTTTAATAAGATTAAAAAACGAGACAAATCAAAAATATATCCAGTTTTTACATAGGGTAAGGAAAGAAATAAGGAAAAAAAGTCTCGCTGTACTGCTTCAAATTCGGCTTGTAGTCCCCTCCCGAATCTTAAAAGCATTCTAATCGTTCGTTCCCAAACGTCTGCGGCTCCATCATACCAAGTTTCTTCTGTTTTTGGATACTGTCGAAAACAAGAAATTGCCGTTTTTGCATATTCAAATCCTTGTCCGCGCAACCATAAAATATCTGCAATACGTCCTTTCAAAATATTATTTTCTGTCAAAGGCAAGAAATCCTTCAGAAAGGATATCCCGTCTTCAGTTAGATCCTCAAGTGCATAAGAACGTCCTTGAGAGGAAACAAAAAAAGGTTTGTAAGGCATATTTATATCTGACGGAGCGAGATAAACAGAAGTAACAATTTTCAGGATCGTATAAAATAAAACTTTCTGTTCGTTGTTGTCTCTTTTGTTTTCTTCGATTTTTTTTGCAAAAAAATCGCAAAAGGCGGTAGGTCTTTGAGGTAATACTGATAATTGCGCATCAATATCACTTTGTTTCGCAATTTCAATTAGTTGCGTAATGTCACTTTCCATTCTCAGCCTCCTGCTCTTCTTGCCAGCGTTGTTTGTTGAGGATGGCGAGTCGGCGGAGAATTTCGATCCGGGCGGACTCGCTGATCGTGTAGCGAACGTTGTCACTGGGCGAAAGGTATGGCAAAGCATAAAAGCCATGCTCTAGATCTATACCATTCCATTTATACTGTTCCAAGACGGCATAATCTATGAGACGTTGGACTTCTCTCATTCGCAAAACTCCAGCGGATTCACATTGCGGATTGTGAAATTCGTTATACAACGCAGTTAATCCATATTTTTCATCCAACATTATGGTTTGGCGAATAATATGTAACAGATTTCCACCCGCAGACAAATTTTGCAAGGTATCGCTTTTGGGGGACGTTTCAACAGGAAATGGAAAAGTTTCGTATGAGTCGGACGGCGAGAAGTTAATTCCATATCCCATTGTTGAACTGGTTTTTCGCGCCCATTCTTGAAAGATTGTGGACGAAAGGATTGCAAAACGAATACTATTCGGAAGAATAACAGCCAGTTTATGCGCAAAAACAGAATTGTTTTTAACAAGTTCAAATTTCAAATATGTCTGAACTAACGACACCGCAATTACCTCACGACTTGCCAATTCCGTTGGCCAGTTTCCCGGATGCTTGGCAAATAATGTGCCGCGACCGATGGCGTGATAGAGGGCAGATGTTTTTTCTGCAAAATGCCACCAATATTTTTTGCGGCACTCCCGATTCTGTTTTTCACGTTCCGGCTTGACTTTTTCCCGAACGATATCAAGCAATTCGGGGAAATCGGCGGCAACGCGGGCAGGATAGTCTGACGGAACATGTCCCGAACTGAAATAATCTTTTTTCTGTTTTTCCGTTGCAGTTGACCATGAACCTTCCGCTGTTCGATCCAACGGCCAGTCAAAAAAGTTGATCACCCAACGGGATGGCTTTTGTTCCGGATCGGAATTAAGATCGTCGCCATTCAAATACGGAAACAGAACCTCGGCGTTTTTCGGATCCCGCTCAATAAAGGCTTTGGCTTCGGCTTCGGACATGGTAAAGCCTAACCCCAAGACAATAGATCCTTGATAGGACTGATTCGCATTGGCTTTCAAAACTTTGGGTGACCATTCGTCTTGTGCGGAGAGAAATGCGGAAATGGTTTCAACCTCTTTGCCGCTTAAAACAAATTTGTCGTGCCATGGGATATTTTTGACAATAAATACCGGTGAAATCACCACGGCTGCGGTTCCCGGCCACGGCATATTGGGATCGGCGGCGATAATCGTTGCACCCTGTTTCAAAAGTCGTTCCAATCCGACTTGGCGAGTGTCTCCCTCGGCAATCGTGTTACAGGCAATCAAGCCGAAAACGCCGCCATTTTTCAACAAGTCATAAGCGTTCAAATAAAAATAGGCGACCAAGTCCGCCGAACCTTTTGCTCCATCGGCAATCTGATTCACCAGATAATCCCGATAGGCCGTTCCAAGCGAGCCGGTCAAATGCTGTCCGCCGCTGAATGGCGGATTGCCGCAAATGGCATCGAATCCACCGGACTGAAATACTTCAGGAAATTCCAACGACCAATGGAATGGACGGCGGTGCTGTTTGCCGGTCGGCAAATCCAAATCTAATTTCTGCCGTGCTTCCACGTAGAAATGTCGATTTTGCGTATCGTCATTTTGCAGGATATCCGACACTATGATGGAAAGAGAGTCCAGGCGCTCCTGCAATTTATTGGTTTTTCCTTTGAAACTGAACACTTCACCGATAAACAGATCCGCCAGCAGTTTGACTTTGGACAATTGCTGTTGTGCGTTGGCATGGAGTTTTGCCATACGTTCCACATCGGTAATATCCCGAATCGGAACTTGCCGAATTTCCTCGCGCAAACGCAATGCCTCATCCACCGCTCCGGTAATCCCACTGCCGAAAAGATGCGTGTAGCCTTTGCCGTCCGGCTTCATTTTGAGTTCGCGCAGTTGTTCAATATCGTGAATGCCGAGCAGACTGTCGCCGGATTTCAAATTGTGATCCAAAAATCCGAAGGGACGCCCCTTGGAAATGGTGACCAGCCAGATGGAGAGTTTCGCCAATTCCACCGCCAGCGGGTTGATGTCCACACCGTAAAGACACTTCTCGGCAATCAGACGCCGTGCCGCATTCATGCGGTCATCCACCAGTTTCGTCATGGGTTCGGCAATGGGCTGATCGGAAACATTGCCCTCCGAGTCGATGAATTTACCTTGCTCTTCCGCTTTGCGCCACGCCTCAAACAGACGTTCCGAGAGATAACGGCAGACTTGCACCAGAAACGCGCCCGAACCCATTGCCGGGTCGCAAATTTTCAGATTCAGCAATTCCGCCGGAGATTTCAAACCCCATTCTTCACGCGGTGTTCCCTCCGCCGGGCCATGATACACCACCGGGTCGAGAGTCGTTTTGACAATCTTTTCCGTCAGAATTTTCGGGGTGTAATGAGTCCCGGAATCGCGGCGATCTTGCCCCATCGTCACCATAAAGGAGTCTTTGTGATATACAAGAGGCTGTTCCCACGCATCCAACCGAAGCCAGTTGGCATACGGGGTAATTCGTTCTGTCAATTCCACTTTTCCGCCGCAGACCGCGGAAATTTTCGCCAGCAATACCGGATCAGGTGTTCGCCGATACGCATTCTTGATCGCCGCAGGACTGCGCCCGGTAATTTCTTTCACGCGGTCAAACAGTTTCTTCTCGGAATCCAGCGCCAGCGACTCCAGTTCCGCAAGGCCGATATTCGGATTCTTCGCTTTGGCGGAACCGGACAAGCCCAATGTAATATCCGCCGCTCGAATGGCGGTATGTTCCAGCAGACCTTCATAAATATGTCCGATCTGTTCCACATCCAGCGCCCGATACGAGAGAAGAATCGCTCCGCCGGGTTGTTCCAGCACCTGCAAGGAGGTCAGCAGCAGCAATACGGTGCGGTTGTCGATGGGAAGCGGTGTCGGGTTGCACTCTTTCCAGCTTGTTCCCTTGGCGCGGCCTTCCAGAAACGGATATTTATCGGGGTTGAAGAGCGAACCGCCCAAAGCGGGAAGCCGCATCTCCGGGTGTTCAATTCCGCCATACACAGCCCGGAATACCGCAAGCAGTCTCGCCCACGCATCGTGACGGCGTTCCAGAATTTCCGGCCCGTATTGATCGGCCTCCGCCGCCAACTGACTCCGCAGTGTGGAAACCGCGTAACATTGATCGTAGGTTTCGCTTCCCAGCAACAGCAAGCCGCGTTCTTCCGCGCACAGCAGGAACACCAGGCGCATCATAACCGTCAGCCCCGCCTCGTACAGCTCCGATGGCGCAACGTCGCGCAGAAGCGCCCGGTTGCGGTCTTCGTCGGCTTTATCCAACCCTTGAATCAGCACTTCCACCGCCGTCCGCACCTGATCGCCCAGCGTGTCCGTCACTTCTTCCGCGCAATTCAGCGATTCATCCAAGAGTGCCGGAAGTGTATCCGCCGCGGGGCCGAAGAATCGGCGAACACCCAGCAGGGAGGAAAACGCCTGCAAGGTTTTGGGTTCCTGAAACCACAGACGCGCATACCACGAAACATTTCCGGAGGTTTTGCCGTTGGGGGCATTGACCAGCATCCACTGTTCCCCATTGGTAAGCAACCCCAGACGGACATCTTTCGTCCGGCAAAGTCTGGTCATTTTGTCGAGCGGAGAAGCCGCCCAATCATTCTGACGCATCACCGTGTCCAAATTGCATCCCGGCGGAAGCAGTCCGATAAAGATCAATGGCTTGCCGTCATTTCCCCTCACAAACCAATCCGGTGAAAACGCGCCGTTGCCATCATCCGCGGTCACAGAGAAATCATTTCCGGCAAGCAAAACTTCGTCCGGAATTTCAAGAAACTCAGACAATACCAGTTTCGCCCACTCCCGATGAAGCTCGGAAAGCGCCGGATCATTCTGATCCACCGCGTCGCACCACTCTTCATACGCGGCACGGATTCGGCGTTTTGATTCCGGATAAACCGCTTCCAGTCCCTGCGGAAACACACGATCCAAGACACTGACCGCGAGGAACGGGCCTGAAATATCAACGAGCGAAAGCCATTCGGCATGTTGAGAAAGTTTTTTCATAACGCAGCCCCCCACGCTTTGGTTTGCGGAATCAGAAACACGACCGCGACAGGGAAGGTTCGAGTTTGCGGATCGGCATAATGTTTTTCAATCGTCGCAGTTTCCTGTTCCTTTTCCTGAGGAATACGACTCAATCGAGCGCGCAGGGCGTTTTTATCTTTGTGCAACTGATTTTTCTCATCTTCAGTAAAGAACGCGAATGTCATCTGCAAGTCTTCCGGCTCATCCAATTCCTTGCGGATATTGGCATCCAAGTCATCAAGAATGTGAATGATATCGGCGATCTCACTTTGCTTCCGGCGCTCAATCGTATTGTTCAAGTTTTCCAGACGGTCGCGTGATCGAGCATCTACCGCCGCCATGATCGCGCTTTCATTTTTGGTAAAACGCTCTTTCAAAATCGCAAATGCCGTATCGGATATTTTGTCCTGCGATACTGCCGTTTCCAGCAGTTGATTCAGCTCCCGCTGAGTGGTAATACGTCGGAAGGAATCCGTCCGGAGTTCGCCTCCGGCAATCGTAAGTTCCTCATGCAACCGGTGGTGATCTCCGCCGGTGATAACCAGTCGCGACCAGACAATGGCATGTGGCATTTCAAGACCGGGAACGCTCTTGATCGCCACGCGCTGAAGATGCTTTACATCATCAATGCTCCAAATCTCTTCACGCAGCAAGCGCAAGGACATCTGCACCAGCTTGTGATTCAAATGCGCCAGCACCAAATCCTCCCGCCCCTTCATTAACGCGTGATCGAACGTGATGGCACGTTTTTCTCCAGTATGCGGATGATTCAAGCCGTTCAACGCCTGACTCCAAGAACCGGACAGGGCAGGAACGTCAAACACGCTTCCTTCTGGTAAACCGGGTAGAGAGCGAGAAATCAACGGTGGCTTTCCAGCCATATCCAGTGCCACTTTTACCGCATTGGTAATATTGTCGGGAGCAAGATGAAAATCCGACTCGGCTTCCAGCAGGCGTTCATGCAGATGTTTAATTCGCTCCTGCAAGTGTTTTTCCGCCGCGAGGAACCGGCTGGCCTTTTTGCGTCTTTCTTCGGTTGCCGAGGTATCCAAGGCGGAGCCTCGTCCCAGCATCGCATCTTCGATTTGCCGTGCGATAACCGGGCCAACGCTTCCCAAGTCTTCACGAATCGTATCAATCTTCAAGGCCGCACGCATCAGATATTCGCAATCGCCATCCATGTCGCCCGGTTTATGCCCGGACGCGGCCGTTTTTTCAAAGCCTTTTCCAACCGGATGCCAGATATAGACGGCACTCTCTTTTTGCCCGTGCCGGTCAATACGTCCATTCCGCTGTTCCATTACATTGGGGTTCCATGGAATTTCCACATGAATCATATAGTTACAGTAATTCTGCAAATCAATTCCTTCGGAAGCCGCGTCTGTAGCCAGGAGAATACGAACAGGAGAATTTTCGGGTGAAGTCTGGAACGCAGCTTTTACCGCTTCTCGCTCATCCGGGAGCAATCCGCCATGCATCACCATCAGATGCTCTCCGCCAAACCCGTTATGCGCCAAAATGGATTGCAGCCAAGCGTGAGTATCGCGATATTCGGTGAACAGGACAACGCGTTTGTTATTCCATTTCCCATCCGGCTTCAAATATTGACGAAGCCACGCTAAAATGGCTTTTGCTTTTGAATCAGGAATATCTTTGGCACGTTCTGCCCATTCCGTCAGTTTGTCCAATAAATTTCTTTGTTCTGATGTCAAAGTTGCCGTAAGCGTCCCATTCAGTTCCAAAACTTCATTTACCGCTTCGTCGGCCGTGTTTTCATTGGCAAATTCTTCCTCCGCTTTCATGATTGCACGATGCAGAATTCGTTCATCAAAGGCGGCTTTCCGCTCTTGTTTTCGACCGAATTCCAATGTTTCCCGATGTTTTGCCAGCGTTTTGGCAAAAGCTGCAGGCGACGAAAACAAACGCTTTTTCAACAGAATGTGAACAAATTTGGTTCCATAGGCATAGCGGGAATCCCCCACGGAAGCCATCCGTGAAGCGCAGAAATCTCGCAACAACTGGTGGACAGACTTTTCCTCTTCCGTATAGTTTACTGCCAGACATTTCAGCTCCCGGCGAGGGAATACCGGCTTCCCTTCTGAATCCACAATGTTGCTTTTGAGCCTGCGAACCATGACCTGTTGAAGTTGGTGTTCATTGGGCATAACCGTTCTGGCAAAACGCTGATCATCCAGCAATTCCAAAAGGGATGTGAAGGACTCCTGATAACCGTTGTGCGGCGTCGCCGTTAAAAACAGGTGATGAGCGAAATGCGGAGCAAGACGTTGGATAACCTGCGTCCGCTGACTTGGGATCGCGTATGCCGCAGCTGCAGCCGGAGCTACATTGTGTGCTTCGTCAATAATCAGAATGTCAAACATTCGTGGATAGGTGATTTGTGGAGGTAAAATATCTTTCAGCAATCGTAAGCCTTCGCCGCCCTTGATCCAATCCATGGACGCAATGAGGCGCGGATACGATGTCCACGGATTTGCTTGTAAGCCGCGTTCCCTGCGCAAATTCCGGATATATTCTGTATCGACAATGCGAAACTCAAGGCCGAATTTCTCCTGCATTTCAGTCTGCCACTTGATCTGCAAACTCGCTGGACATATCACCCACGCGGTTCTGGCTCGATGCCGTAGGATTAATTCCTGAATGACAAGTCCCGCTTCAATCGTTTTTCCCAAGCCGACATCGTCTGCAATCAATAAATTCACGCGCGCCATTCCGATAGCGCGTACAAGCGGATCAAGTTGGTAGTCTTCTATGGTAATTCCACTGCGAAACGGAGCTTGTAAAAATTGACGATCAGCGTTGGATGCAGCTCCCCACCGAACAGCGTCTAAAAAAGCATCAAGTTTATAGTTTGGGTCATATCCGGAAATGGTCGGCAGTCCTGCCTTTTCCAAGACCTTTGCTCCCGGCTCCAGTTCCCAAATGACTTGAAGTTCTTCTCCCATGGCATCTTCATCAATGGATTCCAGAGAAACCAAATGCTGAAGCTCTCGAAGATTGCGAGAAAGGGAGTTTCCATCGACTTGCGTCACAACCCATTGGCGTCGCCTCACTTCGACCAGTTGCCCGGATTCCGGCAAGGATGTGTTTTCTTCGATATGAGTTGTGATATCAGTCATTATGATCTTCTTTTCTTTTTCTGCATTTCGTTAACATGAACGACGATGCTTTTCCCGATGACTTCTCCTAAACGAACTGGAACTGCATTCCCAATGAGGCGTCCAATGTTTTTCTGACAAACTGGTTCTCCAGGTTTTGAAAACTTGTAATTGGGAGGAAAACTTTGTAAAATAGCTCCTTCACGAAGCGAAATCCCTCGATCTTGTTCAGGATGCCCGAAACGGCCATTCCCATAACCAAAGAACTGAGTTGTCATTGTCGGGGATGGTTCATCCCAGCTCATTCGGCCATAGACGCTTCCGTAGGTGTTCCCAGTTGATTTCTTGTGACACTCTGCGACCAAAGCTTTCGGCCAATCTCGCCACGTTCCTCCCGGTTTAGAAGCTCTGATTCGTTTTAAATTCAGAGGTGACAGTTTCGAACATTGATGCAGGGGATCGTCTTTTGATTTTCCACCAGCCTTCAACCTCGGAAGTCCGCCAATGACATTTCGAACCGTTTGGCGTTTTGCACCGAATTCGCTCGGAGAAAGCAACTGTATTTCTCCCAATTTTGAAGCCAAAAGGACTAAACGGTGTCGGTCTTGAGGAATTCCATAATCAGCGCAGGCGACGACCTGATAGTTTACGTGATATCCATTGTCATGCAATGTCTGAATAAACTTTTGAAATACATCCTGCTCTTGCAACCCTGGAACGTTTTCCATTGTTACAAGTTCAGGAGATAGCTCATTTACAAGACGTGCGAACTCAAGCAATAGAAACCATTTTTTATCCTTTTCTTCAGCAGTCCTTGCTTTCAAATTGTATGTAGAAAAGGTTTGGCATGGCGCACATCCTGCAAGAAGGCGCAACGAACGCTTGCGATAGAACAAGCGTATCTCATCCGGAGTCAAGTCCGTCACCGATTTTTTTAGAAATTCGGCCTCATTATTTTGCTCGTATGGATATTCGCAAATAGGGTCAAGATCAACTCCAGCACGAACTTTTATTCCTGCATCAAGTAGACCACGGGTTAATCCTCCTGCGCCGCAGAAGAGATCCACCGCGTAAATTTGTCTAACTGGTTTAATGTGTTGTTGTGTAGTCATGGTTGAACTTTCTGTTGCCATTGTTTTTCGTTAATTCCAGCGGCACCTCCGGCTTCAATCCATGCATCCACTTTATCTTTTTTGAATTTCCAAAATCGTCCGACTTTTGAGGCTGGCATACCGCTGTGTTCAATCCAGCGATATATAGTATCAGTACTCGCACCTACATATTTGCAGATTTCTTCCATTGATAGCCAGCGGTCGGTCATTCTTGAAAATCCTTATCCATGGTTATGGCTCAAGAGAATGCTTCAGATACAGCACCTCTAGTATAATGTATCACGGAAACATAAAAAATCAAGCCGTATAGGTCCGCATAAAGGCGCATTCACGTGATTTTCTTTTTTAGATTTGTCTTTCCTCCTGATTAAAAAAGGCCGACTTTTTCGGATTTTTCCGTCCTGGTCGGCACGGGATGGGGGGCAGCAGTGGAGCCTTTCGGCTCCGCTTGTCGTCTTGGCCTCTGGCTGTGAGTATATAATGGACTCTATCTCATGACAAAGCCAGTCGTTTATTACAAGAAAAAGCGATATAGTTTTTATCCGTGATAGTACCATGCAAGAATTTTGACCGCACAGAATCCGGAGAAGCACATTCCGGCAAGAATCCATGCGGCGATGGCGGCGGCGACGTTGACGTACATCAGTCCCAATCCGGCAAAGAGTGCCAAAAACAGCAAAAACAGCGCAATGAGTTCCAGACGCTTCCAGCGCTTGGCGGTTTTCTCTATCAGAAGGGTTCGTTCCATGCTTTACCTCGCTTTCCAGTCTCCGGATTCGATCACGGAGGCTTGGAGCGGTAAACGGTTCATCACATAAATCCACGCCTTGGTTTTCGTGCCGTCGGTCAGCGTCGCGGGGTAAAGGCGGCGGTCGTACATTCTTGGATAGCCCTCAAGACGGTCTACATCCGCCCATGCGGAAATGGGAATTTCAATCAGTTCGGCTTTGACTTCCGTCGTGCCTTGCGGCACAAACGCGGGGAACCCGTAACCAGTGTCGTAAAGCGTCCCTTTGACGATGCATGGCGTGATGCTGACGGCGTTTTCACAAAACCGATGGTTGCGTTCTCCGGTCATCAGCGTTCCGTAGGCGATCAGGAGTACGGTTTTCTCTTTCATTTTGACGATTTCCTTTTGGTGAATTTGTTGGGTACATGATAAAATCTTGCTCCGGCGGAACACATCTTCCGGTAGTCCTCCGGGTATGGCTGACCGTCGCGGGCGATTTTGGTCGCGGCGCTCATTTCATAGGTGAGCGCGGTGTAGGATTCGCCACGGTATTCGACTTCCAGCCATTCGCGGCGGTAGACTTTCGGGTATCCTTCATAGGCGTCGAGCGACCGCATATCGCATTCGGTGATGAGGTAAAGCACCCCGAAAACACTCTCGCCCTCGGAAAAATCAATGTCGGCATAAAGCCGTTCCACAAGGCGGTAGTTCGGCAGACGCGCCACACCGATGGCGGTCACGCCCGGACACCGGCGCATCATGCGTTCCGGGAGCATGTTCGACCCGTAGGCGAGATAAAGAATCAGGTTTTTCATGGCGTCCTTTCGGTTAAATCTCAGTTTGCTCCGCACGATGCATATATAACCATGCAATCGGCGATATATCCAGTTCAATATCAGGAATAATCGCAAAATAAACCAACCGCCGGATTTCGCAGAGTCTGTCCCCTGTCGCGGTGAATGTTTTTGACCACGATCAGGCCGGGCGCGGCCGCTCCCGCATAAGCGAACGTCGGGGCGTTTGCGAGGCTTTGACGGCGTTATTTCATGCTGGTGTTCGGTGCGACGGGGCATATTCTTTTTCTCATGTTTTCGGGCTATTTCTGATATTTGACTTGCAATAGAGGAAACCGACGCTGTCCGGCGTCGGCTCCTGTCTATGAGGATTATTGCCGGTCGTAATCGCGCTGGGCGGCGGCGCGCGCCTTCTCGATGTTTTCTGCGGTCAGCTCGCCTTCAATTGCCGCGAATCCGCACTTCGGCGGCGGAAGTGGGTATTTCTCCAGATCGACAAATTCGACGTTGCGTGAAAAGAGACATAAGGACGCTTGGCAGTCGGCGAAATCGCCGTCTTCGGTGGTCGCTACGATCAGGGCGTTTCCCGCGATTACCGTAGGCCCGGCGAGTTTGAATCCCCATGCCTGTTCCTTTAAGCGTGCTTCTTCGTCGCAAATCAGCGTGTGGTTTTCGCCGAGGTCGATGCACTGAATCATGCCGCATCCGATCTGTTTGTAAATGGTGTGGAGTTCGTTTTCTACGTTGACGGCTTCGACTTTTTGTTCGACGGCATTGATGAAAATTGCTTTCATTTGCTTTTCCTGAAAAATACTTTTTCCGTTGCTTAGAAGCGGCATCCGTACCACCTCCCGATCACGTGCATACAATGCCGCTTCACTCGCTCAATAGCCAGTCTGATTGAGCTCAAATAGAGCTATTTATGTTGCAGAAATCTTGCGAAATAAACTGGCTTTTTCCGAATGCGGCAATATGGATTTTGCTTCTTCTCCGGAGGCTCTCCTGCTTCCGTCGGATGGTCTGTATCCAGCTCGCCTTCGTCGATTTCGTAATGGGCGAATCTGAGCGCGGTCAGTCGCTGAAGGAAAACGATGGCGGCCTTGCCCGGCTCGTTCTCCGGAAGCGGAAAATCCTTCTGTCCGATGAAGTCGAGCGTCTGGCGCATGAACGCCAGCGGGTTCAGATGGCTGTTGAAAGGATTCATCTTCATTCCTTCGACGATATCCATGGCGGTCTCGCCGACGAAAAATTCGCCGGAACATTCCAGCGGGTTCCCGTCCAAATCGGTGTCGTGGATTCTGATTTTCATAGTTTATGCTCCTCGTTTGTTGCGGCAACGTTCGCGTTGTTGCGGCCGTGTCGCGGCTCAAATTTTTATGACCTCCAGCCCGATGCTGGTCTTATGCTATCATCGCAACACACCCCCAAACTTTGCCTTTGCGGGCATATTGTATTATGGGATGCCCGTGCGATGGCCTCTCAAAATACTTGCGATTTTGGCGAGTTTGACCCCGATGGCGACTTGCATAACAAGTCAAGTCGCGCTCAGCCAAAACCGCAAGATTCATTCCAACTTTATTCTCAAAGAACCGCTTGCATCGTCTGCAAGCCATGCTGGGCATGGCGACCGGTTTCCCGGTCGCCGCCCTCCGGTCTTACCGACCGGCGGGTCTGCCGTGTTTCCACGCCGTGCTTCCCGGCAGGTCTTTCAGCAGGTGGTGGCGGGCGGTTTTGAATTCCGGCCCGTTCATGCTCAGCCGGAGGAGGAAAACCCGCATGTCGTACTTCGCGCTTTCCGCGCAGTAGGGGCGCTGGTTTTTCGTGCTCGCGCACTTGGCGGTCAGGGCTTTCGCCGCGATCATCAGGCAGAGCTGAATGTGCGTTTTCACCTCTCCGGCGTGCGTTGTGCCGTTGAATGCACGAACCTCCACCGTGCCTATCCGCCATACGTTGTTCAGGTTGATCGCGTGGTAGCGCATGGAATCGTAATGGCTTGGATTCGGATTCTCGTAGCCGAACCATGCTTTGTTCAGCGCTTCTTTCGTGCTGGGCTTTGCCTGTTCGAGGCGGTCGATGAACCGGCGGTCGGTGCGCTTGGTGTAGCTGTCGATCCGGCTTTGAAACGTTCCCGCCGCCTTGAGGATCAGCTCCTCTTGCTTGTACCAGATTCTGGCGAAATTCGTCGTTCCTGTAATTTTTGTTTCGATTTCCCTCATGATGAAATCCTTGGTTTGCCTTGGGCTGCCTGGCCGGGGAAAGCTCCGCTTCGCCCAGCAAAGCCCAGCAGTGCATCATGGTTATTCTTCCGATTCCGAACCGCCTTTATCAAGCAGTTCGTCATCTTTTTCCTTCAATTCCGACTGATTCACTTCCTTAGAAAGCATGTCCGGAATTGGTATTCCCAATTGCCGCATCAGCTTGAGTTCCTTGGCTCTCTGTCTCAGAACGGAGAGATAATCCCGTCCTTCCTTCGCGCATTCCGCCGCCAACGTTGTGGTGTTGTTTGCAAGACGTTTCTCCTGGGCAGTCGCGGTCTTCGCCGGATCAACCGATTCGGCTCCATCCCAAAACCACAGGTGTCTTTCTGTCAATACGTTTTTCATGGTCGCAAGCGTGTATTCCCGGAACCACACCTCGAAAATCCGGTTCAGAACTTCCGTTTCCCAGAACGAGCGGTCAACCAGAATCGACTTGTGGTAAATCTGATTGTCCAACCGACCCGACGCATAGTTGTGTCCGGAAAAGTCCCCGGCGAGCGTTCCATAGGTCGTCACGACACACCGGGCGATTTCCGAAAGAATGATCTTCACGAATTCGCTGTGGTTCGCCGCCGGTTGTTTGGGGTCAAGCTGTCCCATTTTCCATCCGGCGGGAACGGTCAGCATCATGTTCCGTTCGAGCGGAATGGCATCCATGGGCTCGACTTCATCCGATTCGCCGTTCGGCGGGGCATCCGTGTAGAGAATCGCCGCAAAATCCGCTGCGGCCTCCGCTGCGGAAAGCACAGCAAGATTGTATCTGCGAAGTTGGGCAAACAGCGGCAGTGCCGGTGTGATCTCGGGAACGCCACGATGCAATCCCGGCCGGTCCTGACGGTAAATGTGAATCATGTATTCCGCCGGAATGTGGATCGCATCGTCCCCCGGCATATACCGGATGTCGCCGGGATGGTACTTCAAAACCCGGTAGTCCGTCGGATTTCCCCAACGGTCATACGAGATTCCGTCGACACTGGTATCATCTTCAAACCAGCGCAGTTCACCGGAAACACGATCCGCCTCAATCAACTGCAGGTCCAGTTTTACACCGTGGCGGATTTTGGGATTCGTTGCCAGCACGGCAAACGCTTCGCCATCCTGACAGCGGGTCATTCGCATCGTCCGGAGTTTCGGAGCAAGACGAACGGCATCCGACCAGCGCATGAATGCCGTTTCCACAGCATCGTTGAACGTCTCGTCGGCGGATAGCATCTGCAGTCGCGGACCCGTACCGATGGTGTCGTTTGCGAGCATCTACCAGTCCTCTGGCGTAGGAATTGTTGGCGACTTCGTAGCGCGAGCGCATCCGCAGCGTCCGGCGCACTTCCGGCGCGGCCTCCATGTCCGCCGACAGATGGTCCGCCGCCGACCAGTGACGCCAGTTGTCCCGTGTCGTCTGCGCCGCATCAAACCGGGCGCGGACAAGCGGCTTCGGAGGGGTTCTGCTCCGAAAAATGGATTTGAGTCTGTTGAACATCGATGGATCCTCACGCCCCTGAATGGCACAATTTGGTTATCTTCAGGCCGGAAGTCCGGGATTTTAGGGCCTTTTTCGACGCGAGATATTCATCTGCCGCAATCTGATCGGCAAGGGAATGCTGCTCGACTTTCTGTCCGTCCACTTCAGCAGACTTCGGTCCCGAGGCATTCCGCCTGATCGCCTCTTCCAGAGTTTCATTTTCCGGCATGGCAGCACTCCGGTTCATACTTCCCGCGATAGGATTCACATTCACCGATGATGAACTCCGCATGATGATCGCATTTGTTGAGAAGCGCGCACTCGATTGCCGCAAACGCCTTCCGCATTCTGCGGATCTTTTTCTTCAGTTTGCGATACCGGGCAGCCAACTCGGCATATTGTGCCGAACACTCCAGGCATTCCACATCAACTTCACTCATTGATTTCCTCCGTTTTTATGTGATTTGAAGACTCATTTGAGGCTTCGGTTATTTCTCTGACCGGAAATTCGCCACGTTCGTGGCTGATTTTCTCTTCCACCTTCTGAATCCGTTCTCCGAGCCACATCATACAGTTTACTGCCATGGAGTTTCCGCATGCTTTGTATCTGGGCGCGTCAGGACATTCCTCCTCGGATTTACCATTCCAGGGAATTCTCGTGTGATTGTCGGGAAAACCCATTAAGCGCTCGCATTCGAGGGGAAGCAGTTTGCGAACTGTCGGTTTTCCGGATGGCGTATAGGCGACTCCATGCACATCTCCGGCAGTCTGCGTATACATCACACCTTCTTCAGAAACCCCCATACCCGATCCCCCGGAACGTTCACCGGGCTTCATTTTGTCTCCATCAAGTGCGATTGCTTCGACAATGACGGTTTCCGCGCCGGGACCGCCTGCCGTAACGGTTTTTCCAGCTTTTGCTTCCGTCACATAAAGACCGCCGTTCGGACGATCTTTCCGTCGATATCTTCATTTACATCCTCTTTTTTTATTAGGGTAAAATCTCCGTAATTTGGAATCGTCCCATCTTCCGGAAGACCTGCGATCTGACGTCTCCATAATTCCTGGAGCATTTTTTTGATTTCTCGAAAAATTCTCTCCCCCTCAAAAAGGCGAATTTTTCGAGTCTCAAAAGGAGGAGCAATTTTACCCTCTCGAAAAATTCTCCGGGCTTTTATAGAGAAAGAATAGCCTAAAAGAAACCCAAAATTCAACGCCAGGGGAACGAGGAATTGACCTCAAAATATTCTCCCAAATCTCCGGTTCGGGTTCCATTTTCGAGCCGGATTGAGCCGATGTCGCAGAGCCTTCCTGTTATTGTTCCTCTCGCGCGCGTAACGGGGGTGTTTTAATTCCTATGCCGCCTGACGAACTCGGCGGTAGCCGTGGAGCAATCCCCCAAGGAATGAGGTCTCAACGACTTCTCCATCGT
>ERZ1034842.230-NODE-230-length-28385-cov-7.239887_pt1 | contig 28385 bp, 31 predicted proteins | sample MGYA00520634_ERZ1034842 | MGnify/ENA primary metagenome ERZ1034842 (study PRJEB33766, sample SAMN09781734) | gut metagenome | biome: gut microbiome | host: Homo sapiens | place: Madagascar | study: EMG produced TPA metagenomics assembly of the PRJNA485056 data set... | reverse complement strand
GCCGAGGGAGTGGCCGCCCCGGAGCATGCCTACGACGCGCGCCTCGCGCACGGCGGCGGGCTGTACATCTACGGTCCGCGCGGGGTCGGCAAGACCGAGATGGCGTGCCGTATCGCCTACGACTACGCCGGCTCGCGCCTCGATCCCCGCTTCGGCAACTGGGCGTACCGGCCCGTCCCGAAGGGCAGGCCCAAGCACGGCGTCAGATTCGTCGTCTCGGCGGACCTCATGACCGAGCTCCGCTCGACCTTCGACAAGGGCGGCGACAGCGAGGCCGACGTCATCCGCAGGTACGTGAACGTCCCGGTCCTGATCATCGACGACCTGGGCAAGGACTCCTCGACCCAGTGGGTGCTCGCGAAGCTGTTCCAGATCGTCAACGGCCGCTACGAGGCCGAGCGCGCCACGATCGTCACCAGCCAGTACACCCAGGCGGGCCTCGCCGCGGTGCTGTCGGAGTACGGCCGCAAGGAGGACGCCCTGGCTATCGTCTCGCGCCTGGCCGAGATGACCGAGCGCGTCAAGATGGACGGCCCGGACCGCCGCATGGCGCCCTGCGGCGTCGAGGGAGCCGGGCGATGAGCCGCCGCGCCCCCCAGGAGGGGCGCAGCTATGAGCAGGCCCTCTACTCCGTCGTCCTGCTGGTGCCGCGCCTCCCGCGACCCGAGCGCACCGGGACGGTGAGGGTCCTGCTCGACTTCATCGCCGACCTCTGGGAGCTGGACCGGTCGCGCGTCGATGCGGACTTCGCATCGCTCGTCCGCGGGCTTCCCCGTTGATGTCCGCATGGGTATGCACATGCGCGTCCGCACATCTGCGCGTTTGCGCATGCGCATACCCGCACAGATACACACATACGAGGGCGCACGGCCGCGCGCCCTCCCTGAGGGATTGGGGTTTCCCGTGGAGAAGATCGAGGACATGTCCGCCGGTGAGGCCGAGGAGCACATCGCCGCGCTCTACGGCGACGAGCTGTACGGGCTCGAGCTCGACGGCGAGGTCTCGGGCGAGGGTGCCATGCGGTGCGCCTGCTCGCCGGTCCATGACGAGGTGAGGGGCATCTGCGATATGCTGGGGCTGGACTTCACCCGCGTCGACCGGATCGCGACCGGGCGCGCCGGGATGCTCTGGGCGGGCGAGGGGATGCCGCACCGCTTCGACGCGTGCTTCGAGATCCGGGCGCTTGCGCGGCGCCTGCGGACGGTGCGGCCCGACGGCGCTTCCCGTTCGGAAAGCGCGGGCTCGCGCAAACAGCCCCGTTATTAGGCCGCGTTAGCATCTTGTGGGAGTACGCACACGGGCCTGAAGCGCCCCGGCAACGGAATGGAGTTTCAAGATGGACAGGCGAGAGCTCGAGATCATGCTGAACGAGGCCTTCGACCGCGGTATCGTTTCGGTCGGCCATTTGGTTCACGAGACCGTCGAGGTCGGCTTTTTGAACGAACTGGGCCGAACCGTTGGCTTCACGTTGAACGGGTGGAAGGAGGCTATCGAGACGATCCCCGTGGACCTTTTCGATAGCTTTGACGACGGTCGCGGAAGGGAGCGGTTCCTGAGCGATTGCAAGGTGCTCGGAGGCAAGGTTCCGCAGAACACCTATCGCGGGGAACTCGTCTCGGCGCTTGCCGATGTGCTCATGGTCGAGGAGGACGCCCCCGCCCTGGGCGCCCTGGAATCCGCACTGGACAGCGCGAGGCGAAAGGGCTATTGCGTCTTCGACCGCGGCGTCCACGGCGACGTCCCGGCGGACGGCCTGGTCTACCTGTGCTCGACCTATCCGGCTGCGGTCGGCCTGAAGGACTCCCTGGATTCCGTTCGGGCTCAGGGCAACGGTCCCGATACGCGCACCCTTGGCGTATACCGCATGGTGGACGGCTACTGCATCATGGGCGGCTTGGATAGCGGGTCGCAGGCTGATGCATATGCCGTCGACGCCGATCTCGCCGAGGGCTGGGGCGTCGGCGACGCCGCCTTCCGCATCGCCGACCTGAAGGCGAAGACGTTCTCGTATGCCGTCGAGGCCGGCGAGGCGCAAGGAGCGTCGACGCTCGTCTACTACACCGATGAGGGGGCCGACCCGGTCCTCTTCCAGCAGACCGACGGCGACTGGCGCCTGGCGAGCGACAACTTCCTCGCGGAGAACGCGATCGTCGAGGACTTGGAGCAGGCCTATACCGGCGAGATCTCGCCGGTATATCTCAATCGGGATATCGTCGACATGGAGGAGATGGCCGAGGCCTACGGTTGGGTGAGGCCGGAGAGGACCCCGGCCTCCATCGCCGCCGTCGCCCGGAAGGCCGCCGCGTCCTCGGCAGCCGAGAAGCCGTCGCCCGGCAAGGTCGCCGACGCTGCCCGCGAGGTCTCGAAGGACTCCGCGCCCCGACACTGATACCATGGGGGGTGCGGATGCGCCCGCAGGCGCTTTGGCATACACACTCAAACGCTCAACCGCGCATCCGCACATACCCATGCATCCGCATCCGCATATATGCGTAAAGGTGGCACGCCATGATCAGGAACGTTCTGAAACCCGACGGCACGGCGCATATCGAGCAGCAGGTCGGCAACATGCGATACGATCTCACGACGAGGCAGGTGGATACGGTGGTCCCCGGGGCAGGCGCCACGAACCTCGTCTTCGGCGCCGACGGCCGCCCGCACGTCGAGCTCACGACCGGCAGCATTCGCCAGGATCTGGGCAGGCCCGGTTTCGACACGCTCCTGTAGGTTCCGCGATCGCACATCCGCACACATACGCAGTTGCATACCCGCATACCTGCGCGCCCGCACAAATATGCACCGGCATACCTACGCACGTATACATAAACGCACGACCGCATCCGCGCCCATCAGGCTCCCATCCTGGTGGGCGCCCTGTTTTCCAACGGTTTTCCCTATCCGGTGTCTAAGCCGGCAGATACGGGGAATAACCACCTAAGGGGAAATGAACAGCGCCGAGGGAGGGCGCGCCCCGGAATATTTCGGAAGGAATGGAGAACGGAAATGGGAATACCCGCAAGAGCGGCGAGGCCGCTCGTCGCCTTGGCCATTGCCGCCGCATCGCTCGGCTGTATCGCGCACCCGGCATACGCTGAAAACGCGACTGCCGCCGTGGTGTCCGACGACGGCAGCCATATCGTCGTAGACGTCGACCTAAACGGAGGCGCGTCTGATGTCGGCTCGGACAGGCAGGGCGCGGAGAAAGACAGTCAGGGCGAGTCTGTTTCCGACACGGAAACAGACAAGACCATGAAAGCATTCGAGGGCTTGATGACGTTCAACGTCATAATTATAAAAACCGCGTTTTACTACATGTTCCTGCCGTTCATTTCCGCGATGGCCATGATTCTCCTCTTAAACGAATTACTGGACCTCCATGATCGCCGCCGTCTTTAGCCCCGACGGATGGACTGAGCCGGTATCGCGGCGGCCGTAAGCCCGGCCCCGTCGTCCCCGCCAACGAAGTTGTCTATAACCGGGCGGCTCTGCCCGAGCCGCCCTTGAATGAAGGGAAGCCCCTATGATGCTTTTCGAATCTATGATATTCAACCTGCTCCCCGCCGCCATCGGCATCATGGCCGTCGTGCTGGTGTTCGAGAGCTGCTGGCGCAAATGCCCGCCAGACAAGCTCATGATCGTCTCCGGCGCCGGTAAGATGCGCAGCGTCTCCGGCAAGGGTACCTTCGTGATCCCGCTCCTCCAGCGCGTCGACACCCTGTCCTTGGGTGCCGTACAGGTGCAGCTCACGACCGAAAACGATATCCCCACGCAGGACGCAATCCTCATCCACGCCTGCGCCGTGGCGAACTTCCAGATCGGCCAGACCCCAGAGCTGATCGAGACCGCGTCCAAGAACTACTTGAATCTCGACAAGGAGGAGATGACCCGCCAGGTCACCGAGGTCATGCTGGGCAAGATGCGCGAGGTCATCGGCCAGATGGACCTCAAGGAGCTCATGCGCGACCGTGAGAGCTTCAACGCGAAGGTCTTCGGCGGCTCCAAGGACGACCTCGCCAACCTCGGCTTGGAACTCCGTACCTTCAACGTGCAGGACTTCTCCGACTCCCAGGGCATCATCCGTTCCATGGGTGCCGATCAGGCGGCCGAGATCAAGAAGGAAGCCGAGTTGGCGCAGATCAAGGCGGCCGAGGAGGTCGCCATCCGACAGAACCAGCTCGACTTGAAGCAGGCCGACCTCAAGAAGCAGGCCGACAAGGCGAAGGCCGAGGCCGATATGGTGAAGGCAACCGTGACGGCCGAGAAGCAGCGCGAGCTCTACATCGCCCAGCAGGAGGCCGAGATCGCCGCGGAGACCAAGAAGGTCGAGCTCGCCGAGCGCCAAGCGGACGTGAGGGAGCGCGAGCTGAACGCGACCGTGAAGAAACAGGCCGAGGCCGACCGCTACGCCGCCGAGCAGGCGGCGGAAGCCGATCTCTACAAGCGCACGAAGCAGGCGGAGGCCGCCCGCATCGAGCGCCAGAACCAATCCGACGCCGAGCTGTATTCCGCCCAGAAGGACGCCGAGGGCATCCAGGCCCGCGCGAAGGCCGAGGCCGAGGCCACGCGCCTGAAGGGCGAGTCCGAGGGTGCGGCCGAGAAGGCGCACGGCGAGGGCGTCGCGGCGGGCATCAAGGCCCAGGCCGAGGCGTACAACGGCATGGAGAACGCATACCTGCTCGCCAACCGCTACATCGACATCATGCCCAAGGTAGCCGAGCAGGTTGCGAAGCCCCTCACTGCCGTCGATTCCATCAAGATGTACGGATCGGGCAACGCGCAAAAACTCGTAAAGGAGACCACATCGATTGTCGACCAGGTCGCATCCGGCCTGAAGGACAGCACGGGAATCGACCTGCCGTCCCTGCTGAACGGTCTGATCTCGAACCCCGATATCGATGCCGACTCCGCCGAGAACTCGGTGGAGTGATGGTCGTCCCGCTGATCGCCTCGGCCTTGCTGCTCGATTTCTTCGGCTGCATGATGCCCCTGGCATTGGTCGAGGACACCAAGGCATTTAAGGTCGGCGTGTTCCTGATTTGGGCGGCGCTGGTGGCGGATTCCGTCCTGATGGGCTTGTTCTATCCGAGGGAGCTGGCGGGGGTGAATCCCCTGTTGGCGGCAGGTCTCGAATCGATATGCCTCATCTGTGCCATGTATCCCCTGCATGGGTTCGCATCGAACTTGGTCCCCTGTGGCATCCGGGTCGATACTGCCGCGGCCCTCGCCTTCATAGACTTCCTCGTGACCGCTGTGGGATATGTCTCCCTGCTCTTGGGTACGATCTGGCTTATATTCTTCTAGGCTCGCAGGCATATGGACCTGTCGACCATCAAGCCGGTGCCCTTCCGGCCCCGCAAGCCGGAGGGTTCCGAGGAGTAGTACCGGGGCGGGCCGCCCGCACGTCGCGCAGACCGTCGGGCGGCTTTTTACATCGAAGGGGAGTGTGCCCCATGGAGGGGAAACGAAACCGCGGCGAGGTGACCGCCGAGCTTTCCGAGAAGGTATGGGCGAGGCTGTGCCGCGAGAACGCCCTGGTCGCGAGCGAGGTCTGGGTCGATGACGCCCGCCGGGTCGATTTCGTGGCCTACAGGCCGCATCGTCCGCGCGACCGATCGTCGAACCATGCGACCGCAGCCGAGCTCGAGTCCGGCACCTTCACGTTCGTCGAGGTCAAGTCGTGTATGGACGATTTCACGAGCGGCCACGGCAGGACGTTCGAGGGCGATGAGAACTGGCTGGTGTGCCCGCTCGAGCTCGCCGACTCGCTGGCTTCCAAAGGGATGCTGCCCAAGGGGGCGGCCGTGTACTCGCCCGACGCCCGCGGTGCCCTGCGGAAGCGCTACGACACTTCCGAATTCCGGCAGGTGCGCGTCGCCCCGGCAATCGAGCTGATATGGGCGATGCTGAGGCGGAAGAGCTCATGCGAGACCGGCGCCGGTTTCCCCGTATAGATCACCGGCACATCTGCCCGGATGCATATCCGCACATCGGCATACATACGCCGAGGCACATACGCGCACACGCATATATACACACCAGCACCATTGAACATATGCGCGCACGCATAAAGACATAGACGCACAGATGAACAGGTCGCGACCCCTTACGAGATCGCGGCCTGTTCTCGGACCGAAGTCCCACCCATGAAAGAAATCCGCGATGCCCGCATGGGAAAGACAAGCCGTTCGGCTGCGCGGGACCCACATCATTCTGAGGCTATCGTACCCGTTTGCGCATCGGGGTATACGGGCGCGCGGGGAAATGCGCGGAAGCATATCCGCCCCGCCTTCCAAAACTTCCTATAGTTTCTGCGAAACCCCCGTTCAGCGTATATTTTTTCGCTTGCGCGGGTATCAATTCCCCGTTACTGGTCGAACGGATGACGGGATATGGAAATGGCAGACGGTGACCGCTTTACACCGGAACAGGCCGAGGCGCTGAGCGCGCTGAGGGACGGGAGGAACGTGTTTCTCTCGGGCAACGCCGGCACGGGTAAGAGCTACGTGCTCAACGCCTTCATATCGGACCTGAAGGCGCGCAATGTCGATTTCCTCGCCCTGGCGCCCACCGGCATCGCCGCGCTGAACCTCACGGACGGCTCGACGATCCACCGCACGCTGAAAATCGCGCCGGGGGTCTGCGCCCCCGATGGCCCCAAGGGGTCCCGCAAGGTGCTCGACGCCGCGAAGGTCGTCATCATCGACGAGATCTCGATGTGCCGCATCGACCTGTTCGACCACGTGATGGGGATGATCTCCCAGTCCATGACGCGCAACGGCGCGAAGCAGGTGGTCCTCGTCGGCGATTTCTTCCAGCTGCCGCCGGTCGTGACCGAACGCGACTCCGCGCTGCTGATGAAGTTCTATCCCGGAAACCTCCAGGGCTGGTGCTTCAAGTCGAGGTACTGGACCGGCTTCGATTTCGAGCCGCACGTCCTCAAGACGGTCGTGCGCCAATCCGACCCCGATCTCATCGACAACCTGAACCGCGCCCGCGTCGGCGACGCGTCGTGCCTCGATTACTTCAACGCGCACTCGAAGAGCTCCCGCGCCTACCTGCCGAAGGACACGCTGGTGCTGTGCGCCAACAACCGCATCGCCGATTCGATCAACCGCGAGAACGTCGACGCGCTCGACGCACCGAAGGTCGAGTTCGCGGCCGCCGCGACCGGCACGGTGTCAAACGGCGACAAGATGGCGCCGGAGAGGATCGTCCTGTGCCGCGGCGCCCGCGTGATGTCGCTCGTGAACAGCCCTCAGGAGGGTTACGTCAACGGCACGCAGGGCACCGTCACCGACGCGTCCGCGGACGCCGTGACGGTCAAGTTCGACGGGGTGGACAAAAAGGTTCGCATCGAGCGGCACAGATGGGAGATCAACAAGTCCGAGGCCGTCGTCGAGATGGACGAGGAGGGAAGGCCCGTCAACAGGGTCAAGACCGCCGTCGTGGGAACCTATACCCAGATCCCGCTCAAGCTCGCCTACGCCATCACCATCCACAAGTCGCAGGGATTGACGTTCGACGCCTGCTGCGTCCATACGAAGGTCTTCGCCGAGGGCCAGCTGTACGTCGGCCTGTCCCGCGTGCGCTCCGCCGCCGGCCTCACCGTGTTCCCCAAGATCGAGCCGAACCGCCTGATCGCCAGCCGCGAGGTCGTGGACTTCTACGATTCCCTCGAGCGCAGGATGGAGGAGCCGGTCCAGATCGAGTGCCCGCGCCGCTTCGAGTCGCAGGTTCGCGCCTACATCCGTGACCTCATGGCTGAAGGCGACATCCTCATCCAGACGCCTCCCTCCCTGGAAGACACACTGGAAGGCTGACCGGTGACCGATAAGCACCGCCACGCCGTGCCGCTCTCGATTTGAAAGACGAAAGGAATGAAGATGCCGAAGCTGACAGCGCAGGAGCGCAGGCACTACAAAGCCAGGCTGACCGCCGCCCTGGTGGCGTCGGCGGCCGTCCCGGCCGAAATGGCCCCGGAGTTGGCGGCGCACCTGCTCTCGTGGGACGCGGCGCGCATCGAGTTCGACCGCCTCATCGACCCGACGATGAAGGCACGCCTGTCGAACGCCGATCGCGCCGCCCTCGCCGGGGCGTATATGTCCATCGGCGTGCTGCGCCCGATAAAATCCGGCGGTTCTGTCCAGGTCGGCGGCATATCCGTCCCCAAGCGCTACGCCGTGGGCTTCACCACCCTGGACCCCGACGATCCCGCCGCCGAAAGGGCGCGGCGCCGGGAGATCAAGGCGCTCGATATGCGCATCTGCGTGAGGAACCCGGACTACCTCCTGAGGCACCCGCTTGACTACGAGGCATACCGTTTCGGGCTCACCCACCTGAGCGATTGGCTGCGCGACAGCCGCCCGGACGCGGTGGAGGTCACGCGCAAGGAGCGCTCCTACGAGATCTGGGGCAGCGAGAAGGCGCTGGACCGACCGCACTTCTCGGGCGGCGATCCGTTCGGCGGCGCCGATGCATCCGAGGAGCCGCCCCTGGGCAATCTCCTGAGCAAGATCTTGAGGCTCGACATCGACCGGCTCCTGCTGACCCGCGACACGCAGAGCCCGTCCTACGCCTCCTACATACTGCCGGGCGACGGCGCCGTCGTCGTATCCGAGAACAAGGACATGTACTGCGATATCGAGTCGATTTTGCAGAAGGGTGGCCCCACGGAGGTTTTCGGGCGGCTCGTCCGCGGTGTGGTCGAGGGAGGCGGATGGGCGGCGACCGACGTGAAGTTCTCCGATTTCGCCGAGGGCCGCGGCGTCTCGCCCGATGAAGTGCTCTATGTGGGCGACATCGACCGCGACGGCATCGCGATACTCGGCGCGTTCATCGACAGGTTCGGCGGCGAGCCGTTCGGCGGCGCCTATGCGCGCATGGTCGGGAAGCATATGGAAAGGGCTGCCGCCGGCGCACCGCTCAACCGCTACACCGAGGACCAGAGCCGCGACGCCGATTGCGGCTGCCTCGAGCCGTATCTGACGGACGCCGAGATAGAGCATATCGGGAAGTGCCTGGCCTCGAGCGTGCGCATCCCGCAGGAGATCTTGACCGCCTCGATGCTCGCGGGAGGCACCCGATGAGCGCCGCACGCGATATCGAGGCCAGGGCGCTCGAGGATACGGCCCAGACCGCCGAGAAGTACGCGTTCGTCTGCGCCCTGGGCGACTGGGACATCCCGGAGGAGGCGAGATGCGGCCTGACGCGCGCGCAGCTCGCCAACGTCACCCACGCCGTCGTCAACTATGTGCGAAGGGTCGCCTTCAACGCGGCCGTCGACACGAGCGGCATGAGTTTCCTGCCGCCGGTCCCGGTGTCCGACATCAGGCGGTTCCTGCTGGGCTCGGCACCGGCCCTGGGCATCGGGCGCCTCGATGAGATCGACGCGATCGTGGCGCTGGTGATAGACAGGATCGTCGTTGCCGGCACGAGGGAGCGGATGTTCCGCGGCTTCGACCGCGAGACGGGCAAGCAGCTCCCGGAGGAGACTCGCCTACAGCTCGCACGCCGCGAGAAGGACGGCCTGGCGCTCCATGTCAGGTTCCTCTATGCCTATGGCACGATTGTGGACTTCAAGCTCATGACGGGTGCGGACATGCTAGACATGACGGCATACCTGCTGAAGATGGCCATCGATGCCAAGGATCTCGATGGAATCGACGCGCGACTCGATGCGATGGCCCAACAGATCAGGGTTGAGCGTCAGAGGGCCTACAGCGACATCGCCAATATGGCCGAGCGCTTCTATGAGACGGACTGGGAGCAGTTCAGGGCGGACCGCGAGGAGATGCGCGACAGGTTCCTGAAGATCCGCGGCGACCTCGAGGAGATGCGCGACCGTCTCGAGGACTTGCGCGAGGCCGACGACGTGGACGGTCCCGATTTCGCCCGCCTCGAGTCGAACATCCGGAAGATGCGCTCATGTATCGCCTCCATGACGGGCCTCGCCAGCGACATCACCAAATCGAACGAGATGATATTCGAGACGTTGGAGCGCTTCGCTGCCGCGACGGTGACGGGTTCCCTCTATGATTTCGAGTCCGTCGTGATCGGCAGCCTGCACGGGCTGACGGTCGAGGGCATCATATCGATGTTCGAGTTCCTGCTGTTGCGGGGGATCATCGCCAAGCCCGGGAAGCTCGTGAGGAAGCCGGGCGCGCCCCGCGTGGGACAGGCGTCGTTCACGCCGGGACTCGCCCCGGATGCCTTCTATATGTTTCCTCAGGAGCGTGCCGCGTCGACCGGCGGCGCCGTCGAGGCCGTCTGGTGCGGCGACCACGCATCTGAGATCGGCGACACGCTGACGCCGGAGGTGACGAATGCCGCGATGGAGGTGGCGGTGGACTTCGCGCGATGGCTGGCCGGGCAGCCCGGCCGCGTCGGAAGGACCTCGGGCTACCTCCAGACCTTGAACGGCCCGGGAGCGGCCCGCGCGCTGCGTCGCTCGACGTTCTCGCTCGTATTTCTGGAGGACCCGCGAAATGGGCAGGCGCTCGCGTGGCGCGACCTTCCGCATCGCCCGGTGCTCGACCTTGCCGCGCCGCCGCGGGAGGTGTCCGTCGACGACCCCGATGAGATCGGGCTCGTCTGGCGGTATTCGGACCTGATGTTCAGGATTGAGGAGGATTGACATGCAGGCTGATCTCGGTTCGGTGACCAAGATCGTCTCCGCGCTGGTGCGGGGCATGAAGAACAATGGAACGATCTTGCGCTATGACAGCCCCGACGACTACGCGACGGTGGTTGGCGACAGGGGCGTCTCGGATGCCCGCGGCATCGCCGCGGAGGTCGCTGCGGCCATGGGGCTCAGGCTCTCGGTCGTCGCGGTGCCCGAGCCGGCGGTGTTCCTGTTCCCCGACTCCGCGGAGTCGGTGTTCGCCCTGGAGCGCTCCGACCTGCGCGGCAGGCTGTCCGCGTTCACGCCTCGGCGCCAAGGCGCTCGCGACTCGAACCTGGCGTTCGGCGTGTTCGCCTGCGAGTACTTCCATCTCGTCAACGTGACCTTCTCGGTAGACCTTGAGCCGGATTGCGTCAAGCGCGTCGAGGTTCCCGTGGCCGGCTATTTCGAGGAGTTCAACGCGTTCATGTCGCAGGTGGCCGCCGAGGCCGACCGCGAGGACGACCCGACGCGCTCCTCGCTGGGGGCCATCGCCCGCTTCTACAACGGCTTCCCCGATGCGCGCGAGGGAGAGGGCATCGACGAGGACAGGACGCGCAACACGACCCGCCTGGGGATGGTAAAGGGATTCCTCAGGTTCCTGGCCGAGTACGGCCTGATCGATGCCGACGCGCTCGCCAAGAGGTCCGCCATCGCGCCCACCCCGCGCTTCTCGGCCTTCTATGCGTCGGATATCGCCTCGGTCTCGAGGCTCCCTGAAATTCAAGAACTCATTGCGGTGAATGGGAGGAATGGAAGATGAACGGACTCGTCGCGCTTCTGAACCCGGTGCTGGTGCAGCATCCTTTCAGAAGGGCCATCGACCTGAACCTGATCTACGGGGCGCAGAACGCGCTCGTCGAGGCTGACAACGGCGTCGGCAAGACCTCGACGATCATCGACGCCGCGCTGTCCGTGTTCGACTCCGACTATGTCCTGCGCGGCTCCGCCCGCAGCGACGACCAGGGCCGTGTGACGACCGCGCAAGCGATGATGGAAAGCGGCTGCGGCCATATCTCGGTGACGATGCTCGACTTCCTCCTCGAGGGCGGCCGCATCGTGGACGGCAACGATATGGTGCTGGTAGGAAAGGTCATCGACAACAACGACTACGGCACCAACCCGCTCCGCGCGAAAGAGCACAGCCTGCGATTCATCATGCACCACTCCTCGGAGATTTACGACCGAATGGAGGATCCCGGGTTCCTCCCGTACGAGGAGCTGGGCCTGCGCTTCACCGAATGGCCCGAAGGGCGCGCCGGCAAACCGCTGATCAGGCCCTTCAAGGATGTCAGGGAGGATATCCAGAGGCTCGCCGCCGGCAGGGACGACTATTGTCGCTACACGAGCTACGCGCAATCCGGCGAGTTCATCGAGCGCGTGCGCGAGGAGACCGGCTTCGACGCCGCCCGCTATCTCTCCATCTTCGGATCCATACTCAACGCCGAGGGCTTATCGAAGCTGGAGGACCTGAAGGCTGAACAGTTCAACGAGAGGATGGTATACGAACCCCTGACGGCCCTGTTCCTCGATGCCGCGGACGCGGACGGCAAAAACGTGACCGTCAAGAAAAACTGCCTAGACCTGCTGGTCTCCTTCGTCGAGAAGGATTCAAAGAAGACGGTCCTGCGCGACGCGTACGCGTGGCTGCTGCGCAAGATCGACGATTCGGACAAGCTGAAGGCGAAATTCGACGCCCTGAAGTCTGCCGAGGACGCCGCCGCTGCTGCTCAGGGCTCGATCGACGGGCTCTACGGCAACGCCGTCGCCAACGCCGAACGGGCGCGGGCGGACCGCGAGCAGGTGAAAAGGGAGATCGCTGAGCTCGAAGACGAGCTCGCGGACCTGGAGCACCGCAAGTGCAGCCGCGAGGTGATCGAGGCGGAGGACGCGCTTGACATGGCGTCCAAGGCCCTCGACACCGCGCAGAGCGGGGCATCGAGGGCCGAGTCCGAGATGAAGCTGGCCGATTTCGAGTGGAGGAGGGCGGACTGGCTCGTCGCGGCACGCGATGCCGAGACTGCGCGAGGCCGCCGCGACGCCGCGCAGGAGAGCCTGAACGAGAAGAAGCGCGGCGCCGCGGGCACGCGCGCGGACGACCTCGCGTGGACGCTCCACGACAGCCACGGCACGAGGATGGCCGCTGCGAAAGAGGCCCTGGACGCCGCCACGGCAAAGCGCACGGAGCTGACCGCGGAGCGGGATGCGGCGTCTACGGCGAAGATCGCCGCCACCAAGGAGCTGTCGGGCGCGTTCAGGGCCGAGGCATCAGGTGAGGCGCGCCGAGACAGTGCTTTCGATGCGGCGGCCGCGCAGCTCAAGGACTATATCGACGCCTCAGCCGTGGACAAGAAGAACAAGATGATCTCGCTTCCCGACACCGAGGCGGCCGTCGCCGCCGTCGGCGCGGCCTTGGATGCCGCGGCCGCGGCGAAGGCCGACGCTGCCGCCAGCCTGGCAAAAGCGAAGTCGCAATTCGAGGACGCCCGTACGGAGAGGCGCGATGCGGCAGCGGAAGATGATAGGGCCAAGGCCGCGCGCGCCAACGCCCAGGCGGCGAAGGCGCGCATCGACGATGCGAGGGCTGCCTGCGAGGGGCACGAGGGATTGGCGGCGCCGACCTCGGCCGACGGTGCGGAACGTACCCTTGCCGACGCCGAGGCCGCCCGCGTCGAGGCGGTCGACGCGATAGACGGCTACCGTCGCGAAATCGACGGACGCACCAGGCGCCTCGATGCCGCGGCGGCGGGAGAGCTCTTCTTGCCGGAACAGGTCGTGGAGATGCTGGACAGGGCCGGGATACGCTACGCGCAGAACGGCGAGCTGTACCTGACCCAGCTCGCAAAGGGCGTCGATGGCGCGCGTCGCGTCGAGGACGTCCTGGAAAGGATCCCATATCTCGCCTCGTCGATCATCGTGGACGACGGCGACCTCGAAAGGTTCAGGCGCCAAATCGCGGCCGCGCCCGACGACCTATGGTTTGCCGGGACCGTGCCGGTCGTCCTGGCGAGCGCCCTCGATGGCGGAGAAGTCGCGCCCGTCGACATGATCGCGCACCGCGAGGACGGCTATCTTCTGAACCCCGCCGCGTTCGAGGAAAGTCTGCGTAGCGAGATCACGGGCCTCGAGTCGGAAGTCTCCGACCGCGAGGCCGAGCTTGCCGGCATCGAGGCCTTCAGGAAGGCCGTCGATAAGTTCGCGGCGAGACTCGATGCCGAGGGCGTCGATTCGGTCGATGTCGCCGACAGCGCCGCCGAGGCCGCCTGCGCGGCGGCGATTGCGGCCGCCACGGCCCTCGCGGAAGCCGAAAAGAAGGTCGCGGTCGCCGAAAAGGGCAAGGCTGCATGCGAGGATGCGCTGGACGCCGCCGCAAGCGCGCTCACCGCGGCCGAGGCCGATGTGCGCTCGCTTGCGGGGGCCGTCGAGAAGGTCACCGCGCTCGCCGCGCTGAATACCGCGCTGGCCGAGCTGGTGGAGGCGCGCAAGGAGGCGGAGAAGGCGGCCGCGGCGGCCGAGAAGGCGTACGATGCCGTCGAGGAAAAGCTGATCGCGGCGAGGGACGCCGTGGACGAGGCAAAGAGGAATCTCGGCAACGTGAAGGGCGAGCTCGCCGGCGTGGCCAAACCCGAGTCCGGCAATCTCGTCCAGGGCTCTTTCGATAGGCTCCTGGCGGAGTACTTCGAGCTCATGCAACAGATCGGCGCCGAGGTCGGCGCATTGCAGAAAGCCCTTAACGAGGCGGAGACCGAGTATGCGGAGGCGAAGGAGAGCGCGCGGGGCAAGAGGGCCGAGGCCGAGAAGCGCCTGCGCGCCTATTGCGAGCCCTTTGCCGATATAGACGCGGAGGTGCGCGTCGCCGAGAGCCTGGCGGAGGATGCGCCAGTCCCGACAAGAAAGCAAGTCGATGCCCTTGCGGAGGCCCGCACTGCCGCCAACGACGCCTTCAAGGCGGCGGATCTCGCCAAGGCCCGCGCGCAGATCGAAAAGGACGACGCCGGCAAGAAGCTCGATGGAGCGCTTGCCGTCCTGCGCGAAAGATGCGGCGAGAAGGCCGCCATCGTTCGCGAACCGGAAAGCCTTGTCGGGGACTTCACGAAGAAGATCTCCGAGGCAAACGGGAGGCATCGCGCGCTGGAGAAGGAGATTTCCGCACTGGCCTCGCTCGAGGAGGAATGCGGCAAGGCCGCCGAGTGCGCCCGTCGCCGCGGGTCTGCGGCGATCGCGCATCCCGAGCTCACAAGGCCGATCGTGGACCTGGAGGCTTACAGGCGCGAGATCGGACGCTCGGGCGACGAGCTGGCCCGGGCGAAGGCGGCGCGCGAGAAGTCGAGGGCCGGCTATGCAGACGCCGTGAAGGCGTTCGCCGACACGTCCGAGGCTTCCGACGCCATGCTCGCGGAAACCCCTAAGGCAGCCGCGGCGATGAGAGAGCACGCAGACGGCGTGGCGGACTTCATTGCCGGCAGGACGACGCTGGACATGGCGGGGAAGACCCTCGAAAAGGCGGCGGGCGTTCTGAACGCCTCTGCCGCGGGGGTCAAGGGCAATCTCGACTTCAATGACGAGAGTCTTGATACGGCGATCTCGAATTTGCTGGATGTGGCAAACGAGTCTATCGGCTACCTCAGGGGACTGGAGAAATCTTCTGGCGGCGATCTGGAGATTCCCTGCTGCCACCGCCGTCCCCCTCGTGCCGAGTACGATGCGAGGTTCAGGGACGGAGTCCGCGAGACGCTGGTCCGCATGTCCGCGAGCGTGGGCAAAAGGGATGGCGGCCTGGCGTCGTGCCGAGACGAGATCTCCCGCGAGCTCGAGCAGGATGTAGTCTCGATCAAGTCCCTCATCGCCCGCCATATCGATATCGTCCAGGGCCGCGGCGTACCGTTCTCCATGAAGTTCACCTCGCCGCGTCTCGGTGAGGCGAAGAAGCTCACATGGAACGAACTGCGCGGTCTTTCCGGAGGCGAGAAGGCGCAGGTGTTCTTCCTGATTTGCAGCCTGCTCGCGCAGACCGCCGTGGAGGGCGACCCGGCGACGCATCGCGCCTTCCTGCTGATGGATAACCCCTTCGCGAACCTCAGCAACGAGGAGCGCCTTGATTACTGCATGGACGTCGCGGCGGCGAACAACGTCCAGATCGTCGCCACCAAGCAGCTCGGGGCCGCGATCCCGATTCTCGACAGTTTCGATTACCGCTACATGCTCCACGGGTACAGGTCGGCATCGGCTCCGGTCGTGACGATCGAGTCCGAGCGTACCGTCGCGCCCGATTCGTCGCTGAGCGTCATGGTCGCGCGCAGCATCAGCCTCCGCGGCCACGCCGGAACTGCTAGGCTCCCCCTCGACGTCTAGGCATATACCGCACGCAGCGCAGGGCGGCTGGAAATCGGCCGCCCTGCGCTGCATCTTACACGCTCCTACCGAAACCCGACGAAGAAAAACGCCCCCGCACCGGCCCGAATCGAGTGAAAGACTTCCCGCGCACGGGGTAGAAACAGCTGGGACGGCACACATCCGCGTGAAGGGTTGGACATGTCTAGGGTGGCCTACGGGCAAAAGGGATACATCGGCGCCTCCATGAGCGCGAACGCGCAGGCGGCCTACGAGGCGGGGGAGATGCCCCGCTCGAAATGGACCAAGGCGGCGATCATCGCCGCCTTGAGGGGCTACTGCGAGGAGATGGACCTGTTCTACGATTCCGCGGTCGAGTCCGAGACCAAGGCCGCGCTCTTCGATCGGTTCATCGCCTACTCGTCCTGGCACCACACCGGCACCTACGCCCGCGAGACGGAGTTCTTCGCCTTGGACGAGGAGGCTGTGGTCGGGGCGTTCCGCGAGCTCGAGCCCGAGGAGGTGGCCGAGCGCGACCTGATCCTAGCACAGGCGCAGGCCCGGGCACAGGATGAGAAACGGTATCGAGAGAGGGCGGAGCGCTTATTTGAGTACCGCTTCTCATGCTCGCCGTGTAGCGCCATGGCGTATGAGGCGTTCCGCCCCGAGCTGTGCGAGCGCCGCGTGAGCAAGCGGATGAAGCGGGAACTCCTCGTCTACCGGCTGCCGGACAGCAGCGAGCCGTCGGGCTATGCGGAGATGTCCGTCCCGGCTGACTATGCCGATAGCGCCCACGTCGTGCCGTCGGTATTCATATCCGGCACGGGGGAGGATCGCGCATGGCGCGATATCGACTTTGACGATGCCGAGCGGAAATTCGCCGCCGCGGCGAAGAAAGCCGCGGCCTTTCGCGAGGGCAGGCCGAAGCTCGTGCAGGACGAGGCCCGCCGCGCCGCGGCGCGTGAGACGCGGCACCGCGTCGGCGCCGCACCCTTCTTGGAGAACGTAAAGGAGATTCACAGGTGACGGGTAAGAACATCCATACGATGACGAGGCGCGCGTTCGTGGGCCTCGCGGTCATGGCGGCACAGGCCGGCCTCGCGGGCTGCGTGAGGAACGGTGCACCGGACGCCGGTTCTGCCGGCAGCGACGAAAAGTCGGGCGATACCGGCACCTCGTCGCCGTTCGGGCAGCAACAGTCAACCCGGGCGGCGGTGGACGGCATCTCGATCGACCGCGTGACGCTCGAGGACGGCACGGGGCCGGACGGCAAGCCGTTCCGCTATATCCGGGTGGCCTACACCTTCGAGAACGTCACGGACTCGGATACGGTGGCCCCCTATACCGATATCAACGCATATCAGGACGGGATCAAGCTCGATAGGTCCTATAAGGTGCAGGACCAGCGGGCGCAGAAGCAGATCGAGCCGGGCGGCAAATTGAAGTCGTTCACGGCGTTCGCCCCCGATTCGGAGACGATCCCGGTCACGGTCAAGGTGATGGCGCCCGGCGAGAAGGAGCCGAAATCGGAGCGATGCTACTGCATCGTGAACCCGGGTCTGCAATAGGCCGCCCCGCTCGCGCATCCGCACATATATGTATGTGTACATCTATGCGCTTACGTATATGCGCATATGGGTAGACTCACATCGAGTAGAGACGAAACGGGAGGGGATGATCCGCATGGTGCCGTTCATCAGTGAAAATATCGACCTGGTTCCCTGCATGGCCATGGCATTTAACGCGGCGATCGCGACCATGGGTTTTCTGAAAATGGTTACATGGACCGAGCACGACATGTCGTCGAGGATGTCCAGATACATCGACAGGTTCGGCAAGATGGGCATCGACCGCGAGATTTTGGAGGTCTATGCGCAATCGTATCTCGACGAGTCGCGCAACGCGCTCATCTGCTGGATCGTGGGCCTCGTCATCACTATGGCTGTGGGGATTGTCATTTGGGCCCGCGGCGTCGGCGTGGCAGTCCTCCTGACATCCGTGGTCGCGGCAGCGGTATCGATTAGGTGCATCGTCATGGCCGTGAGGGACATGGCGGATATCCGCGGCGCCCTGGCCGAAACCGACCTAGGCGCCCCGACCGCGTGATACGCCTTAGTATCCAACCAATAAGGCCGATACAGATATTCAGAAGGGACTCGATATGGGCAGACAGAGCTACATGGCGACGGTATTTGTCGGCGAGCGGGAGATTGGCGGACCTTTTGTAAACGGTGATTTTCGTTCAAGCCTGAACTTCGCGAGGCGAGAGCTTCGCGGATACCTGCGCCTGGCTGAGAGTATCTGACGGCAGGAAGTCATGGGTGGTCGCCGTCATGGCCTTCGTTGTGTAACCGCCCCGGCGCTTGTTTTGGCATCCTTACCGAGACGAAGGATAGCGAGACCGCCACCGTGGAGTCCAGCTTTACCGTGACGTCGGCCTACACGGCCGAGGATTTCGTATCGGATACGCGAAGCGTGTTTCTTGCCTGCGTCACCGAAGATTTCGGCGAGCAGGTCGCATCGGAGGCTGCAAGTCTCGTCGATGGTCAAATCGCGTCGATGTCGTGGTATAGGCGCTTCGAGATATGGAACGACCTCGCATCCTACGACATATGTGGAGTTACGCAGCCAAGCCATCTCATCGACGGGCTCGAGGAGCTTTCCGTTGCGCTAGCCGATGGCTGCGCGTTCGACGCAAACAGTGGAAACCTCGTCTTCCATGCTTTCCACCGCGCCGAGCGACAAAGTGGCAACAGGGAGTTACCTGTGCCAGCCGGACGCACTCATCGACATCATTGAGACGGGGGCTTCGGGCAACCGGAGCCCTTTTCTAATATGAGCAGGACATTGTCAATAGGCAATATCTTGCTCATATTAGAAAAGGGCCGGCGCCTCCACGGCCCCGGCCCAATAACGACCGCCTACATATCCAAGATCTCGCTCAGCCGCTCATCGTCGGCGGCCTCCTCCTCGAAGCGGAACTCGTAGGGGATAGCCAACCTGGTGAGCTCAAAGGCCACCTTTCTGGTCATGGCGTTCGAGATCCGCGCCGCGCGCGCATCCTCCGCGGCTAAGTCCTGCTCGCGGAAGTAGGGGAGCGGGTAGGGGTTGCCGTCCGTCTCATCGACAATCTTCTCCACCAGGCACCCGACCTCGCGTTCCTGGACTTCCGCCAGGTTCTCGAGGTACTTCCATGCCTCGGCCGTGGCGCGGCACCGCGGCAGGCGCGGGCTTTCCCAGTTCTTGACGGTCTTCACGTCGCAGCCCGCGGCCGCCGCAACATCGGACTGGTAGAGCCCCAGGCTCTCGCGCAGCACCTTGAAGCCCGCCTTGGTGTGGATGGTCTGCATGTCCGTTCCTTTCATCTTAGATCCTCTTTTCGAAGAGCCCGTGATAGACCCCATCGATCTCGTCCTGGTATTCGCACAGGAATTCGCAGTGTCCGCCCTCGAGTGCGGCGAAAAGCTCGCGGAGGGTGGAGATGCCGTAATCGTGGAGCCCCGCGGGAAGGTAGAGCGTCCCGTTGTAGGGCGCGTGTCCGACCCGGTAGCACGCGAAGTCTCCGAAGGCCGAGCCCTCGATGCGGTAGAGGCTGTAGTAGTCCCTGCCGCGCCTCGCGGCGCCGATCGGCTCCGTATGTCCGGCGATATCGCGGATGATCTTCCCGTCCGGGCGCCTCGCGGCCGCCTTGCGCGCGAGCGTGCGCAGCTCGGGCACGCGGTCGAGCGGGTCGACGGTGTTGACCGTCTCCTCGCTTTCCGTGAACCCCTCGCCGTCGAGCGTGATTTCGCTTACGGTGGCGACCCACCGGGCGAAACCGCGCTGGCAGGCCTCGACCTTGGAGGCCGCCGCGGCCTCATGCGCCGCGCGCAGGGCCTCCTCCCGGCTGTCTCCCTCGTAATGCAATACCGACGAATGGAGCGGCCGAACGTCGATATCCCCGGTTCCCATGAACAGTAGCTCGCGCGACTCCGTCACGAAGAGCGTTTCCATATAGTCCTCCCATATGCGCGCCGGGCGGCCCCATGCCGCCCGCTCGATAGTCCTTGTACCCCCTGAGGGGAAACGTAAACACGCGCCACCGAAAAAGATGCCGACCTGTTTTCCCGCCAGGTCGATCCGCACCGTCCCGCGCTCTACCGTCTCTATACCGCCAGCGTCCCGGTCGCCGCATCGGAAACCGATGACGCATCGGTGAATTCCTCCCATTTATCGAACAGGGCCTTGAGGCTTCCGACCTTGACTTCGGCGAGGTATGCGACGCGGTTTTCCATACCTTCGAGCTGATGGCCGAGGATGCCGTCGCCGATCCGGAGGCCTACGCGACTCATTTCCAGCGCTGCCGCGACTATCTGGCCGACGGCCTCGGCGACAGCTTCGACCAGACCGCGTCATACGTCTACACCGACCCTGCGGGCGACAGCTGGGAGATCGAGGTCAGGGGCGACGACGAGATCGCATCGCCCATCGCCGAACCCGATGCAAAGCGAGCTGCCCGCCGCCGCTAGCCATCCGCGACACACCCAAACAAAGGCCCCGCGCGGTCCGATTGAATCGTGCGGGGCCTTTGCGTCCTTCGCGTTATTCCGTTCAGCGCGCCCTATTCGCGCGCCATCTCGCGGAGTGCCACGAGTTCGTCGCGTACCTCGTCGAGCAGTTTCCTGCCCTTGAGCTCCGCGGCCTCCATCGGACTGACGTATCCCTCATCATGCGGGTCGAAGAGCATATCCGGGTCGGGCAGCCACTTGTCTCCGTCATCGCCCAGGGCGGTCTCAGTCATGATGTCGCAGAAGCCCAGGAGCTTGACGAAGGTATCGCTCTCCCCGACATAGGGGGTTGCCCGACGACAGGCGCGAAGATACGCGTCGAGCGTCTGCAAGAACAGGTCCGCGGTGTCGATCTCCCAGGGAGGGCAGGCCTTATCGGACTCCGGGTTCACCTTGACGTCGTGCAGGATCGAGTCCGGCACGCAGCGCAGGTCCGTGGTCGGCCAGACGAGATGGTTGGTCTCCTCGCACAGGTCGAGGAAGTCGTAGGCCTGGTTCCAGAGTGCGCAGAGCGCATCCAGTTGCCTTTCGCTGAGTTTTTCGTCCATCATGCTCCTATCAACTGATTCTATAAGCAGGTCGGCGACGTCGATGTGCGCCCAGCGGGCGATATCCTCGACCTTCTCGAGGTCGCTCGGTGCGTGCGCCCCGCGGCGCCAGTCCTTGATCGACGAGACCGAGACGTGCATAGCACCCCCGAGATCCCTCATTTTCGCGGCGCCGGCGGCGCCGTGTCCCAGCAGTGAATCGAACACGGCGGGGGAGAACGTGAACAGCCTGCCGCCGATCATGTAGGCATCTTTCCGCAACGCGGCACCTCGCTTTCCTGGTATTTGAGTCGATGCTATCCGATACGGGCGCGGCTATGGAGACGAACCGGGACGAACCTCTACCCGTCCGGCTTCACGGAGAACCATAGCCCGTCGTCGCAGATCAGCCCGCGTGCGACGTGTCGCCCGCCGACGTCCACGACCACGCCGGTCACGGTCGCGTCTGCCTTGCCGAATATGCTGGGGCAGGGCAGTGTCGCCCCGACCTCGGCGATCTCGAAGCGCCGCCCCTCGCAGGTGAGCGCCTTCGGGACGTTGAGCCCGCACCTTCGGTCGATCTCGACAGCTATGGGGACGACCTTGGCGTCGAACCTGTTGTATCCGCCCATGTACTGGACCTCCCTCCCACTCGGCCCCGCAACGCGGGGCCCTCACCGTCTCCCTCCCTGGATATCGCCCTGTGATTCGACGGGAAGAGGCATCCAGGGCGATACCGCCGCCCATGCCGCATCCCGCAGCACGTGGCGTACTGCCGTGCCTATTCCGCGGGCCCGACTCGCCGTCCGCGCCTGTAGTCGGAATATGCCCGCTCCCACGCATCCTGGACTCTGCGGGAGCCGCATATCTTGCAGAAGATACCCGTCTTGGGCGACCCGTCGCGCAGCATGAATGTGATGAAGCAGAAGTCGCCGATATCGGGGTCGTCGTCCGTCATCATGGCGGCGCACTCGTCCAGCACCTCGCGGTTGCCCTCCTGCGACCCGTCGAGGATGTCGATCGTGCAGGTGGCGGTATCCGACGGCCCGACGAGGTTTTCGGGCACCGCGGGCAGCGCATCCGCATCCATCCCGTCGATCTCACCGAGAAGGCGCGTCTCGAACGTCACCATCGCCGCACGCAGGCGCCCGAGCGCGTCCGCGTAGGCGAGCGACGAGACGAAGCGCTCGAGCTCATCTGCGGCCATATCGGGGCGGCCCGCATATCCCTGCGGGTCCTTATCCGTGAGCGCATCCGCGAGCATGGCGACGGCGGCCTCGGCGATCCTGCCGGACTTGCCCATATCGTCGGCGCACTCGCCGGCGAGCGCCGACAGCGCGCTGGAGTAGAATGGGATGTCCCCGCGGCGCCCGAAACCTTCGGCCACGCGGCCGCAGGCCTCCCTCCACTTCTCCATCAGCGCGAGCCTCAGGTTCGCCGTCTCGTCGTGCTCGATGGGCGGTACCGCTCCGTGATCCGTGGCCACGTCCATATCCTTCCATCCGTTTTCGGCCCGCTCCCGCGGCCTGTCTAGAAGCCGTTTACCCCGAATCGCCCCCGCTCATGCCCGCTAAATTGAGATCGGGGCGGAACTCCGCGACCCCGTATCTTCCCGCCATCATCCGAAACCGGCTGTTTCCGATACGCCCGGGCGGGGTATCAACTAAGCGTGTCCATTCGACGACTAGACCGAGGAGGCGCCATGCACGGCGACGATGGATATATGGACGAGGACGAGATCGAGCGCGCCGTCGCCGGCGATCTGGAGGAATGCTGGCAGGGTGCGGGCTGGTACCGCGTCTGCTTCAGCGACGGGGCGAGATCGTATCCGGCCACGTGGTACGAAACCGAGGCCGAGCTTGCCGACGACCTGCGCGATGCCTATGAGGGCGCCACTGAGCTGCACCTTCCCTATGCCGAGATTTCCGTGATCGACCAGGCGGTCGAGAAGATCTGGCAGGGCGAGGGATGGTATCAGGTGACGGACGGCTACGGCGAGAAGTGGGAACCGGACTTCTACGTGACCCGCGGATGCCTCGTTGAGGTCCTGCGCGACGCCTACGAGCAGGCATCAATCGGCGGCGTTACATGCGTTCCGCGCATCGAGGCGGCTCCCGAACCCAGCCAGCGCCGAAGCCTCGCCCTCTAATCCACCCTGGAATCCAAACTGGAAGACCGACCTGAAAAAAGAGGACCCACACGTTTCCCACACCCGGCTGCCTACGGGACGGATGGGGTCCCTTCGGACATCCGGCCATGGAAAACGTGACCTGGCGCACACCCGGTCCAAGCGAACGCCCCGAACTCCCTTATGGAAACAAAAATGCGTAAACGCGCATCTGCGCGTTTACGCATTTGCACATCTGGGTACAAACAGACTGACGGCGCGCACCGCCGTACCCGAAATGGATACACAGGTGGGAGGATTGGGCCCCTACCGGAACCGAAAGGAAAGAAGTCAATGAGCATCAACCGCGTCAACATCACCGGAAACCTCACCCGCGACCCCGAGCTCCGAGCCACCCAGAGCGGTTCGCAGGTGCTCTCGTTCGGCGTGGCCGTCAACGACCGTCGCAGGAACCCGCAGACCGGCGAGTGGGAGGACTATCCCAACTACATCGACTGCACCATGTTCGGCACCCGTGCCGAGGCCGTGAGCCGCTACATCTCCAAGGGAAGCAAGGTCGCGATCGAGGGCAAGCTGCGCTATAGCTCTTGGGAGCGTGACGGCAAGCGCCGCAGCAAGCTCGAGGTCATCGTCGATGATATCGAGTTCATGAACGCCCGACCCGCTTCATCCCCGGCGGCGTCTCCCGCCGCAGGCGGCGAGCCCCAGTACACGATCCCCGAGGCTCCCGCCCTCGAGATCGCGGACGAGGACATTCCGTTCTAGCCCACATACATAACCCGTATGCCCACGCGATCGCCCCGCCGGAGACGGTGGGGCTTTTTCATGCCGCAATCGGCCCTCCACGCGTTCTCCACACCCGGCAGCCTACGAAATGGCTGGGGCCCCTTCGGCTCCCCAGCCATAAAAAACGCAGGTCAGGGCCCCGCCGCCCGGAGCCCGGACACCGTGCGACGCACACCCTCAAGTTACGCAGACGCATACATGCGCGTTTTCATATTTGTGCGTATACGCATATGCGCAACTGGGTACATACATAGCAGCGGCAAGGGAGGCCGCGACCGCGTCGGCGCGGGATCGCCGAATATCGGAAGGAGGCCGTCATGGCCGGTTATTACCAGAGGGAAGTAGTGGAGCCGAGCGGAAAGGAGAAAGTCGGCGCCGTCGCCGCGCTGGTCGCCGGGCTCGCCGGGATGTATTTCGCGCTCGCCTACAGCTACGTCTACATCAACTGCATCGTGCTGCCGACGGCGTGCGCGCTCGTCGGGTACGCCTGGGACGTAGCGGATAGGACTGCGGCGGCGCATAAGGAGTTTCACCGCAAGGTCGAAACTCGCCGCGCGAAACTCGCCGCGAGGATGGCGGAATACGGCGCATAGCGTGGCCTGCAGGCAAGAATAAGTAAGCGCACATTCGCACAAATATGTAAATGTGCGTTTACGCATCCGCATAACTGGGTACATACATGACAGCGGCGGGTGAGGGTCCCGCCGGATATTGGAAAGGAAACGGAAATGAGCAAGCAGATCGAGAGCACTGCGCCGCAGGCAGGGCAGACGACGGCCTTGGTGAAGTACGGGCCGGCCGGTCTGAACCGCGGCGAGGGCATCGTCGGCGGCTTCCGCAAGGCGGTCGACCTGGCCGTGTACGCGTTCGCATCGGTCGCCTTCTGCGCAATCGCCATCGCGATCGGATCGGTGCTGGTGGGCGAGGGCGACGCATCCGAGAGGACGCTTCTGCTGAACCTGTATACGTTCGCCTTCGGTTTCGCCGCCTGCTGCCTGACCAAGGCGATCCGCATCGTCCGCTCGGCGTTCGGCAAGCGCTTCGAGTAGGACAGCGGCGCGGCGGGGCCACAAGCGCCCTGCCGTCGGCGGATGCGGGACCGGTAGCGACTCCCCGGCCCCGTGCCCGCCGCCGGCAGGCGGCAGATATCCGAGAGGGCCGCCCGGAAACCGGGCGGCACCCAAACCGAGAAGGGAAAAGCATGAAGACAATCGTTTTGGTCAACCAGAAGGGCGGCGTCGGCAAGACGACGTTCGCCGACGAGATCGCCTGGGGCCTCGAGCGCCGCGGCCACAAGGTCGGCTTCGGCAACCTCGACCCGCAGGGCGGCGCAAACCATGAGAAGAACCTGCTCAATGACGAGGACGCCGTGAACGTCATCGACACCCCGGGCTTCTTGAGCGGCGACACTGCCGAGTACGCCAAGAACGCCGACATCGCCATCATCCCGGTCCAGCCCGGCACCCTCGGCCTGAAGCCGATGAAGCGCACGATCAAGGTCATCACCGAGTCCAACCCCGATCTGTCGTTTGCAATCATCGTCAACAACTTCGCGGCGAACCAGACGGTCGACCGCCAGTTCCTTGAATTGCTTGAGGCCGACGAACTGCCCGTGCTGGGCACCGTGCCGACGGCCGCGGCGTTCAAGCAGGGCGCGGCCCTGGGCAAACCGGTCTACGAGGTCGCCAAGAACGGTAAGGCCGCCCAGGCGATCGAGAGCATCCTGGACGAGATCGAGGAGGTCCTGTAATGGCTGGCAAGTTCAAGAAATCGACCTCATACTTCGCCGACGCCGCGGAGGCAGCGGAGGAGAGGCAGCAGAAAATCGTCGAGAACGCGTCTGAGCCCGCGGAGCAGAAGGGCGCGCAGACCGAGGGCCCGTCGCACCGTCTTAGCGTGATCGTACCCGATGACCTCTACTGGCAGCTCAAGGAGTACCTGGTGGAGCATCGCGGCGAGGGCTACCGCAGCGCGAGCGACCTCATGCGCTCGCTGCTCGAGGAGCATCTGCGCAAGGACCGCTAGGCCGGCCGGCAGGTATCGAATAGAAGGGAAAACGAAATGACAGCATTCGAGTACAGCGCCGAGGACGCCCGCCGCACCGTCGAGGTGGCCTATCTGGGACTGCGCGCGGCCGGCATCGAGCCCGACGAGGTCGCGCTTGCGGACGAGGCGCTGAAGGTCCGCCGCATGGTGTCCGACGCGTCGCTCGCCATGAAGGTCCAGCTCGCCGTGCCGATCCTCGCGACCGTTGACTCGGTCGAGTTCGAGGAGACGAGCAAGCGCTACGTCGTCCACTACACGCCCGTGAGGGACGCATCCGAGCAGGAGCACGTCCGCTCCCCGCGCATGGACACCTCGCTCGGGAAGAAGGTCAGGGGCCTGTTCGAGAGGGACCTTGCCAGACACCTCGCGATCGTCTACAGGCTCAACGAGGAGGCAGGCAGGGACCTCGCCCGAGCCCAGGGCTACCGCGTCGCCCCCTATATCGCGGACCTCGGCAAGAAGGGGGCGTAGATGGCACCCGACGCCGGGCGCATCCGCACCGCCCTGCGCCTCCAGGCCGTCGCACAGCGTGCCGACGACATGGACCGCACGCACTTTGCCGATAGCGTCTGCGATGCCGTGGACGCCGCCGGGCGGCTGGGATATCTGGGCTGCCTTCACGCGATCGTGAGGCTCGCGGCGGCCCGCGAGGCGATGCCGGACGCCGACGGGATGACGTGCGGCGATCTCGGCTGCCTCGCAGGCCTCCGCCGCCAGGCGCGGGCGACCGACACGCTGGATGCCGAGAGCTTCACCTCCCGCCTGCTCGCCGCCCTGGATATCAAGGGGGCTGACCGCCTTGCTTTCCAGACTGCGGCGATGCGGCTCGCCGACCTGGTCGCCCCGGTCTCGTTGACGGTCGACCCGGAATGCGCGCGGCGCCAAGACCGAGCCGCGTATTCCTATACCTGCGGGCGTTGCGGTGGGCGCGTGACCGTATCGGTATGCACGCGCTGCCCGTCCTGCGGGGCGTACATGGTCGTCCGGGGCGCGAACGCCCCCGTGATGGAAGGGGCCGTCCATGTCGACTCGTAAGTTAATAAAGGGGGACCGCTACCGCGCCGGGCTATGGAAGCTGGAGGAGCGCTGCTATGAGGCGCACGTCCGCATGCCGAACGCCAAGTTCATGATCAAGACCTATCGGTGCGGCGAGGCCGAGGCGATTGGGAAATTCGACTCATGGGTCGAGGCGGAAGGGCTCGACCCCGAGGCGGAGGCGTGCAGGAACGGCCTCGATGACGGCGCGGGAACCGCGAAGCGCCCGATGAACCGCGAACAGCGGAGGGCGAAGGAGCGGCGCGACCGAAAGATAAAGAAGCGCCAGGCGCGCAAGACGGCATCGGAAAACGATGCCGCGCTACAGTCACAGGACATGGGGAAGGAAGAGACGGAAATGCAGAAGGTATCGAAGGTGAACGGGCAGAAGACGGAGCCCGCGGAGACGAAGGCTCCGGAGACGGAGCCGGCCAAGTGCTACACGCTCATGTGCACGGGCAATCTGGGGACGGCCCCGGTGATGGTGTTTCGCAACGAGGGCGATGCTAACGACATGATGCTCGCCCTGGAGCAGGTCGCGAAGGTGACGTCCCCCGACACCGTCTACGACGTGATGGAGGCTCCGTTCAAGGAGGCTATTTGAAGGGTCCTGGTGGGCCGGGGCGCGCAAGTCGGGCAATTGCCCGAACCCGTCGCCGCCCCAATCCAGCGCCCCACGCCTCCCGCCCTGGCTCCCGCACTGAGGACCATATCGGGAGAGACGCCGCACTACCGTGCGCGCTTCGAGATCGCCGCCGCCGACGGCGCGGATGCGGCCGAGGCCGTGAAGGGGATCGTCATGGGCTGGCTGCACGCCAAGGGCCTGGACGTACCGGAGGGCGCCGCGGACATCGCGGTGCCCGCGGGCTGGACGGGCGCCGACGAGCCCGACGCCGCCAAGGCCGTCCGCTTTCTCGGCCTATCGGGCGCGCAGGGCGCGGCCTGGGCCGTCGAGACCGATGAGCTCGATGGCGAGTTCTCGCGCCGCCGCTGGCACACGAGGATCGGCCTCGCACCCGCCGGAGACGGCGGGTGCATCCTCAACGTGCAGATATCGCATTACGCCGTGAACGGCTTCTTCGGATACCAGCGCAGCCCGCTCCCATCCGTGCCGCGCGTCGTGCGCGACATCCTCGCAGACGGCGGGCTCGATGTCAGGATCGGCACATCGCGCGTGAGCGCCGAGGAGATATACCTTGACGCGGACACGCTGAGAGGCGATTTCATGCCGAGCCTGACCGACCGCGCGCGCTGCCTGCCGATCGTCCTCATGACGACCGATGACGCCGGCAAGACGCCCGTATGGGACGCGACCGAGCTTGCAT
>ERZ1034842.227-NODE-227-length-28652-cov-23.213029_pt1 | contig 28652 bp, 26 predicted proteins | sample MGYA00520634_ERZ1034842 | MGnify/ENA primary metagenome ERZ1034842 (study PRJEB33766, sample SAMN09781734) | gut metagenome | biome: gut microbiome | host: Homo sapiens | place: Madagascar | study: EMG produced TPA metagenomics assembly of the PRJNA485056 data... | reverse complement strand
CGCACACCCTTGGGCAGGTCCTTGACGGCACAGCAGCTGCGGGCCGGGTTACTGGTGAAGTACTGTGCGTAAACACTGTTGAAGGTTGCAAAGTCTGCCATATCTGCCAGAAAACAGGTGGTCTTTACTACTTTATCGATGCCGGTGCCGCCAGCCGCCAGCACAGCCGCCACGTTTTTGCAGCTCTGGTGAGCCTGTGCCTCGATGCCCTCGGGGATCGTACCGTCGGCGGGATTTACAGGAATTTGGCCGGAGCAGTAAGCAAAACTGCCGGATACGATTCCCTGAGAGTACGGGCCGATAGCTGCGGGTGCGTTGTTCGTTGCAATGATTTTCATAAGATAGTCCTCCTTAAAAATTCCGTTTTCTTGCAATGAAATATATTTCATTGCTTGTTGTCCTCATTATATCAATAAACCTTTTTTCAGTCTATTGGTAAATTGTAGGAACATTTGCTTTTCCTTTTGTTCAGTTTGACAATTTCAGGTTTTTGACGTAATTTTAGCGTCTTTATGCCGTTAAATGAAAAAGGCGCCAGTCGAGTTATCTGCTCGGCTGGCGTCCTTGCCTTTCTGAACTGTCTATAGTATACACATTCTCCGTGCAAATTGCAACTAAGAATGAAAAGTATTTCATTGCAAAGACTTAACTTTTTTATTCAAGTCCCTTGCAGTGGCGCAAATGAAGGTACACGGTGTTTTTTGAAATGTTCAGGCAGTCTGCCACCTGAATCACTGCGTCTTTGATATTGAAAATGCCCGAGGCATACAACTTACTGACAATTTCTCTGTTACGCAGTACACTTCCCGCCAGCCCTTCTGCATCGGTTTCTGCTGCCGCACGCTGTACGGCAGCCTGCACCATTTCTGTAGAATTCTGTACATAGGTTTCCGCTACAGGCTGGCTCTGTGCGGGGGAAATCGTTTCCAGAAGCTGCGAAAGCGGGGTGTCCATATAAAAATTGATACACAGTAACCCGATGATTCGCTGTTCACTGCCCCGGATTGCGATCGTACAAGAGCGCAGCGGTTTTCCATCGCGGTTTGTGCTGGAATAGCAGACCGTATCCCCCTGGGTCTGTGCGTGGATACGTCCCAACATCGTAAGGGCCAATTCTGTGATAGGTGCGCCCTCGCTGCGGCCCGTGTGACTATTCATCACCCGAATTGCCGAATGTTCCAGGTCTTCCAAGCTATGCAGCACCAGTTCATAGCCTGTGCCCAAATATTGTGCCAGACCGTCCAGCATCTGGCAGTAGGAATCCAATATCAGCCGATCTTCCGGCGTGAACTGCACCTCAGGTGATTTCATAGTCGCCTCCATGTCCCATCTTTTTTGCTTTCATGATACTGCATTTTAGCCAAAAAATCAAATAAATTCGCGTTCTTTTTCTTATACAAAATCGTTTACCGGACCCATCCGGTCGGCTGTATAATATTCGCTGCGCTTGATCTCGCCGGGCAGGTCGATGCCAGTAGCCTCCCGCAAGCCAAAGGCGGCAAAATAATCGCAGAATCGTTCTTTCCCAAGCCGTGCGCCGATCTGGATAAAGCAGGGGTTGCAGCTGACGGCCAGCCCTTGTGCGAAAGTCTCGGCTCCGTGGACGTGGCCGTTGGCGCAGCGGAACCGTGTGCCTGCCACGCTGATCTTGCCCGCGCATACAAAGTAATCGGTGGGCTTGCAGGCACCGCTGTCCAGCGCGGCGGCCGCTGTGATGAGCTTGAATACACTGCCGGGCTCGTACAGGTCGCTGATGGCCTTGTTGCGCCACTGGGCCTGCTGGGCCTTTTGCAGGGCGGCGCTGCGCTCCTCACCGGTCAGGGCATCCACCGCCGCGCGGGCATCGTCATCGATGAGCCGCCGGGGCGTGTTGGGGTCGTAGTCCGGCTGGCAGCTCATCGCCAGCACAGCCCCCGTCTGCACATCCATCACAATGCCCACGCCCCGCTCGGCCACATGGTGCTCCTGCACGGCGGCGGAGAGGGCGCTTTCCAGCCAGTGCTGAATTTCTGCGTCGATGGTCAGCGTCAGGCTGTTGCCGGGCACGGCCTCCTGCAGGGTCTGGTAGTGGGTGGGCATGTCGTAGCCCCAGGCGTTTTTGGCCGTTAAGATCTGCCCGTTCTGGCCGGTCAACTCCTTATTATAGTAAAGTTCCAGCCCCCACAGGCCCGCGTTGTCTACATCGGTAAAGCCCAGCAGGCCGCCCATAAAATCTCCCTGCGGGTAGACGCGGCGGGTATCCTGCCGGATCTGGATGCCCTGGGCATTATGCTCCTGACACCAGGCACGCACGGCGTCGGCCATCTCCCGGCCGGCGCGGCGGCGCAGCAGGCAGTCGTTGGAGGTGCGGACCGAGAATTTTTCCAGCGTTTCCGCATAGTCTAGTTCCAGGATCCCGCTCAATGCTTTGGCGGCAGGCTCCACCAGCTCGTCGGCCAGCTCCCGCGGGGCGGCACGGATGGTCCAGCAGGTCTCGCTGGCAGCCAGCAGCGTGCCATCAGCCGAGGTGATCTCCCCGCGGGCGGCGGGCAGTGTGGCCCCGCGCAGCTGCTGGTCGGAGGCGCGGGCGGCATAACCGTCGGCGTCCACCAATTGCAGCACGGCCAGCCGCCCTACCAGCCCGCCCAGGCACCCCACAGCCAGCACACCTGCCAGCAGCCGGATGCGCAGCCGCATCCCCTTGGTTTGCAAAGGTGAAAGGTGACGCATGAGAAAAGCCCCCTTTTCAGCGTAGTTCAGTTCTTTTCAAGCTATGAAACGCAATCTGGCAAAATGCCGAAATTTGGGCCGCAAATTCGTTCAAACGTCAATTGACCTTTAAACGGAATCAGCGTAAAATGTTAAGTAATGAATTTGACAATAATTTGTCAAGCTATTAAGGAGGCAATTTTATGGCAAGATTTACTCTCCCCCGTGACCTGTATCACGGCCCCAAAGCCCTGGAGGCATTGAAGACCCTGCCCGGCAAGCGCGCAATGATCTGCGTCGGCGGCGGCTCCATGAAGCGGTTCGGCTTCCTGGATCGTGCCGAGGCTTACTTAAAAGAAGCTGGCATGGAAGTGGAGCTGTTCGAGGGTATCGAGCCTGACCCGTCCGTTGAGACCGTCATGAAGGGCGCGGCTGCAATGGAGAAATTCCAGCCGGACTGGATCGTTGCCATCGGCGGCGGTTCCCCCATCGATGCCGCCAAGGCCATGTGGATCAAGTACGAGTATCCTGACATCACCTTTGAGGATATGTGCAAGGTCTTTGGCATCCCGCCGCTGCGCCGCAAGGCACACTTCTGCGCCATCTCCTCCACCTCCGGCACTGCTACCGAGGTGACCGCCTTCTCCATCATTACCGATTATGAGAAGGGCATCAAGTATCCTATCGCTGACTTTGAGATCACCCCCGATGTCGCCATCGTCGACCCCGAGCTGGCCCACACCATGCCCAAAAAACTGGTGGCCCACACCGGTATGGACGCCATGACCCACGCCATCGAGGCTTACGTTTCCACTGCCAACTGCGACTTTACCGACCCGCTGGCCCTGCATGCTATCGAGATGATCCAGGCCAACCTCATTGGCAGCTACAACGGCGATATGGATAAGCGCGACGCCATGCACAACGCACAGTGCCTGGCCGGTATGGCGTTCTCCAACGCGCTGCTGGGCATCGTGCACAGCATGGCCCACAAGACCGGCGCTGCCTTTGCGGATTACGGTGCCCACATCATCCACGGTGCCGCCAACGCCATGTACCTGCCCAAGGTCATCGCTTTCAACGCCAAAGACCCCACCGCCAAGGCCCGCTATGGTGTGATCGCCGACAAGATGAACCTGGGCGGCGCCAACGACGACGAGAAGGTCGCCCTGCTTATCAAGTACCTGCGCGGCATGAACGACGACCTGAACATCCCGCACTGCATCGGCCACTATGGCCCCGACTCTTACCCCTGCGAGCAGGGCTTTGTTCCGGAGAATGTGTTCCTGGAGAGACTGCCTGAGATCGCCAAGAACGCCATCGCCGATGCCTGCACGGGCTCCAACCCGCGCCAGCCCAGCCAGGAAGAGATGGAAAAGCTGCTGAAGTGCTGCTACTACGACACCGAGGTCGACTTCTAAACTTTATACCAAACTACCGGGTCCCCGCTGCGGGGCCCGGTTTTTTGCTGTCCCCAAACCGGACAATATCCATCCGATTGCAAATTTTGTGTCATCGGCAGCCGGATAGCAAATTTGCGCAATTTTTGCTTGTTTGTCTTGCTTTTTATCAATTGCATCACCGCGGATGTTGGGCTATAATGATACATAATTCGTGCAGATATTGTGCCCTTTGGGTTTAGGAATTGGTTTAGGAAAACGAAGGAGGAACTCCCGGTATGGGTACCGCAACGCAAGCAAAGGCGCCGCTTTTTACGCGGTCTGCGCTGGTGGCGCTGATCTGGCCGCTGTTTTTGGAGCAGACCCTAAGCGTGACGATGGGCATGGCTGACACCCTGATGGTGGCCGGTGTGGGCGAGGCGGCTGTGTCCAGCGTGTCACTGGTGGACAGCCTGAACATTCTGATTATCCAAATCCTGGCGGCACTGGCCACCGGCGGCGCGGTGGTCGCCAGCCAGTACATGGGCCGCCGCGACCAGGAGAGCGCCCAGCGCAGCGCGGCCCAGCTGTACAGCGTGCTGGCCATCTCCACGGTTGCGGTGTGCGTACTGTGCCTGGCGCTGTCCCGCCCCATTCTGCGCGGGGTGTTTGGCAGCATTGACGACGAGGTCATGCACTACGCGCAGCAGTATTTCATCATCAGCGCCATCTCCTACCCGTTCATTGGGCTGTACAACGGCGGCGCAGCGCTGTTCCGTGCCCAGGGCAACAGCCGCATCAGCATGCTGGCCAGTTTGGTGATGAATGTCATCAACATCGGCGGCAACGCGCTGTTGATTTATGGCTTTGGCATGGGCGTTGTGGGCGCGGCGCTGGCTACGCTGATCGGCCGCGTGTTTGCGGCAGTGTGGATCTTGTGGCAGAACCAGAACATCCACAACCCGCTGCGGGTAGCCGGTTTTGCCGACCTGCGCCCCCGCAAGGAGCCGATCATGAAGGTGCTGGCCATCGGTGTGCCGTCGGGTTTGGAGAACGGTATGTTCCAAATCGGCAAGCTGTGCGTCAGCAGCCTGACCTCGACCCTGGGCACCGCCGCCATTGCGGCCAATGCCGTGGCCAACAGCGTTTGCACGGCGGCCAACGTGCCCGGCGCTACGATGAACCTGGCCATGATCCCAGTGGTGGGCCGCTGCCTGGGTGCCGGGGACAAGGAGCAGGCGAAAAGGTACTCCCTGCAGCTGACCGGCATTGCCATCGTAGGCCTGGGGCTGACCAACCTGGCCATGTTTTTGCTGCTGCCGGAGATCATCACCTGGTTCCACCTGTCAGCCGAGGCAGCCAGCATGTGCACGGTGGTGGTGCACTGGTTCAGCGTGTTCTGCGTGGTGTTCTGGGCCCCCAGCTTTACCCTGCCCAACGCCCTGCGCAGCGGCGGCGATGCCAAGTTTACGATGCTCGTCAGTATCGCCAGCATGTGGGTGTTCCGCGTGATTTTAAGCTATTTCTTTGTGCTGCAGATGCACATGGGGTTGACCGGCGTATGGTTTGGCATGTTTGTGGATTGGATCTGCCGGAGTATTTTGTTTGGGATACGGTTTTATAGCGGCAAATGGATGGAGCATAAGGTAATTTAATTTCTGCTTTCCCCTACTTAGGTGGGGAAAGCATTTTTTATTGACAATTTTGGTCTACTGTGATAGACTACAAATAGAAGGAGTCTATCCATGTAGACCAAAGGAGAAACCTATGAACCATTTAGCCGAAGCTGAATACCGGTTTGCCTGCCTGGTGTGGGACAACGAGCCCCTGCCCAGCGGCCAGCTGGTCAAACTTTCCGCCGCCGAGCTGGGTTGGAAAAAAAGCACCACCTATACCGTGCTGAAAAAGCTGTGCGAGCGCGGCATTCTGCAAAACGAGGGCGGCACTGTGACCAGCCTGGTAAAAAAGGAGGAAGTGCAGTGCGCCGAGAGCGCCGCCGTGGTGGACAAGACCTTTGACGGCAGCCTGCCGCGCTTCGTGGCCGCATTTTTGAACTCAAAGCCCATCAGTGCCGCCGAAGCAGCCGAGATCCGCGCCCTGTTGGGCGCGGCCCAATCGAAAGAGGGGTGACTATTATGCGCAGCACCGTGCTTTCGTTTTTGCTGCTCAGCCTGTGGGGCGGCGCGGCGGCACTAGCGGCCTGGGCCGTCTGCCGCCTGCTGCGCCGCGCCCATGCACCCAGCCGGTTTTTGTGCTGGCTGTGGCTGGCCGTGGGGCTGCGGTTCGTGCTGCCCTTTGGCATCCCGCTTGCCCTGCCCCGCCCGCAAAACACCCAACTGGCCGAGGCCGCCGACACTGTGCAGGCCCTGACCCAGCCGGAGCTTACCGTCCCGGACCTGCCTGCCATGGTTCCCGCCTCCCCCGCCGCGCCTGCGCCCTGGTACACCACACTGACCGTGTGGCATCTGCTGGCGGCGGTATGGGCTGTGGGCGTGGCACTGCTGGCCGTGCGCGCCGTGTGGGGCTACCTGCGCCTGACCCGCCAGGTGGCGCTGGCCTGCAAAACGCCGGATGGCTGCTTCAGCGGCCCCTGTGTGCCCGCGCCCTTTACCCTGGGCCTGCTGCAGCCCCGCGTCTACCTGCCCGCCGGGCTGGCTGGCCCCGCCCGGGACGCCGTCATCTTGCACGAGCGCACCCACATCCGCCGGGGCGACCCGCTGACCAAGCCGCTGTTTTACGCCGTGGCCTGCCTGCACTGGTTCAACCCGCTGGCGTGGCTGGCCTTCCGCGAGTTTGAGCGCGACATGGAGGCCGCCTGCGACGAAGCCGCCGTGCGCGGCCAATCCCCCGCCGCCCGCAGCGCCTACTGCGAGAGCATCCTGCGGTTTGCCATGCAGGGGCGCGGCGTGCCCGGCAGCCTGGCCTTTGGCCAGGGCAGCGCTAAGACCCGCATCGTGCATCTGCTGCATTACCGCCGCCTGGGGGCCGGGGCCATGGTGGTCTGCGCCGTGGTCATCGCCGCCAGCATGACGGCCTGCATGGTGCGCCCTACTTTGGAAAACGCCCCCGCCGCCACGCCGGAGACCGCCGAGACCGCCGCGACCGCCGAACCGGAGGCCATGCCTACCCCCGCGCCGACAGAAGCGCCCGCCGCTGTGGTCAACACGGCCCAGCTGCCGCTGCTGGAGGCCCCCGACAACAGCCCGCTGTTTATTGACCCCGTGCCGGATTACAAGTATATCTCCCGCTTTAAGAACAACAGCCACCGCGGTGACGATCTGTGTGCCGCCCCCGGCACCGATGTGCTGGCCGCAGCCGATGGCGTTGTCGTCGAGGCCGCCGAGCATTACAGCTGGGGCAACTTTGTGGTCATCGACCACGGCACGAACAGCGAGGGGTACAGCTGGCGCACCCTGTACGCCCACCTGCAAAGTTCCACCGTGCAAACCGGGCAGAGAGTTGTGCAGGGGCAGCTGATCGGCTATGTGGGCAACACCGGCCAGAGCACCCAAAACCACTGCCACTTTGAGGTGTATGTAGACGGTACGCTGACCTCGCCGCGCTGGTTTACCGCCTACCATGGCGAGGGCGACCACGCCGAGCCGACCGACGAGGAGCGGCAGGAACTGATCGACCGCTGCGTTGCCGCCAAGGCGGATAATGCCTTTAGTGCACTGGATACCGCCCTGGGCGGCCAGGGGGCGCAGGCGATTGCCTTTTCGCTGCCGCTCGTCCTTTCTGACGATGTGCGGATGAGCAGCACTTTTGCCCAAAACCACACCGGCGTAGACCTGGCAGCCCCGGAGGGCACCACCGTACTGGCCGCCGCCGACGGCACCGTGACCGAGTACGACTATAATGAGGACGACGGCTACTATCTGGTGCTGTACCACGGCATGGACGACGGTGCCTCGTGGCAGACCCGATACAGCCACCTGGGCAGCGTGAAGGTGCAAGTCGGGCAGCAGGTCGTGCAAGGCCAGGAGATCGCTGCCTGCGGCAGCACCGGGGCCAGCACCGGCCCCCACCTGCACTGGGAAGTGCTGAAAAACAGCGAACGCGTAGACCCGCAGACGGTTTGCGAGCTGCTGCTTACCATGTAATAAGGCGGGATCTAAGCAGGCGGATATGGAATCCGCCCCTACGGACCGGGGTTGTAGGGGGGCGGCGTCCCCGACGCCCCGCGGGCCGATGCAAGCATCGGCCCCTACAATACGCAATTAAGGTAACACACCCATGAAATATTCTTCCCTCGGCCCCGCCCTGTTGGCGGCGGGGCTGCTTTTTTGCACCCTTTTTGCGCCGTTTGGCGCGTATGCCGACAGCAAAAAGGACGAATTATCGGCAAAACAGAATCAAGCCCAGCAGGCCTACAACGAAGCCCAGCAAGAACTGGAAGAACTGCAAAACCAGCAAAGCGAGACCCAGAGCCAGATCGACCAATTGCAGGGGCAAAGCGCCGAAGTCGCCGCCCAGTTGAGCGGCATATATACAGCCTTGCAGGAGGCCCAGCGCGCCTTGGACGAGCGCACCGCGGCCGCCGAGCAGGCCGCCCAGGCGCTGGCGGACAAGCAGGCCGAATACGACGCCAGCCTGGCCTGCTGCAAAAGCCAGATGGGCGCGATGCAGCTTTTGGACGGCGGCGGCAGTATTACCCTTTTGATGCAGGCCCGCAGCCTGTACGAGATGCTGACCTTTGCCGAGACCCTGCGGGAGCTGGCCGACCACAACAGCGCCGCCCTGGCGCAGTTGAACGCCGAGGCCGAAGCCCTGGACACCGCCCGCGCCGAGGCCCAAGCCGCTGCTGACGAAGCCGAGGCCGCCCGCGCGGCGCTGGATGCCCAGCAGACCGCCCTGGAAGCTACACAAAACGAGCTGGGCAGCGCCTTACAAGCCGCCAACACCGCCCTGACCGAGCAGCAGGCCGCCGAACAGGCACAAGCTGTGGTGACCGAGGCCGCCCGCAAAGCCTATCTGCAGGCCACGGCGGATCTGGACGCCTACGCCCGCGCCCAAAGCAGCAAGTACACCACCGCCGACCTGCACCTGACCAGCCTTGCCTTCCGCTGCCCGCTGGACAGCTACGGGCGCATCACCACCCAGTTTGGCGAGGCCGACCCCTGGGGCATCCCCCACCGGGGCACCGACTTTGCCGCGCCGGGCGGCACGCCGGTCTACGCCATTGCTGATGGCATCGTGAGCGCGGCTGCCGCCGTGTACAGCTACGGCAACTGTGTGCAGATCAGCCACGGCACGGCCGACGACGGCAACACCTACGACAGCCTGTATGCCCACTTAAGCAGCATTGCCGTCAGCCAGGGCAGCGCTGTGACCAAGGGGCAGGTCATCGGCTACGTGGGCAACACCGGCAACGTGTATAGCACCGGGGGCGGCGGCTATCACCTGCACCTGGAACTGCGGGTCAACCGCGCCCGCGTGAACCCGCTGGCTTACGTACCGCAATGAGTAACGACTTTTTGTATTGGTTTGGCTTTTATGTAGAGTATCGGCTGCTCTGCCTTGCACGCTGGCTGGCCGCCTTTACCCGCTGGTTTGTCCGGGTACTGGGTACGCTGCTGACAGCGGTGCTGCGCCCCGTCGCGCTGGGGTGCATCCAGCTGCGGCAGGCCTTGCGCCGCCCCAAAGCATGGCTGGGGCTGGTGGTCCCGGTGGCGGGAGCGCTGGCCTTTGCGTGGCTGGTGCGCACCTGGCTTGGCCAGCCCTTTGCCCTGCGGGTGGAAGTAAATGGCACCGTGGTGGGCTATGTGGCCAGCGAGCAGGACTTTGACACCGCCCGTGCCGATGTGCAGGCCCGCGTGAACACCGCCCGCGCCCTTCTGGAAGCGGCAGGGGCCGACGTGCCCAACTGGGACCTGGACCCGGCCTTTACGCTGGCCGTCAGCGCCGACACGATGACCCCCGGCGAGGTGGCCAACGCCATTTTGCAAGCCAGCGGCAGTGAAATCACTGCGGGCACCGCCGTCTACGTGGACGGCGCCCTGCGCTTTGTGACCACCGAGGGCGACCACCTGCGCACCCTGCTGGCCGCGGTGCGCCGTCCGTACATGGACCCTGCCGACGCCGACAGCCGCGTAGTGTTTGCCCACGAGTTGACGCTGGCAGACGGCATTTACCTGACCGGGTCGGTCAGCCCCTATACCGAGGTTGTATCCGCCCTGCAGGCCAATGACGGCGAGCTGCTGCGGGTACAGATCCGCCGCCGGGAGCGGTACGAGCAGGAGCTTGCCTACGATACCCAAATCATGGAAGATGACACGCTGGATTTTGGCAAAAGCGAGACCGTGCAGACCGGCGTGCCGGGCCGCGAAACCGTGACTTACGAGGTAGTGTACGAAAACGGCGCCGAGGTGGACAGCCGCGTGCTGGATGTAGCCCGCACTGCCGAGCCGGTGCCGGAGGTCATCCGCCGGGGCACCCGGTTGCAAAGCGGGATGATCGGCAAGCTGGGCACCGGCAGCTTCATCTGGCCCGTGCCCGCCTACCGGCACATTTCCCGCTGGGCGAACTTTACTCCCGGAATCAACTATCACCGTGGCGCGGACATTGCCGCACCCTACGGCACCGAAATTTACGCCGCCGACGCCGGAACCGTGGTGGAATGTACCCGCCATTGGAGCTGGGGCAACTACGTGAAGATCGACCACGGCAACGGGTACCAAACGCTGTACGCCCACATGTCGGCCCAGGCGGTGCACGTAGGCGACGTGGTGGAGCAGGGGCAGGTCATAGGCTATGTGGGCAATACCGGCAACTCCTTCGGGAACCACTGCCATTTTGAGATGTATTATAACGAGCGGTTGTTCAGTGCAAGGGATGTGTTCCCGGATATGCCGGAGTGGAACCGCTAAAAGCCTCCCTTTGGGAGGGAGGGAGGGAGAGAGCCTTGGCATAGTCTCTCCCCCACCCGCTTCGCGGGACCGCTTACGCGGCCGGACCCCTCTGTCGCGATGCGACATCTCCCCACGCTGTGGGGAGTCACCCTCGCAGAGGGGGCCAAAGTGTTGCATCCTCTCGCCCATTTTATTTTTTTCAGCCGGCACTTTACTTTTTCGGTTTTGTGTGCTAGAATACTTTACATAGTAAAGCGACCCCTGCTTGCGGTGCAATGACGCGCCGTTGGTGGGGGTCGTGTCTGTTTTTTAAAGGGTATTTTTAGGGGGAAGCTATGGACCGTATCGATCGAAAAATCTTGGACATCCTGCAAAAGGACGCCCGCGCACCGCTGAAAGAAATTGCCGACCGTGTATTTTTATCCAGCCCTGCGGTGTCGGCCCGCATGGCCCGGCTGGAAAGCTCCGGCGCGATCATGAGCTATCAGGCCCAGGTGGCCGCGCCGATGCTGGGGTACATGGTCAAGGCGTTCATCAACCTGGACATGGACCCCCAGCGCAAGCCGGAATTTTACCCCTACATTGAAAGCTGCCCCCATGTGGTGGAGTGCAACTGCGTGACCGGCGATTACAGCATGCTGATCGAGGTGCTGTTTGCCACCACGCAGGAGCTGGACCAGTTCATCAACCATTTGCAGCAGTTTGGCCGCACCCGCACGCAAATCGTGTTCTCCACGCCCGTGGAGCATCGCGGCGTACCCGTCAGTGTGGAGGAAGATGCCGCCGATCCTCAGAAATAACCGCCGTCCTGGTGGGTGTTCTGGCTTTCCAGCCCCATGGATACGCCCAGGGCTTCGTCCACGCGGCGCATGTCATCCTCGGGGATGCGGCCCGCGCGCTCCCGCAGGCGGCGCTTATCCAAGGTACGGATCTGCTCGGTCAAAATAATGCTGTCCTTGGCCAGGCCGCAGCGGTCGGCCCGCACGCTGATATGCGTAGGCAGGCGGTTTTTATCCTGCCGGCTGGTGATGGCCGCTGCGATCACCGTGGGGCTGTGCCGGTTGCCGATCTCATTCTGGATGATAAGTACCGGCCGTATCCCGCCCTGCTCGCTGCCCACGACGGGGCTTAGGTCGGCGTAAAAAACCTCGCCTCTGTGCACTTCCATAGAAAAAGCCTCCTCTCGTTTGCTTACCTAGAGTATAAGCGAGAGGAGGTTTTTTTAATCACTCTGTTTTTCGATTTCTGCGGCCAGCGCGTCGCCTTTGACGCAAAAAGCCGTAAACGCACGGCTGCGCTGCAAGGGCTGCATGATAAACCTGGTACGCAGCGTGTCGATGGCCGCGCAGCCCGCGAAAGTCAGCACGATGACCAGCAGCGTGTACGCCGCCGAGCCGTGGTGCGCCTGGGCGTGGAAGATGCCGTTCCACAAAAAGTCCCGCAGCACGGGGACCTGGTGCAGGATGTAAACGCCCAGCGTCGTGCCCGCCAGCCCGTTGATGAACCGGTTGCTGCCGAGGTCCAGATTTTTGAAGAAGTGGAACAGCGCCAGCGCCGCCAGCAGGCCGGGCAGTGCGCCCAGCGCCGTGCGGTAGTAGGCAATGTACTGGAACGCCTTGCTGTCGGTCGCGCCCCGGTATTCCAGCACGGCGCGGATGGCGGTGTTGGCCAGCGGCAGGCCCAGGCCGAGGACAAGCGCCGCGGCGGGGCGGTTCAGCAAGCGGGACAGGCGGTTATCCGGCCAGCGGCGCAGGTAAGCAGCCAGCAGGTAATCGTAGAGGAACATCCACGCCGTATCGCCCAAAATTCCGTCCTGGCCAAACACCGTGGGGTAAACGACCATCGGCACAGCCAGCACCAGCAGCACGCCTTTGTGGGCGCGGCGGGGCAGCCCATGCAGCAGCCGGTTGAGCATCGGCACGCAGAGCAGCAGCACCAGATAGTCCGAGATGAACCACAACTGGCGCGTACCGGCGGGAAACGCCGCCCAGCGCAGTGCGCCGAGGGAGACATCCAGCCCGGCCAGCCTGCACAGCAGCGTGACCGGCACGGTGTACAGCCACAGCGACAGCCACAGCGACAACGGGCGGCGGGTTTTGAACGGCTGTTCGCACATAAACCAGCTGCCCACCAGCACAAACACAGTGCAGGCAATGCGGGAGCCGCAGCCGATGAGGCAGAACACGAAGGAGGACGGCAGCGTGGAATAATCCGCAATGCCGCCCTGGCCGGTGAGGTGGTCGCCGATGATGAGCAGCATGCAAAGGATGCGCAGCAGTTCCAGATTGCTGGCGCGGGGGGCTTTTGTCGGCACGGCGGACCTCCTTTCCGATTGTTACAAAATAAGGCGGCCCATGGCCGCCCGTAAAAGGCAGTTATTTGTTTTGTTCCAGAATTACAAACGCGCAGGCCAGGCCGTTTTCGTGGGTCAGGCTCAGGTGCGGGGTCAGGGCGTTGGCGGCGGTCCATTCGGCGGCGGGGCCGGTCAGGGCAAAATAAGGCGCGCCACTTTCTTTACGCAATACCGTTAAATCTGTCAGTGCAAAGCCGCCCAGGCCGGTGCCTGCGGCCTTTAAAAAAGCCTCCTTGGCGGCAAAGTTGGCGGCGGCGGTCTCGGCACGGTGGGTGCCGCCCCGCTCGTTCAACAGGGCCTGCTCCGCCGGGGAAAAAACACGCTGCACAAAGGCGGGCTTTTGCAGCTTTGCCGCCATGCGGTCTGCCGCGCAAAGGTCGGTGCCGATGCCGAAGATCATACTTTCACCCTTTTCGTTTCAACTCAACGCAAACTCCAACAGTGCGGCTCTTTCGTTCAGCACGCGGCCCTCCATAACGGCGGTCAGCAGTCGCTGCAGGGTAGCACCCACGGCGGGGCCGGCGGGCAGGCCAGCTTCCATCAGGTCGCCGCCGTTTACGGCCAGCTGGCGCATGGTGTAGCAGGCGGTCTTGGAAAGCTCGGTCATCCGGGCCTCAAAGGCAGCCACCTCGTTCCGCCGGGCTTTGACCTCCGGCGTGTCGGCGTGGGCGTCCAGGTCGGCATATTTCAGCGCGCAGAGCCGGTGCAAAAACACCGCGCCGTAGCGGTTGAGACTTTTTAAAATGGCGGTGTCCCCCGCCGGGACCGGGGCATCATGGATGGCGATCAGCCCGGCAGTCCCCTCGATCAGATAGCCGGGGGCTTTCAGGCGGCGCAAAATCGTGCGGGCCATCACCGCGCCCCGCTGGTTGTGGCCCTTAAAGTGGGCCGCACCGTCCGCGCCCACACTGCGGCACTGGGGTTTAGCAATATCGTGCAGAAACGCTGCCCAGCACAGCACCCGCGCGCCGCGGGTATCCTGGCCGCGCAGGTCCAGCTTTTCCACCGCCACGGCCGAGTGCTGCCACACATCGTAGCAATGCCAGCGGCCGGGCTGGGTGCAGCCGATGCAGGCCTGCACTTCGGGCACCGCACCGGCCAGGATCTCGCCGTACTTGGCCAGCGTCGGCCCCGCGTTGGGGGCGCCGAGCAGACCGTCGATCTCGGTATAAATGCGCTCGGCGCTCACGCTTTGCAGCGTATCCCGCGCCTGCAGGGCCGCGGCGGCGGTGGCTTCGTCCAAAGCAAAGCCCAGCCGGGCCGAGAAGCGCAGCGCCCGCAGGATGCGCAGGGCATCCTCGGCAAAGCGCTGGGCCGGGTCGCCCACACAGCGGATCATGCCCGCCGCCAGGTCATCCCGCCCGCCGTACAGATCAATAATGCCCTTGCCCGGGGCGTAGGCCATGGCGTTGATGGTAAAATCCCGCCGGGCCAGGTCCCTGGGCAGGTCGTCCACAAACTGCACCGCGTCGGGATGGCGGTGGTCGTGGTAGTTGCCGTCCAGGCGGTAGGTGGTCATTTCGTAGGGTTTGCCGTGGAGCACCACCGCCACCGTGCCGTGCTTTTCGCCGGTCAAAATCAGCTGATGGTCGGCAAACAGGCGGCGCATCTCCTCCGGCCGGGCCGAGGTACAGATGTCCCAGTCCCCGGGGGTGCGGCCCAGCAGGCTGTCACGCACGCAGCCGCCCACCACGTAGGCGGTGTGCCCGGCGCTTTGCAGCGTTTGCAAAAGGCCGATGACATCCCGCGGCAGATAGATGCTGTCCCGGTTCATGGTGCTGTCCCCCTTTCCCTGGTTTGGTGGTGTATTAAGCGCGGTGCCACTCCTGCGAAAGATCGACGATGCAGGCCAGGCTGCCTTCCTCATCTTTCAGCGAAGCGACCTTCTCGGCGGCCTTGTCGGCGTCGATCATCCAGGTCAGGATGAAGAAGTTCTCGGCCGGGACCTCGTAGTAGACCCAGGCGCCGTCGGCGCGCAGCAGGTCGGGCAGGTGGTCCAGCTCGCCCTCCAGCAGGCCCTGGCCTTCCTCGCCATAGATCATCTCGGGGCCGACCTGCAGAGAGTCGATCACGTTGATGCTGCTATTGATATACGTATCGCGGTCGACCGTTTTATCTCCGGCCTCCCACGCACTGGCGAACGCCTTGACCAGCAGTTCGCGGACTTCCAATTTACTGTCACCCATCTGATACATAACAGGAACCCTTCCTTAAACCATAATATAAAATAAGTATAGCACAAAATGGGACGGTTGGGTATGCCTATTTTGTTTTTTGTACTGCGCGGCGGGAATAAATTTTCTGCTTTTGTTGACAAAGGCGGAAAGCAGGCTATAATGGTTGTATGTACAACGATGTAGGTGCAACCAGTTTGTCCGGATACGGAGGCGGCTATGGATATTACCGAACGCAAAATTACCAAAATTGCCCGTGAGGCAGAGAAGCTGGTACTGCTTACCCTGCGGGAAAAGGGCGTTGGCACGGCGGAGATCGACCTGATCCACGCGCTGCGCCACCACCCCGGCTGCACCCAGGCGGCGCTGGCCGAGCTGCTGCACGCCGACAAGGCGGCCATCGCCCGGCGCACCAAAAACCTGGAAGCGAAAGGCTATTTGGTGCGCAAGGCCAGCCCCAATGACCGCCGCAGCCAGCTTTTGTACCCCACCGAGAAAGCCGAAAGCCTGAAATCTTCCAAGGCGGAGATCGAGGCCGAATTTTACGAGTACCTGACCAGTGCCCTGCCCGCCAACGAGGCCGCCGCCTTTGCGGCTACGCTGCACAAGCTGTACACGGCCTCCAAGACCGAGAGCCGCGCGGGGTTCCCGCACTTTAAACAAGCCACAGAGGGTGAAGCGGAACATGCAGAATGACAAGAACTTCCGCCCGGACCGCATCGGCGCCTACTTCCGCATCGAATGGCTGCCGCTGGTGCTGGTCACCGTTTCGGGCCTGATCTACAACATCGGTCTGCTGGCCACGCCCTGGTTTGAGGGGCGGCTGGCCCAATGCCTGGCCGATATTTTGGACGGCAGCGCCACCGCCGCGGCCATGGCCATACTGGTGCTGACCTATGTGCTGGTTACGCTGGTGGTGCAGGCGGCGCGGTTCATCAAGCGCTTTTACGTGCGCCGCTTTGCCAATAACATCAACCGCCGGATGAAGGGCATCCTGTACGCCAACCTGGTGCGCCAGAGCCGCGCCGCGCTGGAAAAAGAGGGTGCGGGCGAGCTGATGACCAAGGCCATCTCCGACGTGGACGACTGCGTGGAGGGCATGCGGAAATTCACCACCGAAATTTTTGACACCGGCGTAGCGCTGGTAGGTTACATCGTGATGCTGCTGGTGTATGATTGGCGGCTGGCGCTGTTGAGTTTGCTGTTTACGCCGGTCTCCTACCTATGCGCGGCGTGGATGAAAAAGCCGGTGCAGCGCGAAGGCGCCGCCTACAAAAAGGCCGCCGGTGCGTTAAGCGCCGCCACGCTGGACCGTGCCCAGAACGCCGTCACCTACCGCGTTTACGGCTGCGAGACCGCCCGCGAGACCCGGTACGAGGACGTGTTGACCACCTACGAAAAGACCGCCGTGCGCAGCAACGTGTGGCAATCGGCCCTGCCGCCGCTGTATCTGGCGGTGTCCGAAGCGGGCGTGCTGTTCATTTTGTGGTTCGGTGCCAAAAACGTGCTGGGCACCGGGTGGCAGGCCTGGGATATTGCGGCGTTTACTACGTTCCTCTCCTGCTTTACCAAGCTGACGGTAAAATCGTCGAAAGCAGCGAAGCTGTTCAACGCGGTGCAGAAAGCCGAAGTCTCCTGGAAGCGCATCAAACCGCTGATGAAACTGCCGGAGGAGCTGGACGAGCTGGCTGTGCCCGCCCCCGCCGATATAACGCTAGAGGATCTGTCCTTTGGGTATACCGATGAGCCGATTTTTGCGGGGCTGGATCTGACAGCCCACCCGGGGGAGATCATCGGCATTACAGGGCCGGTGGCCTGCGGAAAATCCACTTTGGGGCGTGTATTTTTGTGTGAAGCTTCCTATGGCGGCTCGGCCCGGTTCGGCGGCAAAGAATTCTCTGCGCTGACGCCGCGGGAAATTGCATCCACCGTCGGCTACCTGGGGCATGACCCGGAGCTGAGCGCCGACACCGTGCAGAACAACGTGCTGTGCGGCAGCAAGCAGGATCCGATGCCCTGGTTGGCTGCTGTGGCGCTGAAAGACGAAGTGCAGGCCCTGGAGAACGGTGTGGACACCGTGATCGGTCCCAGCGGCACGCGGCTTTCCGGCGGGCAGGCCCAGCGGCTGGCGCTGGCCCGCACGCTGGCGCATCCCCGGCCGGTGCTGGTACTGGACGACCCGTTCTCGGCGCTGGACCGCAGCACCGAGGATACCGTGTTTGCTAACCTGCAGGAGTACGCCAAGGATAAGGTCGTCTTCCTCATCTCCCACCGGCTGTACCATTTTCCCCAGATGCAGCGTGTAATTTTTATGGAGGATGGCAAGACCACCGTGGGCACCCACGAGGAATTGCTGGCGGCGGTACCGGCCTACCGCCAGCTGTACGAAAGCCAGACAGGAGGGCAGCAGCATGAAAACGAACAATAAAAGCGGCGTGTTTGCAGCCCTCCGCATGGCGGCCCGGGCACACTACCCGCTGACTATTGGCACACTTTTATGCGTGGCGGCGTCAGTTATCGCCTCGCTGCTGCCGCCGCTGCTGCTGGCACGCATCATTGATGGGCTGGCGGCGGGCCTGCCGCTGACGATCTGGGCGGTGCTTGTCTACTTTGCCAGCCTGGCGCTGGAGGGGGTACTGTCCTCAGCACAGGAAAGTCTGTTGGTGCTGTTTGGGCAAAAGATGACCCACGCGCTGCGGTCCGAGATGTCCCACAAATTGACGCAGCTGCCTGCACGCACGCTGGTGGACCAGAACCCCGGCGAGGTGGCCGCGCGGTTCTCCGGCGATGTGGACACGGTGGAGGCGCTGTTCACCTCCGGCATCATCAGCATGGTGGCAGACGCCTGCCGCATCCTTTCCATTATGGCGGTCATCGCCGTGAAAAATCATGGCCTTGCGCTGATTTTACTGCTGGTACTGCCGCTGTTTGCGGTATTTACCCGCCGTGTACAACGCCGCATGCTGGCCGCTCAGCTGGACAACCGCCGGGCTGTGGCCGCCGTCTCCGGCCAGGTGCCCGAGACGCTGCACAACATCCGCACCATCCGCGCGCTGGGCATGGAGCAGTACATGGAACGCCGCTACGACCGGTGCATCGGCGCTGGCTACGCCGCCATGGAGCGCACCAACTTTTACGATGCCGTCTACTCCCCCGTTGTGCTGCTGCTGAACGCCGTGGTGGTGGGCATCGTTATGCTGCTGTCGGCCTCCGGCAGCGCGGTGGTGCTGGAGCTGTTCGGCATGTCCGTCGGCACCTCGGTAGCCGTTATCAACTACATATCGCGCATTTTCTCTCCCATTGAAAGCCTGGGCATGGAGGTTCAGACCATCCAGTCTGCCATGGCGGGCGTGAAACGCATCGATGCGTTTTTGGCCCAGCCGGAGCGGGAAATTTCCGCACAGCGTACCAGGGCGGCCCGGGGCGATGTGGAACTTTCCCACGTCACCTTTGGCTACGGCGAGAAACATGTGCTGAATGACTTCTCGATGACCGTGAAACAGGGCGAGCAGGTCACGCTGATCGGCCGCACCGGCGCGGGCAAGAGTACCGTGTTCAAGCTGCTGCTGGGGCTGTACCCGGCCGAAAGCGGCACCGTCACCATCGGCGGCGTACCGGTGGCGGACATCACCGACCGGGAGCGCCGCACCTGCATCAGCTGTGTGGAGCAGCATTTTGCCCGCGTGCCCGGCATCGTGCTGGACCAGATCACGCTGGGCGATCCGCAGATCACCGCCGAGATGGCCAAACATGCGGCCCAGCTGGCGGGCATTGACGGGGCCATCGAAGCGCTGCCTGACGGCTACGACACCCCGTGCAGTGAAGGGATGTTTTCTCAGGGCGAGTGGCAGCTGTTGTCCATCGCCCGAGCCGCCGCGGCAGACCCCGCCGTGCTGCTGCTGGACGAGATCACCGCCAACCTGGACGCCGAAACCGAAGCCCGCGTGCTGGAGGCCCTGCGGCGGGCGTCCGAGGGTCGCACGGTACTGTCAGTGTCCCACAGAATTTATGAGAACCTGGGCGGGCGAACTGTAGAAATCAAAATATTATAAGTTGTCGCTTATTTTCAGGAAAAGCCTTGACCTTCCAGTGGGTGCAGGGTGTACGATAACCGGGAAAGGAGCGTGATGTTATGAACATCAAGCAGACAGCGGATGCGTCGGGCGTATCGGCGCGGAACATTCGCTACTATGAGCAGGCGGGGTTGCTGGCCCCGGCACGCAACCCAGAGAACGACTACCGTATCTATACGGATGCCGATGTGCGGACGCTGAAACTGATTCGCGTGCTGCGCACACTGGATATGCCAGTGGAGGATATCCGCGCGGTACTGAGCGGTACACTGCCGCTGACCGAGGCTGCTGAACGCCAGCGCCGACAGCTGGAGGCCGAGCAGCAAAAGCTGGCAGCGGCCGCAGCCTTCTGCACGGAGCTGGCCGCCGGCGACCGAACGGCGGCAGAGCTGGATGTGGACGACTGCCTGGCTCGGATGGACTCCCCTGCCCCGGCGGGCGGCTGGTTTACCGGCTGGGTGCAGGACTACCGGAAAATGGCGGCTGCCGAGCATAAGCGGCAGTTTACCTTTACGCCGGACACCGCCATTGTAACCCCGCAGGAATTTACGGCGGCGCTGCTGGCTTGGGCAGACGAAAATGGCGTGGATGTGAACATGACCCGGGAGAGTATGACCCCGCATTTTATGCTGGACGGCATTGAGTACAGGGCCGTGCGGTATTCGAGCCATGTGCGCAATATCCCGATACTGCGGGTGCGGTGTGAGGTGTGCGATCCATCGGCGCTGGCGGTAGAGGGCGACCCGAAGCGGCTGCGGGTGCAGAGATTTCTGCACTACGGTCTGCCGGTGCTTGTATGCCTTGCATTGGCGGTGGTCTGGGTCTGCACCCGGAATATGCCGCTTTGGCCCGACAAGGCGGCTATGCTGCTGGTGCTGGGCGCTCTTGGCATCGGGTACGGCTTCCGCGGGTGGTATCTCTACTACAACGATCGGGACCAATAAAAAATGGGAGACAGCGCGGGCTGTCTCCCATTTGATTTATCCCAGCAGCAGTTTGTGCAGGTCTTGCACGGTGTCCGCGATGGCAGCGGCACCGGCGGATCGCAGTTCCTCGCGGGTGCCGTAGCCGTAGAGGGCGCCGATGCAGGGCAGGGCGTTTTTCTTCGCGCCGATGACATCGTGCTCACGGTCACCGACCATGACAACGCCAGTCTTATCGGTCAGGCCGATGGTGTCCAGCGTGTAAGCGATGACCTCGGCCTTGTCGGTGCGGGTTTCGTCCAAAGTCGCACCGCAGATGGCGGTAAAGTACTGCGCCAGATCAAAATGCTCCATGATGCGGCGGGCGTACTCCTCGGGCTTGCTGGTGGCCAGCACCAGCTGGCAGCCGCGGGCGTGCAGGTCGGCCAGCAGCGCGGGGATGCCGGGGTAGACCTCATTCTCAAACAGGCCCTTGTCTGGGAAATACTCCCGGAAGGCCGCCACGGCGCGGTCGGTGTCGGCATCGTTCAAGCCGCAGAGATTGTGGAACGAATCGATCAGCGGCGGGCCGAGGAAGCGGCGCAGGGTGGCTTCGTCGGGCACGGGGATGCCGATCCTGCGGCAGCCGTACCGCACCGAGTTGAGGATGCCGGGGGCGGAATCAGTCAGGGTGCCGTCGAGATCAAATAGAATTGTTTTGTACTGCATGGGCGCCCCTTAGTTGAACTTGAACAGCTTCTGGGCAATGCGGTAGCCGCCGATGCTGAGCTTGCAGCCCAGCCAGCCGGGCAGGTTGCAGGCTTCGGCTACCGAGAAGCGGCAGCGGCGGTAAAGGCGAGCATCGTGGGCTTTCAGGTCAGCCCACAGCTGCTTGCGCTTCTCCATGGCCTCGGGGCTGCCGTCCAGCGTCAGGAAGATGCTGGAGATGGCCATCATCATCGAGAAATAGTTGAGCATATAGGCCCGCAGTTTGTCCTGGGTAACAGGCAGGGCGTAGACATCCACGGCCTCCATCATAATGCGGGTGACGCGCAGCTGCTGGTCGACGCGCTTGATCATGTTCTTCTCGTTGACACTCTGGTCATCACGGCCGATGAAGTAGCGGTAGAGGTCCAGGTTGAGGTAGTAGATGGTCTCGACCTCGGGCAGAGGCTGGTAGACGAAGATGTTATCCACATAGAAGGTGTGCTTGGGCAGCACCATGCCGGACTTACGCAGCACCTCGGTGCGGTAGATGACGCTGTGCATCAGGATGTTCTTGTTCGGCGGAAAGTGGCCGATCTCGCTCCACTTAAAGACGCGGCCCTCGGGCAGGATGCCGGTATAATCCACGATATTGCGTGTGTTATCAGCCACATGCTCGTACACATAGTTGGCCATGACCAGATCGACCGGCTTTTCGGCGGCAGCCTGGGTGCGCAGCACATCCATAACCTTGGCCAGGGCGTCACCGTCCAGCCAGTCGTCAGAATCGACCACCTTAAAGTACATGCCGGTGGCGTTGCGGATGCCCTGGTTGACACCCTCGCCGTGGCCGCCGTTCTCCTGATGGATCACGCGGACGATGGTGGGGTACTTTTCAGCGTAGGCATCGGCGATCTTGCCGGTGTCATCCTTGGAGCCGTCATCCACCAGGATGATTTCGGCTTCCTCGCCGGCGGGCAGCAGTGTCTCGATGCAGTGGTCCATATAAGCGGCCGAATTGTAGCACGGCACGGTAAAGGTGATAAGTTTCATAAATAGTCTCCCCTTGTGTGGTTTGCCTGGGAGCAGTGCAGGCTTTTGTGCACCACTGCGGCAAACTGCCGCGCCAGGTCATAAAAGGACAGTATATATCATACGCTCTTTAGGCCCAAAATGCAAGCGGAACGACAAAAAGCGCCCGGTGCCGAACATTTACATGTCGGCACCGGGCGGCTGCTTGCTGGGAGATCTTTTCTTACACCGCGGCCTTGGGGGAGACCGTGTTTTAAGAGGCTGCCTTACAATCCGTCATTATAACGGTTATAACGGTGAACGCCAGACGGCATCACGTCGTTATACATTTCCTCCGGCAGGCCGTACGGCGGGGCAGGCTCCAGAAAACCATACATCCACTCGGCTAACGTGTGCAGCTTCAACATACAACCCATCTCCTTTCCGTTATTGGCGGGTCTTTTTGGGGGGGGCGATGCCGCTGCTGCGGGCTGTTCGCCTTGGCGGTATCGCTTTTCCTTTTCTGTCTTTATTATATGCGATAAGTCCGTCTTTTGCAAGTTGCATTTTGTACAAACTTACAAAAGTTATTTGTATATTTTAAACTATTTCGGCATGTTGTATATTTTTGGGTTGCATCTGTACGCATTACGCGGACAGTTCCTCCCATGCTTCCTGCATGGTATCGGCCGAGAAAAGGAACTCGCCGTACTCAGAATAGACCTCGATGTGGCCTGCTACGTAACGAAACTGCTGCGTCATGATGTGTACCGCCTTTCCTGTTTGGTTGAGCTTTGTTATGCTTCCATTATACAGGATGGCAAGCACCATAATTCGGACTTTAAGGCTCGGCAGCCCATTTTGTGATACGATAAAGCGGTCTTTCAGTCCAATTTTCGGCCCCGCGCAGCACCAGCAGCACCCAAAAGCAAAGCAAGAACCAGTAAAAGCTGTACAGCGGACAGACCAACCCGGCTACGTTGCCCCACAGGGCGCTGTAGTCCCACACAGCCAGGTGCAAAAGGTAGCGGCAGGCCAGGCCCACGCCCAGCTCTACCCCGCTGGCGGCTGCAGCGCCGCATAACGCCGCTGCCCCCAACGGCAGGCTGCGCCGCCGGGCCAATTGCTGCAAAAGGCAAAGGCACGCCCCGCCTGCAGCAAACATTGTCCAATGGGTGGTGCCCCGCCAGGCAAGCTCGATGGCCTGATACCCTGCCCCGCCCAGGGCAAACAATATGATCGGCTCCAACATAAAAACACCCCTCCCGCCATAGTATGTGCGGAAGGGGTGCGTTGTAACCAATTTGTAATGTTTTACTTGGACAGTTTCTTCAGCAGGGCGCTGCGGGTATCCCACAGCTTTTGGCTGAGGTCAACGTAGTAGCGGTGCGGGTTCTCGAAGCGCTTGACCTCGTCCCACAGGGTGTTGACCTGGGCCTTGCAGAACTTCTTGATGTCGTTCAGACTCGGGGACTGGTAGACGCGCTTGCCGTTCTCATAAATCGGGGTGGACAGGCAGCGGGCAGTGCAGTTGACGTAGGTGCACTCTTTCCAGGTCTCGATGGGGTCAAACAGGGTGATGCCGTGCTGGGTCTCGACCTGCTCGTCAGCCGTCGTGATGAGGTCAGCCATGGCCTTGCCGTCCTGGTCGTAGATACGCCAGACTTTCTTCAGGCAGGGAATGGTCATCTTCTCAGCAGATTCAGACAGCTTCATCTTGGGGGTGTAGCTGCCGTCGTCCTCTTTCACAGCGGCCAGCTTGTACACGCCGCCAAAGACGGGGTCGCTCTTGGCGGTGATCATGTTCTCGCCGATGCCGAAGCTGTCCACGCGGGCGCCCTGCAGGATCAGATCGCGGACAATGTACTCATCCAGGCTGTTGGAGGCGCAGATGGTGCAGTCGGGGTAACCGGCCTCGTCCAGCATCTTGCGGGCCTTCTTGGACAGGTAGGCAATATCGCCGCTGTCGATGCGGATGCCCTTGGGGCGCTTGCCCATGGGCTTGAGGACCTCATCGAACACCTTGATGGCATCGGGCACGCCGTGGCGCAGCACGTTGTAGGTATCCACCAGCAGCACGCAGGCGTCGGGGTACATCTCGGCGTACTTCTTGAAAGCATCGTACTCGGTGGGGAACATCTGCACCCAGCTGTGGGCCATGGTGCCGGAGGCTGGGATGCCGAAGTCGCGGGCGGCCATCACGCAGGAGGTGGAGCCGCAGCCACCGATGTAGGAGGCGCGGGCGCCGAAGTAGGCGGCGTCATAGCCCTGGGCACGGCGGGCGCCGAACTCCATGACCGGGCGGCCGGCGGCAGAACGCACGATGCGGTTGGCTTTGGTGGCGATCAGGCACTGGTGGTTGAAGGTGACCAGCAGCAGGGTCTCCAGCAGCTGGCACTCAATGGCCGGGCCTTCCACGGTAACGATAGGCTCCTGCGGGAAGATGGGCATGCCTTCCTCGATGGCCCAGATATTGCAGTGCAGCTTGAAGTTGGCCAGGTAGTTCAGGAATTTCTCATTGAATGCGCCGGTGGTGCGCAGATAGTCGATGTCCTCCTGGGTGAATTTCAGGTGGTCCACGGCGTCGATGAACTGCTGCAGACCAGCCATAATGGCGTAGCCGCCGCCATCGGGCACGCGGCGGAAGAACATATCAAAGACGGCGATCTTGTCCACATACCCCTCATCCAGGTAGCCGGCCGACATGGTCAGCTCGTAGAAATCTGTCATGGTCGTAAGGTTGCGTTTTACGTCTAACATGGATAACCCCTCCTGAGGTTTTCACTTATTTGTACGCTTTTTCGATGATTTTTTAATTGGCTTCAGCACGCCCAATGCTGCCAGAACGAACAGGAAGGCGTACACAGCCACGACGATCATCGTAAGCATAACAACAACTTTAAAATAGGTGCTGGAGAAGAACTCGCCCACGCGGGCGATGGTGTACAGCACCTGGTTGCGGGCCACATCGCTGCCGGCGATCAGGTCCGTCGTACCGATGATTTCGCCCTCAATGGTCAGCGTAACGGTGCCGACCACATCCCCCTGCCTGACGGGGGCCGCGATGCTTTTGGGCAGGTTGAAGGTCTGTTCGGTCAGGGCAGCGCCGCCCTCCTTGGGCAGCAGGGTCATCATATTGTCCGTGGGGTAAAGCATGACCGTATCGGACTGGGTGGCGTAATCCACCGGGATCTCGGTGATGGGCTGGGTGGGGTCCAGCGCCGCCGCGATGGTGAAGGAATCGAAGATGACGTCCATCAGCTGGGCGGTCTCGTACAGAGCCGGGCGGGCCTGATCGGGGTCGGCCTCATAGGGCACGTTGAGCACCACGCTGATGTAGCTGATGCCATCCTGGGTGTGCCAGCCCGCGAAGTTCTGCCACTCGCCCAGGCTGCCGGTCTTGCCGCCGCGCACATAGCTGCGGTAGTAGGCGCTGCCTTCGTTCAGCATTTTGTCCGTGTTCTGGATCACATAGGTCCCGGGGGTAGTGTAGCGGTCGTTGGTGCCCATATCGTAGCTGGGGGTGGACACGACCGTGGCGAAGATGTCGTAGGATGTCAGTGCCCGCAGGATCAGGTAGGCATCACGGGCAGTGGTGACGTTGTTGGTATCCAGACCGCAGGGGTCGGCAAAGGTAGTGCCGGTGCAGCCGATGCGGGCGGCTTCCTCGTTCATCATCGCCACAAAGTTATCAATGCTGCCGCCGCCCATATAGTCGGCCACAATGTAGGCAGCCTCGTTGGCGCTGGGCAGCATCATGGCGTACAGCAGGTTGCGCAGGGTCTGGGTCTCACCCTTACGGATGTCCGCCGTGGAGGCGTTGGTCGTCTTCTCCCAGATCAGGTCGTAGATATAACTGGGGGCCGTCACGGTGATGGTGTCCAGCTGGTCCTGATAGTTCTCCAGCAGCAGCAGGGTGGTCATCATCTTGGTCAGGCTGGCGGCCTGCAGCGGGGTCTCGCTGTTTTTCTCGTAGACCACGATATTGGTATCCAGGTTGACCACGTAGGCCGCAGGGGCCATGATGTCGGGCGCAATATCCGCCGCCGAGCCATTGATCCCCTCAGCCGCCACCGGCAGCCCCAGCACGATCACCAGCACAAAGGCGCACAGCACCGCGCAGAATTTTTTCATAGGCATGGTTTCCTTTTGGTTGATATACGGTATTAGTATAGCAAATTGAAAGGGAAAATAAAAGGGTGTGAGCCGGGATTTTTACAATCAGTTCATCGCACCGGCGGTGGCAAACAGGCGGTCCACCTCATCGGACAGGGCGCGGTGCTGCGGCATGGCGAGATTTGGGTCAACAGCCAGCAGGGCCTTGGCTTCCTCCTGGGCCACTTTCAGCGTGCGGGTATCCTGCACCAGGTCCGCCACCCGCAGCGTGGGCAGGCCGTGCTGGGCCGAGCCGAAGAAATCACCGGGGCCGCGGTTTTCAAGATCATATTTTGCCACGGCAAAACCGTCTGACGTGTGGCACAGGAAGCGCAGCCGCTCTTTAACGGCGTCGTTCTCGTTGTCGGAAATCAGGATGCAGCAGGAATCCGCCGCTCCGCGCCCGACACGTCCGCGGAGCTGATGCAGCGCCGACAGACCGAACCGCTCGGCGTTTTCGATGACCATAACTGTAGCGTTGGGCACATCGACGCCGACCTCGATAACAGTGGTGGAGACCAGCACGTCCAGTTCCCCTGCCTTAAATTTCAGCATCACTTCGTCTTTTTCTTTGGGCTTCATCTTGCCGTGCAGCAGGCCGATGCGCCGGTTGGGCAGCAGCGGGCAGACGGTCTCGGTGTAATATTTTTTGACGGCCTGCATATCTGCGGCCATCTCATTTTCCTCGATGGCCGGGCAGACCACGTAAGCCTGATGCCCCGCGGCGAGCTGCTTTTCAATAAAGCCGTACATGTCCCGCCGCTTTTTGCCGGTGATGAACCAGGTCTTGATGGGTTTGCGGCCGGGCGGCAGTTCGTCCAGCACCGAGATGTCCAAATCGCCGTACATCAGCAGGCCCAGCGTGCGCGGGATGGGCGTGGCGCTCATCACCAGCAGGTGGGGGCTTTGCGCCTTGCCTGCCAGCAGGCCGCGCTGCCGCACGCCGAAGCGGTGCTGCTCGTCCACGATGGCCAGGCCCAGGTTTTTGAACTCGACCGAATCGGTCAGCACCGCGTGGGTGCCTACCACCAGCCCGGCGCGGCCGTCGGCAATGGCTTCCAGCGCGACCTTTTTCTCTTTGGCTTTCATGCCGCCCACCAGCAGCGTGACGTTGACGCTGAAGGGTTCCAGCCGGTCGGCCAGTGTAGCGGCATGCTGCCGGGCCAGGATTTCGGTGGGGGCCAGCATGGCGCTCTGCCAGCCGTTTTGCGCGGCAAACCAGATGGCCGCCGCAGCCACCAGCGTTTTGCCGCTGCCGACATCACCCTGCAGCAGGCGGTTCATCGGCACCTCACCGCACAGGTCGTGCACAATTTCCTCGGCAGAGCGCTTTTGTGCGCCGGTGGGCGCATAGGGCAGGCTGCCCCAGAACGGGGCAAGGTCCATCTCGTGCATTGGTGCGCTGGTCTTGCGCCGACCGTGGCTGCGCAGCAAAAAGATGCCGATCTGGAGCATGTACAGCTCTTCAAAGATCAGGCGGCGGCGCGCCCCGGCCAGGTCCTCGGCGCTTTGCGGGGCGTGGATGCTGCGCACGGCCTGGGCCTTGGTGGGCATGCGGTAGCGGGTCAGCAGCTCCGGCGGCAGCGGGTCGGCCAGCTCGTCCACGTATTGCAGCGCCGCGTGGGCGCAGGCGGCTTGCCGCGCGGCGGGCAGGCCCTCGGTGCCGGGGTAGACGGCCACAAAGGGGCTGGCAGCCACTTGCGCCTCGGTGCGCACCAGCGGGTGCAGCAGTTCACGGCGGGTCATGGTGCCGCCGATGCGGCCCTCGAAGTAGTAGGTCTGGCCGATGACGAGTTTATCGGCCACGTAGGGCGTGTTGAACCAGGACAGCCCCAGTACGCCGGAGTCATCCGCGGCCAGCACCCGCACCAGCGCCCGCCCGCCCTTGATGCGGCGGACCGGTTCTTTTTGCAGCACGGTGGCGCGGACACAGCTGTCCACGTCGTAAGGTGCGCTGACTACGGTGTAGGGCTTGGTGTAGTCAATGTATTTGCGGGGGTAGCACAAAAGCAGATCCCGGATGGTGGTAACGCCGAGCTTTTCAAACTTTTTAGCAAACGCCGGGCCGACGCCCTTTAAATATTGGATAGAACTGTCGATCATCGCCATACGGGACCTCCTTTCTTCCCGCTTTCTTGAAAGAAAGCGGGGCAAAGAACTTTTAATCAAAATCGGATTTTTACTTTTCTTGCTCCATTCGCCTTTTCATTCACCTTTTCCTCACAACTTCCGATTTTCGAAACACAAGTTTATTTTTCTTCCATTTTGTCTAAAAGCAGATTGATTTTTTTGAGAATCAAGTATGTGCAGGAAATAATGAGAGAGATTAACAGTGTGACTGCTGTATAAAGTGGGTAAAAA
>ERZ1034842.219-NODE-219-length-29156-cov-17.407993_pt1 | contig 29156 bp, 23 predicted proteins | sample MGYA00520634_ERZ1034842 | MGnify/ENA primary metagenome ERZ1034842 (study PRJEB33766, sample SAMN09781734) | gut metagenome | biome: gut microbiome | host: Homo sapiens | place: Madagascar | study: EMG produced TPA metagenomics assembly of the PRJNA485056 data... | reverse complement strand
AGAAAATGAAGAAAAGTGCAACAAAGCGAATTTTCCAAATTTCCCGCTTCACATGAATGGTGTAGATGTCTACGACCTCAATGGCCTGAAGGGGAATATTGATGTAACTGTTTTACTTAAAAGTCAGGAGCGCTTTGTCGCGTGGCTAAGAGGTGCGGGCGAATATGAATTTGCGGATCAGGTTGAAGCTCTTGATTCTGGTGAATGGCTCGACCAGGCGGCAGCCATTATCGGGTTTGAAGCAGAACTTGAATTAGCTTGGAAGAAAGAGGCAGAACAGGCGTTTAGGATGGCAAAGAAACGGGTGCGTCAGCGCAGAGCGAAAGAAGCTGCGGAAAATAAAACTGTACAGGGAAAAATTACTCTAGGAAAAGACAGTCCGTATACTATCGCCAGAAGCTATGTGGATGATATAAACATTCATATCTAATACAGAAGGAGGAAACGAAAAATGAGTACGGAATTAATGCTGCTGGATAAATCTTCTCTTCCCGCATGTCAGGAATTGAGAAGAAGCATTCAGATGAATTTTAATGGACCTGTCGCAGAAATTATTCAGACAGAACTCAATATTTTGGAGTTCGGTATTTCAGAACCCACTTTTGTGCTGGGACATTTCAATAAAATTCTTGATCTTTATCCGGAAATTGCAAAGTATCCTCCAGAAGAGCAAATGGCGTTACGTCGAGTGCTCCATTCGGCTGCGACGCAATTTGTTGCTGCCATTCACATGAATTTGCTTATTAAACAGAAAAAGGCTCGCGAAAATTTCGACATCTTTGTTCAGGAAGTATTTGATACAGCAATTCCTATTATTGCTACGGGTATTCAGTTGCTGGCTTGCCCGGTCGGAGTTGCTTCCTCTGCTGTAGGGACCGCTGTGCAAGTTCGGCAAAGCGAAAATGACAAGCGGTCAGATCTGAAGAATGAGCTGCTGTCTTATGTAAATGATTTTAAGAAGAATTGGAAGGAGGAAAAACAAGAAGGAAAGGTTGGCTTTTTTAAGAAAATGTGGAATTGTATATCTTCTTGGAATGATAAATGTAGTTGCGAGAATGATATGCGCAGGACAGTTGAAAAAATTTACCCTAAATTGGAACGTTATGTAGTATTGATAGGGCCTTCAATAAAAATAAGTGAAATGGCTCGCGATTATTCCGACTGGCTTTATGAGAAGGATATTGCCGATGCCCGGGCAGAGCGCATAAAAGGACCTGGAGTGGTTGGTGCTATTTTGGGCGGTATTGGGTGCATTGTAAATGGATTCATTGCTCTTGTTATGGCTATATGGATGTGTTTCAGTGATAACTATTTTCCCCGCCTTGTCTTGTCTGTCATATTGATATATCCACTTATAAAGTGGCTGTTTCCGCAGGTTCGGTTTGTTTGGAGGTGGCTGATGTGCAAGCTGCGGAGATATAAACGTATGAAAATTGCAGAAAAATTCGACGTTTAATCTTTTCTGCTATCTGTTCTGTTGTAACAGCCCCCCGGCAGAACAATATTGTCTGCCGGGAGAAAAATGGAGTCTCAATACTTGAGAAATGCCGCGTCGTATGGGGGAAGGTAGAATTCCGCATTGCCGTCGGCGGTCGGGGCAACCTCATAATCGCTCCAGAGCTCGCGCAGAGGGGGAAGGACGGAAAAGCCAAGATGCGATGGAGAAAGAACGATGTGACGCGGAAGCTCGCTCGTGCTGAAAACGCCGATCCAGCCGTGCGAAGAGTCGCGGCGGTCCGGTGATCTGCGGACGTCGATGTGGTGCTGGAATGAAACCCGGCGGCCGGGAATACACCAGGCGTTGCACTCAAGAACGGCAGGATGCGTGGCAAAATCAAAATCTTCCTGCGGTGTCCGGGGGAGGTCACCGCCGAAAATCAGAGGGGAACCGCTCAGTGCCATGATCGTCATCATCACACGCTTCCCTCGCGGAGTCAGACGGCTCTGGCGGATGTCCGTGGTCACCTGGAGCGCGCCAAGCGGGAGCATGTCAAGGTCGGCCCGGAGCGAATCCGAAGAAAGATCCTGAAACTCATACCAGCGCTGAAGTTTCTGAAGATTGGTCTCGTCATGATCCCAGGCGTCCGAAGTGATGCGCACCATGTTTCCGTATTTTTCGAGTGTCTCCCAGTTCTCCCGACAGCATTCTCCTCCGGGCGAAAGACTTAGAAGAACCGGGCGCGGAACCGATGCGACCGCTTCGCCGAACAGCGTTACATGATCCGGATGTTCGACAACATCGTCGAGCTTGATGAAGTCAACTTCCAGCTCTTCGGTGAGATATTCGACTTCGCTTTTGTAAAAAGCGGGTGTCCCCGGGTGATCGGCTTTCGCGGCAACCCAGTATTTGCACCAGGAGCATGCGCCGTCCGGATCGTAAATGTCACGCGCATGATACGGCGTGCCTTTGACCGGCGTGTTGCGCTCGACTGCGCCGAGGGGGAGTCCGCGCATCATGTGAAGACCGAATTTGATTCCGTTTTCATGACAGCGGTCCGCAAGGGTGCGCAGACCGTGAGGGAAATTGACCGGCGAGGGGATGTAGCGTCCGAACTCATCCAGATTCAGCGTGCGGAACTGGCCGGCGGCGATGCGCTGCTCGTGCAGTTTCTGGTCGCCGTCCGCATACCAGCCGGCGTCCAGACAGAAGTATTCGTATCCGTGCGGTTTCAGTTTTTTGAGGAAGATTTCAAGATTTGCGAGCGCCTGTTCTTCCGTGATGCCGCCCATGTAGCAGTCGAAACTGTTCCATCCGCGCGGCGGAATTTCCGTTTTTTCGATCAGCATTTCAAGTCTCCTTGGTTTTTCCCTGTACTATAATCGCGGAGAGCGGGAGAAACAACTCTTGAACCGTTGAAAAATGTATGTTATATTATCAACAGTGAACAATATTTTTGCATGAGGGACGACAATGTATTTTCAGAAACGAATGGGAATTTATCCGGTGAACACCTTTCTGCAGGCGAATCCGGCGGAGATGGAGGGAAGTCCGTTTTATCTCTGGCAGAGCGGGCGGGCGGTCTGGTGCCGGAACTTCATGTGCACGCGCGTCGACACGGGAAAGCTGGCGGCGGAATATATCACGGACGGCGAATTCCTGTGTCAGGATGAGCAGGGCGGGCATCCGCTTCATCCGGGGGATCTTTTCCTGATGATGCCGTCAGGAAAATGCACGCTGAAGTGTCTTTCGCGGACGGGCGTCAAGCAGACGTTCGGTTTTGCTGGGCCGGCGCTTGCTCCGACGCTGGAACAGCTCGGAATCGGACTGCGGCTCCGGTATTTTCATCCGGAAAACCTTGTTGAGTGGGAGCGGCGGAGCGGGGAGGCGCGCGCTCTGCTGAAGGAGGGCGGAAGATCCGCGCTTTCGGCTTTCGCGCTTGAGATTTTGCTTGCCGTCTCGGATTTGTCGCGTCGCGGAGATTCTCCGAAGGCGCTGGTTCGTGCGCTGGATTTCATCGCGCGGAACATCCGGCGTAAAATCGGACTGCAGCAACTCGCGGAAGAGCTTGGGATGAGTCCGGTTTCCGTGATTCGCTTTTTTTCGCGTCATCTCGGGACGACGCCCGGGGAGTATATCCGGCGGAAGCGGATTGAGACGGCGGAAGAACTGCTGCGCTCCGGCGAGTATTCGGTGAAGGAGGTCGCCGCGGAGATGAACTATTCATCCCCGCAGTATTTTGCCGCGGAGTTCCGCAAGCTGCGCGGCTGTGCTCCGGGCGCGGCGGTGAAACGCTGAGGTTTACTTTTCCTGCTTGTACCAGTCCGGAGTGATGCCGATTTTGTTGATTTTGTAGTGAATGATGCGCTGGGAGATGCCGAGTTTGCGCGCGGCGGCGGCAACATTGCCGTTCGTCGCCTTCAGGGCGTCCACAATCAGCTCGCGCTCAAACGATTCGACAAGCGTGTTGAAGTCGGCTTTCATCTCCGGGTTGATCGCGGTTCCGGAGGATTCGCCGGTCTGGAGCGACGGCGGAAGATTGTAACCGTGAATGACGTTGTCGGTTGAAAGAAGAACCGCGCGTTCCATGCAGTTTTCAAGTTCGCGGACGTTGCCCGGCCAGTGGTACGACATGAGCATGTTGATTGCGGGCGTGGAGATGCGGACGATGTCTTTGCCGTGAATTTTCTTGAACTTTTCGAGGAAGTGTTCTGCAAGAAGCATGATGTCGCTCCGGCGGTTGTGGAGCGAGGGAAGGTGAATGGGGAAGACGTTCAGGCGGTAGTAGAGGTCCTCGCGGAACTTTCCCTCTTCCATGAGCTGTTCGAGATTCCGGCTGGTCGCGGTGATGAGACGGACGTCGACTTTGATTTCCTCGTTGCTGCCGACGCGGGAGAAGGTGCGTTCCTGGATGAAGCGGAGAAGTTTGACCTGAACCGACTGGCTGAGGTCGCCGATTTCATCAAGGAAGAGCGTTCCGCCGTTTGCGGCTTCGGCGCGTCCGCAGCGGGTGCTGATCGCTCCGGTGAATGCGCCTTTTTCATGTCCGAAGAGTTCACTCTCGATGAGGTTGTCGGGGAGGGCGGCGCAGTTGACGCAGATGAACGGTTTGTCGCGCCGTTTGCTCTCCTGCTGAATTGCGCGGGCGACGAGCTCTTTACCTGTTCCGGATGCGCCGCGGATGAGGACGGTTGCGTTGCTGGGGGCTACTTGGGCGATCTGAGCGTAGACTGCGCGCATGGCGCTGCAGGTCCCGATGATGCTGACCGGGCGCATGTCGCTGCCGAGCTGTTCACGCAGACGCAGGTTTTCCGCCTGGAGTTTTTCGCGTTCTTCGTGTTCCTGGAGGCATGCGGCAACGGCTTCCGCGGTGATGTTGGCAACCGTTTCGAGCAGCTTCAGGTCACGGTCAAGGTCAACGCCTTCCGTGACTTCGTGGTCGATGGAGAGCGTTCCGATGACCTTTTCCATGTGGATGACCGGAACGCAGATGAATGCGACGTTTTTCGTGTTTTTGCGGGCTTTGGTTTTGCCGAGGAATTCGTGGTCTTTCGAGATATCGGGAATGACGCGGGGGAGTCCGGTCGACGCCACTTTCCCGGTGACGCCTTCGCCGACTTTGTAGGTTCCGCGCTGCATTTCTTCCTCGGTGAGTCCGTTGGAGGCTTCGATGAAAAGAGTGTCGCCATGCATCAGAGTGAAGGTGCCGCGCAGGAGTCCCATTTCGCGGTGCAGAATATCCAGAACGGTTTTGAGCAGATTCGGGATGTTGCGTTCGTGAACAACTGTTTTGCTGATGCTGTTCAGGACGGCTATTTCAAGATTGTTTTTGTCCATATTTATCTTTTCCTCCGGAACGGTTAAAAAAAACGTTACAAAAATGTAACATATTCCAAAAAGGCGTTTTTTCAAGTGTGGAATGGAAAAAATATGAAAATTTTTCAGCTGGTTATGAGAGCGGGAACAGTCCAACGGATTCGCGGACGGTGAAGAGCGGAGGAATTTCCACCGGGGCGGGATGAGTTTCACCTTTCAGCATGGTTTCGAGGAGATGGAGCGCCGCCGCGGCGATTGCCGGAAAGTCCTGTCCGATCGTTGTCTGGCGCGGTGTGCGGAAACAGGATTCGGGCGTTTCATAGGTGATGACGGAGAGGTCTTCCGGAATCCGTTTTCCGAGCATGGCGAGTGTGCGGAGAACGGGCCCTTCGTATCCTTCTCCCGCAATGATGAGTGCGGAACAGCGCTTTTCCAGAATTGCACACACGGCATCGGTTACGGGGAGCGTCGGGGGCGGAAGCTCCGGTTCAATTCCGGCGAGCCCGCCGCTCTCTTCCGTAAATGCGCGAACTCTCCGTTCGTTCGCAAGGGAAGCTTTTTCGTCCTGGAATGAAAGAAAACCGATCCGGCGGTGCCCTTTTTCTCTGAGAAACTGCAGAGCCCGGCGGATGCCGGCGCGTTCGTCGGTCAGCACGGTTCCAACTTCTTCCAGCGGATTCCCCGGGTCGTTCAAGCATACCAGCGGAATGTTTTTCAGATTCGGAAAGCTCCGTCCGATGGAACGCAGAAAGTCGAACGATATTGCGCCGGAGACCATGTTTTCGCGGAGCAGTCCCGCATCTTCCAGCGCGGTGATGAGCACGCCGGATCCGCGTTTTGCCGCTTCTTGCCGGAACGCATTCAGCAGTTCGATCGTGTAGTATCCAAGCGATTGTATGCGGAGAGAGGGGAGGATCAGGGCGATCACGCCTGTTTTGCGTTGAAGCGCCGGGCGGTATCCGAGACGGTGTGCGGTTTCCATGATTCGTTCTCCCGTTCTGCGCGAGACGCCGGGCTGTCCGTTCAACCAGCGCGAAACGCTTGCAGTCGAGGTCCCCGCCTCTCTTGCCACATCCCGAATGTTTACCGTTTTCATGATGAAATCCTCCGTTTCTGAAAAATAGTGCGTTTTTCCGGCTTTTCAAGCGTTGTTACGTATTTTGTTTCGTTTGTTTCAATCTTTTGCGCTGCAGGGCGGGGAAAATGGATTGAAGATTGTACATGTGCCGCGTATTTTATCTTGCGGCAGACTTCTGCGGATGAGAGAAAGAAACGTCTGCAGTGTGTTTGAAAACGGAAAACGGCAGAGATGGACAAAGAAAGGATGGAAAATGAAAGAGTGGGCAGGAAAATGGATTGCGCATCCGTTGTCGCATATCCCGGTGGAATCAAAACCGCAGGTGGAGGAGGGGGAGCGGAATGCGCATTACCTCTTCCGGCACGAATTCGAGCTTGAGAAAGTTCCGGAAAAAGCGGAGATGTCGCTGACCGGGGCGACGTGGTACCGTATCTGGATCAACGGGGCGTTTGTGGAACACGGTCCGATCCAGAGTCAGGCGTATTACAAGTTTTACAATGTCCGCGATGTAAAAACGTTTCTGCGCCCCGGACGCAACACGGTTGCCGTGGAGATTTACAGCACAGGCAAGATGTTCCAGGCGGCGCTGCTGCTGGAAATCCGGGATGAAACGGGACGTGTTCTCGAACGGAGTTCCGGCGACTGGCGCTGCATTCCCGGCGAGGCGTGGAAAAAGGACGTTTATTTTTTCGGACCGAGTCTGTACAATCCGTGGCAGGAGATTTTCGACGCCCGCAGGATGCCGAAAGGATGGATGGAGTGCGGTTTTGACGATTCCGGCTGGCAGAAGGCGAAAGTGTACGTCGACTGGCGCGGAAGCGATATTCCCCCGGCTGTTTCTCCGTGGCTGCGGCTGGTGGAACGTAACATTCCGTTCCTGCGCGAGGAGACTGTTTATCCGAAATCGGTTCTGGAGTTGACGGAGTGCATCCATATCCGTTCCCTGCACCGCAATCCGGAAGATATGAGCATTTCTCTTTCGGCGCAGGGACGCAAGCCGCAAGTCTGCCGTTTTGAGAATGAGGAAAGTCTCTGCACGCCGGAGGGAACCTGTCTGGTTTCCGGCTGGGGATGCGCGCAGGGCGGCGAGGTCTACGATCCGGCGATCCTGCTTGATTTCGGAATCATCATCCGCGGTTTCGCGGAACTCGAACTGGAGGGATCTGCCGGAACACGCATTGAAATCGGTTACGCGGAAGATCTGGTTGACGGTTATTTTAACAATGCGATCGGTTCCGTCTATGCGGACAGCATTTTCCTTGACGGTTCGCCGGTGACCTTCCGTCCGTTCTGCTGGAAGTCGTTCCGGTATCTGAAACTGCGCATTTACGGAGCGCCGCCGTATACGCTGAAAATTCACGCGCTCCGGGCGGTCTGCGAACGCTACCCGTTCCCGAATCCGCATGCGTTCACGACGGCCGACGCACAGCTCCAGAAAGTTTACGACATGTGTGCATATACAATCGACCTCTGCACGGCGGACAATATTTTCGATACGCCGTGCCGCGAGCAGGGACAGTGGATGTATGACTCCTGCAGCGTCATCCTTGACGGTCTGATGTGGACGTTCGGCGAGACTGCGATGTGCCGCAAGTATCTGGATCAGACTGCGCATTCGATCCTGCCGACCGGGACTCTGGCGCAGCTTTCCAACTTCACGGTCGGGAACTGGAAGGCCTACACCGACTGCGGGCTGCTTTTCAACTCCGCCATGTGGGAGTACTACGAGTTCACCGGAGATGATTCTCTGCTGTTCCAGTACTATCCGGTCATGCTCATGAACATGGATTTCTACCGCGGCTATCTGAATGATGACGGACTGCTTGAGAACCTGAGTTCCGTCTTTCTGGACTGGGCGTACAACTTTTCAGAAGATGCCCGCAACGGCGTTTCCGCCCCGGTCAATGCGCTGCTGTACCGCATGATGGACGATCAGGAGAAGGTCTGCCGCCTGTACGGCGATTCTTTCCGCGTGAAACAGCTTCAGGCGGAAAAGGCGAAACTCAAGGAGTCGTTCTTCCGGAAATTCTGGATTGCGGAACGGCACTGTCTTTCCGATTCCATTATCCGCGGCGTCCGTTCCGAAGCCTGCAGCGAATACGCTCACGCGCTCGCCATCATGACCGGTCTTCTGGACGGGGAGGCGCGCGAAGAGGCGATTCTTCATGTGTTCGATTTGCGCGATGTGAATGCTCTTGAAGCGGAGTCGTGCACCAGCGGAATTGTGATCCGCGCGCTGGACAAATGCGGACGGTTTGATCTCGGAATGCGCATTGTCCGGGAGCGCTGGGGCAAACGCTGGGCGGATAAAGGATACACTTCCACGCCCGAAAACTGGACGCTGTTTTACTGCAACGGCGATATTTCGACTCAGCATACCCATACGCACGCCTGGAGCGCGGGTGCAAGCGCATTCCTTATGCGGGGGCTGCTCGGGATTGAGATCGTGGAACCCGGTTTCCGCGCGATCCGCCTGAATCCGCGGACACCGGATCACGACTGCGCGCTGCATCTCCTCACGCCGCGCGGGATGATCGACGCGGAATTCCGGTTCGGGAAGTGGAAAATCTGCGTACCTGACACAATTGTAATCAAAGAATAGCTCCGGAGCTTTTGCATTTCCCTGTTTTGGTGTTATATTGCCGAAGTGTTTCATCAAAACAGGGGGTTCCGCCAATGAACATCATTATCATCGAGGATGACGCCAAGACAGCCGCGTTCGTTTCCAAAGGGCTGGAGCAGGCTGGTTTCAATACGGTTGTTGCATCGGACGGCGTCGAAGGACTTTTCAAACTCCAGACCGGAGAATTCGATATCGCAATCGTCGACATCATGCTGCCCGGTATGGACGGGTTCACGATTATTCAGAAACTGCGTGAATCGCGCATCAAAACCCCGGTTATCGTGCTCAGCGCAAAGAATTCCGTGGAAGACAAGGTGCGCGGGCTTCAGGCGGGCGGCGACGATTATCTGGCCAAACCGTTTTCGTTCACAGAACTTCTCGCCCGTATCCAGGCTCTGCTGCGCCGCGCGTCGAATCAGACCGAGCCGACCACGCTGACGTTTGCCGACCTTACGATCGATCTGCTCGGGCACAAGGTTTACCGTGCGGGACAGCGCATCGACATTCAGCCGCAGGAGTACATGCTCCTCGAATATCTCATGCGCAACGCCGGACGCATCGTCTCCAAAACCATGATCATTGAGCACGTCTGGGAGTACAATTTCGACCCGCAGACCAACATCGTCGAAACCCGCATGTGCCGTCTGCGCGAAAAGATCGACAAACCGTTTGAACGCAAACTCATCCACACGGTGCGCGGTTTCGGCTATGTCATGGAGTAAGTTCACATTTCTGGGGACTGTCAAGTTCCGCGTGACCCTCTGGTTCGCGGTGCTGTTCATCCTCTCCTCGTTCTTCTGCTTCCTGCTGACATTCGTCTATCAGAAGCGGTATCTGGATGCACGGCTTGACCAGACTCTGCAGGAGCTTTCGAGCGCGATCCGGGTTGATTACCTTGCCGGCGGACGCGGCAAGCGGCTCGGACGCGAACTGCCGCTTGCAGAGGTCCCGCGGGAACATTACAACGCCTGCTTTGAAAAATTTCCCGCGCTCCGTCCTCTTATTGCTTTCGCCAATCCCTCGTTCGGACAGATTCACTACAACCTCATCGGCGCGGCGAACGGCGAACTTTATCTGATGCGCTATGACGGCGCATCGCTCTATACGCACCGCATCAACAAGGAAGCGAATCTTGCGGCTCTGAAGAAGACCGTTTACGACAATGTTCTCAATGCGGGAAGCCAGAACCTGTTCTATCTGGTGACGGCGGCGAACGGCGAAACGATTGCGGAGTCTTCAAACATGGAATTCTTCCGCGTTCCGCTTCAGCGCATGGAACCTGCGCCGTTCGTCAACCTCGAAACGATCGACGGGACTTTCCGCGTCATTACCACTGCCCTGTACGATGGCACGACCGTTCAGATCGGGCATACCGCGCGTCAGATCCGCGAAAATCTGGAGGAGTTCGCCCTGCTGTTCTGGGTGGTGACGGGCTGCATTCTCCTGCCGGGCGTCGTCTGCGGGTGGCTGATCGCGCGGCGTTTCGTTTCAGGCATCAGCCGGATCGGCGTCGCCGCAAAGAAGATTGCCGCGGGGGACTTCTCCCAGCGCGTCGCCCTCAAGCATGACGGCGCGGAGATCGACTCCTTCGTTTCCGTCTTCAACGCCATGACGGCGAATACGGAGCATCTGCTCACCGAACTGCGGGATGTGACGGACAATGTCGCGCACGATCTCCGCACGCCGCTGACCCGCATCCGCACAATCGCGGAAATCACGATCAGCGGTCCGCGCGACCTCGCCAGCTATCGCGACGCCATCGCCAATATCGCGGAGGATTGTTCCGACATGATTTCCATGATCAACTCCATGCTCGAAATCACCCGGATTGAAAACCGCTTTGAACATCTGAAAAAAGAGAATTTCTCGCTCTCCGAACAGCTTCGCCAGGCGTATGATCTCTACTCCATGCAGGCGGAGGAGAACGGGCAGACCTTCACGCTTGCGCTTCCCGGAAACGACGTCATGCTTTATGCGGACAAACTCAAAATCCAGCGAGTTGTCTCCAACCTCGTGGACAACGCGCTGAAGTTCACGCCGGCGCACGGGCGTGTGGAGCTGGCTCTGTTCGATGAAAAAGACGCCGCCGTTTTCCGGATCGCCGATTCGGGAACCGGAATTTCCGATGAGGATAAAAAGCATATTTTCGAGCGTTTCTTCCGTGCTGACGCCAGCCGGACCCGTCCGGGCAATGGACTCGGACTCTCCATGGTTCACGCGATTGTCATTGCGCACGACGCTTCCATCACAGTAACCGATACCCCCGGCGGAGGAACGACGTTTACCATCCGTTTCCCGCGTCCGGTTCAACCCTGAGGAGTTTTTTTATGGATATGATGCTCAACCGTCCGGAAACCGTCGCCGGTCTTCCTTCTCCGCTTGCCGGATGCAAAAACGCGGCGGACTGGTATAACGTCCGCCGCCCGGCGATTCTCCGTCTTCTGGAAGAAAAACTGTTCGGAGAAATTCCGCCGCGCCCCGCGTCGGTCCGTTTTGAAATCAAGCGCGAAAAGCACGATTCCTTCGACGGTCTCGCCACGCGCCGCGAAGTGGTGATTCATCTGGAAAACAACGGAGTCGAACACACTGCGGAGGCCCTGTGGTATCTGCCGAATCACCGCACGGGACGCATTCCCGCAATCGTCGGACTCAACTTCAAGGGCAATGCCGCCGCGAGCACCGAAACGGACATTCCCGCCGATTCGACCGAGTTCAAGCCCGGCGAGCAGGCGCACCGCTGGCAGTTCCCGATGCTCCTCAAAGCCGGATATTCCGTCATCACCGCTCCGCGCAACAGCTTCTTCGAGGACAGCAGCACCGGGCGAGCCGGAAGTGTTTTCCGTCTGTTTCATCCCGCATCGGAACTGACGGAGGGGAACCGTTCCCTGACCGCGATCAGCGCGTGGGCGTTCGGCTATTCGCTTCTGTTCGATCTGGCGCAGACGGAACCGGCGATTGACCCGCAGCGTATCTGGGCGCACGGACATTCGCGTCTGGGCAAGACCGCGCTCTGGGCTTCCGCACGCGATCCCCGTTTCGCCGGAGTCGTGAGCAACGATTCCGGCTGCTGCGGCGCTTCGATTTCACGCGAAAAGAACCCGTCGTCGGAGAATCTCGCCTACATCATCAAAACTTTTCCGCACTGGTTCGTCCCTGCGCTGGACGAGTATATCGACCGCGAGGCTGAGATGCCGTTTGACCAGAACTGGCTTGCCGCATTGACCGCCCCGCGTCCGCTTCTGATTGCGAGCGCAACGGAGGACACCTGGTCGGATCCTTACAATGAATACCGCTGTGCGCGTGCGGTCGGCGAGGTCTGGAACCTGTTCGGTGCCGCCGGCATCGGTTCCGCAGGATTCCCTGCACCCGATTGTCCCGTTTTCGGCGACCGTGTGGGATATTACCTGCGGACTGGAATTCACGATGTGACCGAAGCCGACTGGCGGTTTGTTCTGGAGTTCATCGGGAAAAATTAAGATCTCATCAGAAGAAAACCGAGAAGAATTTCGGATCCTCGATCTTCGCATCTCCGGCGGAGGCGTAATCGCAGACGTGCGTTGTAAAATGGCGTCCGTCTGCGCTGATTTCCGCGCGCCACGCGCACCGGGTCTTCGGGTGAGGTTCCGGCGAAAGTTTCACCTGAAATCCCGCAGGGAGGGCGGAAGCAAACATTTCGTCTTCCGTATTGCCGATGAATTTGCTGCGTGCGAGCAGAACTGGACCATAGACAATGGTCCATGCCGGTTTGGTTCGGAAAATTTCCTGCATTGCCGCGCCTTCGCCGGATTCCCATTTTGCGCGGGAATTGACAGGTTCTTCGAGTTCCTCGTGAAAACGGATTTCCGGCTGACGGTCGAAATGAAGATGAATCGTGCGGAGGCCGGATTTCAGTTCCGTGCGGAACCAGTCGCCGGAAACGGTGTTGCCGTCGATCTGCGCGGCGGTTGCCCAGCGGGGAATCCGGATGCGGAGAGTGACCGGTGCGGAAAGTTCCGCATTGCATTCCACATCAGCTGACCCCGTCTGCAGGTAATTCCCGGTGATGTTCAGGCGGATTGATCCGCCGTCCGGAGTTTGCGTGGAAACTTCGGCGTCGGTAAAGAAATTGAGCGAAAGTTCGTTCCCGTTCGTCGTGAGTACACTCTGTGCGAAATTGAATGCGCCGCGCGGGATGTTGTTGACGCAGCAGTGATTGTGATGAAGTCCCGCTTGCGGAGGCGCGCTGAAATGGTGTCCGTGGCTGCGCACCGCACGCGCTCCCCAGCGTCCGTCGCGGTAGACCGAGGCGAGGAAGGCGTTGTAAAAGGTGAGCTCCATGTCGTCCAGACAGCTTTTGTCGTCGGTCAGCAGGAAGAGTTCGCTGAGGAAACGAAGCCAGTGGATGACGTCGCACGGTTCTGTGAGCGCGTTGACGCGTGCGGCGGCGTGATTGAGCATGTCGTTGAACCCCACGCTGAAAAGCGCGTTGGAATCTCCCTGCATCAGTGTCCGGCGGAACTGGATTGCGGCATCGAGCAGACGTTTTTCCCCGGTGTGACGGAAGAGCCGCAGAATGCCGTCCCAGCAGGAGAGCATTTCGTAGACTTTCGCCCATTTCTGCGGTTCCGGATACCATTGATACGGCGGTTTGCCGCTGAGTGCGTTCGCGATGAGATTCGGCGGTGTATTGTCCGCGCGGTCCCAGTCTGCCGCGATCTCTTTCGCAAAATCAAGGAAAATACTTTTTTGAGTGTATTCATAAAGCAGAACCATCGGTTTGAGAATGGAGCCGCTCGGCATTCCGAAGAAGGTGCCGGTTTCGCGCAGAGCGATGTTGTGTTCATGCAGGGAATGAATGAGAAATTCCGCCTGTTTTTCCGCGCTTTCAAGGATGCGCGGATCGCCGAGCAGACGATATGCTTCGAGCATTCCCCAGAGCGTGTATTTGCGGCACCAGATGTTCCAGTTCCAGTCGCATTTCCATCCGAGCAGCGGTTCGGTTTTTGCAATGTCTGCGGCGAAAACATTCATCGGATCGCGGTAGGTCCCTAGGTAGCCGGACGGTTCCTGAAGCGCAATCAGATGTTCAACTCCCTTGCGGATGAATTCACGGATATCCTGATCGCCGGAGTATTCGGCATAGCGGACGGCGGAGATGATCCATTTGCCCCAGAATTCGCCCTGCCAGATGCCGTAGACGCCGGAGGCGTCGTCGAGTTTGGTGCGGAATGCGTCTTCCGCCTCGGCATAGACAACGTCGTGCGCCTCTTCCGAGCGGATTCGTTCATGGAAAAAGCGTTCCATGTGTTCGGCGATGCTTCCTTTGAGCTTGACATGATCCAGGGGGGTGAAGCGATTCATCTTTATTTCCTTCGTTTCTGTATTTGCTTTTTGTTCTGTCCTGTCTATATTATAGCACAAAACAGCATTTTTGTAAATGGTAAAAAGTCTTAAAAAGATGTGAGATTGTCTGAAATGCGAAATCGGAAAGCAATGGAAGAGGACGACTTCATTGTCGGTTTTTGCGGTTCCGGCGGAACTCCGGGACGGCGCTGGGAACAGCGTCTGACGGATTCCTGCGGACTGCTCTTTTCACTTGAGGGGGCGGGTGTGATCGGAATCGGAAAGGAGCAGGTCCGGATTGGGGAAAATGAACTGGTTCTGCTGAAACCGCAGTTCCGCCATACGTTTTCAGTTCCGGAGCGATGGATTTATTTCTGGTGTCATTTTGTTCCCCGTGCGCATGTGACCGGGGCGTTGAAGTGGAAAGATGAGATTTCCGGTCTCGGCCGTACCGTGCTTTCGGCGGAGGCGTCACGGCGGGTGCGGGAGGCTTTGGAGGAGATCCGGGAACTGGAACTGCACCGTCCCGCCGGATGGTTTGATCTCTCGATGCTTCTTCTGGAAAGTGTTCTTGTCCGCGGGTTCAATCATCAGCGGAGGAGTGCGCCTGAGCCTGAGCCGGGAATTGAACTGGCGAAACGTCTGCTGCTGGATACCTCGGAAAGCATGGACGCCCTGGCTGTCCGCTGCGGAATGTCGCGTGCCGCTTTGTATGCGAAGTTCAAGCGGGAAACAGGTGTTTCGCCGCGTCAGTATCGCGAGTGTGCGCAGCTGCGCCGCGCGGCGAATCTCCTGGAGCGCGCGGATTTTTCGATTTCGGAGATTGCCGCCATGACCGGCATGCCGGATCCCTATTATTTTTCCGCGCGCTTCCGCAAGTTTTCCGGTCTCTCCCCGCGCGACTACCGGAAACGTTCCCGCCGGGAAAAATAAAATTTCACTTTTTTTGTTTTTCCCTCTTGCATTTCCGGAAATCGGCATTATTATAATCTTTGTTGATGCTTTAACGATAAAGCGGAAGATTAATCCGGTGTTGGAGATTTTTGAATGAACAGCAGAAGAACAGTGACGTTGAAAGATATTGCAGCGGCGCTCGGCGTTTCCACGATGGCGGTTTCGACGGCGTTGAACAACCGTGGACGGCTTTCGCCGGAGATGCGGAAGCGGATTTGCGAGACGGCGCGCCGGATGGGATACACACCGAATGCGGCGGCGCGGTCGCTGGTCACGCGAAGCAGCTCGTTTGTCGGAGTGCTCCTGCCGTTCCTGCAGAACAGCTTTTTCAGCAACATCATCGCCGGTATTGAAAAAGTTGCGGAGGAACGCAACTTCACGCTTCTGCTGGAACATCCGCCGTTCGATGAAGCGCGGATGGAGAAAATGCTTTCGCGTCTTTCCCAGCATAATGTGGATGGTGTGATCCTTTATCCGGATCGCTGTATGTTTCCGGTGGCGGACTGGTTTCGCGAACACCGGATTCCGGTAGTGCAGGTAATGTCCGGTTTTCCGGAATTCGGAGACTATGCTGTTTCGGTCGACAACCGTCAGGCGGGCGCGGAAGCGGCGAAGTATCTTTCCGGACTCGGACATCAGCGTTTCGGTCTGATTTCACACGATAACGAGGGGCCGGAGCTTGTCGCCCGCCGCGAAGGTTTCGAGCATGCTCTGCCGGATGGTGCGGTCTGTTTTCGCCGGAATGCTCCGATTTCGCTGGAAGGCGGACGTTCCGCCGGACGGCGTCTGCTGCGGGAGCATCCGGAACTTACAGCTGTGTTTTCCGGTTCGGATCTTGCCGCGCTGGGTGTGGTTCAGGCGGCTCTGGAGCTGAACCGCCGCATTCCGGAGGACCTTTCGGTTCTCGGCTTCGACGATCTGGATGTTGCGGCGTATCAGCTGGTCTATCCGCTGAGCACGATGGCGCAGCCGAAGGAGCAGATCGGAGAGCTTGCGGCGGAAATGCTGTTCAGCATTCTCGGCGGAGGCAAGCCTGAATCGCGCGTGCTTCAGGCTCCGCTGATCGCCCGGAGCACCACAGCTTCAACCGCCGGAGAGAAAAGAAAATGAACTGGAAACTTTATATCGAACGCTACGAAAAAGAACTGCTGGAAAACGTCATTCCGTTTTGGCAGAATCATGCGCAGGATCGTGAATACGGAGGGTTCTTTACCTGTCTCGACCGCGACGGTTCCGTTTACGATTACAATAAATATATGTGGATGCAGTGGCGGATTGTCTACATGTTCGCCACACTTTATGCAAGCGAATACGGAAAAGGACATTCCAACTGGCTGAACATTGCGGAGCGGGGATTTGATTTCCTTTACGCGCACGGGCGGCTCCCCGACGGAAGTTACTATTTTGAACTGAACCGCAAGGGCGAGCCCGCAATGGCGCCGTTCAGCATCTTCTCCGACTGTTTCGCCGCAATGGGCGCCGCCGCTCTTTACAAGGCGACGGGGAAGACAGAGTACCGCGCGGAGGCGGAATCGGCAATGGCAAGTTATCTGCGCCGCATTCCGAACCCGAAAGGCAAGTATGCGAAGGAGCTGCCGGGCAAGGAACGTTATCTTTCGCACGGGAACTACATGATTCTTGCCAATCTCGGCTGCGTCATGCGGGACTGTCTCGGAACTGACCTGTTTGAGGAGGATACCCGCTCCGCAATCCGCAATGTCATGGAGAAATTCCACAACCCGGAATTCAAGGTGATTTTTGAAAATGTCCGTCCGGACGGTTCATTTGATCTGGAGAGCTGCGAGGGACGTTTCATCAATCCCGGGCACGGGCTGGAATCCATGTGGTTCATGATGCGCTGCGGCGAGGCCGCCGGGGATGAAGCGCTGATTGCCCGCGCGGCGGAATATGCATACGAGCAGTACGAATTCGGGCTGGATCGTCAGTACGGCGGACTCTTCTACTTCATGGATGTTCTCGGCAGGCCGCATATGGAATTGCAGTACGACATGAAGCTCTGGTGGCCGCATAACGAGGCTGTTCTTGCAATGCTTCATGCATGGCGGCTGACCGGAGAGAAGAAGTTTCTTGATGCGTTTCTGCAGATGGATGAATACAGTTTCTCGCATTTCCGGGATCCTGAATACGGTGAGTGGTACGGATATCTGAACCGCGCCGGCGTGCCGACTCACTCGCTGAAAGGCGGAAAGTGGAAAACGTTCTTCCATGTTCCGCGCTGTCTCCTGCTTTCTCTTGAACAGATGAAAAAAATACAAATGAAAGGAGTATGACGCATGGGAATCCGTCTGACGGCAACATTTCTGGATGAAATCAGCGATGACATTCCGCATCAGAACTGGGGCGTGGAAGAGTGGGACCGCGATTTCGCCGCGATGAAGGAAACGGGAATCGATACAGTGGTCATGATCCGCTGCGGCGCCCAGAAATTCATCACTTATCCCTCAAAGATTCTGATGGAGGAGGGCTGCCACGAGCCGCCGGTCGACTTGGTCGACATGTTTCTCACTCTCGCGGAAAAGTACGGAATGCGCTATTTTTTCGGGACGTACACGCGCCGGAAAAACGGCGAGAACACTGCGGAGGAGATTGAGCGCAGCTGGGATCAGGAGCGCCGGCTGATTGATGAAGCGTGGGAACGCTATGGCCACCGCAAGGCGTTCGGCGGTTGGTATCTCGCAAAAGAAATTCTCTATCGCGAACCCGCTGTTGTTGCGGAATTCCGCCGCTACGGAGAACATTGCAAAAAAATCTCCGGGAATCTGCCGATTCTGATTTCTCCCGCCATGTGGGGTAGAAAAGCGTGGGATCCGAACGACCCGAACGCCCGCGATCTCAATTTCCGCGCACACGAGCAGATGTGGGATGAAATCATGAGCGAAATCGCCGGGCTTGTGGATATTATCGCATTTCAGGATGGACACGTCACATACGAAGAGCTTCCGGAAGCGCTCCGCATCAACAAACGTCTTGCCGACAAGTATGGAATTGAGCTCTGGACGAATACGGAGAGCTTCGACCGCGACATGCCGATCCGTTTCCTGCCGATCAAATGGGAGAAGATGCGTCTGAAGCTTCTTGCCGCGGAACAGGCGGGGATCGAGCACGCCATGACCTTTGAGTTCTCGCACTTCATGAGTCCGAATTCCTGTTATCTTGCCGCCGGGAACCTGCGCAGGCGCTATCTGGAATGGCTGGACAGCAGAAATACAAAATAACAATTCCCCGTTTCGGAAATTTTGCTGAAACGGAAAAACAGATGAAAGGAAGGCAGCACCATGAAAACAAAAACAGGCACTTACCCCGCTTCTTATTCCCCGTTTTCTTATTTCAAGCGCAAATCCGGATGGTTTACGCTTGTAGAGCTCCTTGTGGTAATTGCGATAATTGCAATCCTGGCGAGCATGCTTTTGCCGACTCTGAACAAGGCGCGGGAAAAGTCGAGAGCGGTTTCCTGCGTGAGCAATCAGAAACAGCTCGGACTCGCCTATGCGCAGTATCTTGGCGACAGTGACGATTATCTGATTCCGATGTTCGGGAACTCGTGGAAGCCGCCTCTGTGGACCGATGTCATTCTGGGCTGGCAGGAGGCGTCGGGTTCGGGAAACACCGATCTTGCCGGAGCGAATTCCAAAGGATATCTTCCGATGCGCTCGCTGACCTGTCCATCGGTTGCCATGCCGGGACATGAATACAACCTCGGCGCGAACGTCAACTGGGGCTGGCTGGAGTTCAATCCGCATTACGGCGTAAACGAGGCGATTGTCACGGGAAGCACCAGTGTTTCCGTCGCGTATCCGGAGGCGTATCACGGTTCAGGCAAAGTTGCGAAGGCGAAAAATCCGTCGCGCAAAATCTTCATGACCGATACCACGGCAACCGTCGACGCCAACACTCCGAAACAGGGATACGGCATGTGGCGCTGGCACTCGAACACCAAATCCAACGGCGGAAACGGGAGCGTCACCAACTACGGAATGCCGCACGCCCGTCACGCGGGACGTGTCAACATTCTGCATCTGGACTGGCATGTGAGTTCTGCCGGAATCGCGGTTGAAGGCGCACCGTATGACTTCCCGCCGTTCCGATGGACCAGCGCGGATGACATCGGACAGCTTAACTTCTGGAACAGCTGGGGGATCGGCTCCTGAGCCGCCTGGAAAAGGAGATTTGCCGCATGTATAAAACAGTTTTTCTTTTGCTTTGCTGCACGATGCTTTCCGCTCTGGATCTGAACCTGCTGCGCCCGTGGAACCGGGCGGAACTTTCAATTCGCAGCGGCGCGCTTGCCGTGGCGGTTGACGGATCGGGAAACCGCGGCGCGGGCGTGACGCTGGTCAATCATCCGGTGGAACCTGCGACGGCTTACCGCGTGAACCTGACTGTATCGGGGAGTGTCACCCTGATCGGCATGGTGAATGCTCCGGGGTATCCGAAACAGCGCTTCGATTTTCTCCCGGGGGCGATTCTTGAGGAAAAACCGCAGATCCTTTCCGGCGTTTTCACCACGCCTGCGGGCTGCCGGAGAGTTACAATTGTTCTGTTCGTCTGGAATCAGAAGGGCGGGTTTGAAATCCGGAGCATGGAACTTGTCAAACAGGAGAAGAGTCCCGTCCTGAAGCTGTCTCAGGGGAAGTTTTCGGGGCGGCTTCCGGACGATGAGACCCTGACGGAGATGTTTTCCGAAGAATTCCGATGGGGAAAATTTGTCAACGGCATCCGAACCCGCGTTGAGCCCGCCGGATGGGAATTCGTCAACTATGACGGCAACCATGATGTGCCGCGCGGCGGACTCGTCGGGACTCCGGCGGGAACGGAACATGCGCTTGCGGTTCCCGCCGTTTCGCACGGAACGGCGGGCTGGCATGTAGACTGGCACGTGCTGACTCCGGGGCGTCCTGTGGTCGTCAAAGGAGCGGTCCGCCGCTCGGCGGATTACCGGAACAACCGCCCGGTCGCATTTCTGTCGCTGGCGGATAGAAGCAAAAAAACGGTGCTTGCCCGGCAGATTCCTCTTCCGGAGCTTTCGGAAAAATTTTCGGAATTCGGAATGCTTCTTCCCGTATCGAAAATTCCGGCATCGGCGGCATATTACCGGATAACTCTCGCCAGTTCGGGGAAACAGGGAACCGGAACACTTTTCTTCGACCGGATCCGGATTGGCGTTCCGCGTTCCATTGGAAATGTTCTGCGTCTGCGTCCGGATCAGCTCGGCGGATGGTATTTCAAAGGGGAACCCGTTCGCCTTCTTGCAAAAGGTTCGATCCCGTCAAATCTGGTGACCGTGGAGGGGCGAGTGGAGGACAGCCGCGGCAGAACGGTTGATTCATTTCGCTGTTCCGCCGCCGTTTTGCGGAAAGAGGGCTTGCGCTGGATGCCTGCGGAACCCGGTTTCTACCGGATTTATCTTGCCGCTCTTTTTGCGGACGGAACGAAGCACACCGTGCGGGAGGATTACAAGGATGGAATCTGGCAGACGAATCAGTACCGGATTTTTACGCAGGATTTTATCCCTGTTGCCGTCTCATCCGCCTCGCGCGGAACGCAGAAAACGCGCTGGCTCGGTTTTGCAATCAGCGGAGGCAAACTCAATCAGGAGAAGGGAATCAACGATCTGGAATACGACCTTGCGAAACTCTTCGGTTCCGGCTTTGTACGTCTGCACGGCTGTACGTGGGGAGATTTTGAGCCGGAAAAGGGAAAATTCAACTGGTTCGCCGATCCGCTGGTCAACCGCGCAGCCGCGGATAAACTCGGGATTCTGTTCAGCATCTGCGGAACGGCGCGCTGGGCGTCTTCTCACCCGGATGATGTCCGCATGCAGTACGGCTGGCTGCCGATGTACTCCACGTTTGCTCCGGCGAAAATGCAGGACTGGAAAGATTTTCTCACCGCGTTCATTCATCATTACCGCGACCGTGTGAACAAGTACGAGCTGTGGAACGAGCCGCATTTCAAAGGGTTCAGCATTTTCTGGAACGATACGCCGGAAAAGTTTGTCGAGCTGATGAAGGCCGGAAGCGAAGTGATCCGGAAGGAACAGCCGGACGCGGAAATCTGGATGGGCGGAATCGGTCAGCGTTATCTTCCTTTTTATGAGGAAGTTGTAAAGCAGAATATCACGGAATATTTCGATGTTCTGCCGCTGCACGGACGCAGCTACAATCCGGAGAGTTTCCGGGAGACTGCGCGGCGGCTCAACCGGAAAATTCCGGTTGTCAGCACGAGCGAATGGCATTCGATTCTTGTTCAGCCGCGGAGCGCTCCGCCGAATCACAAGTCCAGCGGACAGGAACTCGCGAAAGTCATGATGCTGGATCTGCTGAGTCAGCTCAAGGCGGGACTCCGGGAGATTACGGCGTTCTGCACGCTCGGATACGGACGCATCGAGTCGCTCGCGTTCAAAAAGGAGATGGGGGATGCGCTGCCGCAGGCTTCCGGATTTTTCGATCCGGTCCCGTTCACCTCTGTGCGTTATCCGGCTCTGATACTTCAGCACGCCGCCGCGGAGCTTCCGGACGGAAAAGAGTTTCTCGGCGAGGGTGTGTTCGGCGGAATCAAAACAATTGCATTCGCAGTTCCGGGCGGAAATGTTCTGCTGCTTTGGCACGATGAAAAGACCGCTTTGAACCCAGAGCCTGTTTCCGGCGCGCTGATGCCTGAAAGTTCGGTTTGCGACTGGGAGGGAAGAGCCGTTTCTTTCCGCGACTGGAAAATCGAACCGGAAACCTTCTATTATCTGCGCAACTTTGATCCGGCAAAACTGCCCGGTTTGAAAAAAGACGCCGGCGTTCTCATTCCGAACCGTCCCGCGCTGAAACCGACAGGCCCGGAGGGAGTTTACAGCACGCTTCCGCTGATCGGGAAGGACGGAACGTTCCTGGAGCAGAATGCGCTCTGGGTGGAATCCGGCTGGCGCACATTCGGAACTGTCGGTGAGAATCGTGCGAAATTCGCGCTGCATATCTCCGATGATTCGATGCAATTGGCGGTTGACGTCCGCGATCCCCTGTTCTGCCAGAAACAGCACGGGGAAAAACTGTTTGACGGCGACAGCATCCAGTTTGCATTCGATTGCGAGAACAAAGGCTATGCTGATATGCGGGCGGAGTTTCAGGCGGGACTCTCTGCGACCGGCCCCGAAGTTTACAAGGAGTTTGCCCCTGCAACGGATGGCGACTTGCCCTCTGTTTACACTCCCGCAACGCATCTTGCACCGGAGCCGAACGCAGTCCTGCGCGTCATCGACATCCTCGGCGGCAAACGTTATCTGCTCCGGCTGGAACTTTCCGAGCTCTATCCGCTCTCGTTTCGGAAGAATATGCCTCTGCATTTTTCGCTGGTTGTGAATGAACACGACGGAGTGAAGCGCGCGGGCTATCTTCGCTGGGCGCACGGCATCGGAGACGGCGACAAGGATCCGGTTCGCTACGGAGTCCTCAAACCGCATTAATCCGCGGCGAATCTCTCTTCGATGCGTTCCTTGAAAACTTCGGCGGCTTTGTTGAAAACCTGATATTTTTTCCAGACGATCGAAAGCCCCGACTCCAGCCGCGGCTGCAGCGGACGGAAGCAGAGCGAGCTCCGCGAATCGACATTGAAGAGATGATTGAGCGAGAGAGCATAACCGATTCCCGCATCCACCATCAGCGCGGCGTTGTAGAAAAGATTGTACGTGGCGACGACGTTCAACTTTTCAAATCCCGCGCCGAACCAGGCGGCAAACGGATTCCGGCTCGGTCCGGAGTCGTCCATGCGGGAACAGATCAGCGGAAGATTCACAAGGTCGCCCGGCTCGACGTGTTTTTTGGCCGCGAGCGGAGAATCCTTCCGCATGACAACGCCCCACAGATTTTTTGCCGGAAGGGTGATGGAGTTGTATTTGGAAATGTCGACAGGATGAATGAGCACGCCGAAATCCAGAATTCCTTTGTCGAGCCGTTCCATGACGTCCGCAGCGTTTCCGCTGAAGATGTGACAGCGCACTTCCGGGTATTCCTGCCGCATGGAGTGAATGACGTCGGCAATAAGCCGCATGGCGTCGCTTTCGCCTCCGCCGATGTAGACTTTGCCGCGCACGGTTTCGCCCATGACGCTGAAATCGGTTTCGGTTTTGTTGACCATTTCCATGATTTCCTCTGCGCGCCGCCGCAGGAACATGCCTTCGGGTGTGAGGGTGATGTTCCGGTTGCTTCGTATGAAGAGTTTCTGTCCGAGTTCATCTTCCAGATCCTGAAGCTGTCTGGAGAGAGTCGGCTGTGTGACGTGCAGAAAGTTTGCGGCGCGGACAATTGTCCCTTCGCGTGCGACCGCGAGAAAGTATCGCAGAACCCGTATTTCCATCTGTCAAATCCTCCTAGTTGTTCTCATCTTCAATATACTGTTCTTGCGGGATGTTCAACGATTCTTTTAACCACGCAAGCCGTTCTTTGGCATCTTGAAGCCCTTGATCTGCGGCCAATTGATACAACCTAAGTGCTTTTTTGTCATTTTTGCCAATTCCAAAACCTTTTTCATAAGCCATTGCCAATGTGTATTGTCCGGCCCGGTTTCCTGCATCACTTGCTTCTTGAGCTAATGCAAGCCCTCTGGATAAGTCTTTTTTCTGTCCCAGGTAATATGATGCTAAATAGGCTTTTGCTGTCAGATTGCCGTTAATTACAGACTTGTTCAGATAATCCATTGCCAAAGATTGGTCAGGTTCAATACCGATACCTTTCAAAAGCATAATTGCAACTTCTGCTTGAGCGTCAGAGTAGCCCTCGTCTGCTGATTTTTTTATCAGTTTATACGCCTCTTTCAGATTTAATTCGCCATACATCATGCAAATTCCGCGATAATATAAAATCTTCTTTGATGTATCAGCTTGCAGCCTTTTGTTTAATAAACAAAATAATTTCCGCATTTGTTCTGGATTCTTTTTGATTCCTTTTCTTCCTTCTTTGCAATACATTGCCATCAGCATGAGTTCGTCGTCTGAAAGGTCGCACAACCGGCATTTATTCATCAATGCCCATGAGTCTTTGAACTTTCCCTGCTGATCGTATTGAATAGCTGGCGAAACATTATTGTATCTTTCTTCTGTTTTTAGTGTTATAACAAAGCAAAAGAAAGCAATAATTATTATTCCTGTTTTTGCGGCTGATATATTACTTTCTTTCATAGGTTCTGCTTTCCGCTTTCCATAATCCAATAATCAAAGGGGGATGGTTTTATTTTGAAAAATGTATCTTCTTGAATTATTTTCCCGGAAGTGTTATAAACTTTAACATAAGGCTTATTGTCTTTCACATACAGAACAGCCGCTTTCCTTAATTTTAATGGAGCATAATACACAAGGGATGGTTGAATATCATCTTTAAACTCATAGCTTAAAAGCATCCCGTCTAACTTGCTCTTTTGATTTTCATCGAAAAGGGTGAGTTCACCAATGAATTTGTTACCCCCGTTTTGCCGTTCGTAAACTCGCATTTTTTTCACTCCATTCGAAATGCCATAATCAGCAACAGTATTGCCTATTTGCAATCTGATATTATCTCTGTCGCTTGACAGTACATGCAATGAAATCATCTCATCATTTTTTTTGTTCAGGAAGAATCTGCCGACCGAAAAATATTTTAAGCCATTTAAAATGATACTTTCGATATTAACAGCCCAATTGCCATATAGATTCGCAGGAAAAAGTTTACTGCGACTGCTGCTAAGCGAGACAGAGAAAATCCTTTTTCCTTGACGCGATGCTTCTGCCTCCCAGACAATACCATTCCTGTCAATGGAATATTGCGCGACAATATTTCCCGGTGTTATCAGCACTTTTACTGTTGATATAGATTCAGTGCTGGTTTGTTCTATGATACGAATAGAATATTCTGCGTTGTTTTCAAGAGATGTCACCGGAAAAAAAGTTGCGGCTGTTATATAATTATAGACATGAGGTGGTACTTCGGTGTTGTCCGCCGCAAAGCAAAAAATACAGCACGTCATGCAGATCATGATACTAAAAAGTTTTCCAGACTGAATAAATAAGTTCATAATTGCAATGTTCCATATTTTGTTGACGAAGAATTCTCTGTAAAATGGTATATTATGCAGACTTCGCCAGATTGACTGTTTGCGCAGAACCCGTATTTCCATCTGTCAAATCCTCCTTTTGAGTACAATAGCACAATGTTGTATGCTTTTCAAGCATTAAACTTCATAGAAAATAAGTATTTGTTATTTGCTCTTCCGTGTGGTATAGTGCAGCATGGAAAACGAAAGGAGTCTGAAAAATGAAATTACACGCACTTCAAAAAATCGGTTCCGGTCTTGCCGCGGTGCTCCTGCTCGCCGGATGTGCAACGGAGCCGGACGCGTTGAAGCTCCGCACGATGGGAAGCCTCTTTTTCGGCGGAACCGTAACGCATTTGGCAAACGGAGAGACTTTTCACGGCGATCACGGTTACGCACAGTTCTTCATTCCGCAGAACGCCCGCACATATCCGCTGATCCTCTGGCATGGAATCGGACAGTCCGGACGCAGTTTTGAATCCACACCGGACGGGCGCGAAGGGTTCATGGCGCTTCTCCCGCGCCGGGACTGGGCGGTCTACATCATCGACCAGCCGCGCCGCGGACGCGCCGGACGCACTCTTGCAACAAAAGTCGAACATGCGGTCCCGACAACCATGCGCGAAAGTTCCGCATGGAATGCCTTCCGCAACGGAGTCTGGGATCCCCCGAAAGCTCCATATTGCCATTCCGTCACTCAATTCCCGCACGATCCGGCTTCCATAGACCAGTTTTTCCGTCAGCAGACGCCCGACACCGGAGCGGAGCCGCGAACTCCGGAATATTACAGGTTCATGGGAAACACAATGGCTGAACTGCTGAAGCAGACCGGTCCCGCCGTGCTTATCACCCATTCGAACAGCGGGAAATACGGATGGTATTCCGGCATGACCGCTCCGGAGTCGCTGAAGGCGATCATCGCATTTGAACCCGGACACTTTGTGCTTCCGGAGGGAGAGCGTGTTTTCGATCCGCCCGCGGGAACCGAAGCCGCCGGACGCAACATGCAGCCGCTCCGCGTCCCGGAGACGGAATTCCGGAAACTCGCGGGAATTCCGATCCTGATTATTTACGGCGACAATATCGCAAAGGAGCCAAGTCATATCTTCAATGAAAATATCTGGCGGCTTTCGAGCATCCGCGCAAAACAGTTCGCCGAAGCGCTTAACCGCCGCGGCGGTGACGTCCGCGTGATTCATCTGCCGGAGCTTGGAATGCACGGCAACACCCACGCCGCATTCGCCGACCTCAACAACGAGCGGATCGCGGATCTCGTCGGAGAGTTTTTGCACGAAAAGGGGTTGGACGGGCGGAGCGCGCCGCACACCGGTCCCGCACGCAGAGGTGTAAAAGATTATACCATTCCTCTTCAGAACAAATAAAGGAGTCTGTAAAATGGAAAAGAATCAGAATTCCGGAATGTCCCGCAGAGAGTTTTTGAAAACCTCCGCTCTGCTTGGCGCAATGCTGAGTGTTGCGCCGCTCGCGGGAGCCTGCGTTTCGAAGACCGGAGCTGTTCCGGTCCCGGAAAAGAACGATCCGGCGGGAAGAACTTTAGGACGCGGCGCGGCGGCATTCCGCGTCTCATCGCTTGGATTCGGCTGTATGGGGCTCTGCTACAACCGCAGCTGGCATCCGGATGAAAAAATGGAAATCCGTCTTGTGCATGAAGCGATTGAACGCGGAGTCACTCTTTTCGATACGGCGGAGGCGTATGGTCCGTACAAAAATGAGATTCTGATGGGCAAAGCTCTGAAGGGATACAAAGACCGTGTGTTTGTATCCACGAAATTCGGGCACAAATATGTGAACGGCAAACGGGTGATGGCGGAGGAGGACAGTTCCCCGGCGAACATCCGCAAAGTCTGTGAAGAATCGCTGCGGCGTCTCGGCGTCGATGCGCTGGGCATCTTCTACCAGCACCGTGTCGATCCGAAAACTCCGATAGAGGAGGTCGCATCGACCGTGCGAGACCTGATCCGGGAAGGAAAAGTTCTGCATTTCGGTCTCTGCGAGGTGAATGCCGAGACGATCCGCCGTGCTCATGCCGTGCAGCCGGTGACTGCAATTCAGAGCGAGTATCATCTGATGCATCGCCGTGTGGAAGAATCCGTCCTTCCTCTGTGCGAGAAGCTTGGAATCGGATTTGTTCCGTACAGCCCTCTGAACCGCGGTTTCCTGGGCGGAGACATCACCGAATATACGCAATTTGATCTTGCGAACGACAACCGTCCTAAACTTCCCCGTTTTACTCCGGAAGCAATTCGTGAAAACTTGCGGATTGTGGAAGCCCTGCACGCATTCGGCCGCACGCGCGGTTTCACTGCCGCCCAGATTGCTCTTGCATGGCTGTTGAACCGCAAACCGTGGATTGTGCCGATTCCGGGAACGACGAAGCTTTCGCATCTGGAAGAGAATCTGCGTGCCGCGGAGATCCGGTTCAGTGCGGAGGAGATGCGCGAACTTGAAAGCGCAATCGCGAAAATCCCCGTCCGCGGTTCCCGTTACAATGCGGAACAGGAGGCCAAAGTGCAGAAATAACTCTGCTGTATCCCTTGCCCTGTTTGCCTTTGCGCGAACAGGGCGAGCGGAATTTACAGCGTTGTTTCCTGTGCGGATGCTGCGAATTTTCTGTATTGTCGTGGGGACAAGTTGTGGAATTTTGCAAATTCCCGGCAGAATTTCTGCGGAGAGGAGTAGCCTGAAAGGAATGCAATTTCCTTGACAGACTTCATGCTTGCGCGTAAAAGTGTTTCTGCATTTTTCATCCGCATGGATATCAGGTACTGTTTCGGCGTGAGGTTCGTGTGCTGCTTGAACAGGCGTGTGAGTTTTACGGGGGTAATGTTCAATTCCCTGCAGACCTGTTCTACTGTGACATGCGATCCGGCTTTTATTTCAAATATCCGGATGGCGTCGGAGACAAAAGAGTTGCAGACATCGGGTACTGATGCTGCAAGGAGCATCAGAAAATGAAAACATTTTCCGCAAATATCCGGGATGCTTTTTTCTCTTTATAAAACAGAAGCCGGTTAATTTCTTTCAGCATGGTGAATGCCGTTTCCGGATCTTTTATGATGAATTTCCGTCCAGGATCGAGTTTCAGCTGATGCAGGAGTGGAACGGCAAGAGGACCGCAGAGTCCGCAGGAAATTTTCCTGCAGAAATCTGAATTGCTTGTCGCGAGAGTGTTTTGTTCCCCAGCCGGGAGAATAAGAAATTCGCCGGGGGAAAGAGTTATGTTTTCTCCGGTCAGAGCAATGTTCAGATTCCCTTCCAGAGGGAATTCGATTGCATTGACTGTGGGACAGTAGTGTGTATATTTCGTATTTTTCCCATAGCGTGATATGCAGACAAATTCCGGCCACAGCGGGAGCGCGTGAAGCCGTCCGTAATCCCATGACTGATCCCATGCTTCATATGGAGAAAAAATGCTGCGGGAAAAATTGTAAAGCTCTGAAATCTGTTTCATTGCACGCTCCGGAAGGTCTGACCGTTTTTCAGTACTGTACAGCTTGCGTGAAAGAATACAAGCCGGTTCGGATGTTTTTATCTGCAGATATTTCAGAAAAAAGCACAGTAATGTAAAAAGGTAATGTTTTGCCGCTTTTAGGCAATTTTTCAATTGTTTCGCATCTAGGCAAAACATGGGTTTCTGAGTATAATATAATAAAACACATGATACGTGTGAACTCGAAAAACAACAAACAGGAGGCTGTCGTATGGAAAGAGGCTTTGTTGAAAAACTTTTTTGGCGAGGCAGAAGAAAAAATTTTTCTCTGATAGAATTGCTCATAAAAACAACTTGTCAAATATACTTATATGCAGTATATTAGCGATGACAAGAAGAAAAGCGG
>ERZ1034842.215-NODE-215-length-29350-cov-19.510428_pt1 | contig 29350 bp, 21 predicted proteins | sample MGYA00520634_ERZ1034842 | MGnify/ENA primary metagenome ERZ1034842 (study PRJEB33766, sample SAMN09781734) | gut metagenome | biome: gut microbiome | host: Homo sapiens | place: Madagascar | study: EMG produced TPA metagenomics assembly of the PRJNA485056 data... | reverse complement strand
CGGCTGAAACTGGTCGTACTGGTTGCTCCTCGCAAGAGGAGCATGTATTGAAACGGGTTGTTGCTCGCAAGCACTTCATCCAGACTGAGTTGCTCCTCGCAAGAGGAGCATGTATTGAAACACGGTTGCGGACAAGCAGGTCGACACCTACGAGCAGTTGCTCCTCGCAAGAGGAGCATGTATTGAAACATGCCCGTACACCTTTCTCTTTTTTGTTTATGGATGTTGCTCCTCGCAAGAGGAGCATGTATTGAAACATGCCGCCTCCTTACAACTCGTTTGGTGACCACGTTGCTCCTCGTAAGAGGAGCATGTATTGAAACATCTGTTTTCGCGTGACCGGGTGTGGATCGTCGACGTTGCTCCTCGCAAGAGGAGCATGTATTGAAACTGATTCAAACGCGGCATTGTCCGCGACCGTGCGGAGTTGCTCCTCGCAAGAGGAGCATGTATTGAAACGAAAGCTCCGACGATTCGGACTGGGGTCTCGGTGGTTGCTCCTCGCAAGAGGAGCATGTATTGAAACGCAAGTATCTGCTTGACGAAGTCTTGTAACACGAGTTGCTCCTCGCAAGAGGAGCATGTATTGAAACTCCCCCGCACTTTTACAACGTTGAAAGTGCAGCGGTTGCTCCTCGCAAGAGGAGCATGTATTGAAACTGAACCTGTTGGATAAAACCGAAAGCTTGAAGAGTTGCTCCTCGCAAGAGGAGCATGTATTGAAACGACGAGCCGTTTTGCGACACCGGAATCGCGGAGGTTGCTCCTCGCAAGAGGAGCATGTATTGAAACAACCATGAGTATTCCGCCAAGGTCAAGGCAGAACGGTTGCTCCTCGCAAGAGGAGCATGTATTGAAACCGGATCCGGCGGCGACTGAAACAGAGACTACAAGTTGCTCCTCGCAAGAGGAGCATGTATTGAAACAGGGAACTGCTCTGCGTGTCCATTCCCGTGCGCGTTGCTCCTCGCAAGAGGAGCATGTATTGAAACGTGTTGAATCGACAGAAAGAGACGAGGAAGGCAAGTTGCTCCTCGCAAGAGGAGCATGTATTGAAACGGAAAAGCCGATATCGATCTCGACGACCCCGAAAAGTTGCTCCTCGCAAGAGGAGCATGTATTGAAACGACGACGGGAGTTGTGCGGATTACGGGGATGAGTTGCTCCTCGCAAGAGGAGCATGTATTGAAACAGCCAATCCAGCCGCCTGCGAGCTGATAGTATCGTGTTGCTCCTCGCAAGAGGAGCATGTATTGAAACTGACATATCAGAGAGAACCGTAACAGGGATATAGTTGCTCCTCGCAAGAGGAGCATGTATTGAAACACGCTCTTCATAGTCGTAACGCCGCGACGGAGAGTTGCTCCTCGCAAGAGGAGCATGTATTGAAACAGAACAACCGGAATTGGGATGAACTCTTTGTGGTTGCTCCTCGCAAGAGGAGCATGTATTGAAACCCAGAGCTTCACCGCCGGAACCGTGCCCGTCAGGTTGCTCCTCGCAAGAGGAGCATGTATTGAAACATCACATCGCTCTTGTGTCCTCCGGCAAGAGATGTTGCTCCTCGCAAGAGGAGCATGTATTGAAACACCGTCTGCTTTGCGGTATTTGTCTGCAATTTGTCATGTTGCTCCTCGCAAGAGGAGCATGTATTGAAACGGAGATTCGGACCATAAACGCTCAATCGGAAGAGTTGCTCCTCGCAAGAGGAGCATGTATTGAAACGTCTTCAGGTTCTTCAAGTTCCGGAAGCTCCAAAGTTGCTCCTCGCAAGAGGAGCATGTATTGAAACAGATGCTTGCCGTTTCACTTGCCATGAGCCTTGAGTTGCTCCTCGCAAGAGGAGCATGTATTGAAACGGACAAGTATGTATGACACAGCCTAAACTATGAAGTTGCTCCTCGCAAGAGGAGCATGTATTGAAACGCTAGTTCCTGCGCAACCTCAAAAGGGCCAATTTGTTGCTCCTCGCAAGAGGAGCATGTATTGAAACAAAAAAGAGGAGCGTTTGTTCAACCGTGAACTGGAGTTGCTCCTCGCAAGAGGAGCATGTATTGAAACGTGACGGAGGTCGACAGTTTCGCGCAGATGCCCGCGGTTGCTCCTCGCAAGAGGAGCATGTATTGAAACGGAGTTGTAAGGCAGCCGCACCTCGCCCTCATCGGTTGCTCCTCGCAAGAGGAGCATGTATTGAAACAGATAATACGACACCACCCGGTTCGCCGGATCGGTTGCTCCTCGCAAGAGGAGCATGTATTGAAACAGGGTTGGAATTTGATAAAAGCCCTCGCATTCGAGTTGCTCCTCGCAAGAGGAGCATGTATTGAAACCCATTGCTTGTACATCCCGGTGACATACAGCACGGTCGTTGCTCCTCGCAAGAGGAGCATGTATTGAAACCAGATATCGCGACTTGCTGACGATGTTTAGGGAGTTGCTCCTCGCAAGAGGAGCATGTATTGAAACTTGATGATTCGCGCCCTCATTGCGTTCCTGATAAGTTGCTCCTCGCAAGAGGAGCATGTATTGAAACTCGTAAAGCGTCCGGATCGGCTCCATGTCCGCGTTGCTCCTCGCAAGAGGAGCATGTATTGAAACGTTTTTGGCTGCGCCATCTGATTGGGCGACTAGTGTTGCTCCTCGCAAGAGGAGCATGTATTGAAACAATGAGAAATCATAAAATTTTGAAGTCTTGTCCCGTCGTTACTCCTCGCAAGAGGAGCATGTATTGAAACTGCTTCAGGCGGTTTCGGACATTGCGGATTTGGTTGCTCCTCGCAAGAGGAGCATGTATTGAAACAGTTTTGCAAAAAGTTACACGCCGCGACTGCGCACGTTGCTCCTCGCAAGAGGAGCATGTATTGAAACCGAAGTCGCCGCCCCAGCCGCCAAAGTAGCTCCTCGCAAGAGGAGCATGTATTGAAATAATGTGCTCTCTTGGGAGACCTAGATAGTGTCTGCTCAATAAGACATGATTCTTACGGTGGATGCAGAGATTCAGCGGAAGGGGGGCGCTTTTGTCATGCCTGAGTTATATGGAGCGGCTCTCTGTGTGCATTTACCGGATTTATGAAAAACTGTCATCGTTATCGAAAAACCTCAGGATATGGTGCTTTTTGCCGATGTTTTGATCATCCAGCAAAAAAATAATAAAAAATGGACCGAACGGGATCCCGAAAAGATTGGCGACAAGCACTGACAAGGCGATGCTCGACAAAGTCGTTATCTCCAGTTTCGACACGATCAATGCCGCTCCGCACGTTCGTTTCTCCCGGCTGAAAAACCGCTCCACTTCATTGTGGTCGACATTGTCCCTGCGCTCCGTTTTACGTTCTTCCAGACTCAGTTTCGGCGGACGTCCCGGTCCTCGTCCGGATAAACGGATCCCATGTTCTCTGCAATACGCCCGGTTTTCCGCCGTGTTGTAGATTTTATCCGCCAGGATCCGCTTGGGATAATGCCCCGTCCGGGCCAGATACCGTTCCGAAGCGCATTTGAGCGTGCCGCATTCATTGTACGCATCAAATGATATTTTTTCAAGCCGGGCGTGTCCCTTCTCGTCGACGCTGACATCATACTTCGCGCCGAACTCCACCGGCGTCTTTGCTTTGCCCCGGACGATTGGGCGGAGGTACGGCTGGGAAATGCTTACGATCCGATTCTCCACACGATGGGTGTGCCTGTCAAACATCTCTTTCTGCTGAAGGTAAAGCTGACGGATCGTTTCCAGATTCGTCAAATCTTTTCGAGGCAGAATTCCGCCCCGGGCAAGATACGAATCCACAAACTGAAGATTTCGCTTGACGGAACATAACAGCTTGCGGATCAAAGACCGGACAGCTTTGGCCGTCCGCTTTTTCGATTTTGCCACATTCAGATAGGCATTGTGCAGCACTTCCCGGTACGTTCGGGGATGCAATTTTTCCCGAATCTGTTTGTGCAGAAGATCAATCATGCAATCCGTCTTTTCCCGGGCTTCGTTCAAAAGTGAAAAATCCTGCGGGAAACGGATATTTGAAGGCGAAGCCGTCGCGTCCAAGATCATCGTTCCGACATTTTCCCCGTTTTCGGACGCTTCCGTCCTTTCTTTCCGATGTTCCGGCGTGGAGGGCAGACCTCTTAAACATATTTCATTGAATTTCACCAGCGCATCCGCAGTGAGACGTTTCCGGAATGAAACCAATGCCGGAGCCGTGAACGGACATTTCGGCGTAAACTTCTGCAAGCCGATAAAGTATTGATAGTACGGATTTTCCGCAATGGCTTTCACCAACGCCCGGTCACTCAATCTCATCCGCTTCTGAATGATCAACGCTCCGAGCGCCATGCGCACAGAGAATGCGGGACGCCCCGTGTGACCTGGAAAATTCTGCGAATAGGTCTCTTCGAGCTCATTCCACGCTATCCGGTCGCCGAGTCTGCTCCATTCATTTTCAGATGAAAGCTCCATCCCGCAGCTTTGATTGAAATCGTAAAAAGTCGTCTGATGAAAATGAATCTTTTTGTACACGGCAGCCTCCTTATATGCAGACAAAATCTGGAATGTTTCAATATTTCATTGCATATAATATACCCCATTCACAGATGATTTTCAAGGAATATAACCAAATAAACAGTTATTTAGCAGACACTAGATAGGATGCTCCTTAATAAGAGAAAATATAGGGGAAACGTTTCCTCGGTTGAAAAATATTGCTAACCCTAAAACAAGAAAGGATCAGGGTATATGAAGGCAATCATCAATGGAAAAATCTACAACACCGAAACGGCAACCAAACTCGGAAACTATGAATACGGAATATGCGGGGATCTAAACCACGTTTACGAGTCCCTCTACCGCACGAAAAAAAACGCGTATTTTCTCGCCGGATCGGGCGGGGTAAATACTCGCTATTCACGTTCCTGCGGAGACAACACCTGGTGCGGAGGCGAAAAAATCATTCCGGTTGAGGGATGGGAAGCTCGCAAATGGATGGAAAAACACTGCGCCGCGGAAGAGTATATAGTTGCATTCGGCGAGCCGGAGGAAGCGTAACGAGCTCCCCTGCAGAGCATGACATCCCGCGCCGTGCTCTGCAGGAAGAACATGTTACAGCAATAAAAATCTCCGAATGGCACTTTCTTATAGCCCTTTTGCAGGTATTCATCGTCTATGTACTAACTGCTCCCACCGGAAACGGCGCGTCACCGGAAGGCGTATGAGGTGTCTCCTCCGGAAGGATCAGGAACCCGGGAATGTCCGGACGATCTGAGACGGTCAGCTTTATGCCGGATGAGGTTTCAGAAAACGGAAATACAGTCGCAGATTGAGTCGTTGTACGTTCATCGAATGAAGCGCACGATAAATTCCGGTTTCAGAACAACTTCTCGGAAGTCCGGACGCGTAAACGAAGGTTCGAACCCGCCGGGCGCACATCCGCGCGGCTAAATCGCCGAACATGACATGACTGTGCGAACAGAGTCCGGCAAAATCTTCCAGAAGCGTGGTCTCGCCGTTATGGTTTCATACCCGTAATCAGCAAATACTCGCGGGGCAAATATCGCCCCGGCAATTCCAACGTCCGCAATATACTCGTCTTCCCGTTTGCGGTCGAGAAGTGCGACGGAAAGATGAAATTCGGTATCGTTGCAAAGTCCGAATGCGGCGGGCAGGGCCAGTACGTTTTTTGTCGTTTGCCCACGAACCGCTGTCGTTGGAAAAGTGTTTGCGGAATGACTCCGCAACTTCTGCGGTACAGCCGCCGGATCCGTATGGAGACCATGTGCCGTTATCTGCATTATTCGGACAAAACGATTGACGAGATCGCTGTGCTGACTGGCTTTTCGGGTCATTATTATTTCTCGCGTGTATTTCGTCAGTTACAGCATTAGCCTCCCGCGGAATACCGTTGCGCGCAGTGAAAGGGGGAGGGCTGTTATAGCCTTGTATCGGGAAACAGATGCAGATGATGTATTATTGTAAGTTTGAAAAAATGCAACCCTGTTATGGGAAAATGTTGCAAGAAAATATTTTTTACATTTGAAAAAACAATATGAAGAGTTATATAGAGAGAATAAGAGGAGATGTTAAAGAATAAAGTAAAAGCAAATGGATTGAGCAGAACCATGTACGTTGCAAAACAGGAAAAAGCGTTTCAAAAACAAAACAACAGAAGGAGTTGATTATGAAGAGAAACTTTTTTAAAATTTTCACAGCGGCAGCGATATTGGCTGTATTTGTAACAGGGTGCAGCCCTTCTAAAAAAGATATTGCTGAGAAAAAACTATTAGAAGAAAAAATTGCAGACCTGGAAAGCAAGCTGCAGAAGGTCTCGATTATTGAAAACTCAAAAATCGCGATTGAAGAGTTTTTAAAGAAAGATGCACCTCCGGGAGGAACTGTAAAATGCCTGTCTGTTGTCTTGAATGACCCGTGCGGACAAAATGAATGGCTTGCAGAAAGTGATATTTTTTATACGGCTCCCGGCATACAACCGGAAATAGAAGGATTGACCGGTATCAGGGTCGTTTATAATCCAGAGAATAAATCTGTTGAAGCAGACCTTTCAAAGGCGAAACCGAAAAAGGACTCCAGACGCGTGGAAGTTTCATGTACATCAAACTTGAAGATGCTTGGGGTGGAGTTGCGGCTGTATGCAAGCGATTTCGGTGATAAATATCCATCAGCCCGCGACTTGAACGCCTTGATAAAAAACAACAAAATTAACAAGTCGATTATACGATGCCCAGGTGGTGAACAGCCGTATGTTTACGTACCGGGATTGCGTTATGGCGGCCCTGCAAAACTGACTCTTGCATATTGCAAGTTCCACAAGAAAAATGGAGAGTTCTTACAGGTTCATGCCGATGTTTCTGCCGGTTATGGGAAAATACTCCTGCAGAAACATTCGGATCAATAAAACTCTTGATTCATTGATGATATTTGCCATAAAATCAGGCAAATAGCTGAAAACGTCGGCGATGAAATGAAAAATGACCGGCATTGCCGCTTAATAATCTGAAAAATGTCAGACGGCTGCAATGCAGGTCAACCTTTTACTGCGACTTCAATGTATTCTGCAATTTTATTCGAGTTCATTTTCTGAAGTTTTGTGACGGTTAAGCTTTGTATTCTCGCGTGCGGACTATTTTTCTTCCTGTGGCATATTCCCCATAGAATCTGTTTTCTTTTGTTTGATTTTTGGGGCAGCAATACTTGATTGAAAGAGACTTTCCAAGTTTTTATCCCGTCAAATACGCGCAATTTCCCGGAGTTCGCTGCAATAACGGAAATTTTTTCCGTAAAAGAACTTGCAAGAACGCTGTTTCGGGAGTATCTTATAGGATGATAGAAAAACCGAAAGGGAGAATGTCAATGAAAAAAGTTCTTATTCCGACGAAACTCGACAAAGTAGTTTCCGAAATCCTCACAGCCAAAGGCTTCACCGTCGTTCAGGACATGGAGACCCCGTTCGCGGATCTCGCAAAAGCGAACTCCGATGCGGAATCCATCATCGTCCGAAGCGAAAAAGTCACTCCGGAGATCATGGACCTTCTCCCCTCGCTCAAGCTCGTCGTCCGCGCCGGAGCAGGTTATGACAACATCGACATCAAGTATGCCCGCCGCAAAAACATCGATGTCATGAACACCCCGGGCGCAAACTCCAACGCCGTCGCCGAAGAAGTCGTTGCGATGATTCTCGCGGCTTACCGCAAGCTCATTCCCGCCGACATCTCCACCCGCGCCGGAAAATGGGAAAAGAAATCTTTCATGGGCCGTGAACTCACGGGCAAGACCCTCGGTATCATCGGTCTTGGTCATATCGGCCGCCTGCTCGTCAAGCGTACCTCCGGATTCGAGGTCAACGTCCTGGGCTTCGACCCGATGATCACCAAAGAAATGGCGGATGAAATCGGCGTCAAGCTCACCTCCGTTGAGGAAATCTTCGAGAAGGCCGATGTCATCTCCCTCCACGTTCCCGAAAACGACGCCACCCGCGGCATGGTCAATGAAAAGCTCCTCGCTCTCGTGAAAAAGGGCGTCATGATCGTCAACTGCGCACGCGCCGGAATCATCAATGAAGATGCTCTCCGCAAGTTCAAAGCGGAAAAAGGCATCATCTACTGCAACGACGTCTACAAGAAAGACGCGGAGGGCGAAAAATCCATTGCCGATGTTGCCGATGTTATGGCTCCGCACCTCGGCGCCAGCACGAAGGAAGCAAACTTCGTCGCCGCAAAACGCGCTGCCGAACAGACTGTCGCCTACTTTGAAAACGGCGTGACCACCTGCGTTGTCAACAAGGGCGTGCCCGATGGACTCAACGCCGAGTACCAGCACCTCGCTTCTTCCCTCGCCAAGCTCGCAAAAGCAGCGATGGGCGATGCAAAGATCAACAAGATCGAAACCAGCTTCTACGGCTCTCTTGCCAAGTTCGCAAAATGGATGACCGCTCCGATCTGCGCCGGCCTCAGCGGTGACTTTGATCCGTACCTCGACGCCAAAGACGCTCAGGAATTCCTGACGACCCGCGGAGTCGAGCTCGTCAACCGTCCGGCTGACGACGCCAAGAACTATGGCGAATCCATCACCATCGACCTCGTTTCCGCCACCGACAAGGTTTCCGTCCGCGGAACGATCACCGAAGGCAAAATGATGATTTCCCGCTTCAACGACTTCGACCGTCTCTATCTGGAGCCGTCCGGCAACACGCTGTTCTTCGAATACACGGATGCTCCGGGCGTGATCGCGAAGCTCTCCGGCGCTCTGAGCGCGAAGGGTGTGAACATCATCGACATCCGCGCTCCGCAGAACCTGAAGAGCGGCAATTCCCTCGCCGTCATCAAAGTCTGCACCGATATTTCGGATGCTGACCTGAAGGCGATGAAGGAATCCGTCGGCGCTGTCAAGGCGTTCAAGTTCAACGCGTAATTTCCCGCGTTTCCGGAAAAGCTCCGCCCCGTGCGGAGCTTTTTCTTTTCAGGCAGAGAGGTTCGTTCAATGTCACACAATCCCGTTCTTCTTTCCTTCGGCGGCAACCTCGGTGAGGTTGCGGAGACCTTCCGAACTGCGCTTCTGAAACTGGAGCGCGGCGGATTCCGCACGCTCAAGATGTCAGCTTTTTTTCACAGCAAGGCAATGGGCTGCGAGGAGGGCGCACCGGATTTCCTGAATCAGTCGGTTCTCGGAATCTGGGACGGCGAACCGATGGATTTGCTGAACCTGCTCCAGCGCATTGAAGTGGAGGCCGGACGCCCCGCCGATCACCCGCACTGGGTGTCGCGTCCGCTGGATATAGACATCGTTTTGATGGGGAATTCGGTCATCCGCTCTCCGCGTCTGACCGTGCCGCATCCGGAACTTTCGAAGCGTGATTTTGTTTTGGTCCCGAGCGCGGAAATTGCGCCGGACATGGTTGTTCCCGGTTTGAGCCGGAGTTTGCGCGATTTGTTAAAATTCCATTAACATTCCCTTTCCGCTGGATTCAGGGGTTGAAATTCTGCATTTTTCCATTATATTTCCGTTGAATGCAATTAAAACACGGAGAAGAGAAAATGGCAGAAAATCTCGCACTTGGCATCGACCTCGGAGGGTCAAAAATCTATGCAGTCATCACCGACCCGGACAACCGGGTGATCGCTGACGCAAAATCACCCACCGACCCCGCCGCAGGTCCCGAAGGCACCGCGCTTGCCATGAAGGAGACTGCGCTCGCCGCCTTGCAGAAACTTTCGCTCACTCTCGATGATATTTCTTATTTCGGCGCCGCCATTCCTTCTCCCATTGATCCGGAGACCGGCGATTGTCTTCATGCCGTCAACCTCGGCTGGAAAAAAGCTTCCATGCTTCAGATTATGAAAAACACTTTCGGGCGCGACTTCAAGCTCGGAAACGACGGCAATCTCGGTCAGCTCGGCGAGCACTTCGCCGGAGCCGCCGCAGGGTTCCACTCCTCGCTTGGATACTATGTCGGAACCGGCCTCGGCGGCGGAATCATCATCGAAGACAAGCTGCTGACCGGAAACAAGGGGCTTGCGGGCGAGCTGGGGCACTCCATCATCAAGGTCGGCGGACGCCGCTGCGGTTGCGGACACCGCGGGTGCGCGGAGGCTTACTGCAGCAAAAAAGCGTTTGTCAAAGCTCTGAAAAAAGAGATTTTCAAATGCGGAATGCGCACGCTGCTGCCGATCGAAAAATTCAATCCTGAAACGGTCAATATCAAGAGCAAATATCTTGCGCGCGCCTACAACGAGGATGATCCGGCGGTCCGCAAAGTGATCGACAAGGGATTCCGCATGCTCGGAATTGCCGCGGCGGCCTCGTGCGCGGTTGTCGCTCCGGAATGCATTGTGCTTGGCGGCGGCGTCGTGGAGGCGCTCGGCGACCAGATCGTGATTCCGTTCAAGAGCGCATTCAACCGTCATCTGTTCGGAATTTCCCCGGCGGACGTGGAAATCCGTATTTCAACTCTCGGCGACCATGCGGTTGCCGTCGGCGCGACACTCCTTGCCAGAGGAACCGGACGCAAATGAAATCCATGCTCGCATCCATCGACATCGGGGCGCACTCCGCCCGTCTGCTGATTGTCCAGGTCGACAAGTCCAGCGGCACTTACGAAACGATTGAGGATCTTGAAATCCCCGTTCCGCTGGGCGCCGACGTCTTCCGCTCCGGGCGCATCGGCAACAAATCCGTTGCGATGCTCTGCGAGATCATGAAGAAATTCAGCTTCAAAATGCGCGAGTACCGCATCAAGGAGTACTGCGCTATCGCAACCAGCGCCGTACGCGAGGCGGAAAACGCGGATATTTTCCTTGAACGCATCAAATTCCTTTCGGGAATCGATGTCAAAATTTTCACCGGACCGGACGAGGCGCGTCTCGGTTATCTTGCGGTGCAGTCGGTCATTCCCGCGAATTTCCATTTCGAAGAGCAGTCGCTGCTTCTTGCCGATATCGGCACGGGGGCGTGCCAGGTCAGCATGTTCGACCACGGAATCATGTGCTTCACTGAAACCATCAAACTCGGAACGCTCCGCGCCGTTGAAGGATTTTCAGACGCCTCCTCCGCTGCTACGCGCATCGAGCAGCTGGAGCCGGTTATCGACTACGCGTTCAGCGAACTGGAATATCTCTCGCGGAAAATGAACTGCACCGGCGTCATTGTCACAGGCGCCTCTTCCCGCGCCATGCTCGCCATGAAAAAACAGCGCACCAAACGCGGCATGTTCGAGCTGAAAGCCGAAGAGTTCAAACAGCTCCGCCAGATCGCCGAATCACACACCGTCGAGGCGCTGGGACGCGAATACAATATCAAATCCGATCTCGCGGAAGCTGTTCTGCCGTGCTGCATGATGATTTCCAATCTCCTTAAGCTCACCGGCGCGAAGATGATCTATGCTCCGACCATCTCCACAAAATATGCGCTGATTGAGGACTTCATCAACAGTTCCATGCACCGCCGCGATCCGTTTGAACCGCAGATTTTCGGCTGCGCTACGCAGATCGCCGAGCGTTATTCCAGCGATATGCGCCTGATTGCGGCAACCGTCATTCTCGCGGAAAAACTCTTTGAAAAACTTGCGCCGCTGCACGGGATGGGGCACGAGGAGCTGAAACTGCTCAAAGTCGCGGCTCTGCTTTACAAAACCGGACTTTTTGTGAACAACCAGGCGTACCACAAACACAGTCATTACATCATTCTGAATACGGAGATCCCGGGAATTTCGCAGGCGGAACGGCGGATCATCGCAATGGTCGCGCGTTATCACCGCAAGGCGGTTCCGAAACCGCAGCACCTCGATTACATTGCGCTGCCGGTGGAGGAACGCCACGTCATCAGCAAACTCGCGGCAATTCTGCGCCTTGCATGCGGTCTCGCGGTCATCTGCAAACCGGATGAACGCATGACGGTCAGGATTTCCCCCGGACTCGTCACGGTCAAAATCGGCGGAATGGGACGTTCCGCCGGGTTCGACTGCATCGACACCGACATGTTCAACTACGCGTTTGCTTCTAAAATCATTTTCCTCTGACGGAGAAAGGATCGGCTATGACAACTCCAGTCGAAAACGAACAGTATATCAACCGGGACATCAGCTGGCTTGAATTCAACGCCCGCGTTCTCGGCGAGGCTACCGATAAAGGCAACGCCCTGCTTGAACGTCTGAAATTCATCGCAATCTTCAGCAGCAATCTTGACGAATTCTACATGGTCCGCGTCGCCGGCGTCAAACAGCAGCTCGGCGAGCCGTTCAAAAAAGTTTACGGCGACAGCGGCTACGTTCCCGCCGAACTGATGGACCGGCTCGACACCCGCATCCGCGCGCTCGTCGACCGCCAATACCGTCTACTTTACAAGGAGGTCCTTCCCGAACTCGCGCAGAACGGAATCAGCCTGCTCGCATGGAAGGATCTGACGCAGGAAAAACGCGATGCGCTCCGGAAGCATTTCATCTCCAACTGGCTCCCGATTCTTACACCGATCGGTATTGACAGCTCGCATCCGTTCCCGCAGGTTCCGAACCTCGGACTCGAACTTCTCGTCCGTCTCAGCAAAGAGAACGACGACCGCGAGCGTTTCGCCATTCTTGAGGTCCCGTCGCTGATTCCGCGCTTCATCGAAGTGGAGGTTTACGGACATCGCGCTTCGTTCATCACCAGCGAGGAGCTGATCGCGAACAACCTTGATCTGCTGTTCAGCAAATGCACGATTTTTGAATGCTCGGCGTTCCGCATTACGCGCGACATGGATTTCTCCATCGACGAAGAATCCATTGCCGACCTGCTGACGGAAATGCAGATTGCGCTCCAGAAAAAGGCGCGCCGCAAAGTCGTCCGTCTGGAAATCTCCTCCACAATGTCCCGCGCTTCGCGCGAATGGCTCGCGGAGATGCTGAAAACTTCCACGGAATCGATTTTCTCCATCAGCGGAATGCTGAATCTGAAGGATCTCTTCCGTCTTGCCGGACTCAAGAATTTCCCGGAGCTTGTGGACAAGCCGCTTCCGCCGCTGGCGTCGGTGAACCTGCCGAAGGGATCGGACATCTTCCGCGTCATCCGCGAAAAGGGCGGTTTCCTGCTGCATCATCCGTATGAATCGTTCAGCCCGGTCATCCGTTTTCTTGAGGAGGCTGCGAACGATCCGAATGTCCTTGCAATCAAACAGACTCTCTACCGTGTCAGCGGAAATTCGCCGGTCGTCAACGCCCTGATCCGCGCCGCGCGCAGCGGAAAACAGGTTTCCGTGCTCGTCGAAATCAAGGCGCGGTTCGATGAGGAGAACAACATCAACTGGGCGCGCGAACTCGCAAACGCGGGCGCTCACGTCGTCTACGGAATCGCCGGGCTCAAGGTGCATTGCAAGGCTCTGATGGTTGTGCGCCAGGAGGAGGACGGCATTCACCGCTATATGCATCTCGGAACGGGCAATTACAATGACAAGACTGCACAGCTCTACACGGACCTCGGCTTTTTCACGGACGACAAGTCGATAGCCGATGACGTTTCTGCACTCTTCAATGTCATTACCGGATTTTCGAGCCCGCCGGACTGGAACAAACTCTGGGTCGCTCCCTTCAATATCAAGGAGAAACTCATCTACCACATCGACCGAGAGTCCGAACTCTCCACTCCGCAGAATCCCGGCTCCATCACGATGAAGGTGAATTCGCTGATCGATTACGAGATTATTGATCATCTCTATGAAGCGGCGCAGCGGCATGTGAAGATCAATCTGATCGTCCGCGGCATTTGCGGCATCAACCCGTTCAGCCTGCCGAAGCAGTTCGCGAAAAACATTACAGTCGTCAGCATTCTCGACCGCTTCCTGGAACACGCGCGGATCTACCGTTTCGGCAACAACGGCGATCCGGTCTATTACATCGGCAGCGCCGATGTCATGCAGCGCAACATTCGCCGCCGCATTGAAGTCCTTACGCCCATTGAGGCGGAAAATCTTCGCCGCGAACTCGATTTTATTCTCGATTGCGGTCTGCATGACAAACGCAAGGGGCGCCGTCTCATCGGCGCGAACAAGTTCTCGCGTCCCACGGCGTCTGCTGCGGCGGAACCTTCGCGCAGCCAGTACAAACTTTATGATTTCTACAAGACGCGTCTCGAAAAGGCGCGGGAGATGATCGGACGCGATGAAGCGCTGACCATCTTCACATCCCCGGAAAAAGGAGAAGAAAAATGAACGAAAAGAAAGCTGTCGTTCTCCTGAGCGGCGGACTTGATTCCGCCACCTGTCTCGCAATTGCCAAGTCGGAAGGCTTTGCAATCCATACACTTACATTCTCTTACGGACAGCGTCACAAAGTGGAGCTCGACTGCGCCCGCCGTCTTGCCGAGGCCGCCGGAGTGGTCAAGCATCACCTGATCTCTTTTGATCTGCGCGAATGGGGCGGCTCCGCGCTGACTTCCGATTCCATCGACGTTCCCGATGCGGGCGGCGAGGGCATTCCCGTTACCTATGTGCCAGCGCGCAACACCATTTTCCTTTCGTTCGCAACCGCGCTCGCTGAAGTGATCGGCGCGAAGGACATCTTCATCGGCGTCAACAGCCTCGACTATTCCGGCTACCCGGATTGCCGCCCGGTTTTCGTCAAATCTTTTGAACTGACCGCGTCCCTCGGCACGAAAGCGTCGGATGAAGGCTGGGCATTCCGCATCAACGCCCCGCTCCAGTATCTCAAGAAAACGGAGATCATCAAGCGCGGACTTGAGCTCGGCGTGGATTACTCCATGACGCACAGCTGCTACAATCCGAATCCCGACGGTTCGCCGTGTCTGAAGTGCGACAGCTGTGCTCTGCGCGAAAAGGCTTTTGCCGACCTCGGCATGATGGATCCTCAGGTTCTGAAATACCGCAAATGACCTGTTTTGACACGATCGTCATCGGCTCGGGACCGGCGGGACTCTCCGCCGCGCTCGCCGCAGCCGAAAAAGGGGCGCGCGTTCTGCTCTGCGAGCGCTTGCGCACCTTCGGCCTCAAACTCCTTGCGAGCGGCGGTTCCAAATGCAACGTCAGCAACGTTCTGGACGAATCCGCATTCATGTCTGCATTCGGCAGGGAAGGGCGGTTCATGAAGTCCGCTCTGGACAACGCCTATCATGACTGGCTTTTTGCATTTCTGAAATCCCGGAACGTTCCGCTGAAATGTGTGGATTCCTTCCATTATTTCCCGAAATCGGAACGCGCCCGCGACGTTCTGAACGCCTTCTCCTCCGCTTTCCTCGCGCTCGGCGGAACCATGCGGAACGAATGCCGCATCGACCGGATTCTGACGGAGTGCGATTCCGTTTCGGGCGTGGAAACTGCGGACGGCGAAATGATTTCGTGCCGTGCCGTTGTCCTTGCCGGAGGCGGAACCGCGTGGCCGACGCTCGGCGGGAGCCGTCACGGGTTGAATCTCGCCGTCGCGCTGGGGCATACGCTCGCGCCGCTCTATCCCGCGATGGCGCCGCTCCTGATCCGCGAACGCTGGGTGCGCGAGCTGACCGGAATCGCTCTTCCCGACTCCGAACTGATTTTTTCCCGCGGACGTTTCCGTTTCCGCAACCGCGGCGAACTCCTGTTTACGCATGACGGGCTCTCGGGGCCGTGCGCGATCGATCTTGCGGGCGATCTCGCCGAAACTTGCGTCCGCAATGGGGGCGACACGGAACTGGTTTTCCGTCCGGACGCCGCAAAGGACGCCGCCGCGTGGCGTTCCGTCATCGACGGCTGGCGCGTGAAGGAGGGACGCCGTCAGCTCCGCACGGTTCTCGGCTGGACCTTTCCCCGCGCTCTTGCGGACGCCTTTTGCGCGCTCGCGAACTGCGGCGATGAGAAACTTTGCGAACTCCCCTCTGCGGTGCGCGACCGTTTGGCGTCGGTTCTCGGAGGAGTTTCGCTGACGGCTTACGGTTCCGGACCGATTGAGCGTGCAATGGCGATGAAAGGCGGAATCCGTCTGAAGGAGATCTCGCCCGCAACCCTGGAGAGCCGCCTTGTGCACAGACTGTATTTCGCCGGGGAAATCATGGATTTGACGGGGCCCTGCGGTGGTTACAATATTCAGTGGGCGCTTTCAAGCGGGCGTCTCGCCGGTTCGTCTGCCGCCGGTTGATGTGTCAGTGCATTTCAACTCGCACCGTGCTTCCGGCCAGCGTACCGGTTCCCTGCGGCAGATTTACTGTTTTTCCGTTCAGTGTCATCTGCTTGAGTTTCTGCGTCGGATCGGCGGCATGGACCGCGTCTTTGCGAATCAGGAAGACGCCGGGGGAATCCGTGACGAAGCCGCCGAGCCGTCCGGGCTTGTGAAAAACGGCGCCGATTGTCCCGTCCGCAAAGCGTACCGCCTGGACATCGCCGGAGTTCATGAGAACCCGGTCGTTCCGCAAATTCTTTGCCGATTCGAAATTCACGCCGGGCACGATCATGACTGCGTAGCTGCCGTCCTTTATTTTTTTGCCGTGGGGAAGTGTGAGTTCAAACAATTCCATTTCCACTTTCTGCGGCTTTGCTGCGCGGACCATCGTGCGGGTATCTCCGCTGAACCGCGTCTGACGGGCATGAAGGTTTTCTCCCAGGTATGCAATGTTGTCATGCCACACCAGATTTTCCGCGGTGCGGACGGAACCGCGGGCGCGGCAGGCGTTGACGGTCGTCGCGACTTCATACGGGGAAACGCTTTTGATTTCCGTCCCGAGTTCAATCACCGCATCGGTATCAAAGAAAACGGCTTTTTTCGCTTTCACACCGTCGATATCCTGCGAGTAGACCGCCGCGGCGAGATTTCCGTCGGAGACTCCGCCGACGAATGCCGTTGTTCCGAGACGGCGCGCGGGGAGACCGAACGAGGTGAACGCTGGGAGACCGCCTGAAATTTTGATTCCGCGTTCCGCACACGTCTTTTCATCCAGAACCGGAGTCGCGGGGAGCGTGGTTCCCGGCAGCCTCGTCCAGTCCCAGCAGAGCGTGACGCCGTCGTATTCGTCGCCCGTCCGGTAGATCAGACACGCTCCGTCGGAGAAGTAGCGTCCGAGGGAGTTGTCGCCGTTGATGTTGTCCTCCAGCGGACGCGTCCGTACGGAATTCGCGCGGAAGGAGGCGAAGAAGCTGTCGCGGCGGCAGGTGAGGTAATCGGAGTTCCAGAACCAGCGGGTCCCGGAGAACTTTTCCTGTTCCGCGCGTCTGTATTCATCCGCCCGTGCGGGGTCGAGCTCCGCGAAGATGCGGAAATTGCGGATGCAGTAATCCCGTCCCCGGATGAGAGCGGCGTTTTCCCTGAGCTGGCGTCCGATGGCGAGCAGATCCATGCGTCCGTGGTGGAGCACCCGAGCGAAGCCGTCAAAGGCAAGATGCGATATGGTTTCGAGCTGTTCCGGCTTCAACGCAAATTCCGTTCCGTGCCAGACGCTTCCCCAGAATGCGATGCGGCAGAGAAATTCTCCTCCGTAATTGCCGAATTGGACCTGCGGTCCGTGCAGCTGATAGGAACCGTCCGCGCGGATTCCTCCGAAAACATCTTTGTCACAGGAGACATCCAGCGGAGCGGGACGGATTTCTTCGGTCAGCACCGCGGCCGCATCGCGCATGACTTCGATGTTCCGCGCGAGAAGTCCGCGGTAAAAGATGTTGGAGGCAATGAAGACCCGGTTGTTTCCTGTGTAGCGCGGTCTCTGCATTGCCTGCAGACAGACTTCGAGCGCCTGTTTGCGGAGCGGGGAGGCGAACGGGAAAACCTCTTCTCCGCTCAGCAGCAGAACCTGCGCCATGCGTTCCGGAACCGCCATTTCGTTGTTCCACCAGTTGCTGTTGACGGGACGTTTCCGCACCCAGAGCTCCACGCCTTTCCGGAGCGCATCGTCAAGTCCCGGAAGTGTTCCGTGGAGTGTGCGGTACCTGGCGAGCAGATTGAGATGTCCGAAGTGTTTGAGCGTTTCCCATGATCCGCGGTCCCGACTGTCGTAGTTCACGTCGGGAAACGAACCGTCCGGTTTCTGGCGGCTGATCCGGTTCAGACAGTCTTTGCGGGCTGTCTCCGGATTGCGGAACGGCGGCGCAAGCTTTTTCCGCAGACGGGTTCTGATCCATTCGAGTTCCCGTTTCTGCTGTTCCGTCAGCGGTTTCGCTTCCGGATCGGCAGGATAGCGGAATGCGCCGTATTCTAAGCTGTCAAGCTCAAACTCCGCACGCCCCGGGCAGCATTGCAGACCGATGCGGAATACTGCTTCAACGGCGTCGGACGGCAGAACTTCATCCAGTTCCACCCGGACAAACTCCTTCGTCCCGACTGGAATTTCAGCGGGTTGATAATAATGCGCTTTGCCGTCTTTCCCGGTGATTTTCAGCTGGAATTTTACTCCGCCGAACCGGAAGGAGGGCTTGCCGACATCCGCGCACCGCATCCGGATTGACGCTCCGAAATGCTTTCCTGCAAAGGGCTTGACGTCAATGGTTTTCAGATGAAAATTCGCTTTCCGCGCGGCGGAAGACCCCTCCGGCGCGTCAACGACCAGAACGTGGGCGCCGTTCCGAGTTTCCGTCCGGATTTCCGCACTGAGCGGAAGCGCCGCAAGAGCCGCGGCGAGCGTCAATATGCGGGCGTTAATCATTGATTGTGATCTCCCTTCCGTCATGACTGATCGTTTTCGTGATCTTGTTCGCCGCTTTGGCAAGGCCGTTGGCGTCCAGCGGGGAGACATGTCCGTCCATCGCCACCATGTTTGCGAGACGGTTGTGGCGGGTCATGAGGCCGTATGAGCCTTCGTAGGGCATCAGTTCCGTGCTTTTGAATCCGTTGCGGCAGAATCCGAATGCAGGACTCTCTGCAGTGAATCCGGTATCTCCGAGCAGATAGCTCCGGGAGGGCTGACGCGCTTTCTTGTACGCGACAATCTTCTGATTGGTGCCGGTTTTGTCAATGACCTCGCCGATGGCCCCGAGGGTCGGAATGACTGTGCCGTCCATGTAGTTCGCCGAGTAGGAAACTTCCTGAAATCCGTAGGCGTATTGGGTCGCCAGTTTTCCCGAGAGCAGCATTCCTTTGCTGGAAGGACAGGTTGTCATCCGGACATTGGAAAGATATTTGTTCATTCCGAGATCGTGCTCAATGCTTGAGTTGGCGCAGTAGTTGGAAGACAGAATATTATTCCAGCTGACCGTTGTGGTTCCCGTGCCGATTTCCATTTTTCGGGAATAGAGAAAATAATCGCCGTTGTCGCCGCAGTACATGGCAATCGCGGTTCCGGATTGCTTCAGATTGTTGATGCAGGACATCGCCCGCGCCTTTTCCCTTGCCGCATTCAGCGCCGGCAGCAGCATGCCCGCAAGTATTGCGATAATCGCTATAACGACAAGAAGTTCTATAAGGGTGAATTTGTTTTTCCGGATCGACATGTTTTTCCTCCATGGGGTTGTTGCGTTTCCGTCATCACGTTTTTCTCTGGATAAATTATAGCACAGAACGCTGATTATGTCAAGAGGTGAAAGAAAAATTTTTCGAAAAAAAAGACCGCCACCCTTTTTTGAACGCTTCGGTGCAGGCTCCGGAGCGGAGGCGCTTCCGCGGAGGGGAAAGGGTTGCGGCGAGTTGAGAAATTCCCTCTCCGCGCTTTGGCGGAGAGAGGAGGGGATCAGCGGTTGTAATTTTTGTAAAGGCGTGCCGGATCGTTGCGGTGGTTCTCCATCACTTCGATTTTGCGGTAAAGATCCTTCAGCAGTTTTTCGCGGGTTCCGAGAATCATCACGGATTCCATGTCGTCGCCCGGCGCGTGCTGAAGCAGAGGCTCCGGCGTCGATTCAATGAGGCGGATGATCTTTACCGTGTTGTTGATTTCATCCCGCATGATTCTTTCGAGTTTGTAAAGCCGGATGTCGCCCTGTTCAAATGCGTCGAGGGTCGTGTCGACGGGTTTCTGCGTGTAATCGGTGCGGTCGAGGATTTCCTGATAGCTGATTACATGGAGGGCGTTCAGGGCGATGCAGAGGTACATTTCCGCCTTTTTCGACTGCATTTCCAGATAGTGCGCAATCTCTCCGTCCTTCGCGTGCGGCACGAGGTCTTTGAAGATTGCGGCGGCTTCGCGGACCTGCGGCGCAAATGCTCCCCAGAACGTGTTTCTGTACGCGAAGAGCGCGCCGTATCCGGCGAGCCAGCGGTAGCCCTGAAGATCGAGAAGGTCATCGGCTTCCGCTTCGCTTTGCGCCTGGAACTGGAAGGCGCGGTAGTAATCTTTTTCTTCCGGCTTGAGCTCTCCCGGAAAGGCGACGAGCGGACGTGTCAGCCAGCGTTGATGCACGGTTCCGAGCGTGAAGATGTGTCCGCCGGTGTTCAGATGTTCAAGAAGCGTGTAAGCCTGTTCGATGTTGTTCCATGCCTGAACAAGGCGGTCCGCATGTTCTTTGCCGACGAAATCTGCGGCGAAGTCGGTCAGGACCTGATAGCGTCCGAGAAGCCCCTGCGGAATCGTCGTTCCGAAGTATTTGCGCAGAAAGCGGATGGCGTCGAAATCATTGACGCTGCGCAGGGCGATGTTGATGTTCGTCCTGGGATTGCGTTGCGCCGCCTGAAGCTGAGATGCGATTTTGACGATCCTGGAGAGTCCGGCTACGGGGTAGGTGTGCTCGTTGTGTCCGCTCATGTAGCCGATGGTTGTGCTGAAGCTTTTCCCCTGCGTTGTGCGTCCGGCGATCGCCTGGTTTTTTTTCAGCTTTGGGAGGGCGTTTTCGATGTCGGCGGCAGTGAAGTACCTGGAGAGATTGACTTCCGCATCCGGAATGCCCGCTTTTGCCGCTCCCTCCTGAAAGATCGAGAGAAAGTTTACGATGCGGTCCGCCAGCGGAACGGCATAACAGACCGCCGGACCGTTCTGTCCGGGGTAGAGTCTGGGATACCAGCAGAGCCCTCCGCCGGAGTCGTTGGTCATCAGCTCGAAGGTTTCGAAGGGCGCGGTTTTGCAAAGCTCTGCAACGGCGTCGACGTAAATCCGGCGCATTTCCGGATTGTCGAGACATGGCGCGTAGTATGCTTTGCGGGAACGGCGGGTCTGGTCGCAGCGGGGGCCGCGCCACTCCGGATGTTCGCGGTACGCCTGTTCCGGCAGATAGGCGGGCTCCATTCCGTTGAAGGTCGCCTTGAGACCGAATTCCTTCAGGATTTTCACCCGCGCGGCGAGAGTGTCCAGGTTGCGTTTCGCGTAGTCGGCGGGCAGATACTTTTCCAGCTCTTTGGGAACGATGTATTTGAAAAGAGTCGGACGCTGCAGGCTCCAGTTCGGGTACGGGTCTCTGCGGTCGGCGTTCCACTGCCACATGCTCGGTTCGATCTGATCGGCTCCGAGATGCGTCGCTCCCAGATCTTTTGCAAATTCCGCAAGTTTGCGGTATTCTTCAAGATTTGCCGTATTGGCGGAGACTTTGATCCGGCGCGTGATCTGCTGATTCTGCTGCGGAGCCGCTTCCGCCGCATCGGCGAACACTGCCGGCAGGGTTCCGACGACGCCGCTGAGCAGAACTGCCGCGGGGAGGGATTTGCTGTTCATAAGAATCTTTTCCTTCTGTTTTTATTTTTGCTTTTGGGGAACGGGTTCGGAAACACCGCTTTTTTCTTCGTGCGGAAGAACTGTTCCGGCTGCGGAGAGAATCTCTTCCGGGGTCTTTATCAGCGCACAGCCGACGAGAGCGAGATCATGCGGTCCGGGCGATTCTATTTTCAGAGAAAAATTTCCGGAAATTTTGCGCGGGGTGTTGACGGTGCGCGACAAATCCTGAATCCAGGGAACAACCGCCCAGCCGCGCCGCTGGTTCCAGACGCCTTTTTTCAGAGGAATCGTGAGATCTTTTTCGCCCGGAACTTTTAGAATCACCTGATAGCGGAGCGGATTCATGCGGATCGCAAGATAATAGTTTCCTTCCGGAACGCCGGTGAACTTCAAGGTGAAATTGCGTTTGTCGTGCGGAATGACTTCTCCGTAGACCGTCTGTTTGCGCATCGCCGCAACTTTCGCAAGATCGTCGCGGTTGTCGAAATAGACCGAAACCGGACGGGAGAGTCCATCCGGTGTGCGGATAAGGAACGCTCCGCAGTTGAGACGGGCTTCCGGCGCAGCTTCCGGACGTGCCGAAACCGTCAGAGTGATGCTTTCTCCGGCTTTGATGACGCACTCTTGCGGTTCAACCCGGAAGAACGGTGAGAATTCCGGCTGAACCATGCGGAGTTTTCCCGCATAACCGTTTGAGTTCACCGTAATGGTTCGGGAGAGTTCTTTTGAAGAAAGGTTCACGCTCATTGCGGAAACGCTCAGGGCGAGCGGACGCTCCGGAAGGTCTCCGGAAATTCCGATTTGCGAGCCGATATTCGGGAGATCCGCGCCGGTTTGAGGCTCGGCAAGTTCCATTTTCCCGTTTACGGCAAACTGTCCTTCCCGGTCGTGAGAACCTTGTCCGCGGGGATAAAGCTGCAGATGTTTTCCCGTCCCGCTGTACAGATTGTAATCAAGTTCGTTGCGGAGTTTCCAGAAGCCTCTGTGGATCGGACGGCAATTGATGAAAAGGTTGTTTTTGACAACGGATTTGAGTCTTTCCGCCTGTTCCGGAGTCACTTTTTCACTGTTGAAGTATGACGACAGCGCGGTTGCCGGACCGCAGAGCGTGTTGCGGAAAACATGAATCCGGCCGGGATAGTAGGTGAATCCTCCGTTTTTGATTGCCGCATTGGTGTTTCCGAACTCGTCTCCCGGGCGGATGAACAGATTGTTGACGATATAGGAGGGACCCTCCATGCAGGGGGCTGTGCTGACTCCGCAGAATGTCCCTTCCATGAGGTTGCCGAAGAAGCGGATGTTCTTCTGTCCGCCGTCCAGCTCGATGGCGTCGTCATTTCCGAACGCCAGATAATTTCCGTAAATTTCCGCATCCGCGCGGGGGCCTCCGTCGAGATGCCCGTTTCCGAGACTTTCGATGATGTCGTTCCAGCGGTGATGATCCGAGCCGATGATGTCGTTCCAGCGGATCGTCAGTCCGGTCGCCTTGCTGTAATGAATCCCGCTCGGTCCCCACGGATGAGTATAGAACCAGGGGGTTGCATGACAGCGCGGATCATGCAGGAAGTTCCGTTCGATCAGAATGTTTCTGCCCCCGCGGATTTCAATCGGCGACTGATTGTTGATGTATTTTCCGTTGATGTGCTTCAGCTTCCTGCTTCCCTCTTCCTTGTCTTTGCTGGGGGAAAGATCCAATGCTTCGCGCGGGGTTCCGTAATTGCCGAGGTCGCAGTTGACGACCCGGAAGTTTTCGCAGTTCTTCAGATGAAGAATATGATGCCCCCCTCCGCGTATCGTCAGTCCGTCGAGAATTACGTATTTGATGTTCTCTGCAAGGATTGCCTCCTTGTGTTTGAAATCCGCCTGCAGCACGGTGCCGGGAGCGGTTGTGTAACGGATGTATCCGTCCGCGGTTCCCGATTCGGTGAGCTTGAGATACCCTTTGAAGTTTTCATTGTTCAGGATGATTGTCCGCGCAACGGGGACCTCTGAAGCTTGCGTCGTGAAGCTTCCGGTTTCCGTTTTCCCTGAATGGAGAATCCGGTATTCATACGCGGTGTTCTCCTGAAGTTTGAAAAGAGATCCGCGGAGCTCTTTCCCGTCGGGAGAGAGAACCAGGTTCAATGCGGGAAGCCATTTTGCCGTTTTGCTTTCGCGGTATTGCAGCACGGCTCCGTCCGCTCCTGCGGAAGTGTAGATGGAGGCGCTGTTGAAACCGGGAACGGCTGCGGGGTAATCGGCTGCACAGAAGAGCGCTGTGCAGAAAAGCGTGAGAGCTGAAAGTCTTTTCATTATTTGAACCTGAAGTTGGTTGTGTCAAAGTTGCCGGAGGAAAAACGGACGGTTCTGACGGAGCCGTTGAGGTAGAGAAAGTTTGCCTGCCCCTGATGATGGTTCCAGGCCGGAGTTTTCTTTCCTGCCGTTCCGGGCCAGAAAGCGGTTGCGGACGGGTTGTAAGTGCCTGTTTTGCAATAGGCGTCGTTGCCGCCGGTGAAGTTCGTTTCGGTGAACAGGATGGTATCGGCGTAAATCTGGTTTGCCCGCGGGATGATGATACGGGAGTTGGCGGTGTACATCTGTTTGATGTAAACCCGTTTGAAACGTTCTTCTCCGAGTTTGGCTTCATCGTCCAGCGCCACGACTGCCGCCGCGTAGGTTGGAAAGTATCCAAGAATTCCAGTCGGATTTTTTGTGTGCTGCGGATTGTCCGTTGTTGCGGATGAACAATAAAATATTCCGCTCGGCTTGCTTCTGTATACGCCGTTTTTGTAGAATCCGGTGCTGCTGTCGATGGTTTCGCTCAGAGTATACTGTTTTCCGTTTCCAAGATAGCGGTGAAGGTATGCGCTCCAGATCTGCTTGTCGCTCGCCGAGTCCGGAACAAGCATGTCGTCGTTGTCGGATGTATACAGTCCGATTGCGGTATTGAATGATTTCAGGTTGTTGACACAGCTGATCTTTTTTGCGGTTTCCCTTGCCGCATTCAGCGCCGGCAGCAGCATGCCGGCGAGGATTGCGATGATCGCAATTACTACGAGGAGCTCTATGAGGGTGAATTGCTTTGACTCATGCATTAAAGCATTGTGTGGTGTGCGTGGTTTCATCGTCTGGTAGCCTTTCTTCTTTGGTTGAACAATCTTTGAATCCGTCCGCATGTAATTATAGCACAAAACACTGATTATGTCAAGAGGGTAAAAGAAAAAAATCCGGAAAAAATAAAGGTTTCCATGGGAGCGGATGTTTATTCAGGGGCGTTCTTGCGGATGTTCAGGAACAGACGGATGGCGTTGGCAAGTTCCGGGAGCGCCTGGGAGAGCGAAAGGCTGTCGTTCTCGATGATGTATCCGACTCCGGTTTGAACAAGCGTGGTCAGCTCCGGGAAACCGAGTTCGTATTCCGCCGTCATCGCGTCCATTTCGGTGAGGAACAGACGGTCGCGCGGGTCGGAAAGGTCGATGGATTTCTGCGCGGAGGTCTTGCGGATCGGGATTCCGTATTTCTCTTCCGCGATGTAGTCCTGCACTTTTTCGGAGAGCATGAAGCGCAGGAATTCGAGGATGAGGTCGCTGTTGACGCACTCTTTTCGCACGCAGAGCAGGTCGGTCGCCTGCGCCATGGCGGCGGTTCCGCCGGGGATGTGCGGAAGGGGGAGAACCTGCCAGTTCCGGTTTCCGCTGTGTTTGAGCTGACAGAGCATCTCCCGTTCGGAGAGCGCGAACGCAAGTTTCCCTTCCACGAAATTCATGTAGTTGTCGTGCCGTATGTTCGGACCGAGAGTCCGCTTGAGGCGGCGGATTGTTTCGACTCCGCGCATGGTCGCGGGAGAATCCAGCTGAACCGGATCTTCCGCCGCGGGGTCGATGAGTCTTCCGCCGCAGCGGAAAATGAAGCTGCTCCAGAAGTAGACCGCATAGGAATAGTTCAGAATGTTTTCCGGCGGATAAACGGCTTTGAGCTTTGTGATGACCGCGAGGAAATCGTCAAACGTCCATTCCGGCGGGGGCAGGGGGATTCCCGCCTTCGCGAGCATCTCCGGGTTGCAGAACATCACGCGCGGCGAGAAGATGAACGGAATCCCGTAGATGGAGCCGTCCCCGTTGCGGAATCCGCGGAACGGGGGCTGGAAGAACTCCCCGCCGTCTCCGTGGATTTCGCGGAAATACGGCGCAAGATCCAGATATTCATTGCGGTACTGCTGCACATGCAGAGTGGTTCTGAGTTCGAACATCCCGCGTTTGAATCCGGGGGAAAGACGCAGATCCGGAAGTTCCTGTTTCAGGAGTTCCGCGAATCCGGGAACCCACGGACGGTCCGGTTCAAACAGAACGAGATTTGAGGGAAGCAGACAATTCTGCCATCCCTCCCGGACGGTGCTGCCCTGACGGCTGACCGAGCGCAGAATTCCTGCCTGGACGAGTGTCGCGACGGCGTGCTGAATCATTGCGAATGATGCATCGACTTCCTGTGCGGTTTTCCGTGCCGCCGGGATCGCTTCACCCGTTTTGTATTCCCCCGACTCCAGACGGTCGAGAATGTAGTCGCAAACCTGAGAAATCTTGTCTTTCATAATACTACCTGCTGTTTTCCGGAGTAATTATATCACACTTTTGTGATTATGCCAATTCGGAAAACATAAAAAACGGGAAAAAAACGGCATGGATTGAAACTTCGTCTGTTCCGTGGTATATTATTGTCTTCAATCAGAAAAGGAAATGCAAAATGATATACGACAGACCGCTGACGGATGAGCAGCGCCGGGTTTCTCAGCTCAACTACAACCTCTTCAACATCGTCAACGGAGCTTCGTACATGTGTCTCGGGGAGACGGTCATCATTCTGTTCGCGGTGAAGCTTCATGCGCCGAATGTGATTGTCGCTGTGATCGGTTCGATGCTTTTTCTCGGTTTCCTGCTTCTGCCGCTGGGCGTGGTGCGCACGGCGCAGGTCGGCGCGGCGCGGAGCCAGGCGGATTTCTGGGTCTGCCGCAACGTCGCCGCTCTGCTCGTCGCCGTGAGCGCGCTGATCCAGCCGTTGAGCCAGTATCTCGCGTGGGGATTGCTTCTGCTCGGCAGTTTTCTGTTTTACGGCTTCCGCGCTGCCGGCGTGGTCATGTCCCAGCCGCTGATCGGCGACATCACAAACAATATGGACCGCGCCCGTCTGATTGCCCGTTCCACCGGACTTTTCTATGTTTCCGGGCTCGTCGCAATGGTCACAATCAGTCTGGTTCTCGGTCATTACGACAGTCTCTGGGTGTTGGTCGGCATCATTGTCGCGGGTGCCTGCTGCGGCGTAACGGCATCGACGTTTGTGCGCAAGATAGATGAAACTTCCGCGATCCGGCGTTCTGCACAGGCGCCGCTTCTCCCGCAGCTTAAAACGGCGTTTTTCGATCTTACCCTCCGCCGTCAGATCTGCGCCGGATTCATGGTCAATCTTGCGATCATCATGATGGCGCCGATTGCGATTCTCACGATGAAACGCGGCTACGGCGTCAGCGATACGCAGGCGATTCTCTTCTCGATAGTCCAGTTCGCCTCCTCGATTGCGGCAACGCAGATCAGCGGAAAAATCACCGAGAAAATCGGTCCCCGCAAAGTCGCAATCTACTCATACATGCTGATCTTTCCGATCTGTCTCTTCTGGCTGTTCGCGCCTGCCGCGGTGTCTTCGGTCTGGATGTGGGGACTCTTTATCGTTCCGTTCATTCTGATTGGCGCAATGATGGTTTCCGCGCAGAATGCAATGGTTCACTACTTTCTGATGGCGGTTCCTAAGGAGCGGCAGGTTGCAAGTTCGATGTTCATCAGCGTTGTGACGGGCGCGGCCGCAGGTGTGACCGGCATGTTCGTTGCCGGCGGTCTCCTGAAGCTTGCGGAGCGTTTCTTCGGTTCCGGGCTCCCGATGTACCGCGCCTACTTTGTCGCCGCGGGAGTGCTCTTCCTTGCCGGGCTGACACTGGTTGTCCGTCTGGTTCCGGTGATCGACACCTTCCTGCAGGAGCACGGCATGGAGAAGACCCGTTCGGTTATCCGAGAGATCGTTCCGCACAAATAACCGGGTTGCAGAGCTCCTTTTTCGCGTCTCCCGCTTGACATTTGCTGGAGACGCGTTATTTTTTATGAATTTACGGATTCAAGGAGAATTTATGAAAATAGAACTGCCGTCAACCCCGCTTTTTTCAGAGGCTGCGGAAATTGTCGCTGAACTCAAACGTCATGGTAAAAAAGCGTTTCTCATCGGCGGATGCGTGCGCGATATGCTGCTCGGCGCCTCCCCGCATGATGTCGATATTGCAACCTCCGCGACCCCGGAGGAAATACAGCGGATTTTTGAGAAAACCTATGCAGTCGGCGCCTCCTTCGGCGTCGTCACTGTTTTGCGGAACGGTCTCAGTTTTGAAACTGCAACCCTGCGAGAGGAGCGCGACTACATGGACGGCCGCCGTCCCGAAACCGTGCATTACACGGACAACGAAGTTCTGGATGTTATCCGCCGTGATTTTACAGTGAACGGGCTTCTCTGCGATCCTGCGTCCGGCGAGGTGTTCGATCATGTCGGCGGAATTGACGATCTGCATCGCGGAATCCTGCGTACCATAGGCGATCCGGACCGCCGTTTCTCGGAGGATTATCTCCGGATTCTGCGGGCGGTTCGCTTCACCGTCCGGCTCGGTTTTGAACTCGATTCAGGCACGCGCGAGGCCGCCCGGCACCATGCGGGAAAACTTTCTGTTCTGTCCGCTGAACGGGTGCGCGATGAAGTGGAGAAAATGCTGCTTGGTCCGCATCCCGGCCGCGCGTTTGAACTGATGCGCGAGCTTGGCATTCTGCGTGTCATCCTGCCGGAAATCGATGCGCTGCATGGTGTTGAACAGCCCCCTGCGTTTCATCCGGAGGGCGATGTTTTTGCGCATACCATGATCATGCTGGAACGCATGTGCCACCCGACGCGCGAGCTTGCGTGGAGTGTTCTCCTGCACGATGTCGGGAAGCCTGCGACTTTTCACATCCACGAGGACGGCGTGATTCATTTTTACGGACATGAAGCCGTCGGCGGCCGGATGGCGGAGTCGATCTTGACCCGTCTGCGCTGTTCAGCTTCGCTTGTGAAAAACGTCTCGGCCGCAGTCGCGAATCACATGAAATTTGCGTCTGTAGACCGGATGAAGCGCTCAACCTGGCTGAAGATGATTGCCGCTCCGACGTTCCCGACGGATATGGAGCTGAACCGCGTCGATTGCGCCTCGTGTCACGGCAAAATGGAAGGCTGGCTTCTGATGCTTGACCGCTGGCGTGCGCTGGATGGCGCCCCTGCGGTCCCGCCTCTTCCGGTGAACGGCAGCGACCTGATTGCCCTCGGCTACACACCCGGACCCGCGCTCGGACGCATGCTCAATACCTTGCGGGATGAATTTCTGGAAGGGCGCTTGCCCGTTCAAGATGCGCTTCTTGCGTTCGCAAAAGAGCATCTTGAGGCGCATTAAACGCGTTTGATTTGTGTGTAAAACCGCCGGGAGGAGGCTGAAACACGAAAAAATATGCGATTTTGTTTGAAAAATGATTTGCAATTTTCAGAAAGTGTTGTACATTATGCAACACACCAGATATCAACCGGGCGTTGCTCGGGTGGCGGAATGGCAGACGCGCTAGCTTGAGGTGCTAGTGGAGCGATCCGTGGGAGTTCGAGTCTCCCCTCGAGCACCATTCTTCTTGCGAAGAGTGATGCGGTTGATGTCGGAAGAATGAATTATGTGAATTGCGGCTTGTCTGCAGTTTGTGTAAAGTTGCTCGGGTGGCGGAATGGCAGACGCGCTAGCTTGAGGTGCTAGTGGAGCGAT
>ERZ1034842.214-NODE-214-length-29368-cov-383.819398_pt1 | contig 29368 bp, 60 predicted proteins | sample MGYA00520634_ERZ1034842 | MGnify/ENA primary metagenome ERZ1034842 (study PRJEB33766, sample SAMN09781734) | gut metagenome | biome: gut microbiome | host: Homo sapiens | place: Madagascar | study: EMG produced TPA metagenomics assembly of the PRJNA485056 data... | reverse complement strand
AGTGAATGACGGGAAGATGTCGATAGAAAAATTCCATGAAAAATACGGATCATGCCAAAATCATATGCTTCATGGAAATTGCACCAAACTATGCCATAGTATGGATTTAGAAATTGAAAGGAGAATGAAGTGAGATTAATTAGTCAGAGCGGAGAATTTGATATTCCTTATGAAATCGCAGCATTAAGTAGAACAGGAAATATCATAAGAGTATATGTGCCAATAGTAGGTGAAAAAGGAACAATTTGGCTCGTTATTCAACAGAAGAAAAAGCCAAGAAAGTCATGGAAATGATTTGCAACGTATACTCAGAATTTGAAAAAGCAAACATTGTGTTTAGATTTCCAAAGGATAATGAAGTATAAATCTTGATATAGAAAAGGAGATATTATGAGTTATAGCAGTTTAGTAGTTATCACTCCAGATTACTATGGAAAGGAAAAAGAAATTTTTAGAAACTCATGGTTGTTTTCACCTGTTATCTGGGATGTTTTAACTGAGAAGTATATTCCTTATGAAACGCTTTTTAAATATGGATTCAAGCGAAACATAATTTGCGACAGAAAACTTTCCAAAGAGCTTAACAGCATTATAAACGATTGTCAGGACACACCAGATCGTATCTTATGGGAATTGTCTAATCAGCAGATTTTCTTCACGAAAGACAAAGATTTTATCGAAGAGTGTATTTATGCCTTTCTTAAACAGAATGAAAACTACTGCACCGATTATGACAGCGAAAACCACATTCCAGTTCTAAAAATTAAACATATTCTGGAAAGGTTTTGTGATATTGCACATCATATCAAAACGCTTGAAGCAGAAGAAACACCATACTTTGTATTTAAGAACACATCGGTTGACGATAGTGTATCTAATTGGTTCTCTTGTTTTAATGAGAATACCGGGAAATGGGAATATTCTAAGTTAAGCGAAAACAAAGAGCTTTGCACAGAATTTGTAGTGATAGAAGATAATAAAATAAAGCAGTTTATCAGCAATCTGGATTACAAATATTAATGCAAAAACAATGTAGAAAGCGAGGCGATGAAGTATGAGAGAAATAAAAGAAGTAGACTTAAATCAAAGTATCAGAATTGAGATGACTTTAAAGGAATTAGATATTGTTAGATTATGCTTGGTAATAGCAGACAGTGATGATTTGAAATTAGGCTTTAGAGAAGCCGGAATAAAATTTGAGTCATCTGAAAAATATTTATTGATTAAGAGTTGCCAAGATATTTTACAAAGTTATGGGGTTCTAGGAAAGAGGGATGAAGTATGAAGAGAGTAGGCAGCAAGAAAGACTGGGAACAGATAATAACCATTGAACTTCCGTTGAAGCAGCTCAAATTAATGCGAGATAGCATGTTCAAAGTAAGCTATGCGGAATTAGAGAGCCTAAATAGAGGAGAAGACATTCCATATGCCTATTCCGATTTAGAGAAAACCATAGGTGAAGCTGATGATATCTTAAATGCATAAATGTAGTTCATGGAAAGCGAGGTGATGTCATTTGTTCATGCGAGTAATTTCAACAGGAAGTACTAAAGGAAATTGTTACGCTTTGCAGGCAAGTACAGGCGAGATTGTTCTTCTTGACTGCGGATGCAACTACAAGAAAATCCTCAGAGGGGTTGACTACCAGATAAGCAATGTTTCTGGTGTGCTTCTCAGTCACGTTCACGGAGATCACATAAAAGCATTCAAGGAAATAATGGATGCAGGCATTCAGATTTATACCAACGACGAGACCGTTGAAAACATGAACATCCGAACAGGCGAACTGATGAAAGGTGTTCCGGAAAGGCATCCATTTAGAGCTGGTTCGTTTAACGTGATTCCATTTGAATTGCCACATACAACATATGATAAAGAAACGAATCAGCTTATCCCTTGTCCGAACTATGGTTATCTGGTGCAGCACGAAGAAATGGGCAATCTTCTGTATATGACCGATTTTGAGTACTGCATATATAGTTTCCGTAGGATTCAAGTTGAACATCTGGTAATTGAATGCAATTACTGCGAAGAATTGGTAGACAAGACAGACGCCAATTATGCTCACCGATTAAAAGGGCATTGCTCTTTATCAACTTGTAAGCAATTCATTAAGCAGAATCGTATAGAATCGCTTCGGACGGTAACACTGGTACATTTAAGCGGTCAGGCATCAGATGCCCGTAAAATACAGCAAGAAATACAGGAAGTTGTAGGAAATAATGTTCTGGTTCAGATCGGACGGGCTGGATTAGAAGTTGACTTGAATTTATGCCCGTTCTGAAAGGAGAACACATGAAAAAATGGACAAAACAATTACTTGTTGAAGATGGCAATGAGCTTTTTAATGCAGAGATTACGAACGTATCATTAAATTTTAGAGATTACGGTTCACTCACTCTTGATATCTCACTTTGCGGCGAAGGAAACGGACTTGTATATGGTGGACATGTTCTCGGAAAAGGATATCTTGATTCAAAGGCTTTCACAGGTTCCGCATCAGGGCTTGAAGCAATTATGAGAATCATGGATGTAGTTGGTGTAGAAGACTTAATGGACATGAAGGGAGAATATGTCAGAATTGCATACAAGGGTTTGGGAAGTTCTGTAAAGATTATCGGAAATATCATTAAAGATAAATGGTTTGATTACGGAAGCTTTTTTGATGATAAAGAAAAAACGGGAGAAATGAATGCCGAGCGTTCTTTTGAAGCACTCGAAAAATTAAAGAAACCGTCAACTCACAGCAATCCAGAAGACATCGACCCGTTGTTCTGTCGATACAACAAGGGTTGGAATGATGCAATCGAAAAGGTTGAGAAACTTTTTACAACGATTTCTAAGGAGAAACATGAATAAAGTAATTTTGATCGGACGTTTGGTAAAAGACCCGGAAACAAAAATCTGTGCAAAGAATACTAAACAGGCGAGGTACACACTGGCTGTAAATCGTCCATACAAGAAAAATAATAAACCTGTAGTAGATTTTATCAGTTGCCTCACAATCGGTCACAATGCTGACTTTGCAGAAAAATATTTGCGAAAAGGTATGAGAATATCGGTTGACGGAACATGGCAGACAAGCATTTTTACTGATAAAAATGGAAATCCGGCTTATGCAAATGATTGTGTTGTGGCTACACATGAAATCCTGGAAAACAAGAAAAGTGAGCCAGAGATTGCAGTAGAAACACCAGTCCCAGAAGTTAAACAGCCGGAAAGTAGCAATGATGATCTTGATTTTTCGTTCTTTTAGGAGAAATGAGGATTAAATGGTACAAACAGGACAGATTATTTATTTTAGTAATCAGAAAATGATGTGTTTTGATGTTGAATCTATCGAGGATATTACTGAACCACCAGAACAAATAGAAAATACATCGGTTTATGGCGAGACAAGAAGGCATGCGTTGGCAATGTTGAATCCAACAACTCTTTTCGTCACTGGAAAGGAACTTGTAAAACTTGACCCAACAACCATAAAACGCATTGCCAGATACAATTTGGAACAAGAGAATGCAGCACTGTTTAAAGAGATTGAAGAACGCAAAAAGGTAATCGCAGATCTCGAACAGAAAGAACAGGTTTTGCGTGACAGGTTCGGAAAAGCAATATCTGCATTCAAAGAAATTATGGAAAATGGTTACTATGATGATGAATACGAGGATGAAGATGAATAGGAGTGATTAAATGAAGCATCCAGTTTTAGAAGCAAAATCTACATACAAAGGTTATCCATATGTGGTTCTGTTTATGCCCGGAGCATACAGATGCGGATATGTTGGAGTACCTTACAACCATAAGTTAGCAAAGAAAGATATTGATAAGTTAAGTCATCTTAAATGCCATGGTGGAGTTACTTACGCAGAATCGCATTTATATAATTGTGATGATAAAGATACATGGTGGATTGGATTTGATTGCGGTCATTGCTTTGACGGGTATGATATTGACGCAGCAAAACAGTATTTTGGAGATGACCCAGATTTTAAAAAAGCCTGTCACATAATGGAAGTTTTTTGGAGAAAATCAAACAGATATTCCGAAATCAAAATTCGCTCACTTGCTTATGTCAAAGATGAGTGCAAGAAACTCATTGACCAGATTGGAAAGGAGTGATGCTGGGTGAATTATAAAAAGCTTCGTCAGGTTAAGGCTATCGAAGCAAGCAACAAGAAAAGGCTTTTAAAAGTCAATCCCAAATTGGATAACAAAAGTGGTATATATTTTCTTACCAGAGTAGATGAAAATGGAATCCCGTTCTTTTATATCGGGCAGGCAGTACATATAATTCAGAGGATGTGTTCACACCTCACAGGTTATCAGCACATTGACCTGTCCATAAAGAAAAGAGGGTTCTACAGCGAAGATAATCCTTTTGGGTGGAAAATTAATTTCATTCATTATCCAGTAGAACAACTTGATAAAATGGAGCAGTTCTGGATTTTGGAATATACCAAGAAAGGTTATCAATGCAGATATAATAAAACATCAGGAAGCCAAGGCGAGGGAAAAGAAAAAATTAATGAATTCAAACCGGCTAAAGGCTACAGGGATGGAATTAAGCAAGGCAAAATAACCCTTGCAAGAGAATTAAAACATATCATTGATACTCACTTAAATGTATCAATCAAACCAGAAAAAACAAGCAATAAGGTGTCTATAAAGGCACTTGAGAAATTCAACAATCTTCTTGATGAAGACTCTTACAAATGATGATCGTGCCAATTCTGGCATATAAATTTCCTACAAATGATGATTATAACTGAATAAGTGCACTTCCTCAAAAGGATTGACTTATATCATATTCTTCCTGGCATATGTCGCAGTCAGTCCCGAGAGGTTTATGCAAATAAATCATAAGGAGTTACTTACATGAACAAAGTACTTTTAACAGGCAGACTGACCAGAGATCCAGAGGTCAGATATTCTGGTGAGACAGCAGTGGTAAGATTCACCCTTGCAGTAAACAGAAAATTCGTAAAAGACAATTCTGATCAGAAAGCAGATTTTATTAATTGCATTGCTTTTGGAAGGACAGGGGAATTCATCGAAAAATATTTTTTTAAAGGTAAAAAAGCTGATTTATCTGGAAGAATCCAGACAGGCAGCTACACCAATAAAGATGGCAATAAAGTCTATACCACAGATATTGTCGTTGAAGATATTGAGTTTGGCGAGAGCAAGGCATCTGCACAGGCCAATGGAGCACCGGCAGAAAATAAAACTAATCCAGCACCAATGGACGATGACTTCATGAATGTTCCAGATGGAATTGCAGATGAGCTTCCATTTGCATAATGGATAAGCAGTCGATTAAAGACCAGAACACAATGCGAGATGTTCTGGCCAGATACAATTTAATACCGAATAGGGCAGGATTCATTTTCTGTCCCTTTCACAAAGGTGACAGAACAGCATCCATGAAGATTTACAGAGATAGTTACCATTGCTTCGGTTGTGGGGCACATGGAGATATCTTCACATTCGTTCAGAACATGGATAACTGCGATTTTAAGACAGCATTTGGAATCCTTGGAGGAACTTACCAGAAGCCTACTTTCTCATCTAAAATGGCCATTTACCATCACAGAAAACAGATGGAAATGCGTAAGAAAGAAGAAGACCGTAAGAAGCAGGAATTTCAACAGTGTTTGCATGAAATAGATACAAACCGGGAACTTATCAATAATAATCAGCCATTATCCGATGAATGGTGTAAAGGATGGAATCAGTTGCAATTAGCCTTATATCATCATGGAGAATTGACCGAAGTACCATTTTAAATGAGGGGAGGTGATGCAGGTGGTTCCGTTAAATCAATTGGACGCAAAATCCATTATATCAAGAGAAATATTGAGTGAGGTATTCGACCAAGAAGACGAGATTTACAGAGCTGAACTTTTAGCAAGTCTTGCATTGAGGGCATCTGAACTGAGGTGCAAAACAGAGTTCACAAACGTAGTCAATGCATATAAAAAAGCAATGAAAGATATGCAGAAGCATGAACAGGAACAAAAGAAAAAGCAGACAATGGAAGCAAGTCTGGTAGAACATTTCACGAATTTTACCGATAGTCCTTACGACAACATGGCTTGTGGTAACTGGTTAGCAGCAGATGACGGTATCTGTACATGGAACTCAAGTACAGGAATCACAGATATCAGGGCTTGTTATCATCCTATTTTGCCTATAGAACGATTGAAAAACATTCAGACAGGAGAAGAACAGCTCAAGATTGCTTTCAAGCGAAACCATGTTTGGCAAGAGACAATTGTTCCAAAAGATGTAGTTGCTACTGCTTCAAAAATTGTTGGGCTTGCAAAGAAAGGTGTTGCAGTTACTTCTGAGACCGCAAAGAATCTGGTTCGATACTTATCAGATGTAGAAAATTTGAATGATGATTACATTAAAATTCAATATTCTTCCGGCAAGCTTGGATGGATAGGGGAAGGATTTCTTCCGTACAGTAATGACATTACATTTGATGGAGATTCACGTTTTAAGCAGTTATTTGAATCTATTGTCGAGAAAGGTGATCGTGACCTTTGGTATAAACATGTTCGGGAAATTCGGTCATGGGGCAAAATGGAAATTAATTTCATGTTAGCAGCTAGTTTTGCAAGTATTTTAATCATGAAATTAAATGCACTTCCGTTCTTTGTTGACTTGTGGGGGCTTACCGGAAATGGAAAATCTGTAACACACATGCTTGCAGCTTCTGTCTGGGCTAATCCGGCAGAAAATAAATATATCGGTAACTTTAAAAGCTCTGATGTTGGTCTGGAAGTCAAGGCAGATATGCTCAATAACTTGCCACTGATCCTGGATGATACCAGTCAGAAAGATAAGAAGATTGAAGAGAATTTTGAAAGAATCGTCTATGACTTGTGTTCTGGACAGGGCAAAACCCGTTCTAACAAGGAATTAGGGCTTTCAAGAGAGAATACCTGGAAATTATGCATTCTTACAAATGGTGAGTATCCATTGCAGTCCTACATGAATCAGGGCGGTGCGGTAAACCGTATTCTGGAAGTTGAATGTGTTCACGACAAGCTGTTTGACCATCCACAAGACACAATTGAAGTTCTTAGCAAGAATTATGGATTTGCTGGAAAAGACTTTGTGGATGCAGTTGAAGAACTTGGCGAAGATCGTATCCGTGAAATGCAACAAGACATTATGAGCAAGATTTCTACGGAAGGGAAAACCGAGAAGCAACTTCTATCTCTGTCAATTGTTCTTACTGCCGACAGAATCATCACGGACATGTTGTTTGAGGACGAAAATTACATTGATATCGCAGATGCAGAAAGCACCCTTGCCGATGTATCCGATGTTTCACCCAATGAACGTTGCTATGAATATCTTACAGATATGATTGCTATGAACGAACAGAGATTCGATACTGAGACAACTTGTGAGAAATGGGGAGACCCGATTGAGCATGATGAATCTGGTTGCAGGGTAGTATTTTTCTATCCCACTGCACTGAATAATATCTGCAAAAATGGTGGTTATTCGAAAAAAGCGTTTCTTTCATGGGGAATTAAGAATGGTTTGGTCGTGTCTGGAAACGAATATGGGAACATGAGTAAGCGAGAAGTAGCAACTAAGCGCCCAAGAAAATTTTGTTGCATTAAGCTAGTTGAGAACCTAGATGAATACTTAAAAGAGTATAAAAGCAATAAATTGTGCGACAATTTCATCGAAAGTGACTTAATTTTTGACTGATTGTAACCGAGAAACCGAGTGTCTGTCCTGAACGTATATATATATATAGAAAAATAAAAATATGGTAATGAAATAAAATTTTCCCCCTATATAAGGGCATATGAAGGTTACACGGATACTCGGTTACACACCCCTCAAACACGCATAAATACTGGATTTCTTTGTAACCCAATGTAACCGAACCGATTTTTTACAGTTACAAATATCATACATGGACAAAAGGGATGATGAAAAATGAAAGTAGAAGCAAAAGACATTCCGCTCGTTCAAAGATTCATGCAGGATTTCTGGAAGACAATCAAAGATTTCTATGGAGTAGAAGCCAATGATGATTACTGGAAGGAATTAACTACTAGATACATGGACTTATACGAAATGTATCCAGACAAACTTACCAGAGGTCTTGCTGAGACATTTTACAAATGGGCAGTGGAAACTTACAACAAGGAGAAACGAAAAGATGGGATATAACACATTAAAGAAATACTTGGAAGGAAAACAGACATTAAAAGATGTCTATAACTTTATCGACAGCTACATTACAGAACACACATATCCTCCAAGTATGCCTGAAATTGCAGAAGGATTAAATATTTCTCCGCATACCGCAAATAACAACTTCCTGAGACTGAAAGAAATTGGAATGATCGAGACAGAACATCCGGGAGTCGCAAGGGCTTATCGTTTAGCCGGAACTGAGATTAAGAAGGTAAAAAGATATGAGATTGTATAGTGTATACGATGGCATTAATTGGGTTGATGACATGACTGCTGATGATATTTCTAAAATGCTGGGCTGCGATAAAAAGAAAATATTAAAAGCTGCCACAACTGGTTTGATGATTAATAACAGATATGGAATTGTCTATGATGGAGATAGGACTCTTTGCGATACCTCTAAGAAAGACAATGACCTTCTAAAAGAATTCATTTTAATCACAGCGCAGCTGAAAGGAGTAGTAAACGCATGAACAAAATGAGAGAGTACGAACGTGGCAGAGAAGATGGTCTTGATCTTGCCAGAAGAATTGTTCGTGAAGGTGGCCTTGAAGCATTGGAGAAGGAATGCAGATTTCGTAACATAACAGGCGTTCATACATCTCTTGCTACAAAGGATCTGGATAAAGCATCTGCCATGATGAAAGAATTATTTGCAGATTCGTTTATGATTCTGTCATTAGCAGTACTGCATGATGATTTCCAGTTCGGGCAAGTTCGTTGTCAGAGATTCAGAGATGGATTAGACAGAGCTTCTGACTATCTCAATGAAGGACTTGCAGAATGGGTTGATTACGTGCAGAGCATCAAGGATGAGCTTGGAATCGAATTAAAAGTGCCAAGCGGAGTATAAGTAGGGAAAGGGGCATAGGACGTGAGTAGAGTCGAAATACAAGGTTTAAAGGCATATATAACTAATGCGTTTGATTTGCATGTTGGAAACAGAATTAAATATTCAGAAAGAGGCGAAGATAGCAAAGAGCATATCTACGAAGTAAAGCAGATGTTTCCATTCTGCATCTTACTGGAAGATATTTTCGATCACACACGGATTTGTCCTTGCTACAGCAAGTTAAGCATGATGTTAAGAGGAATTGAATAAGAATCTGGTTAAGAAGATGGGAGTATAAATCATGTATCACTGCACAATAGCGTGCCAGTTGCTTACATGGGGAAAGTGAGGATGCAAAATGAGAAGTTACACAATAAAACTTCCAAGAGAATTGGAAGTAGATATTTTCAATCTACCAGAAAATTTTGATGCAGAAATCAATCGTGTGTTCGGAGAATACACACAGGAAACATCGGAAGATTATAGAGATTGCGACAGATTAGGATTCATTGATTGCTGTGTAAGACATATCAATGGAAATAAAGACAGTTACGACGTGGTAGACCAAAAAGTCGAAGACTATATTACTTCTCAGTGGAGAGAATATGGACAACTCGACAATAAAGATGATGTGTACAGTGCTGATTTTATGGCAGATTGTTATGCAGATGGCGTACAGAATGCGGTATTATGTTCACATTTCGGAACTGACGATCACCATATTTACGACCAGATCCAGAAAGTGCTTGTGAGAATTATTAGAGTTGTAATGAGCTACGAGGATAAGGAGGATTAGTGCAAAATGTTTTATTGCTGTAACGAATGTAGAAACAAAGAATGTCCCGTGAACTATCACAATAGAAAGAAAGGCGAGCCACTGTTTGTGAAAGCATACTGTGGAACAAAAAAGTGCAAAGGATATAAAAGACCATAAAGGAGGACACAAAATGTTAATCAGAAGTCAGGATAAAAGCCGATTAATAAATTTTAACAATATACGAGAGCTGCGATTTTGGGAATGTGCGCAAGGGTTTGACATAACGGATTGTGTGTGCCCGATTGGCCATTATTCCACCAGAGAAAAAGCCCTTAAAGTACTGGATATGATTCAGGAAGCATATTGTAAATTCATGTCGGTAAAAAACGATGATGCTTGGGGCGGAAAAGAATCCGTGTTTTATATGCCAGAAGATAGTGAGGTGGAAGCATGAGCGACAAAAGTAAAATTTACGATTACATAAAAAGGACGATAAATCCCTATGGAAAACCTTTCAAGGGAACTGCTTATGATCTTGGGCTTAAAATTATGGATTTCATCGAAAATATAGATGACGAGAAAGAAAATGATTGGATTCCGGTTAGTGAGAGATTACCGGAAGACGAAAGAGAGTGTCTCGTAACTCTTGAAAAGACCTATGGAACACCAGAAACACTTTTCGGAATTGCAAACTACCTTAGATTTGAAGATGCCGGATATTGGAACGAAAAGAAATATGGATATCTTGAATGGGATAAATATTCAGACGGTCATGGTGGAACAAAAGCATATAAAGTCATTGCTTGGATGCCACTTTCGGAACTGTATAAGGAGGGCGAATCATGATTACATTTTTATTAGGTTTCGTCCTTGGAACCATATTCGGTGCGACCGGACTTATATGCGTTGCGATCATGTACGATAAGCACCACCCAGACGATTAGAAAGGAGAACGGTATGCTGACAAGGAACAAGAAGCTGAAAGACTATGGCATTCCGGCAGAGGACATCGACAAACTGAATATGATGCTGAAAGACTTTCCGGCAGAGTACAGATACCTGCTTTCCAGTGCCGCCTTGTCAGCTTGCCCCAAGAACACGGTGATAGCGGATATGGTTATTGAGAATATCTTGCACCGTAAAAGTTACAGAAAAATCAGCAGAGAAAGATATATCCCAATGAATCCTAAGGACTTCTATGGATACAGACGCAAGACCGTCGCTGTACTGTATGAGAGAATGCGGTTGTTGGGAGTGTGGGAGGAATAAAATGAAATTAATTGAATTATTGACAGCAATCGGCGTAAGTGATGACGGTTGCGAGAAAATCCAGATATGTCAACCTGGCAGTGACTGGGAAAATTATGATACATTCAATGCTGGTTCAAAGTTGTTGAAACCATTTTACGATTTGGAAGTAAATTGTATTTCGGCAATAGAAACGGATGTGATCAGAGTTGATTTGGATTTTATTAAGAAAGGTTGATAGAAATGCGCTTAATAGATGCAGACGAATTGATTAAATACATCAAAATATGGGAGATTGGAAATAGTATTAGTTCCGACCAAAAAGAGTTTATTGATTGTGTCAACAGGCAGCTTACGGTTTTTGATACAGATGAAGTTGTAAGACAAATCAAAGATATAAAAGATAAGGAATACACAGCTTGCTTAGGGCCAGAATGCGGATATTGCAGATACCTTAGTACTTGCTCATATGAAGACAAAACAGTTAAACTTGCTTTAGAAAGGGCAGTCGAAATCGTGAAAAGTGGAGGAATTAAATGGGTAGATTAATAGATGCAGACGAATTGAAACATGTGATACATTGTGCATATTCTGATGATTTGGAGATTCTTGAAAAGATTGATGAACAGCCGACCGCTTTTGATGTGGACAAGGTTGTGGAGCAGATTGAATCCATCAAAGAAAAGGAATACACAGCTTGCTCAGAACAAGCATGCGGATATTGTAGATATCTTAGCACCTGCTCCTGCGGAGACAAGGCAGATAAGCTTGCATTAGACAGAGCAATCGAAATCGTGAAGGAGGGCGGAGTTGAATGAGTAAATCAATATTAATGATGGATACGCCAAAAACTTGTGAGAATTGTTATATGCTTTCCCATAATTATTGCAATTTTCAATGTTTGATAACTGGTGAATTAATTGAAAAATCAACTAATAGGCCTAACTGGTGTCCACTTATGGATTTACCAGAAAAAGACGATGGAAAATATCCGGCAAATACATTTGACGCAGGATTTGCAAGAGGACGAAATGAGTGCATTGATGAGATTACAGGAGGAATGGAGTAATCATGTGGTTTCTATGTCAAGAACCATGCAAAACATTAGAAGAAGCACGAAAACGAGCAATGGAGATTGGACGAGAGAATTTTGATTCAATACACAAAGAGCATTACGGATTGCTTTTTAAGAGAACTGTATATGTTGTTCTCTGGTGGAAATGGATTGAAAAGGAGAGGTGAAGTAGATGATAAAACCAGCGCAATTATACAAAGAAGAAATAAAAAAGAAATATATAGAAACTTGGTATAACAAAGAATATATGTATTATTCTGGTTGGTCAGGAGCCGGAGAGCCGGATATTCCAGATAACAACTATGATTCTCATCATTTTGTTTCTGCTGACAATGATGGCAACATATTAGGATATATTTCATATTCTGTTAGCTTTGTAACAATGAGTGCCGATCGTTTTGGTGCAATCAGTTTTGATAAAGGTAATATGTTATTTGCTAAAGATTTATATCAAGTCATATGCGATGTTTTTGAAAAGTACTATTTTAATCGACTTTGTTGGAGTTGTATAGCTGACAATCCAGCTATTCGTGGATACAGAAAATTTATTAAGAAGCATGGTGGCAGGGAGTGCGCTTATCATAGGCAAATATGTAAATTAATGGACGGAAAATTACATGATGATGTGGAATTTGAAATTCTTGCAAGCGAATTTAAGAGGTGAAGTAGATGGAGAGATTAACAGAAAGATATATTCCAAATGATGAAAAGAATGGAATTTCAGGGATAAAGGTATTTGAATCTGATAATAAAGTACCTCTTGTTGAAGTATTAAGCGGAGAGTATTTATATCCTGCAATTGAAAAACTTGCCACTTATGAAGACTTAGAAGAACAGGGCTTGTTTGTGAGATTGCCAATTAAAATCGGCGATGACATCTATAAGATTCCGAGCAAAGCGAATTATGATTTAAACGTTCTGAATGGATATAAAGCAAATAACAGAGTATATCACCAAAAAGCTTACAGCATTGTATTTTCACAAAGAGGATGGCTTGTACAGTGTGATAAAGACAGTATTTATGCCCCGAATGTAATTTGCGTTGACGTAGAATATGGAAAAACATGGTTCACTACCAGCGAAGAAGCTGAGAAGAAGTTGGAGGAGATGAAGAATGGATGTTAAAGAAGCAAGGGATATTTTGTCTGACATGAGAGACCGACATTTGCAGTTTATTGATGGAGCCGAAAACACTGGAACATGGGGCAAGAAATTTTTAAAAGAAGCATGGGCGTGTGATGTAGGCATAAAAACACTTGAAAAGCAGATTCCAAGGAAACCAAATAATATAAAATCTATTTTTGATTTTTCTGGCAGATACTATACGACAAAAGGCAATTGTCCAGTTTGTAACAGAGAAGGACTTTATAAATCAGATTTTTATTGCAATAAGTGTGGACAGAAATTGGATTGGGGTGAAGAAAATGACAAATAAAACATGTAGCACATGTATTGACAACGATAATGGTTTATGCGATCGCAAAGGAATCCTTATCAATGACGATGATTATTGCGAAAAGCATGAGGTTGATTGGAGAAACGATACGATGCTGAGAGTTGACAGGAGAGAAAAAGCGTAATGGAAAGACCAAGAAAAAAATGGGGAGAGCTAACAACAGATGAAATTAATCGAATTAAGGAAACTCAATGTGCTAAGTGTAAATGGTTTTCTAGCGGTGTGACCGGCTATAGAGGTTCATCAACTTGTGACTACATTCTAATGAATGATCGCGGAAGAGGTTGCGACCCTAGGGATTGTGTCAAAAAGGGACGTTTCGAGTTGTCCAAAAAGAAGGATAAAAGGAGAAAACAGGCATGGAAGATAAATGTAAACTAGATATCACACCTAAAATGGTGATTCTTGCCAGAAATGTTCTTAGACAGTATGCATCACAGGTCGGAAGATTTGATTGCCATAAGTGTTTTCTTTATGAAAACTGCCATAAAGATTTTCTTAACTGTCCAGAAACATGGGAGGATATCGGAATTGAGGAAGATCAGTGAAATGTACAAGCGTTCTGGTGGAACAAGATATAAACATCAATGTTCCGAATGCATAGCATTTATGTTCGGCAAACATTGCCAATGCAGGAATTACGAACTGAATGCTGACTGGAATCCTAATTGGATAGCCTGTAAATTTTTTACAAAAGATGAAATCGAGGAAATACAAGGGCAGATGAATATTTTTGATTTTGTGTGAATATGATTAAACGAGGTGATTATTTGGAAAAAGCTATCCTACTTGCAATAAATGAGAGGCTTTATAGGCTTGGGCTGATTGATGAAAATACGAAAAATAAAGTAGTTTCCGAAATTAATACTGCAAATAATTAAAAAAATTGTTGAATGGAGTTGGAAAATGTGCTTATAATATTCTGACTCCATTCCTTCGGTTAGAAGGGAAGAAAACATATGAATATATATCACGCAAGGGAAATGCTCAGAACGCATTCTATTTATGATCTAAAATTAAGAGTCGCATATTATGCCAGAGTCAGTACAGATCGAGCCGAACAGCAAGTTTCCATAAAGCACCAAACAGAACACTTTGAAAATTTGATACGATCAAACCAGAATTGGGACTTTGGAGAAGCATATATTGACGATGGAATATCTGGGATGCATGTCGAAAAAAGAGAAGAGTTTCAGAACATGCTTCGTGACGCAAAAGCTGGAAAAATTGATATGATTATTACAAAAGAAATATCGAGATTTGCCAGGAATACATTGGATAGTATTAAATATACAAGAGAATTACTATCATATGGTGTATGCGTATGGTTTCAGAATGACGGAATCAACACAATTGATGAGGATAGCGAACTTAGATTGACTATTATGGCAGGGGTAGCTCAGGATGAGTTAAGAAAACTTTCAAGTCGTGTAAAATTCGGTCATGCCAGATCAATACAGAATGGCGTTGTACTTGGAAACCGTATATATGGATACCATAAAAAAGATGGAAAACTCACTATTATCCCTGAAGAAGCAGAAATGGTTCAAATGATATTCAAGGATTATGCTTCCGGGGTCACAACGCCTCAAATTGAGATAAAACTCTGGAAAATGGGATACCGAAACTCTAAAGGTGGAAAGATCAACAGGAATGTTATTCGGAATATTATTCGGAATCCAAAATATAAAGGATATTTCTGCGGCGGGAAAGTAAAGATAGTAGATATGTTCACACGAAAGCAAGAGTTTCTTCCAGAATCTAAATGGGTAATGTTTAAAGATGACGGAAGCAGGGTGCCGCAGATTGTAGATGAAGAAACATGGGAAAAAGCCAATCAGTATATGTCTATACGTGGAGATGCCATAAAATCTCGAAGAACTTCGTTTAAGAAAGGAAACCTTTTCACCGGAATGATTTTTTGCGGAAATGATGGAGCACCATACTGGCTCAAGCAACATTATGTACGTGGAAAAGAGGATGTCAGATGGGTATGCAGTTATAAAATCAAGAATGGTGCTAGCTCCTGTAATTCATTTGGAATTAAGGAATCAGAATTAAAAATAATAATTTCTGAATTAATTAACGAATCATCTTGCAATATAGATGAAATCGCAAAAAAATATTTAGAATTATTGCAAAAAGTCATGAATGACAAGCTTGGTTCCAAAACTGAGATTGATAGAATCCAAGAACAAATTAATTCTATCAATAAGAAAAAAGAAAAAATCCTGGAATACAATCTTGATGGAAATATTTCCGACAATGAATTTCTTCAAAGAAACAAAGAATATAATGAGCAGATTTTGAAATTGAACTCTCAAATTGCAGCCTTAACGTCGCAGCAAAATGAGATTAAAACTCCAGAAGAACAACTTAAAAATATAGTCGATACGTTGAAGAAATTTGATGGTGTTAAACCGGACGACATAAACAGGCAAATAGTAGAAGAATTATTTGAGAAAATTTCCGTAAAATCGTTTGAGGGAAAGAAAGCACTTTTGACTTTTTACTTGAAGACAGGAGATGCAAAAACAAGGAAATTTGGCATGGGTTGTTCTGGACACGTATTGTTAAATATTGTACCAGAACGACACAAACGGTTTTATAGGAAAAATTGCATTTTGAATGCAAGTGAAATCGCATTTGATTACACGTATGAAGCAGTAATCTAAAATATAAAATACGGAGGAATGGAGTCGTGACAGTACATACCGCATATGATGTGATGAGAGAATACATGATTACAGGAGCCGAACTGGATGGTAAATACCAGATTCCAATGATGGATAGATATGTGGACGAGATACCACAAGATACAGTAGATTTTAAAGATAGCTTCAGCCGAAAGATAAAGAATCATCGCGAATTGTGCATCAACTTTTATATCCATGACTGTGAATTTGAAAAGCTATGGAATAATCCAGACAGATACCTGGAACATTTGAAATGCTTCAAAAGCGTGATTGCACCAGATTTCTCAATGGCAGTCGGTGAAGATGGTATGCCATTTGCTATGAATATCTGGAACAAGTATAGAAATCATGCCCTGGCGCATTATCTCAGTATGAATGGAATAAAGGTGATTCCTAACGTAAGCATTCCGCCAGAATATTGTTACGACTGGATATTTGACGGAATTCCGCAAAAAAGTGTAGTGACCTGCTGCACTAATGGACGCATCAAAGCCAAAGCGTCTAGGATTGAATTCTGCCAGGGATTCTATGAAATGGTCCGAAGAGTGAATCCGATCAAAGTCATCATAGTTGGGTCAATACCAGAAGAACTACGGACAGATGTGCAAATCGTGAATTTCAAGACTCGCAGTCAAAAGATCAGGGACAAGGAGGGCAAATATGGGATTTAATACCGAAAATACTATGAGAAGAAAGTCTAAAACCAAATCTCAAGAAGAAAGAAGTAAGAGAATTCAAACTAATAAGACTGTAACTAAGGGAAGAAGTGGACGAAGGAGAAAGATGGATGAAATAAACAAATTGAAATAATTCGTTAATTTCCATAATTCCAAAATAGATGTTATAAATAAGTCTGTACAAAATGAACAACAAAATATGGAAGTAGTCTAAATTCTCCGTGAAAAGTCGTTTTTACGAAAAAATTTTTTTAACTTCCATGTTTTCAATTTCCGTTTTTATTGTTTTTTCTGGTAATCAGACTGGAAATTTCCAAATTCACAGTATTAAAGTGTACGAATCGTTCAGAAGGTGAAAAAAAACCACTACCAGGAAAGCAACCCCGGAACAGCTGGACACGATCAGAACCGGGACAGCTGCGAGAGTTTCCACCAGTCGAAAACCTACGTACGACATGAAAACCGATCACGTTAAACAGAAACGGGCGAAGCCCGGATATATCCAAAGATAGACGTAAGCCCAGAAAATTATACAATAGGTCTGTGACTTCCTAAAATGCGCCTAGAATCAATTTTAGACGTACAAGCCTAGACTTTATCGAATAGAGATGTAAAAACCATTAAAGCGCAAATTAGAGCGTTGCAAGACAGATATAAATAAACAATACTGCATAATTACAGAATACACTTGTAAAGCTCATAAGTACATCTTAAACCGTTTCTAATGCCTTGAACGATAAATGCACACATACAGCATTAGAAAGCCTTAAAATGCAAAATAAACGCTTGCAAGGATAGAAACCCGGCAACAACTGCACAAGCTGGACAGACTGCCAGAAAATCAGTGTGTAAAATGGTTCACAAATAAGACCGCCTGAAGCGATCCGGAATAGATGCAGCCGTAGACCTGGACAGAATCCAAGCCGGGAGTTATCCACATTGACATATATAACCATAATACGCCTGTTATATTTTTCCGTCAATCCTTTTAATTTTGCGTAAAACAGCCTAGAAACGATTTTATACCGTATGCAGTAAATATACCACAAGCCATATAAAAGCCATTAAAAGGCAAAATACAGCAAGACGAACGCAAAGAAAACCGCTTGCACGCCGTGAACGTGCTGCCGGACTGGATACCGGGAAGCGGTAAGAAATTAATTATAAATGCTGTTAAAAGCTTCTTTATATTCTGGATGCAACGTGACAAAGTCAACAACTTTTTTATATGCCAGGTTTCCGTTTTTGTTTTCGTGATAACTCCGATAGAATATTTCATGTAACTCATGTACCAACGACCCGAAAGCTGTAGCAGCTTCTTTTTCTTTTCGGTCATAGACTTTTATGCACATTGCATAATAATTGCATTCTACAACAAGGTTTTTGTGTCTGGATAATTTAGACCGGCACCAATACATAAGATCATGCTCACCTATTTCGAAATCAAACACATACCCGGTAAGACCGTGCATATATTGCATTTCTGTATATTTTAAGTTGTATTTTTTCGCGAAAGATATAACTGTTTTATTCATTTCAAACCCTCCAATTTAGAAAAACAGGCGGGAACGCCCCGCCCGGAATTGTTTTATAAAACCGTTGCTCTGATTGTATATAAGTCTTCCGAAAATTTCATATTTTCCAGATACCGCCCAGAAGGTAACTTTTTATCATATGTCCAATGATATCCAGAAATATCATTGAAATATATCGGAGGTTCAAAAGTTATTAAAAAATCCTGATCCGCTTCAGATAACGGACTTTTTGCATCTATCACCCAATTTATATTTGTTAACGTTTCTTTGCTTGTAATAATTGTATATTTCGCCATTGTATAGCCCTCCCTTTCTATGCTGCCATTGAAATAATTTTTATAACGCTTTCTTCCCATTCGAAGAACGTGTAATAACCATGATCGAAATAATATTTTTCCTTTTCCAGAATGTTTCTGTATTCTGGGAACATATTTACAAGCGTTTTTGTCGTTTCCATAACTTTTCTTTTTTCTGCCATCTTGAGACCTCCATCAATATCCAACAACAACATAATGAGTGACCAACAGGAACGGAAAAGAAGCAACCGCAAAGCCTAACAAGTAGGCTTTTACGGTATGAATAATCTTTTTTCTGTGAATTCGCCACCACTGGGAATAGGTGTATTTTTTACTTTCCATGACTTATTCCTCCCCTTCTTCGTGCGCTTCGTCAAATTCTTGCTCGAGATCTTCCAGCACTTCAGAAATTGCGGAGCCTAACAAGTAACAACGGATTGTTACATCTGCCCATTCTGCGCCTTTTTTGATAACATTTATATTATTTTCTCCGAACTCGTCAAGAGCTTCTTTGAGTAAGTCCCAGTTGCGCGCGATGCTTTCTTCTGCCTTGTAAGAATTGCAATAATAAGAGCCGCTTGCATTACCTGTAACGCTGTCCTCTGTCCAAAGTTCATCATTCAACTTTTCTTCTAGTTCTTCCAGACTGTCGAAATCTTCAAAATTAATTTCACTGTCAATATAATCTTTAACGTCTTCTTTTACTGCTTCCATGTAATTGTATTTTGCCATTGTTTTTCACCTTGCGTCCTGTTACAATAAGAACGCCCTTTCTTTTTTTTTATTTTTTTGGGTGCCGGTTGTTTGTCTTGGTAGGATGCAACCGGCTTTTTTTATTTAGTTGTTTTCTGATTGTTCTGTTGTTTCTTTCTGATATTATAATACAACAATTAAGCACTAATTACAATTGACATAATAGACAAATTAAGCACTAATTGTAAAAGGCGAATTGTGCAATTTTATTAAGCACTGAAATTATTGACAATTAAGCACATATATATTATAATGAAGCAAAACAAAGGAGGGTTAAACATGGCAGAATTAACAGCAGAAGAAAAAGCAATAAAAAATAGAGAAGCGGTAAAGAAATGCATGAAAAATAAGGATAGAATTAATGTTATATTACCTCTCGGAACTCTGGACAGAATAAATGCATATGGATTGAAAACTAACGCTTTTGCGAGGGAATTAATTCTTGCAGAACTTGATAAAATGGATAGAATGAAAAAAATGTAAATTAAGCACAAATTTCTATTGACAATTAAGCACTAATGTTATATAATAAAGACAACAAAAGAAGAACCCCAGACAGGGAGTTATAGGAGAGTGAAAAAATGACAACAAAAGAAATTGAACAGAAGCTTGAAGAACTGGGCTATAATTGGAAAGCTGGTTGCAACCCAGAAAAAAACGAAGCTTGGGAAAAGAATGGGCATCTTTTCTTTTCAATTGACCCGGACGACATCACTGGGTACACGGTAGAAGTTGACCCGGAAACTGGAGAAAGCCGCCATTGTGGAACAGGTAAAGGCTGTTTTTGGACAGAATGGGAATAAGGAGGGTGAGAAAATGACAAGATACGGAGAAGATTTTACATTAACACAGGAAGAACTGGACAACATCGCTACTTATATGAAAGATGAAATAAGGGAAGATTTACACTTCGACCTTGCACCATGCACACCAGAATTTTTTTTAAAAGCTTATGTGAAAGCAGATCCGGACTTTGAGGAACTGTTAAAAAGCGAATTTTCTATTGAGTTGTAAAAAAAATGGCTACAAAGATATGTCAAAAATGCGGGGCAGAATTTGAAGGGATCCGGGATCAATTCTACTGTGCAAAATGTGCCAAAGAACTAAAATCAGATGTAATTCGTACAAGAATATGTAAGATGTGCGGTGTAGAATTCGAAGGTGGTCCGCGGGCGATGTATTGCCCCACTTGCGGAAAAGAACGCCGGAAGGAATCCAGCAAAGCATACAAGAGAAAAGGCGCAACAAGACCGTTAGGAAGTGTTGACAAATGCCAGTGGTGCGGCGCTGAATATATTGTCGCTTCTGGGCGACAAAAATTCTGTTCTGAAAAATGTTCGCATGAAGCCTTGTTAGAGTGGCAAAAAGAACATAAAAAAGGATACGACAAGGCATCTGGACAGGATCAAAAGAAAACCGAACGCCGGAAGAATCGTATAAAAGTATGTGAGTATTGCGGTAAGGCATTTCAAACAAACAAGTCAACTAATCTGTGCAGTGATTATTGCAGAGAAAAACAATTGCAAATAAGCCAATGTAGGACCGATATGAAACGCGGAATCAATAGAAATATACAAAAATTTCTTGAGGAAAGAGAGAAGTATAGAAAAGAACATTGATGATATAAAATAATCAATCAGGAGGAAAACAAAATGAAAGAATACAAATATGAAGCTGAAATAGATATGTTGACTTGGAGCTTTACACTTATTTGAGAGCATGATAAAATAAACTTGTGTGTAATTGTAGTTTGACAATGATGCATAGAGTATGGTACTAAAAGAGCCCTGGACATGATCCGGGGCTTTTTTAATGTTCAGAGGCTGGAAGGCTGCACTTTCATTCTGATCAGAATGGGACGAAGTCCCGAAGCCCCAGAAATTTATACAACATTAGAAATATATATATAATATATAAACAACAGTATTATATTTAGATAATAAGATATATTTTATTATGATGAAGATACCATCAGTAATAAGATAATAAAAATTATTGGTTATATTTACACTCTTGACAATTACCGTAATGTTATGTTATACCATATCCAACAACAGAAGAAAAATAATAATTACATTTACACCAGATGACTATAGCAATAGGATTTTATATCCTAGCTGTTTTTATCTGGTGTTTTTTATTTTTTAGAATTTTATCAAAGGTAGGTGATACAGTGAAGAATTCAAATACTATAACAACATCTCAAAATATAGAGGTATATGAAAATAAAATATGGATATTAGTAGATGAATATATAAGCACTGTATTATGCATTAATCAGGAAGATTATGACAGTATAGAGAAATACAAGAAAGATATAGCAGATAACAGGATAGATATGTTTTTCTACATCTCAGATCATATAGAGAAACCAGATAATAATAACATAGAGTTGCTAGACAATATATTTAACATATATATACGTGTATGTGGTAGATATGGTATATCGCCTACGTTGCAGATGTTTGGTATATTGGTTGGAATTAATAACATGACGTTTAGTGACTGGGCAAATGGAGATTATAGAACCACCTCAACGCATGGCATAACGGTGAAAAAATGGAAAGAGACATGTGGAGCTTTCGCACTTGATAAACTCCACAACCAGACCGGCACAAATGCAAATTTGATTTTTGCTTGTAAAGTTGCTTATGGCATGGCAGAGACAGCACCTATACCAGCAGGACAACAGCAAGGTATACCGCAGCAGAGCCGGGAGCAGATCGCGGAAAGGCATGCAGAATACAAGCAGCTACCAGACCAGAAGCCCCCGGAGTTGTAAAGACTGGCAGAAAAGTTCTATATATCCCATAAAAGGGCATCAAAACACAAGATATAGTGTTGAACCGTGTCTTTTTAGGGTGTACCCTATTTAAACATTGAACAAAACAACAATATTTGTGCAATATGACGAACAAAAGCGGGGCTTTTCCCTTGACCATTGCCGAAGGCATCCGAATAACAGCGTTAAGACCGGGACAACGGGAACCCATGGGGCAGAGGGTTGCCCGGTTAGCGTTACCAGGAACAGAGCCGGGAGGGGGTGTATATCAGTCCTTAAACAGAACGGGTCACCACCCCAACCATCCGAAAAAACAAAAAGGACCATTTCAATAATAAATCCTCATATGGCAGAGATAGTGATTGCAACATGACAAGCCATAAGCCTTAATGGTTTATCTGCCAGATAAAAAGGCATAAAAAAAGAGAACCATCACGGTTCCCTTTTAAGATCATCAGTTGTTAATCTGATTGATACATCTGGTTTTGGTTCAATTATCAATTGGCATTCCAGAAAATCAAGAATTTGAATTAACTCATCAGCAGATATGCTTCCTCTTGAAAATTTATTTGCAAGTGATTGTGGGAGCATACCAAGATGCTGAGCCAGTTGAACACTGGTTACTTTTTTCATTTTCATTATTTGCTTTATTTTATCAGAAACCATATAAATACCTCCTGTTGATATTATCATAATCAAAATCGTTTAAACAGTCAATAAAAAATACTCATAAATGTGTATAATACGCTTGCAAACATAATCGAAAAAGTGTATAATTAACTCATAAATAAATGGGAGTGATTATATATGAAGATAGGATATGCGAGAGTATCAACAGTAGACCAAAATGAAGCAAGACAGATGGAAGCACTGAGAGAAGAGGGAGTTGATAGAATTTACATGGACAAGAAATCTGGTAAAGACTTCAATCGTCCTGAATATCAGAAGATGATTGCTTCTCTTCAAAAAGGCGATGTATTAGTAATCCATTCGATTGATCGACTTGGCAGAAACTATGAGGAAATTATTACTGAATGGAGAAAAATCACAAAAGAGATTGAAGCAGACATCATTGTACAGGATATGCCACTTCTTAATACTTCGCAGAACAAGGACTTAACCGGAACGCTGATTGCAGACATAGTTTTGCAGCTCCTTTCATATGTAGCACAAAGAGAGCGAGAAAATATTCGCCAACGTCAGAAAGAGGGCATTGCAATCGCAAAGGCTCAGGGAAAGTACAAAGGGCGTGCCAAGAAAGAGATTGACACAAAACTCTTTGAAGATACTAAAGCCAGATGGCAGAATGGAGAAATTACAAAAGTTCAGTTTGCTGAGATCATTGGGATATCAAGAGGAACGTTATATAAAATATTGGAGGAAGGGAAAAATGATCGACTTTACAAATAAATCAGTTAGAACAACAAGTGATATTGAATCAGAACAATTACTTAAGAAAGCTGTTGCCCAGGGGTTTAGATTACCTAAAGGCGAGAAAGCAATGGAATCATGTAGATTTTTCAGATTCATTGGAAGTCCATATAAGCAAGTCGTAGTTCCTATGACAGTTACTTATGATGAAAACGAACAGGCTGTTTCTTATACTGACTTGTTTGGTGATGAAATAGAAGAACTCAGAAAAATAGCAAATGCAGCTGCTAGATGGTGCAGAACATATGGGTATGAACATCTGAGTGTATATGGCAACGAAGAATTTGACAAATATACTGGTAAGGGAATTGCCAAAACCAAAGATGGTGATGTGAGACGTGCAGAAGTTGAATTGATGAAGCCTCGTAAAATTACCATTTCTGAGTTGGAAGAACATTTTGGATGTCCAATTGAGATCGTTAGTTAAAGGACGCTGCTTATGAGAAATAATAAACATCAGGGCGAATCAATAAGAATCCGGTTGCCATACCAGTTAGAACGTAAACTCATTGCTGAGAAGAACCAGACAGGTAAGAGTGTATCGCAGATCACAAGGGAAGCCCTGGCAGAATATTTTCGGAGAAGGTAGGCAAATGTCGATACTTGAAAAATTTTTTAAAAAACAAAAAGGCGGTTTGTCCGTACAGGATGAAAAACAGAATCTTTCAGATAAGATTATCTTGAATAACGAGATTGAGGTGACAAGCCACAAGGAATCCGTTTTGGAAGACGGTAGGTTATACGATACATCAAAAGTAGAAGAGGTTTTTACTGAGCCAGAAGTAAGTTATATTTGTTTTGGTGGATCAAGATGCAGAGCTTATTTCTTGACAAAAAACGGAAGGTGGTTTTCTGCTAATAAAGATACGGAACGTGTTAATGGTAAAATATCTGAGGGCGAGCGAATCTGCATTCAGGATATAAAAGTATTTACCACATATAGCGATCTTCGAATGGAAAAAACATACAGGGTCAAAGATCTGATTGGCAAAAACGATTATGAATTGTACAAAAAGTATTTTGGAGAGGCAGAAGAAGCATGATTTCAGAAGAATACAGTGAACGCTTCGACCAGCTCCGTAAGAACCGAGTCGAGGTAAGTTATTATAAATACGGGCCTGCCAGAAAGAATTTTAAAACTGGGAACGTGAAGGCTATTCCTTCAATGGAATTGTGCATCGAGAAATATAATTCTACTGGAAATACAGAGTATCTTGTAGATGCTGCGAATTATCTCATGTTTGAATTCATGTATCCACAGCATCCTAAAGCACACTTTAAGGCTACCGATAGTCAAGAGAGTGCCGGTATAGTTGGTATTAGCGTAAAGGAAATGGAGCGTTATAAAAATGAGCAATATTGAATCTATATCTGTAACGTACGCAGTTGCTGTTTTACGACACGAACTGCTATTACATGGGGAAGTTTACCATGGCTTCAAAGCAAGCCTTAAATCGGCTTTAGAACGCTTTGATTACTGTGGCTTGCCATTTGAGACAGAAGAAGAGAAGGCAGAAAAGATATTAGACTTTCTGATTGGAGATGAAAAAGAATGAGACCACCACTGACACTTATAACCATTGCGATAAATATTGTCATATTTGCTACCATGGGAGCCTTTCTTATGGTCGATACAAAAAAGAGCAATCCGTTTTTCACAGCGTTTTTGATTCTTCTGGAAATCGGGTGTATTCTTAACACTTATTTAATCGCAACTGCGTATTAGTCATTGGGGTATGGTGAAAAGGCAACACATAGCACTTTGACTGCTACATTTACTGGTTCGAATCCAGTTACCCCAGTTTGGCATGTTTTGCCATAGATTTCCTTCGTAAATAGCTGTCTATCCTAACGAGGATGATTAAAGGGACTTCAAACGTCCCGGACAGCTTAGACTGATAGTATATGAGGTGCTTCAGTCAGACCTTTGTTGCAACTGGTGGTCAAGAATTGCAACAGCAGAAGAAATCTTTTGTGTCTTTAGATTTTTCTGCTCAGGAAATTTAGTTCAGTTGGTTAGAACGTTCGGCTCATAACCGAAAAGTCCGGGGTTCGAGTCCCTGAATTTCCATTTCTTCCTAAAAAGCCACTTGTCCCATAATGCAAGTGGAAAAAACTTGCTGATTGAGCGTTATGGACGAATCCTGATGGTGTGGTATGGCATAGCCTATATGTGATTTTCATCCTTCCAGTCGGCACGTGGCCTCTAAGTTTAAATCTATTCAGTAAGGCGCAAACTGAATAGAAGGAAGTTTTTATGAGATACAGATAGGCATAATTATCCGAAACAACTCTGTGTGGCTGGCACAGCATAAAACAGCCTAGTGGAAAGCATAACACGATAAACCTATTGCAAACCCGGTACAATCCGGGTTCTGGCAGGATAGAGAAATGGTATCTTCCTGGTTTCCTTAGCCAGAGATGGTGGTTCGACTCCGCCTCCTGCAATTAACTTGCTTGGAATCACGCTGTCTGCTTGCAGGCGGTCTATGATCTAGGTGGGTTTACGCGTCTCCTTACGCAATGGTTGTGTTCAACAGGGTTAGCGTTTATCCTGACTAAAGCTATGGTTGAAAAGCGTAATTCGTTCATTTTTACATCTTTTCCTTTAATGTGGAATTCAACCCAATTACTTTTTGTCGGGGTAATTGACCGTTATAGGCGGCAATATGGCGAGGTCGCTCAACTGGCAGAGCATAAGAGCATCATGTATGTGATGCAAACAGCTATTACTTTCTCTCATCAAGAAAAACTGGTGGTTCGAATCCACCCCTTGCCACTGCCCCGGTTATCGGTTACGGAAAACCGATTAGAACATGTTCGTGTTCCTTACTGCAAAAAAAATCATAGGTTCAAATCCTGTCGGGGCAATTATGTGATGCTTACAGCAATCATTTGGACATAACAGCTAATTATGAAACCCAAAAGCATCATGAAAAAAATATGGGACACTTACAGCAACTTATTTCTTAATAAAATCTTAGGCATATATTTTATTTTTGTGTCCTGAAAGGAGAATAATATGGATTTTGCAAATGCAATGAAAGAAGAAAGCAAGTTTACCAGAACCGAGAATGGTGCAGTTGCACTGAACACCACAAGCGATGCAAGGCTTGACCTATTTGGAACTATTGGTGCATTGAGAGATGCTGATGAGAATAGAATCATTACATTATTTTCAGAAGCATATGCACAGGATAAACTCTTTGCAACAAAGATAATTTTCTATGCAAGAGATATTCGTTGCGGACTTGGAGAAAGAAAAACTTTCCGAACCATTATTCGCTATATGGCAGAGCATCATCCAGAAGCGCTCAGACCGAATCTTGATTTGATTGGAGTGTTTGGAAGATACGATGATCTCTATGAACTGATTGGAACACCACTGGAAGATGATATGTGGAAAGTCATGAAGAATCAGTTCGAGGAAGATTGGAAAAATATTCTTACAGGAAATAATGCGATTTCATTACTTGGAAAATGGATAAAGACAGCCGATGCGAGTAGCCCAAAAACAAGAAAGCTTGGAATTTTAACTGCCCACAAACTCGGATATTCAGTTTTTGAGTTTAAAAGAATGGTTCGTAGCATGAGAAAACGAATCGGTGTCGTGGAAAGCCTTATGTCTGCCGGTAAATGGACTGAGATTAAATATCCAGAAGTTCCGAGCCATGCAATGATGATTTATCGTAGAGCTTTTGCGAAACATGATCCAGATGGTTTTAGCGAGTTTATCAATAAAGCCGATAAGGGAGAAGTTAAAATTAATGCTTCAACATTGTACCCATATGACATCGTAGAAAAAATCCTTTATGGAAGAGAAAACAATAAAGTCCTTGAAGCACAGTGGAAAGCACTTCCAGATTATATTGAAAAGGGAACAAATGCTTTGATTATGGCTGATGTATCTGGTTCAATGTACGGAAGACCAATGGCAACATCAATCGGTCTGGCAATATACTTCGCTGAAAGAAACACAGGTGCATATCATAATTTGTTTATGACATTCTCTAGCAATCCGCAGATTATCACATTAAAAGGCGAAACACTTTACCGGAAAATAATCAATACTGCAAACGCAGATTGGGGTGGAAGTACAAACCTTAAAGCAGCATTTGAGAAAGTACTTGATATTGCCGAAAAGAACAACGTTTCACAAGAAGAAATGCCGAAAGCTATAGTTGTTATCTCTGACATGGAAATTGATTATTGTGGTAATAAGGATTGGTCTTTCTATGACAAAATGGAAAAGAAATTCCGTAAAGCCGGATATGTTATTCCAAATGTTATCTTCTGGAACGTCAACAGTAGACATGATGTGTTCCATGCAGATGCTACAAGAAAAGGCGTACAGCTTGCAAGTGGTCAGTCGGTAACAGTATTTAAACAGGTATTACAGAATCTTGGATACAATCCGATTGAAGCAATGGAGAACACAATCAATTCAGAGAGATACGATTGTATCACTGTTGAATGAAATAAAAGGTGAAATTCAACTCAGTTTCTAAACTGACCGTGACAAGCGGTAACGGAATGTAGCTCAGGTGGGAGAGCACACGCCTAATAAGCGTGAGGTCGCAAGTTCGAATCTTGCCTTTCCGATTCCAGTGAAGTGCCATCACTGGAAGTGTGAATTTATTCATTTTATACTTACCTTTCTATGAATGGTTTCCAGTACTCCACGTTGGGTGGCTAGTTACGGTTCAAGTCCGTGTGCTGGAATTTTTATTTTAAGGAGAGACTATGGAAGAAAAAGATTATTGTTGTACATGCAAATGGTATGCACTGGAAGAAGGCGTCTGTTGCAATGATGGTAGTGAATATTGTGCGGATTTTAGATGCTTGGATGACAGTTGTGAATGCTGGGAGGGTGTAAAGAATGAAAATTCATGAAGTGATACGTCTGAGAAATGTATACGGTGGAGAAACGACTCTTAATGATCTTGTAAGTCTAATACAAGGAAATAGAATTCATAGATGTCCGAAATGCGGCGGAAGTGGAACTACTATCAAAAGAGTAAATCGTGCACAATACTGGGAGTGTTGCGATGATTACAAAGAAATAGAAGTTACTTGCGACTTATGTAACGGTGAGGGATACACCGAGAAAATATACAAACCTAGAATGGTACAGGATGGATGGAAATGCGAATAGCAGGCAAAGAAATCAAAGATGAATGCTCTAAATGTGGGAATATCCTTGAATGCGAGTTGTTTCGACAGGGACATGGAATAAAACAGGAACGTGAGAATGTAGCAAAAATGATTGAATGCCAGATGAAACATAGGGAGGAAAGAGAGAAATGAGCGAACTGAAAGTATTAAACGAACAGGAAGTATTAGGAAAACAGTTTCGGGTTTACGGAACAGTAGAAGAACCATTGTTTGTGGCGAATGATGTTGCGGATTGGATTGAACACAGTAATGTGACGGAAATGCTTAGAGGAATTGACGATGATGAAAAGCTGGTCTCAACAATCCTTAGGGCAGGTCAGAACAGACAAATGAATATGCTTACTGAGAATGGACTTTATGAAGTCCTGATGCAGTCCAGAAAGCCGATTGCCAAACAGTTCAAGAAAGAAGTCAAAGAGATTC
>ERZ1034842.213-NODE-213-length-29580-cov-25.155055_pt1 | contig 29580 bp, 22 predicted proteins | sample MGYA00520634_ERZ1034842 | MGnify/ENA primary metagenome ERZ1034842 (study PRJEB33766, sample SAMN09781734) | gut metagenome | biome: gut microbiome | host: Homo sapiens | place: Madagascar | study: EMG produced TPA metagenomics assembly of the PRJNA485056 data... | reverse complement strand
AGTTATAACAGCATCAAATAAAACAGATGCATATTAACAGGAGGAAAGACATTATGAAGTGCAATTTTAAAAACAGGATGTTTAAGGGAGCAACAGTTCTGATGGCAGCAGGCATGATAGCCACTACATCAGCTCCAGCAGTTCAGGCAGCAGCCCCATCCGTCATGAGCATAGTTTAGCAGGCCATGAACATGGGAGTTGCCGCCACGGAAGTCGCAAGCGGAACAAACTGGAATCTTGATGATGAAGGAACTTTAAATGTGACAGGCGAAAGTATAACAGCTGATAGCTTGTCTTCAGTTGACAAAACTCTAATAAAGAAAGTAAAGGTAGATTATGCCTACTGGTGTGTCTTGGATGTTGGTGCCAATGCATTTGAAGGTTGTACAAATCTCGAAAGTGTTGAGTTCCCTAACAGTGGAGCAACCGTTAGCATTACTATAGGTAATGAGGCTTTTAAAGGATGCTCCAAGTTTAAAGGCTTTAATATCAAATCCACAAAATTAACCATCTATTCTGTAGGAACTGATGCATTCAGTGGAACCCTAGCAACAAGTGGAGTTACCTGTACCAATGGTACAGATTATATACTTGATGGATATGGAGTATTAACAATAGGATAGGATTACAAGCACAATACACAAATAGATAGTAATATATTTGCAGGAAATACAAGTATAAAATCAATCAAAGTATTGAAAAGCATTTCTAATGTAGCAGATGGAGCCTTTAAGAACTGTACAAATCTGACTTCTATTGAATATGGTACTTCAGATAGTATGGCGGGATTTCAAAAAATAGGAGCTAATGCCTTTGAAAATACAGGACTTACATCTCTGAGTCTGACTAAGAATACTTAGTCAATAGGATCCGAGGCATTTAAGAACTGCAATAGTTTAACAGATATATCACTGACAGAAGATAAGGCTGCTGGATATTATCTAAAGGATCTGGGAGACAACGCCTTCTATAGTGATAGTACAGTTGCAACAAATCTGACAACAAACTCTAATACTTTAAAAGCATATGATTGGGCAGGCTCAAATCGTACAGTAGATCCTTCTCAGACAGAGATAGCAATTGAAGAAGTTACAGGCTATTGGAACAATAATGGTCGTATTAAATATACATTAGGTACTGACGGAACCTTAACAATAACAGGTTATAATTATGGTTAGGGCTATCCATCACTTGATGCTCCTAGTTAGGCTGATGTGAAGGCATTACAAAATGGAGCTAAAGTCAAGAAAGTAGTTATAAATGGCTTTGTCACATTAAGTATGGGATGTTTAAATAATAACAATATGTATGATGTAATTAAAAATGCATCTTCTGTTGAAATTAATAATGTTACAAATATAAGCAAGGGCGTATTTGCAGGTCTGAATAACATAACTGAGGTGACTATACCTGATAGTGTTAAGAAATTAGATGATGGATCTTTTTCAAACTGCAATAACCTGACCATAATAAATGGATGTAAGAACGTAAACAATTTCTTTAATGCATTTTATTATACTGGAGACAACGGGCCAAAAGAAACCATCGTCAATACAAATAACACGACCTTAATAAAGCAGATATTATTTAAGCTTGATCCAAATGATGATATGAGCTTTACTGAGACAGCATGTAATCGTAAATTTAAGGCTGGAACCTTAACCATAGGCAACGATACAACAGTTAAGAAAGTTGATGGCACCACAATCCAGATTGATGGCACTGGCAACATAGGAAATGACAGTTTATCAGGCATTTCAGGTAAAATAGATAAAGTCATCATAGGTGATGGAGTTACATAGATCGGAGATAAGGCATTTGCAAACAACCCTGGCTTCAAAGATATTCAGGGTGGTAGCAACATAACAGATGTTGCAGACAATGCCTTTGCAATGGATGATTACAGCATAGCAACCCAGCCTCTAGTAGTTGAGTCAAAGGCAGTTTATGATAACATAGTCAAGAAGACACAGAGAAAGAACGTATCCTTAAAGAACGGCGGATCAACAGGTGGAACAACAACCCCAACTACTCCTGGAACAGTAACTCCTCCTCTGACCCCAGTAGCAGAGAACTGGAGCTATAGCAACGTCAATAACCAGTTCGAGACAGATAAGTTTAGTATCCCGTCTAAGACAGCTGACTGGAACATCATTATGGACGAGAACTATAACGTCAATGGTTTATCAGAGAAGCAGGGTTATAAGAGCATGTACAGCAAGGCAACCTCTAACAACGAGGATACAGTGGTTGTTTGTGATAAGGCAAGCCACTGGATGATCGCCATCCCTAAGGACATAATCCTGGACGGAGCATCAGCAGAGAGTACAGCAGATTATAGAGTAGGCATTGCAGGTGAGGTTGATCCTGCTAAGAGAGTTACAGTAACCCCAGACCAGACAGTAACCTTAGTCAACCAGGGCAACGATCAGATCACCTATGTAGCAACAGTAGATCAGCCTGTAACTGGAGTCAACGGCTTCGACATTGTTGAGAACTTTGCAGATGCTGGAGATACCCTGATGGATGGTCACATCAGTGCAACAATCAAGAGAGCAGGTTCTTACAAGGGCAACATGAGCTTTGCGATTGACTACGTTGATTATGTACAAGGATAACATCGTCAGACAAGCAGACGATCATAAAGATCAGGATTTTTAAAATCAAGTAAGTTTAACAGAGACATAAGTTAAAACCTCGTCAGTATGACGAGTGAGATAGGGGAGGGAGGATCCTTACAGTTAGGATTCTTCCTCCTTTTTTTATATACATGCCACCAGAGTGGCAACATCATTTCAATAACTATAGATAAACAAGTAATTAGGAGGAAATCATCAATGACAGGCTTAGATGCATTAAAAGAATTAGTGGATTCAGGTGGATATGTTGCAGAGGACGTGTACAGATTTTATGATGGACTTAACCACATGATAGAGTACAACATGACCCAAGAGGCAGTATAGATTTTCATGGGCAACAGATGTACAATATACGGTTTAACAGATAGAAAGAAACTGACATTCAGTGAAAACAGCCAGGGCAACCCTATAATAGATAGCATGAAGTCAACATCAAGTGACTATAAAATCAAACTTACATCAAAAAATAACCAGACAGCATTAGTTTAGGATGTTCATATCAAAGCGATGATACTTGACGAGCCAACATATGACAGAATAAACATGCTGGAGACCCCTCAGATCTGGTACAAAGATCAGGACAACCTTAATAAACAGGGGAGCAACCTAACCTGGTCAAGCAAGAGCCAGACATCAGAGATGCAGGCAATCATAAAAGACCTCACCAGCCTAGATAAGAAAAACCTGTACATCATAAAAAAGACAAGAACAGTTGGAGAGAACAGGAGATCAACGAAATCAGTATTAAAATATCCTGTTTAGCCTGATGATCTTGACAATAGCAACAGCCTCCTTATAAATATGGTACAAAACAGGGAGATACAGTTTAATCCATCAGACCATGAGTTCAAGACATACTGGTTCCTGATGTACATGATAAGTCAGAATAAGTGGCCTAATCACATAGACCAGCTTAGAGATACATTATGGAATAGAGGGATAATCCAGAGATTCAAATTAAAAGTTAAATAAGACGACATGAGAAGTGACAAGTTAAGAAAACAGAAGGACAAGAGGGAAAGTAAGAAAAGGCATAAAAAACAGGACATAGTAAGAACCAGATAAAAGCATATTTAATAAATTAAATATAAAAAAATAGAAGAAACAAGACCTCATCATCAATAGCAAAGACATAAAAAACTGATGATGAGGTTTATTAGTTAAGATCCTTTCAGATAAAAATAAAATTTCCAGCAGCAGTCATTAAACAGGCAAGTTAAGAAACGAAATGGGCATAAATTAAAAACATAAAACAAAGTAGAGAAAGTAAGAACAGTAAGAGAAGTAAAGGACATACAAATAAAAAATAAAAATCAAAAGACAGGATCATTCCATATAGCAAGTTGAGAAAAAACAATATCATCAAGAAAAACATGTAGATTTAGCAACTTGAAAAAACGACGATTTTGCGTTACAATCACCCACCAAGAAAGGAGGTAATCGTCACGGACAGGCAATTAAAAACTGTGGCGAGACAGTAATGAGTTTAAACGAATCATACAGTAAAGAGTACCCGACATTCAGAGCAAACAAAATATCCATTGGTCAGGTTTATCCGTTAGAGATGCCGTCAGGCTTGCAATCAAACGGAGGAATCTTTGAGATCCTTGATAACGGAATGGCATATCAGTTAGTAATAGCAGATAATCCATCACCATCAGAGATTGCAACATTCAATGCAATGCCCCTCAAGTTAAGAGCCTATGGAGACCTGGACAATGGGAAGAACATTTTCTATGTTGATACAAACATAGCAGCCATTGAGAATGTCTTTAATCCGAAGCTGTATACAGACGACAGAATGCAGAAGCTTTTAGATAACAATGAAACCACATTATTTGTGTTTATCCTCATGGATCAGCATAAAATAGTCAGGTCAATAAAAGTATTCTACCTGTCAGATGGTAATACAGCCTGGAAGACATTGAAGGACATCTGGAGAAAAACATTGGCCTCAAGCCTGACAAAAGATCAGTATACAGAATGGTATGAGACTAATGTATTAAGTCGGACAATCCCTGAGACCCTGAAGAGATCCTGTTATCTAGGCAAAGCAACAAAGTATAGTTTAGTAGAGAACTTCTGTTTCATGGAGGACATCAACAATGAGTAATAACAATGAAAGCAACGAAAAAGACAATGACATCATAGCCATATGTGGCGATCATAAGTTTAACAGGGCGGACAGGCTTGAAATCTTCAACGATACCATAAGCAAGATCAATAGCAGCCCTGACCTGCAAGAGTCAATCAAGCAGAGCATCAAAAATACAAAGATCTATCCAGCAGGCAAGAGCATCAAAATCAATGAAACCAGCCATCTCAGTGAGAACTACAGACATATTCCAGTGCTGTTAAACGCCACTACAGTTGAAGCGACCTTATTTTTCAAAGAGGATAACCCTGATAAGAAAGTAGGAATCCTCAACTTTGCAAGTGCTACAAACCCCGGCGGTGGAGTAACAAAGGGGGCCAATGCACAGGAAGAAAGCCTGTGTCGTGTCAGCACATTATATCAATGTTTAAACAGCCCTGTAGTCATGGATGGCTTTTACAATCCTAACCGTGAGAGTGGGGATAGCCTCCATACCGATACATGCATTTATACCCCTGACGTGGCAATCATAAAGGGCGACCGTGCAGTAACTTTAAATAAGCCTGTTTATGTGGATGTAATCAGTTGCTCGGCCCCTAACCTCAGAGATAAACCGTCTAACGACTATAATCCTGGTGACAAAACGAGGGTAAACATCAACGATGAAGAACTGCTTGACCTTCATATCAAGAGGGCTGATCAAATATTCAGAGTAGCAATAGACAACGGCATCAATATCCTCATCGCAGGAGCCTTTGGTTGTGGAGCCTTTAAGAACAACCCCAGGATCGTAGCCAAAGCCTTTAACAGTATAACAGAGAAATACATCAACTACTTTGACCTTGTGGTTTATGCCATCCCGACGAAAGTGAAGTACATAGGAGGTGTCAAGGATACCGACCCGAACTACAAGGCATTTTTTGATGAACTATTCCCTGAGGAAACATGACAAGCATCTAAGTATATAAACATATACTTAAGGAATGAGGAAGATAGCAGTGAAAAATAAAGAGGAAATCATTAAAACAAACAGTGATACAAGTGGCGACATGGAGAGGATCAACTACTACCGGAGCAAGGTGGCTAAAGATGATGACATTTTTGAGTTTGGCTGTAACGGATGTGGAGATTGTTGCAGGCATCGTGACGAGTCAATAATCCTTAGTGGAGCCGATGTCTTTAGACTGGCCAGATACCTCGAAGTGAAACCTGATAATCTTTTTGCAAAACACCTGGAATGGAGTATTGGAAAGACGAGCCGACTTCCAGTAGTCTATCTACATGAGAAAGCAACTGGAAGCTGTGCATTCCTGCATAAAGGTCTTTGCAGTGTTCATGATGTTTACCTGACAGCCTGTCGTATATATCCACTGGGACGAATGCTCTGTCTTGAAAAAACAGACGGCGACCTTAGCATGGAGGAGTTCATCAATAAGGCGAAGTATCAATACTTCGTACAGGATGTTGATGACCAATGCAAGAAAAACAAACATCAGTGGGTAGTCAAAGACTACCTTGAGACATTCCATGTTAGAGACCATGAGAGAGAAGACCTGGCCTGGCAATGGGCGCTTACTCATATGGTGAGTAAGTATAGAGACAGGCTAGAGAGTGAAGAGGCTCGGCATGTATTTAGTAAACTTGCAATGGTTTATATGTACGTAGGATACAATATCAAGAAAGATTACATTGAGCAGTTGCAAGAAAACATGGACATCCTTGATCATCTAATGAGTACCGGCTTCGGAAAAATCATCGACAACATTGATGAAATCAACAAGACAGGGAAGTTACCAGATGAAGTCATTGAGGAAATCAAGAAAGATCAGGACGACCAGAACGAGCATAGCGGCCAGAGAGAGACCTCGGACGACCAGGATAACCAGAGCAGCAACGATTAAAACAGGCAGGGCAGGTAGGTTTAATAGACCTACTAGCAGACACAGCCTGGCATTTTACATCTGTGGGAGATCACGGTATTTCAAAAAGAGATCATAGGGTTTTCAAGTGGAGGTGTGACATCATGCCTCCACTTTTTCATATCCTCTTGCAAGCAATCATCGTATAAGAGCAAGGACATGGTTTCTATTAATAGCATATCTATTTTTTAGATGAAGCAACAAGTAAAAATTTAGGGAGGACATTTCAGATGAGTTTGTACAATTTTTAGAAAACAGTGCCTGTGATAGAAAATAGCAGGACCAAGGATAAAAGCTGGGATGCATTAAAGAGATCAATGCCTCAGAGCATTATGGAGCAAAGATACATGATGCTGACTAAATATCTGTTATCAAAATATGGTTCATGTTTAACAGTGGCAGAAGCAGCACAAGAATTGAAGGTGTCAATAGATATGATTTATAAACTGACGAATAAAAAAGAACTGCCAAGCAGAAAGTTGGGAGATCGTCGAGTAATCAGTAGTGTAGACCTTGCAATATATTTAATAGGAAGTGACAGGTGATCAATAATGGGTAGACCTAAAAAGAAAGAAGATAGTCATTACGGACAAGGAACAGTCTGTAAGTTAGCAGATGGTCGTTGGTGTTTAACCTTACCTTATAGAGATCTTGAGGGCATTGCACAACGACTTAAAGTATCATCAAAAGATCTTGATAAAGCAAAGAATAAGCTACAATTAAAAGTAGACAAACTTAACATAATAAATGGTGTACAAACTGTAAGACAGCCTGGTGACAGACTAAATAAAAATAGTACATTGCATGATGCGCTGCTCTTTGTAATAGAAAATAAGTACAGGCTTAACGTGCAATATACAAACGAAAAGCCATTAAAGAGCAGGACAATAGCGGGCTATAATACAGCATCAAAGAGGATAGATGCCTTAGTTGGGGATACATTACTAAGAGATGTGGATGAAAAATGCATCATGTTTATTTTAGATACCTTTCAAAAGGGCAACCCTGAAATAGGCATAACCCCTAAGAGTGATACATTTTTAGGTAACCTTTTTACAATAATAAGTCTAACCCTTGACTTTGGTGTTGTAAATGGAGTCATCGAAGAAAATATATTGAGAAGTAGATATTGTAAAATAAGCAGGCCGAAAAGTATAGTTTATCACGACAAAGTTAAGGCATACAGCGACAGCGAGATAAAAACAATGTTAACAGCCTTAAAGGCATATTCAATAGATAGAGATAAGCTAAGTGTAGAAGACAGATCAAAATATCAATATAACGTAATACATCTATACACGGCATTTATGCTAATGTTAAGTACAGGAATGCGATGTGAAGAAATCCTCGGATTAACAATGAAGAGCATAAACTTTGAGACAGGACAGCTAAAGATAGCACAGGCTCAAACATACGATTTTGAGTTTGATGGATTTAAGATCACTGGTAAAAAGAGGATGATCAGTGATACAAAAACTAGGCAGAGCTGTAGAGAAGTAATCATTTCAGATGAGATACTCGACCTTATAAAAAAGCTAGATGAACGTAATAAATCCCTGGGATACAAAGGGGATGAACTGTTTATTAGTGAGAAATATGTTACCTCCTACGGATATCAGGGAATACAAAAAGCTTTTAATAAATTCTTTGAGCAAGTTGGAGTAGACATTCATTTTAGAGGTCATCGTCTCCGTCATACAGCAGCATCCTTAATGGAAGACAGTGGACGAAATCAGTATCAGATGATGAGCCAGCTTGGAATCAGTCAGCTATCGACCTTGAGAAGATACACGGATCGTGGCGAGAGACTACAAAGGCAGAACAGTGAGATAATAACCTCGGCAATACAAGAGAGATACATCAACAACAGGAACAACGAGGACGAAGAGCAGGCATAAAGAGAAATAAAATGATTTTATGAAATAAAATCATATAAATAAGGTAGATGCATACCAGGAGCAGATCAGACAGGCTGGAAATGTATCTACCTTTTTATTTTGGCTGAATGACATTAGAAACCACCCTAATAGCATATTGACATTTTGGATGTTTATGTTATAGTACATTTAAGATGCATGAATCATAAATAGAAAACGGCTTGGACAAACTGTCCCGGAAACTGTCCCATTTCTGTGAGGTTTAAGCATTGTATAAAAATAAAACGAACTGTTAAATCTGAGAAGTCTTTTGTAAACAACGATACAACAACAATTTTAAGGAGAAATACAATGAATGTGACCAAAGATATCTTTTATGTTGGTGTCAACGACCACCTTGTTGACCTGTTTGAAAGCCAATATAGCGTCCCTAACGGCATGGCCTACAACTCCTATCTGATCATGGACGACCAGACCGTTGTAATGGACACCGTTGACGCTCACTTCACTGACGAGTGGATCACCAAGATCGCCGCCGCACTGGGTGATCGTGCCCCGGACTACCTGGTTGTCCAGCACATGGAGCCTGACCACGCCGGTTCCATCGATGCCTTTGCCCAGGCATACCCCACCACTAAAATTGTATCTTCCGCCAAGGCCTTTGTCATGATGCAGCAGTTCTTCGGCACCGACTATGCTGACCGCCGCATCGTCGTCAAGGAAGGCGACACTCTGCCCCTGGGCCATCACACCCTGCACTTCGTCACCGCCCCCATGGTTCACTGGCCGGAAGTCATCATGACCTACGACGATGCAGACAAAGTCCTGTTCAGCGCTGATGCCTTCGGCAAGTTCGGCGCACTGGATGTGGAGGAAGAGTGGCTGCCCGAAGCCCGCCGCTATTTCATCGGCATCGTGGGCAAGTACGGTGTGCAGGTGCAGGCTGTGCTGAAAAAGGCTGCTGGTCTGGACATCGAGACCATCTGCTCGCTGCACGGCCCCATCCTGCATAAGGAGCAGCTGGCCGACGTGCTGGCTGCCTATGATACCTGGAGCGCCTACCGCCCCGAGACCGACGGCATCCTGGTGGCCTATACCTCCATCTACGGCCATACCGCCGATGCTGCCGAGCAGCTGGCCGAGGAACTGCGCACCAAGGGCCAGCAGGTCGTTGTGATGGACCTGGCCCGCTGCGATATGGCCGAGGCCGTTGCCCAGGCATTCCGCTTCAGCAAGCTGGTGCTTGCAACCCCCACCTACAACGGCGACGTCTTCCCGTTCACCAAGACCTTCATCGAGCATCTGACCGAGCGCAACTACCAGAACCGTACCGTCGCCCTGATGGAGAATGGTTCCTGGGCGCCCACCGCTGCCCGCGTCATGCGCAAGATGTTCGAGGCCAGCAAGAACCTGACCATCCTGGACGAGACCGTCACCGTCAAGGGCTCGCTGGATGATGCTTCCACCGCCCAGCTCCACGCCCTGGCCGATGCCCTGAGCAAGTGATTTTCCTGTAAAATAGCATCCGTGCCCCCAGCCGTTTTGCCGCGGCCGGGGGCTTTTTGCATGTAAATGCACATAACAGCGCGGCAAATTCCAGGCTGTAAATTTGTGTCAGCAGGGGGTTGACAAAACGGGTGCAATGCTTTATAATAATCAGCGTTGACCAACCGAATATGGATGATTAGCTCAGCTGGTTAGAGCGCTGCGTTCACATCGCAGAGGTCGAGGGTTCGAGTCCCCCATCCTCCACCACAAACCTGACGGCAAATATGCTGTCAGGTTTTTTTATTATAAAAAATTATTTTTCATGTACGAAAATATACGCGCTGCCCACTATTCTGACGATTTCTACCAGGCTTCGACACGCAAAAGAGAACATATCTTGCAATAATATATTTATTTCGTACATTTTATGCTATCAACGTATAAAAGCGTGTACTGTATGTGCATTGATTCTCACGCCGCTATCTCCTATAGTTTTAGTAAGGAACTATTTTCCGGGGAATGGCCGCATAACTGTCATCCCCGCATCAAACAATAGGGGAGAACCGCTACGATGAAATCTGTCCAAGAGGCTCCTTTGGCCCACTATGTGCGCGAATACTCGGCACTGCCCGGGCTGCAGCAGGCCCACCGCGTGGAGTACACCCTGCGCCGCAGCAATACCATGCTCTGCTTCAGCGCCCGCCGTAGCAGTGAGGCCGCGCCCGTCAGCTACTACACCGCCGCCCTGGAGGAAGTCCCGGCCTGCCGGCTGCTGTGCTATCTGTACGAGAACTCCATCGGGCCGGAGCAGCTGCGCGATGTTTTATCGGATTTCTGCGGCAGGACGTTGTAACTATGAGCAGACTACTATGGAATGACCGGGGCACCCCGGACAGGAAAAAGGGAAGGGATACCATGGGATTTACAGGCTCATTTGCACCTGTCACTACACTGTTTGCGGTGCAGTCCCATTTGGACCGCAGCAGCATACATCTTTTTGCCCAGACGCACCCGGAGGTCCGTGCGCTGGCAGTAGTCTCCACCGGGCGGGAGGTGCTGCAGCTATTGCAGAACGGGCTGAACCCGCAGGTCATCGTGCTGGATATGCAGCTGCGCGACCCCGGCATCCAGACTCTTATCTGCGGGATACGCGCCATGCAGCTGGTGCCTAAACCCCGGCTGCTGCTCTCGGCACCCACGCCGGAACAGACCTCTGCCGAAGATGCCTTGTTGACATTTCGCGGCCAAGAGGTTATTCTTAGACCATACGAGATGCGCACGCTGTTTGAGCGTGTCTACCTGCTGGGCGCTGGCGACGAAGCCGCGCAGCTCTACCGTGTGCGGAATCACTGCCGCCGCATCCTGCGGGACATGCAGGCCAACCCGGTGCTGAGCGGCTGTACATACCTGGAGCGGATGATCCTTTTTGCCTGGTCGGATGAACGGGATCTGCCCATCGGCATCCTGTACCAGATGGCCGCCAAGGACCAGCCGGTGGACGAGCGTGCCATCACAGCAGCCGTCGGTCGGCTCTCCCGTGCGATGCAAAAGCAGGGCACACCGCTGTATCAGCAGCTTTGTGTGCGCTTTGGCCTGCCGCAGGACGCTGTACTGTCCAACGGCAAACTGCTGAAAGGCATGCTGGAGTATATCCGGGAACTGGAAACATATTAAAGAAAGGGGCGTAACCGCATGCTGCAGGACGATGAATCGTTGGCTTTGGCGCTGCGCGGCGGTTTGCGCGGTCGTTTCCAGGGCACCTTCAACCAACTGGAAAACGCTGTCGAAGTCCTGGACGACTACATGCTCCAACACCTGAACCCTGCCGAGTACGCCGACCTGCGCACCATGATGCGAGAGATCAACTGGCAGCTGGCCTACCTGCGCCGCCTGGGTGACCACGCCGCCGATGCTGCCGCGGCCCCCGTATTGCAGATGCTGCGTGTGCCCGCCCCCCTGGAACTGCTGAGCCAGCTGCACGAGACGGTCGAGCTGTTTAACGAGTTGACGGTGGGCGGCAACCGCGCGGTCCACGCCCGGTTGGAGACCGCCCCCGGCCTGGACGTTTTCCCCACGATGGGAGACCCCGCCCTGCTGGATGGGCTGCTGGTCAACCTGTTTACCAACTCCATTCAGGCCGTGCCGGAACCGGACGCCGTGGAGATCACCCTTACCTGCACGCAGAACCAGCTTTTGTACCGCGATAACGGGCCCGGCCTGCCGCAGGATGCCCGCCGACTGCTGTTGGAGGGCGTCTGGACCTCGGAGCTGCTGGCTAAAGGCGGCCTGGGCCTGCCGCTGATCCGAGCCTACTGTACCGCCATGGGCTGGCAGATCAGCCAGCCGGAAGGGGAGCGCGGCCTGCTGTTCACCCTGCCCACCTGCCAGGCCGAAGACCTGGGCATGCTGCATCTGTCTGCTCCGGACACAGGCAGCACCCGGCGTCGCCGCCGCTTGTACGAGAGCGAACTCCGCCTTTACCTTTCCGCCCCGAAGGAGCCTTCCGACACTTAAGGCAATACCGCACAATTCTAAGTGCCGATACGGCGAGCGAGGCACGGCAGCTGCTAAGCCAAAAGCGCAGATAATACTTTGTGTATTATCGAGCATTTTGGCAACGCAGATGCCGTGCCGCAGCCGCCGAAGCGGTGCTTAAGCCGTTAGGCGGGAATTGTGCGGTGTTGCCTTAATATCTTACTGGTTTCATTGCAACAAATCCTGCGTGTTTTCTGCCCGCCGTTCCTGCGGCCGGGGCAGAAGATGCGCTTTTTTTATTTCATGGCTTTACTTTACGGCCAAATTATTGTAAAATAGTACCCAAATAAAACAATGGTTTACTGTGCCTGTGTGCGGTAAACGCAAGAGGTGTGTATTATGGCAATTCAGTATAAACGTATCCTGCTGAAAGTCAGCGGCGAGGCTCTCTCCGGTCCCAAGGGCACCGGCTTTGATGAGGAGACCATCGCTTCCATCTGCGCCGGCATCAAGGCCGCCCACGACCTGGGCGCCCAGATCGGCATCGTGGTCGGCGGCGGCAACTTCTGGCGCGGCCGTTCCAGCGGTAAGATGGACCGCATGGACGCTGATAAGATCGGCATGCTGGCTACCGTGATGAACGCGCTGGCCGTCAAGGATGCCCTGCGCCAGCAGGGTGTGCCCGCCGTGGTCATGACCAGTTCCTTCATGCCCCAGGTGGCCGAGGTGTTCACCAGCGACAAGGCCATCGCCGCGCTGGAATCCGGTAAGATCGTTGTCTTCGGCGGCGGCACCGGCAACCCCATCTTCTCCACCGATACCGCCAGCGCCCTGCGCGCGTTGGAGATCGGTGCAGACGCCATGTTCAAGGCCACCATGGTGGACGGTGTCTATGACAAGGATCCCCACAAGTATGCCGACGCTGTGCGCTATGACACGCTGACCTTCACCCGCGTGCTGGATGAGCGCCTGGCCGTCATGGACTCTACCGCCGCCACCCTCTGCCGCGACAACGGCCTGCCTATCCTGGTCTTCGACCTGGGCGAGCCCGCCAACATTGCCAAGGCCCTGCAGGGCGAGGTCGTGGGCACCCTGGTAAAAGAGTAAGGCAGATCATTACTTTGTAAGCAGAAAAATTCATAATATCCCCCTATACTAATACAGGAATAAGGAGAATTCACTATGAGCAGCACTACCAAACCCTATGAAGAGAAAATGAGCGCCAGCGTCAACCACCTGGTCCACGAGCTGGCCGCCATCCGCGCCGGCCGCGCCAACCCCGCCATCCTGGACAAAGTCGCCGTGGACTACTACGGCAGCCCCACGCCCATCAACCAGATCGCCGCTGTGGCTGTGGCCGAGGCCCGCATCCTGACCATCACTCCCTGGGACCGTCAGATGCTCAAGCCCATCTCCAAAGCCCTCCAGACCAGCGACATCGGCATTAACCCCATCGATGACGGCCAGGTCATCCGCCTGGTCTTTCCCGCACCCACCGAGGAGCGCCGCAAGCAGCTGACCAAGGAGGTCCAGAAGCAGGGCGAGGAGGCCAAGGTCGCCGTCCGTAACGTCCGCCGCGACGCCATGGATAAGTTCAAGGCCATGAAGAAGGCCGGTGAACTGACCGAGGACGACCAGAAGAAGCTGGAAGAAGAGACCCAAAAGCTGACCGACAAGTACGTCAAACAGATCGACGAGACCTGCGCCGCCAAAAACAAAGAAATCATGGAAGTCTGATCCTCACGCATCAGCCCTCCAACCATGCCTGTGCGGGTATGCCTGATGGTATGCCCGCATAGGCTGTTATTAAATCTATCCGTGAAAGGGAACACCGTATGAAGACCCGCGTTATCACCGCTGTTGTTGGCCTGGCTGTTTTGGCCGTTGTGCTGGCATTTTTTGATACCATTTTTTTTGATTTTGTCCTCAGCGCCATCTGCCTGCTGGCCATCCACGAGGTGTTCAGCGCTATGGGCTTTGGCAAAAAGCAATGGTATCTGTACGCCGCGGCTGTGCCGTTTACGCTGCTGGTCATGCTTACCAGCAGCCAGTCTGTCCGTGCCCTGATCCTGCCGTTCTGCTTTTTGCTGGTGCTGTTCCTCAATGTGTGCCAGATTGCCCACGTGCAGACGTTGGATTTCGGCAAGCTTTCTGGCTATGTGTACTTCTCCGGGGTCATCGTGTTCTGCTTCTACTCGCTGATCCACCTCAAGCGCTGCCTGCCCTTTGCGCAGTATCGCTATGATGCCATCTACTTTATCCTGCTGATCCTCTGCTTCGCCTGGGGCGGTGACACGGCCGCTTACTTTGCAGGCCGGGCCTTCGGCAAGCACAAGCTGTCCCCCATCGTCAGTCCCCACAAAACGGTGGAGGGTGCCATCGGCGGCATCTTTGGCAGCGTGCTGGCGGGCGTGGTGCTCACACTGGTCTACTCGTTCCTGTCGGCCAGCCACAACGTCATCACCATTCAGGTGCAGCCCCGCCACTATGCCATCCTGGTGGTCATGGGCGCTATCGCCTCGGTGCTGGGCATCCTGGGCGATCTGTTCGCCTCGTCGGTCAAGCGTCAGGTCGGCATCAAGGATTACGGCACCATCTTTCCGGGGCACGGCGGCATCCTGGACCGCTTTGACAGTGTGATGTTCATTGCCCCGTTCGTTTCCATCGCAGTGCGCTATTTCTTCTATGTTCTGTAAAAAAGGACGTGTCAACATGAATAAAACCATTACGCTGCTGGGTTCTACCGGCTCTATCGGCACCCAGAGCCTGGACGTAGCCCGCATGCACGACTATTCCGTGTTTGGTCTGGCCGCCAATTCCAGCGTGGATAAACTGCTGGAGCAGATCAACGAGTTCCACCCCAAATACGTAGCCGTGGTAAACCCCGATGCTTATGCAAAGCTTTCTGCCGCGCTGGCCGGTCAGGCCGATGCCCCCAAGCTGCTGCAGGGTGCCGAGGGTCTGCGCGAGCTGGCCGCCATGGACGGCCCCGACGTGGTGCTGAACGCTGTCGTCGGCATCGCGGGTCTGCCTGCCTCGCTGGCTGCCATTGAGAGCGGCCACGACCTGGCCCTCGCCAATAAAGAGAGCCTTGTTACCGGCGGCCACCTGGTCACCGATGCCGTCAAAAAATACGGCGTCAAACTGCTGCCTGTGGACAGCGAACACAGCGCCATATTCCAGTGCCTGCAGGACGCCCCCAGCGCCAAAACGCTGGAGAAGATTCTGCTCACGGCCTCCGGCGGCCCCTTCTTCGGCATGAAGACCGAGGAGCTGCGCACCAAGACCAAGTCCGATGCCCTCAAGCATCCCAACTGGAACATGGGTGCCAAAATCACCATCGACTCCGCCACCCTGATGAACAAGGGCCTGGAGCTGATCGAAGCCGCCTGGCTGTTCGGCCTGCCCGAGGATAAAATTCAGATCGTTGTCCAGCGGGAGAGCATCATCCATTCGGCCGTGCAGTTTGCCGACCATTCCATCATTGCCCAGCTGGGCGTGCCGGATATGCGTATCCCCATCCAGTACGCGTTGACCTGGCCTGACCGCCTGCCCAGCCCCGTGCCGGAGCTGGACTTCACCGCGCTGACCAAGCTCAGCATCGCCCAGGCGGACGATGAGACCTTCCGCTGCCTGGCCGCCTGCAAAAAGGCCATCCGCAAGGGCGGCTTGGCCCCCTGCGCCGCCAACGGTGCCAACGAGGCCGCCGTGGCCCACTTCCTGCGGGATGAGATCGGCTTTTTGGACATCGGCCGTCTGGTTGAGGGCATCGTTGACAGCGACAGCTTCGGCGGCGACTATACTTTGTCTGACGTTTATGAATGTGACCGTATGGCGCGTGCCTATGTGGAAGCGCACATTTGATTTTGTGAGGTGTCTATGACTGCATTGCTGACCGGGCTGGTATCACTGCTCGTGTTTGGGGCGGTCATTTTGGTACATGAACTGGGGCATTTTCTTGCCGCCCGCCACTGCGGCATCCATGTCGAGGAATTTTCCATCGGTTTCGGCCCCCAAATTTTTCAGCGCAGAAGGGGAAGTACCACCTATACCCTGCGCCTGTTCCCGCTGGGCGGCTACAACCTGTTCAGCCCCCTGCCGGAGGACAACGAGGACGCGGACGCAGAGGAGACCGCCGCTCCTGCGCCGCAGCCTGCCCCCAAGCAGCCGCGCAGGCGCAGCCTGTTTCCGGTCGTTGTGCAGGACCAGCCCTTTGAGGAAGCCACAGCCTGGCAGCGTTTTATCGTAACGCTGAGCGGTGCGATGATGAACTTTGTGCTGGGCTTTGTGGTGTTGCTGGTGCTGGTTATTACAAGCGGTAAGCTGGGTAGCACCACCGTGGCCCAGTTTACCGGCAACGCCCAAAGCTGCGCCGACGGCCTGCGGGAAGGGGACACCATCCTGAAAGTAGACGGCCAGGTCTGCCGCACCATCGGTGACCTTTCCGGCTGTTTTGACGGCACCATCCAAACCCACGATTTCACCGTCCTGCGGAATGGCCAGGTCGTGCACCTGCCGGGTGTTACGGTAGGTCCTTCTACCGATGCCGACGGCAACACCATCGCTATTGATTTCCGTGTAGCAGCGCTCTCCAAAACGCCGCGGCATGTGTTACAGCGCACGGGCACGCTGTTCCGCTATTACAGCACCGCCATCCTGGGCGGCTTCTGGCAGCTTGCCACTGGGCAGGTGGGGGTCGAGGAGCTTTCCGGCCCCATCGGCACCGCCACCACCATTGGCCAGGCCATGCAGTACGGCTGGCAGGATGTGTTCTCGCTGCTCGCGCTTATCACCATCAATATCGGCATCTTTAACCTGCTGCCCATCCCGGCACTGGACGGCTGCAAGCTGATCTTCCTGCTCATTGAAGTTATTTTCGGCCGCGCCGCGCCGCAAAAATTGCAGATGGTGGTCAACACCGCCGGTATGGTGCTGCTTTTGTGGCTGATGGTGCTGGTGACCATGCAGGACCTCACCCGATTCTTGTAAGGAGAAAAAAGATGACACGTCAACTGAAAAGAGAAGTCAAAATTGGCAATATTAAAATTGGCGGTACCAACCCCATCGCCGTACAGACGATGCTGAACGTCCCTGTCAAGGATATTGCGGGCAACGTAGCCCAGGCCAAGCGCGTAGCCGCTGCAGGCTGCCAGATCGTCCGCGTCACAGTGCCCAGTCCGTCGGACGCCGCCGTGGTGGCCGCCATTAAAGAGGCCGTCGACATCCCCGTCGTGGCCGACATCCATTTTGACTACCGTGCCGCGCTGGCTGCGCTGGATGCCGGTGCCGATAAAATTCGCATCAACCCCGGCAACATCGGCGACGACGACCGCGTCAAGGCTGTGGCCGATGCCTGCAACCAGAAGGGCGTGCCCATCCGTATCGGCGTCAATGGCGGCAGCCTCGAAAAGCACATCCTGGCCAAGTATGGTGCCCCCGTGCCCGAGGCCATGGTCGAGAGCGCTCTCTACCATGTACGCCTGCTGGAAAAGCACGACTTCTATAACATCGTCATCTCCATCAAGTCCAGCAACGTGCCTCGCATGATGGCCGCGTACCGCCTGCTGGCCAGCCAGACCGATTACCCGCTGCATGTCGGCGTCACCGAGGCCGGCGGCAACCGTATGGGTCTCATCAAGTCCGGCATGGGCATTGGCGGCCTGCTGCTGGAAGGTCTGGGCGATACCCTGCGCGTCAGCCTGACCGACGAGCCGGAGAACGAAGTTTACGCCGGTTACGATATTCTGCGCGCTGTCGGCTACGCCGTGGCCGGACCGGAGATCATCAGCTGCCCCACCTGCGGCCGCACCCAGTACCCGATGATCGAGATCGCCAACGAGGTCGAAAAGCGCCTGCGGGATGAAGGCTTCAAAAAGCCGCTGAAAATTGCCATCATGGGCTGTGTCGTCAATGGCCCCGGCGAAGCCTCCGATGCCGACATCGGCATTGCAGGCGGCAAGGACGAAGCCCTGCTCTTCATCCGCGGCGAAAAAGTCCGCATGCTGAAAGGCGACATCGTCGGCCAGCTGCTGGATGAGATCCATAAAATGTAACCACATGCTTGGCCTCCTCTGTGGGGGAGGCTTCAAAGAGTACGAGGTACACGATTGAAACCCTTTGTTACCCAGGTATGGCCGCAGTTTACGGCCGATCAACAATTCTGCGATGCCTTCGGCAGCGTCATTGTAGACTGTGTCGAGCTGCATCGCACCACCCGCCAGGTGGTCCTCCGCCTGCGCAGCTCTGAACCCTTGGATCAGGCGCTGTGCGGGCGTCTTTGTGCTTCCCTGCAGGAGGTGTTCGCCGGGTACGAGTTGCATCTGCAAAACTACTTTGCCTACCCCAACATCACGCCCGAAGCCGTGCGCCTGATGATCGAGGAGCTGAAAGAAAAAGGCATGCCGGTCAACGGTTTTCTTGATAAAAGCCAGCCTGTCGCCTTCGGCAGCGACGGCATCACGGTGCGCGTCAACGCAGGCCGCGCCATCCTCGAAAGCGTCGAACTGCCCCGTGTCCTGGCCGAGCTGATCCGGGAGCGTACCGGCAGCCTGCCCATCATCCGCCTGGCGGATACCGGCAAGGCCCGCACCGATGAGGAACTGGAGCAATATTTGCAGGAAAAGACCCCCGTTGTCAAGTTTGAGGCCAAGGAGACCCCGCCGGACTTCACAATCGAAGGCCTGGCCCTTACGGACAAGCCTGTCAAGCTGTTCTACGGCAAAAACTTCAAACCTACCGAGACACGCCGCCTCAATGACCTGGGCGACGGCGGCAAGGTCACCATCTGGGGCGATGTTTTCGCCACCGAGGTCAAGGGCAGCCGCCGCAAAATTTATTTCACTTCCATCACCGACTATTCCGGCTCCGTCAACCTCAAAGTGCTGGGGGACGAGGACGCCGACATGTCCAAGTGGGAGAACCTCAAGCCCGGCACGACCCTCATCGTGCGCGGCAACTATATGTACGATAAGTACGAGCATGATTATGTCGTGCTTCCTTACGATGTTCTGCAGGTCGAGCGCCAGCAGCGCCAGGATACCGCCCCCGAGGGCCACAAGCGCGTGGAGCTGCACCTGCACACCAAGTCCAGTTCGATGGACGCCTTCAATGATCCCGGCAAGATCGTGCGCCTGGCTCACCGCATGGGTCACCGTGCTATTGCCATCACTGACCACGGCGTCTGCCAGGGCTACCCCGAAGCCATGCTGGCCACCGATGCCATCCACGAGACCGACCCCAACTTCAAGCTGATCTACGGCTGTGAGGCTTACTTCGTGGACGACATGATCCCCGCCGTCTACGGCAATGCCCAGATGGAACTGCCCGGCACCTTCGTCGTGTTTGACACCGAGACCACGGGCCTCGATTCCAACGTCGAGCGCCTGACCGAGATCGGCGCCGTCTATGTCGAGAACGGCAAGATCAACGAGGAAAAAAAGTTCTGCACTTTCGTCAACCCCGGCAAGCCCATCCCGCAAAAGGTGGTGGACCTGACCGGCATCAACGATGCCATGGTCGCCGATGCCTCCAGCCCCGAGGAAGCTATTCGCGCCTTTAAGGAGTTCTGTGGCAATAACATTCTCGTTGCCCACAATGCCCACAGCTTTGATATGCTCTTCATCCGCAAAGCGGGGGAGAAGGCCGGTGTCAGCTGGGATGAAAACACCTACATCGACACCCTGCCCATGGGTCAGGCGTTGTTCCCGGGCCTGCGCAACTACAAGCTGGACACCATCAACAAGCATCTGGAGATCCCGCCTTTCAACCACCACCGCGCGGTCGATGACGCCATGGCGCTGGCCCGCATCTTCGAGGTCATGCTGTCTGATCTGGAAGAAAAGGACATCCACACCGTTGAGGCCATCAACACCGGCCTTGGCGGCAACAAAGAGGTGCTTAAGAAAAAGTACTACCACCTGATCATTCTCGTGCAGAACCAGGTGGGTCTGAAAAACCTGTACCGCATCGTCAGCGCGGCCCACACCCAGTATTTTTTTAAAAAGCCGCGCGTGCCCCGCAGTTTGTTGAACAAATACCGCGAGGGCCTGCTTCTTTCGCCCGCCTGCGAAGCTGGCGAGCTGTACCGCGCCATCGTGGCCGGCCAGCCCTACGAGCAGCTGCTGCGCATTGCTGACTATTACGACTATCTCGAAGTCCAGCCGCTTGGCAACAACGAGTTCATGGTCCGCAACGGCCAGGTGGAGTCCATCGACACGATCAAGGACTTCAACCGCACTGTCATCAAACTGGGCGAGGACCTGCACAAGCCCGTCGTCGCCACCGGCGACTCTCACTTCCAGGAGCCGGAGGACTGGATCTACCGCGCTGTCCTGCAGGCGGGCAACGGCTTCAAGGATGCCGACAACCAAGCCCCGCTGTACTACCGTACCACCCCGGACATGCTGGACGATTTCAGCTACCTGCCTGAGGATAAGGCCTACGAGATCGTAGTGACCAACCCCAACAAGATCGCCGCCACCATCGATAACAACCTGCGCGCCATCCCCAAAGGCACCTACCCGCCCAGCATCCCCGGCGCCGAGGAAGAACTGCGTACCGACACCTGGAGCCACGCAGCCCGCGACTACGGCACACCCGTACCCGATGTGCTGCAAAAGCGCCTGAAGAAGGAGCTGGACTCCATCTGCGGCCACGGCTACGCCGTTTTGTACGTCATCGCCGTGCGTCTGGTGGCCTACTCCAACGCGGGCGGTTACCAGGTCGGCAGCCGTGGTTCCGTTGGATCTTCCGCCGTAGCGCACTTTTCCGGCATTTCCGAGGTCAACTCGATGCCGCCGCACTATCTGTGCCCCAACTGCAAGCACAGTGAGTGGATCGACGACGGCATCCACTTCGACGGCTTCGACCTGCCCGATAAGGATTGCCCGGTCTGCGGCAAGCCGATGCTCGTCGACGGCCATGACATTCCCTTTGAGACGTTCCTGGGCTTCTATGGCGACAAAGAGCCTGATATCGACCTGAACTTTTCCGGCATGTACCAATCCCACGTTCATCGTTATACCGAGGAATTGTTTGGAAAGGAAAACGTCTTTAAGGCCGGCACGGTATCCGGTCTGCAGGACAAGACTGCCTTCGGTTACGTCAAAAAGTATCTCGAAGAGCGCAGCAAGACCGTCAACCGTGCCGAGGAAAATCGCCTGGTCATCGGCTGCACCGGCGTCAAGCGTACCACCGGCCAGCACCCCGGCGGCATGGTCGTCGTGCCGGATACCTTCGACATCTACGATTTCTGCGCCATCCAGCACCCCGCCGACGACGTCAAAGGCGGTCTGCTGACCACCCACTTTGAATTTAAGTACCTGCACGATACGCTGCTCAAGCTGGACGAGCTGGGCCACGATGTGCCTACCTTCTACAAGTTCTTCGAGGAATACTCCGGCATCCCCATCGACTCGGTGCCGATGAACGACCCCAAGGTCTACAGCCTGCTCACCAGCCCTGAGGCCCTCGGCGTGACCGAGGAACAGATCGGCTCCAAGACCGGCACCTTCGGCATCCCCGAAATGGGCACCAACTTCGTGCGCCAGATGCTGCTGGATGCCCAGCCCAAAAACTTTTCTGAGCTGATCCAGATCTCCGGCCTGTCCCACGGCACCGACGTCTGGACCGGCAACGCCGACGAACTCATCCGTTCCGGTACCTGCACGATTGCCGAAGTCATCGGCTGCCGTGACAGTATCATGCTGTACCTGCTGCGCAAAGGCCTGGAACCGAAGATGGCCTTCGACATCATGGAGGCCGTGCGTAAAGGCAAGGTCGCCAAGGGTGGCTTCAAGCCCGGCTGGGAGGAAGCCATGAAGGAACACGATGTGCCCGATTGGTACATCGAATCCTGCCGCAAGATCAAATATATGTTCCCCAAGGCCCACGCGGTGGCCTACCTGATGGCGGCCATCCGCCTGATGTGGTTCAAGGTCTACCACCCGGCCGTCTTCTACGCGGTCTACTTCACAGTCCGCGGCGCCGATATTGACTACGAGGCCGCCGTCGGCGGTGTGCGCGTAGCCAAGCAGCACTTGAAGGACAACGAGAAGATTCCCAAGGAAGAGCGTACTGCCAAGGACGATGACGCTCTGGTCAGCCTGCAGCTGGAAAACGAGATGCTGCAGCGCGGCTGCCAGTTCCTGCCCATCGAACTGGGCAAGAGCTACGCCAGCAAGTACGTGGTCGAGGATGGCAAGGTCCGTCTGCCTTTCACCGCACTGCGCGGCCTGGGTGAGGCCGCTGCCGTTGCGCTGGAAGAGGCCACCATCCACGGCCAGCAGTACATCTCGGTTGAGGAGTTGCAGCAGGCCAGCGGCGTGGCGAACTCAGTATTCGATAAGCTGCGCTCTGTGGGTGCTTTGGGCAGCCTGCCCGAGACGAGCCAGGTCGACCTGTTCAGCCTGATGTAAAGACTGCCTATTTCATTTGTAAAAGATTGTGCTTTCCCTTGCTGACGGGATGAAAAAAGGGTATAATAGTACCGTCCTAAAATTACGGAAAGTCAGGAGCTATTCAATGTCTGATTTTTATACCTACCGCAATGAAGTAGCCGGCAAAAAGCGCAAACGCAGCCTGATGCTGGCACTGCTCATTGTTTTAGCCGCAGCCTGCGCCGGTGTCGGCTGGTTCTGGATGCAGCGCGATGCTCAGCCCGCCGAGGGTGAAGCCGCCGCTGCCGAGCCTGTCTCCACTTCAGAAAGCACCGAGGCCGAGTCCGAAGCCCCCGTTGAAGCGGCCGCTCCCGCTGAGCCTGTCAGTACAGGAGATGGCCCGGCCCGCATCGTGCAGGCCGTCGATACCGCCGTGTGGGATACATCTACGGCCGTCGAGCAAACCATCGATACCGAATACCTCAACACCGACCACCGCATGGTAGCTGTCCCCATGCTGGGCACCGTAACGTCCTCCTATTTTGATACCGTCACCTTCGCGGGCGACAGTATCGCTTCAGGCCTGGGCATCTACGATACCGGCTACAAAAACGCCCACTATGCCACCTATGTCAGCGCAGGCGTGCAGACCTTCGTCAATAACGTCAGCGTGAAGAATGCCGTCACCGGAGCCACCGAGACCCCTATGGAGACCATCGTGGCCAGCCAGCCAGATTACCTGTATATCCTGGTGGGCACCAACAACCTGGTCGTGCAGGGCAGCGAGGAGAGCTTCATCGCTTACTACGAGCGTCTGATCGACATGCTGCGCGAGCAGCTTAACCCCGGCGTTGCCTTCTATATCCAGTCCATTCCCGGCGTGCAGGAGGATGTCGTCCAAAGCAAGCCCGGCCTGGATAACGCCCGCATTGCCACCGCCAACGACCTGCTGGCCAATATGGCGCTGCGCAAGGGCTGCTACTTCGTCAATGTGCGCGAGGCGCTGACCAACCCCGCCGACGGCAGCCAGTACGATGACTACGCCACCAAGGACGGCGTACACTTCAACGCCGCAGGCTACCAGGCCTGGGCAGACTACCTGGCCACTCACACGGTGTGGAACCGCCGCAGCCAGTACCTCGGCCAGAACCCCTACTATATCTACGGCGCATAACTTTAACAAAACCCATACAAGGTGTAAAAAGCACCTTGTATGGGTCTTTTTTATACACCCGTACAAGAAACGCTGCTGATTTGTGTCGATTTTATACAAATACAAAACAACTCCCAACAAATTTTTAGCAGATTATTACAAGAAAGCCTTGAAATTTATGTACGAAACAGGTAATATAGAGTTAGTAAATATTCGGGGCTGTCCATTTAGGGCTGTTCCAAAAGGGGAGATTACGTTGAAGCAACGCAAGCAAGCGCCCAATAGTTCTGATCTGCCCGTGTACCTGTTCAAGCAGGGCAACAATCAGGAGGCGTACCGCTACTTTGGCGCGCATTTGGAAGTGCAGGACGGTGTCCCCGGCGCGGTTTTCCGTGTCTGGGCGCCCCATGCAAAAGCAGTTGCTGTTGTAGGTGATTTCAACAGCTGGGTTCCCAGCGAACACACGATGCACAAAGTGACCGATGGCATCTGGGAACTGTTCATTCCGGGCATCAAGGAATACGATATTTATAAGTACTGCATCACCACCGCGTCCGATGAACTGATCTACAAATCCGACCCTTACGCGTTCCATACCGAGACCCGCCCCTCCAACGGCAGCAAGGTCTACGATATTGAGGGCTACGCCTGGGGCGACGACCACTGGACCAAAGAGTCTGCCAAGCGGGATGTCATCAACAGCCCGATGTCCATCTACGAGATGCAGGCTGGCAGCTGGAAGATGAAGGACGCCGAGAACGGCACTCCGTACAACTATGCAGAGCTAGCCGACGAGCTGATTCCCTACATAAAAGATATGGGCTACACCCATGTTGAACTGCTGCCCATCACCGAGTATCCGTTCGATGGCAGCTGGGGCTATCAGGTCACGGGCTATTTCGCCCCCACCAGCCGCTATGGCACCCCAAAGGACTTCATGACCTTTGTGGACAAGCTCCACCAGGCAGGCATCGGCGTCATTCTGGATTGGGTCCCTGCTCATTTTCCGAAGGACGGTTACGGCCTGTACATGTTCGACGGCGCCCCATGCTATGAGGACCCCAACCCCCGCCGCGGCGAACACAAAGAGTGGGGCACCATGGTCTTCAACTACGGCATGAAGGAAGTTGAAAGCTTCCTGATCTCAAGCGCCATGTTCTGGGTGGACAAATATCACGTCGACGGCCTGCGCGTAGACGCCGTGGCCAGCATGCTGTATCTGGACTACAACCGCAAGGACGGCGAGTGGGAGCAGAACTGCAAGGGCGGTAAGGAAAACCTGGAAGCCATCGCTTTCCTGCAAAAGCTGAATACTGCCATCCTGGGCAAGTATCCCCATAAGATGATGATTGCCGAGGAATCCACCGCCTGGCCGCTGGTCACCAAACCGGCCGCCGATGGGGGATTGGGCTTCAACTTCAAGTGGAACATGGGCTGGATGAACGATATGCTCAGCTACATGAAGACCGACCCGCTCTTCCGTGCTGGCAACCATGGCAAGGTCACTTTCAGCTTCTTCTACGCTTTCAGCGAGAATTTTGTGCTGCCCATCAGCCACGACGAAGTCGTCCACGGCAAGTGCAGCCTCATCAATAAGATGCCCGGCGATTACGAGCAGAAGTTTGCCAATCTGCGCACATTCTACGGCTACATGGCCGCGCACCCCGGCAAAAAGCTGCTTTTCATGGGCCAGGAGTTCGGCCAGTTCATCGAGTGGGACGAGAAAAAGCCCCTGGACTGGATGCTGCTTAGCTACGACAAGCACCGTCAGCTGCAGGACTATGTCAAGGATCTGAACCACCTGTACCGCGACACACCCGCCCTGTGGCAGGTCGATTACAGCTGGGAGGGTTTCCAGTGGATCGTGCCCGATGACAGCAAGCAGAGTGTGATCGCGTTCCTGCGCCGTGATGCTGCGGGCAAGATGCTGCTGGTCGTCTGCAACTTCAATCCTGTGTTGCGCCAGGACTACCAGATGGGCGTGCCCAACCCCGGCAGCTACAAAGAAATCCTGAATTCCGATGACAAGAAATACGGCGGCTCCGGTGTCACCAACGGTACCGTCAAGGCAGAAAAGGGTGAGATGCACGGCTTCGAGCAGCATATTTCGCTGACACTGCCGCCGTTGTCTACCGTATACTTCCAGGTGCCTGCTGCCCGCAAGCCCCGCGCTAAAAAAGCCGCCGAGGCAGCGGACGCTGCAGCCAAGCCCGTGAAGAAAACCGCCGCTAAAGCAAAGAAAGCGGCCCCGGCAGCGGAAACCGCTGCCACCACCTCCAAGCGCCGCGGGCGCCCCGCTAAGGCCAAAACGCCGGTTTAACCGTGCGAGATGGATAAACACCACTGTTCAACAATGGCGTAAAGCCAGAATGTTAAGGGGAGAAATCTTATGGCAAAAGAAATGATCGCAATGATCCTGGCAGGCGGTCAGGGCTCGCGCCTGTACGCGCTGACCCAAAAGCTCGCCAAACCTGCAGTACCGTTCGGCGGTAAATATCGTATCATCGATTTCCCGCTGTCCAACTGCGTCAACTCCGACATTGATACCGTCGGTATCCTTACCCAGTATCAGCCCCTCGTCTTGAACGAGTATATCGGCAATGGCCAGCCCTGGGACCTGGACCGTCTGCATGGCGGCGTCCATGTTCTGCCGCCGTATCAGCAGGCTTCCGGCTCTGACTGGTACAAGGGTACAGCCAACGCTATCTATCAGAACATTTCCTTCATTGATCGTTATGATCCCAAGTACGTCATCATCCTGTCCGGCGACCAGATCTGCAAGCAGGATTACTCCGACTTCCTGCGTTTCCATAAGGAAAAGGACGCCGAGTTCTCCGTCGCTGTTATGGAAGTGCCCTGGAGCGAGGCTTCCCGCTTCGGACTGATGGTCACCGACGAGAACGACAAGATCAGCGAGTTCCAGGAGAAGCCGAAGAACCCGAAGTCCAACCTGGCTTCCATGGGTATCTACATCTTCAACTGGGATGTGCTGAAGAAATACCTCACCGAGGACGAAGCCGATCCCAACTCCGAGAACGACTTTGGCAAGAACGTCATCCCCAACCTGCTGAAAGACGGCCGCCGTATGTATGCCTATCATTTCAGCGGCTACTGGAAGGATGTCGGCACCATCTCCAGCCTGTGGCAGGCCAACATGGAGGTCCTGGACCCCAGTCATTCCGGCATCAACCTGTTTGATGAGAACTGGAAGATCTACTCCCGCAACTCCGGCAAGCCCTGCCAGCAGATCGGCAGCGATGCAACCATCGTCAACTCCATGATCTCCGAAGGCTGCAAAGTCAACGGCACGGTCAACAACTCCATCCTCTTCCCGGGCGTTGTCGTCGAGAAGGGTGCTACCGTTGAGGCTGCCGTGGTTATGGGCGGCACCGTCATCAAGGCGGGCGCTTCCGTCAAGCACTGCATTGTGGCCGAAAATGTCAAGGTTGAAGAGGGTGCTACCGTCGGCGCTATGCCCGAAGGCAGCCTGAACATTGAGGAACCCGGCGATGTTGCCACGGTCGGTTCCGGTGTCGTCATCGGCAAGGGTGCTACCGTCGGCCCCAAGGCAATGGTTTCCAGTGATGTAAAGGATGGTGAGGAACAATGGTAAAAAGCAACGTCAACGCACTCGGCGTCATTTTCGCCAATACCTATGATAACCTCGTTCCCGAGCTGGTGGCGGAGCGATCCATGGCCTCCATCCCCTTCGGCGGACGTTATCGCCTGATCGACTTCACGCTGTCCAGCATGGCCAATGCCGGCATCGACAACGTGTCTGTCATCGTTCGTAAAAACTACCACTCCCTGATGGACCATCTGGGTGCCGGTCGTGAATGGGACCTGACCCGTAAGCGCGGCGGCTTGAATATTGTCCCGCCTTTTGCAGAGCGCAGCGTCAAGATGTACTCCGGCCGTGTCGATGCTCTGGACAGCATTCTGAACTGGCTGGAAGCCCAGAAAGAACGCTATGTCATTCTTTCTGACTCCTACATTGCCATGAACTTCGACTTCGGCAGCTTGATCGATGCCCACGTTGCATCCGGCGCTGACGTCACCATGGTCTACAACCGCGCCCCCATCCCTGAGGGTGCCCGCAGCGATAACTACACCATCCGCATCGATGAGACCGGCCGTGTGCAGGAGATCCTGTCCAACGACTACCGTATGGGTGATCAGAACCTCGCCATGAACATCTACGTCATTGAGCGCGAGAGCCTGATCCACCTGATCCACGATGCAGCCGTCCGCGGTCTTGTCTACTTCGAGCGCGACATCCTGGCCCGTAACCTGAAGCTGCTCAACGTCCAGGCTTACGAGTTCAAGGGCTATGCCGCCCGTGTCTCTGACATGAAGAGCTACTTTGACGAGAACATGCGTCTGCTGCAGGATGGCAGCATGGACGCCCTGTTCGGACCGGCTCCCATCTACACCAAGATCCGTGACGATAACCCCACCCGCTATGTGGCAGGCAGCTCCGTCAAGAACAGCCTGCTGGCTGATGGCTGCGTCATCGAGGGCACCGTCGAGAACTGCGTGCTGTTCCGCGGCTGCCAGGTCAAGAAGGGTGCTGTCGTCAAAAACTGCGTCCTGATGCAGGATACCGTTGTGGAGACCGATTGCGGTGTAGAGTATGTGGTCACGGACAAGAACGTCCACATCACCGCAGGCAAGAAGCTGGCCGGCACCGATACCTTCCCGGTATTCGTCGCCAAGAACCACAGCGTATAACAGCTCATAGAGGTTGTACTCCCTCTCCCCGGAGGCAGCTTTTGATGAGAGGACGGGGGAGAACAGACCTTCCCCGTCCTCATTTTTTTGTGAACCCACCCCATGGAGGTGCTTATGAGAATCTTATATGCAGCCAGCGAGGCTGCTCCCTTTGCCAAGTCCGGCGGTCTGGCCGATGTGGCCGGTGCACTGCCCAAGGCTCTGGTCAAGGACGGCATCGACGCCCGTGTTGTCATGCCGCTGTACGGTGACCTGAAATTCAAGGATAGCCTGACCTATATCACCAACTTCAGCGTGCCGGTCGGCTGGCGCAGCCAGTACTGCGGCCTCTTCAAGGCCGAGCGCGACGGTGTTGTCTACTACTTCATCGATAACGAGTACTATTTCAAGCGCAGCGGCCTGTACGGCTTCTATGATGACGGCGAGCGCTTCGCCTTCTTCTCCCGTGCCATCCTCGAAATGCTGTTCTACACCGATTTCGAGCCTGACATCATCAACTGCAACGACTGGCAGACGGCCCTGACCCCCGTTTACCTGAACCTGTACTACCGTCACCTGGATAAGTTCAGCCGTATCAAAACGGTCTTTACCATCCACAACATTGCCTACCAGGGCAAGTACGGTTTGGACATTCTCGAGGATACCTGCGGCATCGGCGCCCGCGACGCCCATGTTGTGGAATATGACGGCTGTGCCAACTTCATGAAGGGCGCGATCGAGACCGCCGACAAGGTCACCACCGTCAGCCCCACCTATGCCCAGGAGATCCTGGACCCGTGGTTCAGCCATGGTCTGGACGGCCTGCTGCGCCAGAAGCAGTATAAGCT
>ERZ1034842.209-NODE-209-length-29756-cov-16.730110_pt1 | contig 29756 bp, 23 predicted proteins | sample MGYA00520634_ERZ1034842 | MGnify/ENA primary metagenome ERZ1034842 (study PRJEB33766, sample SAMN09781734) | gut metagenome | biome: gut microbiome | host: Homo sapiens | place: Madagascar | study: EMG produced TPA metagenomics assembly of the PRJNA485056 data... | reverse complement strand
GTGTTTCTATGGCGTATTAATAATATAATACAAACGTATGAAAAATGCAAATAAAACAGAGGAGATTTTAAAATAAAAATTGCCGGATGTTTTTTAGGCATCCGGCAAATGAAATCTGTTTTTTGTGTTTATTTCAGTTTCAGTTTCGGCGCCTGGCGGTGGTACTCCTGAATGCTGCAGACTTCCATGCGTCCCATTTCGTTGATCGCTTTCAGCCCCTCGATGGCGGTGTGGAGTCCTTCTATCGTGGTCGTGATGGGTACTCCTTTGATGACCGCATGCGCACGCATCTGGATCTCATCGGTTCGCGGCGCGGCGCCGGTCGACGGGGTGTTGATGATCCATTTGAGTTCGTGGTCGTTGATGGCGTCAATGACGTTCGGGCGGCCTTCACAGATCTTGAAGATCGGCTGAACCTTGAGTCCGGCGTCATAGAGCGCAGTCGCGGTTCCGCAGGTCGCATGGATCGTGAAGCCGAGGTTCGCAAGTTCTTTGCCGAGCGGAACAAGCGCATGCTTGTCGGCGGGACGGATGCTCATGAAGATGTCGCCGCCCTTCGGGATGGAGTTGCCCGCGGCGACCTGCGTCTTGAAGTATGCAAGACCGGGGAGAACATCGATGCCCATGACTTCACCCGTCGACTTCATTTCGGGGCTGAGAACAATGTCGATGCCCGGGAAGCGGACGAACGGGAACACCGCCTCTTTGCAGCAGTAGTGTTCGGGAATGACCTCTTCGGTGAAGCCCATGTCTTTGAGTTTCTTGCCGACCATGACGAGCGCGGCGAGTTTCGCGAGCGGAACGCCGATCGACTTGCTGACAAACGGAACCGTGCGTGAAGCGCGCGGGTTGACTTCAAGGACGTAGACTTCATCGCCTTTGACCGCGTACTGGACGTTCATCAGACCGCAGACGTGGAGTTCGCGGGCGAGGTCAAAGGTGTTCTTGTGAATCGTGTCGAGCACCTTTTTCGAAAGGGAGATGGTCGGGATCATGCACGCGCTGTCGCCCGAGTGAATGCCGGCGAGTTCCACATGCTCCATGATTGCGCCGATCACGCTGTTTTCTCCGTCGGAGATGCAGTCGACGTCGAGCTCGGTGGCGTCTTCGAGGAAACGGTCGATCAGAACCGGACGTTCTTCGGAGGCTTCCACTGCCTCGACCATGTATTTGCGCAGAAATTCTTCATTGTAGACAATCACCATCGCGCGTCCGCCGAGCACGAACGAGGGACGGACGAGAACCGGGTATCCGATCCGGTTTGCCGCGGCAACGGCCTCTTCGACGTTCGTCGCGATTCCGCCCGCCGGCTGTTTGATGCCGAGACGGTTGACGAGGGCGTTGAAGGTTTCGCGGTCTTCTGCCGCGTCGATCATGCTCGGACTCGTGCCGATGATGTTGACGCCGCAGTTCTGAAGACGGTGCGCGAGTTTCAGCGGGGTCTGTCCGCCGAACTGGACGATGACGCCGTCGCATTTTTCGCGCTCGTAGATGTGGAGAACATCTTCAAGCGTGAGCGGCTCGAAATAGAGTTTGTCGCTGGTGTCGTAATCGGTGGAGACGGTTTCGGGGTTGCTGTTGACCATGATGGTCTCGTAGCCCGCATCGCGCAGGGCGAAGGAGGCGTGGACACAGCAGTAGTCGAACTCGATACCCTGTCCGATACGGTTCGGACCGCCGCCGAGGATCATGATTTTTTTCTTCTTCTGTGCGTCCGGACGGCTCTCGTCGACTTCGCCGTAAGTCGAATAGTAGTACGGTGTGTACGCTTCGAATTCGGCGGCGCAGGTATCGACAAGTCCGTAAACCGGCATGACGCCGATCTCCTTGCGGGTCTTGTAGACTTCCTCTTCTGTGGAGTGAAGGAGGAATGCAATCTGCCGGTCGGAGTATCCCATTTCCTTGATCTGCCGGAAGAAAGGCTTGTCCTGTTTGAGCTGTTCGAGGGAAGAAACTTTTTTGATTTCCTCTTCAAACGCGGCGAGTTCGTGCATGTGGCGCAGGAACCAGCGGTCGATTTTGGTGAGGTCATGAACCTGTTCCACAGTCCAGCCGCGCTTGAATGCTTCGCGGACGTAGAAGAGACGCGCGAAGTTCGGTCGGATGAGTTCTGCGCGGACATGCTCGTCGGAGAACTTGGAATACTTGCCGTCCTTGCCGTCGACGCCGTATCCGCCGCGCCCGGTTTCGAGTGAGCGCATGGCTTTCTGAAGGGACTGCTTGAAGGTGCGTCCGATGCTCATGGTTTCGCCGACGGACTTCATCTGGGTGGAAAGCGTGTCGTCCGCGGTCGGGAACTTTTCGAAAGCGAAGCGCGGAACTTTGGTGACCACATAGTCGATGGAAGGTTCGAAGCAGGCGGGCGTTTCGCGGGTGATGTCGTTCATGATCTCGTCGAGGGTGTATCCGACGGCGAGTTTTGCGGCGAACTTGGCGATCGGGAATCCGGTTGCCTTGGAGGCGAGGGCGGAGGAGCGGGAGACGCGGGGGTTCATTTCAATGATGATCATGCGTCCGTTTTCGGGATTGAGCGCCCACTGGACGTTGGAACCGCCGGTTTCGACACCGATTGCGCGCATGACGGCGAGGGAGGCGTCGCGCATCCGCTGGTATTCGCGGTCGGTGAGGGTCTGCGCGGGAGCTACGGTGATGCTGTCGCCGGTGTGCACGCCCATGGGATCGATATTTTCGATGGAGCAGATGATGACCGCGTTGTCCTTGCGGTCGCGCATGACTTCGAGTTCAAACTCTTTCCATCCGAGGAGAGATTCTTCGATGAGGACTTCGGAGTTCATGCTGGCGGCGAGACCGCGGGCGACGATTTCCTCGAATTCCTGTTCATTGTGAGCGATTCCTCCGCCAGTTCCGCCGAGAGTGAATCCGGGGCGGATGATGAGCGGGTATTTGCCGATTTTCGCCGCGATGACGCGCGCTTCCTCCATGGAGTGAGCGGAGCCGCTGATGGGAAGTTCGAGACCGATGCTCTGCATGGTCTCCTTGAAGAGCTCGCGGTCTTCTGCGCGGCGGATGACGTCGGCTTTCGCGCCGATCATTTCGACTTTGTAGCGGGAGAGAATGCCGGAGTCGTAGAGTTCGAGCGCGAGGTTGAGCGCGGTCTGTCCTCCGAGAGTGGGGAGGATGGCGTCTGGACGTTCGCGGCGGATGATTTCGTGGAGAATGTCTTTGGTAAGAGGTTCGATATAAGTGCGGTCCGCGAAATCGGGATCGGTCATGATAGTGGCGGGATTGCTGTTGACGAGGATGACTTCATATCCTTCCTCTTTGAGTGACTTGCAAGCTTGGGTTCCGGAGTAATCGAATTCGCAAGCCTGTCCGATGACGATCGGGCCGGAGCCGATCAGCATGATTTTTTTGATGTCTTCCCGCTTTGGCATGATAGCACTTCCACTGAGTAAAAGTTGTTGCCGGAGGCTGCCGCGCGAAACGGATCCGAGCGGAGAACTCCTCCAGCTTTCGGAAGAAGAAATATACACCGTATTTGCGTTTTTTCAAGACGTCCGATGCAAAAGACCGGGTGAATAGAAACGGGAATTTCGCGGATGGGGCCGTTTACTTTTCTCTGTTTCTGGCGCGCTCGCGGAATTCCCGGGGGCCGCAGCCTGTGGCGCGGCGGATGAAACGCGAAAACGTCTTCGGATCCCGGAACCCGCATTCCTGTGCAATGTGGGAGATGGAATGGTCGGTTCCCTGGAGCAGGTTCTCGGCGCGGGCGCGGCGGCGGTCGAGAATCTCGCGGCCGGGAGAATTCTTCAGATAACGGTGAAACAGCACGCTCAGGCGGGAACGGGAAATCCGGAGTTTTTCGCAGAGCGAATCAATGCTGAGCGCCGGGTCGGAGAGATTCTGAAAAATCAGATGACGCGCCCGCGCGATGATGCGCTCCTCCGTATTTTCTTCATTGCTGGATTCGGCAACACTGGCGAATATGTCAAGAATCAGCGATGCAATGTGGCGGCGGTCCTGTTCGCCGTAGGACTGCGCAAACTGGATCAGCTGTTTCCAGACCGGTTCGACGCTTCGCTCCAGCGTCAGAAAACGCGGGAAATGGTAGGACAGCATCAACGGTTCCGCAAGCGGACCGAAAAAGCTCAGAGTCTGAAAACGGCACTCTTCCGAAAGACATTCGAGACGGTAGCTCTCTCTATAGAGAATGTAGAACATGTCGTCCGCATTCATGATTTCTTCGCGTCCGTTGACAAACGCTTTGCATTGTCCGGAGAGCACCCAGAGCAAAGTGACGGAATCGCCGCGATAGCCACCTTTTGAAAGAATCTGTCCTCTTGCAAACACATCTTCCTTCAATGCTTCAAGATCGAACGGAAGAAATTTTTCCATTGAATTTGAGTTTTCTCCATGAAAATTCCGGTTGGCGTGCTTCATCCTAGACTCCTTTCAAACATTCCACCTGTAAAGATGATTTTCCCATTGACAAAAAGCATAAAATAGTGTATAATTTATAGAAGTCAAGAGAACTCGCAAAAGAAAAAAAATGAAAGAGAGGACGTTTTATGAAAACACCTTCGACGCACAAAACATCTCATATTTTTAAGAGACGTTTCAGAGGATTCACTCTTATAGAGCTCCTTGTAGTAATTGCAATCATAGCAATCCTTGCCGGAATGCTTCTGCCTGCACTGAACAAGGTCCGGGTGCGGGCACGGGCGATTACATGTGTCAGCAATCTGAAGCAGTCCGGTTCGGCTCTGGCACTGTATGCGAATGACAATGAAGGATACGTTTATCTGGGCGGGACAACCAGGAGCGGAGACCGTCCGCTGTGGTACTATTTCATTCTGAAAGCGAAAGATTCGAGTTGCATTGGAACCTACATCGGAAGCACGGCGGCGATCCGCTGTCCGGAAGCGCCGGGAAGCGTGGAAACCTGGGGATCCGGAAACTTCAAGAGTCCTTATTCGTTTGCGTATGCGGCAAATACGAATGCGCGGGATCTGTTGAAGAGTCGTCCGGACAGTTCTTCCAATAAAGATTTTCTGAGTGCCGGCATAGAAGTTTCGCTGCGGCTGGAAGAGGTCCCCGGGCGCGAAGTGAAATGGGGTTTCAAAATGCCGCTGCTTCTGGATGGTGCGGGCACCCAGAATGTCGCGCCAGTTCCTGCGTATCCCTTTTATTTCAAACGGGATATGCCGTCGGAAGCCGGAAAAGACGGCGCGGTTGCCCTGCGTCATAATCGGAGCGGAAATTTCCTGCATTCCGATATGCATGTGGAGACGCATGATGCGCGGCAGACAGAGCAGATCTACAAAGTCGACGCCGCACGGATTTACAACCCGTAAACGCTGGAGAGAGAAATGAACAAAATTTGTTTTCTGTTGTTTTGCACCGTTCTGCCATGTTTTGCCGCTCCGCTGCAATGGCAAAACAGCAAGTATACAAAACTCGTTGAACATGAGGGGAAAACATATCTGGAGGTCTCCGTTCCTGCGGGGGCTCCGGATGCGGCAAGGGCAAACTGTGCAACGGCGGAACTCAATTTGAAAAATACGCCGGAAGGCGAGCTGGATGTCGCTGTAAAACTCAACATAGATACCCTTTCCAAACCTCGGAATTATTTTCATGGAGCGGAACTGAAAGTCTTCCTGAAAGGTGCTGACGGGAAAACGTTTTCCATTGGAACGTCGGTTCCAGGTTCGGGCAGGACGGAGAAAATTCTGCGTGTGCGGCGTCTGCTTCCTGCAGGGATTCAAAGCGGATATCTCCGGCTTGGGCTGAACGACTCGACCGGTACAGTTCACTACGATTTGAGTTCGCTGAAGGTTCGTTTCCTTCCTCTGAACCGCCAGGCGGCGGAACTCACGGCGGATCAGAGGAGGGATTTTGCTCTGATTTGCGATCGGTTGCGGAAGAATCTTTTCCGTCAGAAAGCGAAAGCGGAAGATGTGGAAAAACTGATGAAGCGTCTCCGTGCGGACGGCTCGTTTGATGGCGTGGATTACAGCAGCACGAACCGTTCCGCATGGAAAACGGCGGCGCATCTTTATTTTCTTGAACTGTTCTGCCGTGCGTGGGGAGATCCGGATTCTCCGTACTGCCGCAGGGAAACACTTGCTGAGGCGATTCGCAAAAGCGCGGGCTGGTGGGCGGAGCATCGTCCGATGAGTTCAAACTTCTGGTGGAATGACATGGAAGTCCCGCGTCTCGCAATCCGGGCCATGCTTGCCGCACTGGAGCTTTTTCCTGAAAATTCGGAATTGCGGACCGGAATGCTGAGGGTTTGCCATCAGGCGGAATTGAGCGACCATTACACTTCGACGAACCGGGTTACGGTGGCAAGAAACGTTTTCCAGCGGAGCATCATTGAACAGGATTTTGAACGGATGACGGAAATTGCGGAGATCATAAAATCGGAAATAACGGAGAGCAGGCTGCCGGAAGATTTTCAGTATGACTGGCATTTCGGCGGAATCCGCGCGGACCGCTCGTTTCAGCTGCACGGGCCGCAGCTCCAGTTCGGCAATTACGGTTTGCAATTCCTTGACATGATTGCCGAGTGGGCGACAATCCTTTACGGAACTCAACTTGCTTTGAATCCGGAACAGACGCGTCTCATGCGGGAACTCGCGGTCGACGGTTACGGCTGGATCCTGTGGAAGGGGCGGATGGACCTCCTGGCAATCGGGCGTCAGCTTGGACGCAACTCCGCGGAATGCTGTGGAGCTCGTGCACGGCGGGCAATTGTCGCGCTCCGGAAACTTGATCCGGAAAAAGCTCCTTACGATGCTGCGTTGGACGGAAATTTTTCCGGAGCAAAATATTTTGCGGATTCCAATTACCTCGTATACCGCCGTCCTGCCTGGTTCGCTTCGCTCAGGATGAATTCCAAACGTGTGCGTCCCGTCGAAGACGATGTGAACGGCGACAATGCTCTCGGGCGCTATGCGTCGGACGGTACGATTCAGATTCTGCGTTCCGGGAAGGAGTCTGAAAACGTGACTGGCTGCTGGAACTGGACCCGTCTTCCGGGAACGACGCTTCCTGCAACTCCGGTGCTTGGACCCGAAGAGTGTAAAAAACGGAATCTGCGCGTTTACAACTACAAACAGGTTCTGCGCTATTCGTTCGGGCTTCCGGCACGGCTGCTGGGAGAGTCGGATTTTGTCCACGCCGTTGCGGAGGAAAAACATGCGGCTGCGGTCTATACGCAGAATGTGGATGGAGTCCGGGCGAAAAAAGCCTATTTCTTTGATGAAAACTCTGTCTATCTGCTTGGCGCCGCGATTGATTCCGATTCTCCGTATCCGGTCGCGACGACGGTAAATGTTGCACGGAAAAACGGAAATGTAATCAAAGGCGCGGACTGGGGCTGGCACGACGGAATCGGTTACAAAGGCGCCCGGCTGCAGATCGCGGAGGGCGTGCGGAACGGAGATTGGGGGATTGTTTCCGGCGGACTTGCCAAACCCGCGCCGTTTTCGGCGGAGCTTTTCTCGGTCGGCGTGGAGCACGGAATTGGAGTGAAGGGCGGTTCGTATGCGGTGGCGGTTCTGCCCGGAGCGTCGCCGGAGGAAACTGCGCGTTTCGAACTGCGGATTCTTGCGAACACTCCGTCGCTGCAGGCTGTGCAGTTCGCGGATGGAACGGCCGGTGCAGTATTCCATGAAGCGGGAAAACTCGGATCGTTTGAGACAAAAGAACCGGGGGTTTTCCTGATTCCCGCAGAAAATCTCAAATAAAGAGGAAAGAATGAGCATGTTCAAGTTCTTCCGCATTTTTCTGGCTCTCTGTTTCGGCTCTGTTTCGGCCGGAGAGCTGGTCGTGAATCTGAAAACCGACAGACCGGATGCAATTTACCATCTTGGAGAAACAGTTGTATTTACGGCTGAGCTTCTGAAAGACGGCGCGGCGGTTCCGGGAGTCAAGCTGCGCTGGAGGATTGCGCGGAACGGTGACTGGGAGCGCAGCCGGGAGACCGTATCCGGTTCGCCGCTCGTTGTCAAAGAGACTTTGCGAAAGCCCGGGTGGCTGGCACTGGAAGTTTCCGCGCTTGCCCCGGACGGGAAAACCGCGGTGCGCGCGGCATCCGGAGCAATGATTGCTCCGGATGAAATTACGGAATCTGCACCGGAACCGGAGGATTTTGACGCGTTCTGGAAAAAGCAAAGGTCCCTTCTGAACCGGGTTCCGCTTGAAGCGATTCGGCGGGAAGTCGATGTTCCTCCGGAGTGTCGCGGACGGGTCGGCTGCTGGGATGTTCAGGTGAAATGCGCGGGAGCAAAGCCGGTTTCGGGATATCTTGCGATGCCTGCAAACGCCAGGCCCGGTTCGCTTCCCGCGGAGGTGTCGTTTCATGGCGCGGGCGTGCATGGAGCGCACAAGGACCTCAAAGGTGGTTCCACGCATATCGTGTTCGACGTCAATGCTCATGGAATTCTCAACGGGCAGCCGTGGAGCTATTACAAAGCGTTGAATGAAGGTGAACTCAAGGGGTATCGCCATGCCGGGAAGAGGGACCGCGATGCATTTTACTTTAAGGAGATGTATCTCCGTGCGATGCGGGCGCTTGATTATGTGAAGAGTCTGCCCGAATGGGACGGGCGGACACTGATTGTGAGCGGAGTCAGTCAGGGTGGTGGTCAGGCAATCGCCGCGGCGGCGCTTGATCCGCAGGTGACATTCTGCCTTGCGGCTGTTCCTGCCATGGGGGATCATGCCGGACGGCTTGCCGGGCGGATGCCCGGATGGCCGTTCCTGGTCAACAGTCGGAAGCCCGGCGCAGTAGACCGTCAGGTATTTGAGGCTGCAAAGTATTTTGACAACTCCTGTTTCGCAAAACGGATTCGCTGCGAGGTGTTCTTTGCCGTCGGGTTCATCGACTTCACCTGTTCGCCGAATTCTGTTTTCGCCGCATACAACAATCTTCCGCCGGGAACGGTAAAGCATATTCAGACGACTCCGGCGGGCGGCCATGACGCCCCTTTCGGGGAAGCTCTGGCGCGCCGGGACGAAATTATCCGCCGGGCGTTGAAAAAGGATTTTTAAGGAGACTTTATGAAAATCAGAATCGGACAAGTCGGAATCTCCGGTTACGGAGTGATTCATTTTGAACAGGTGATGCGCCTGGTTGAATCGGGAAGAGCTGATTTCTGCGCTGCGGCTGTAATCAATCCCGACCAGGTACCCGGTCAGCTTGCCGCGTTGAAGCGTCTGGGTACGCGTATCTACTCTTCCGCGGAAGCCATGTTCGAGGCTGAGCGGGGAAAACTGGATCTTGTCTGCATTCCGACTGGAATAGCGAGCCATGAATCCATGACCGTTCAGGCATTGGAGAGCGGGGCGAACGTCCTTGTGGAAAAGCCGGCCGCCGGCTCCGTCGCGGCGGTCCGGCGGATGATGGACGCCGAACGGAAGAGCGGGAAATTCGCTGCGGTCGGTTTTCAGCACATTTATGCGCGTGAAGTTCAGTTTATCAAGAATCTGCTCGTGACCGGGCGGCTCGGCGCGGTGCGGAAAGCGTTCTGCAAAGGAACCTGGCCGCGCGGGGATCAGTACTATTCCCGCAATAACTGGGCGGGGCGGCGTTTTGCCGCGGATGGAACTCCGGTATTTGATTCGCCCGTCAACAATGCATTCGCGCATTATCTGAATCTGGAGCTGTTCTTTTCCGGCGTTCGTTTCGGGGAATCCGCCCGTGCGGTCTCGGTGGAGGGGATGCTTCTCCGGGCCCGTCCGGAGATTGAAACGTTTGATACCTGCGCACTGCATTTCAAAACGGAAAACAGTGTCGATATTTACACATTTCTGACGCACTCGACCGACGTGAACCGCAATCCGGCGATCCGGATTGAATGTGAACGCGGGGCTGTTTACTGGTGCGCCGATCACGGCTGGAACATCCGTTCCCAAGATGGCGCCGTTCTACATTCGGGATGTGTTGAGGAGCCGCGCGGCTGCATGTTTCTCGATGTGGCAGACCGTCTGGAGGGAGAACCGGTTTTCCTGTGTCCGCTTTCCGTTGCGCTGGAGCATACGAACTGCATGGAACTGCTCTCCGGAACGCTGACTCCGGTTCCCGTCAATGCTGTCCGGCGGGAAACGGATGGAGTGTATGTTCTGAAAAATGTCGCTCAGGTTTTCGACGAGTGTTTCCTGAACGGAACACTGCCTGTTCAGGGAGAGATCCGCTGAATGCACGGGATTTCCGGAAAACTTCGGTTCGGGATTTGAAAATCAAATGTTCCTATGATAGATTACCCGTCAAATATATTTCAGACGGGAAAGGCTTCAGAAAGATGAGAAAAGTCAACATCATTTTCAAAACACATCTCGACATCGGCTTCACCGATATGGCTGCGAATGTCGTTCACAAATATTTCAAGTGCTTCATCCGCGATGCAATCAAGACGGCGGAATATTTCCGCCACAGCGTCCGGACAGGCGATTTCCGCTACCGCTGGACGGTCGGCTCGTGGCTCGTTTCCGAGTATTTGCGCTCCGCGGATGAGGAGGCTGAAAAGCGTCTCGAAGAGGCGGTTAAACGCGGGGACATCGTCTGGCATGCGCTTCCGTTCACCATGCACAGCGAGCTCGCAGATGATGCGCTTTACCGTTTCGGTCTTTCCATCTCCACCCAGCTTGACAAAAAATTCAAAAAACACACCATCGCGGCAAAGCTCACCGACGTTCCGGGACATACGCGCGGAATCATCGCCCCGCTGGTTGACGCCGGAATCAAAATGCTGCATATCGGTATCAATTCCGCCTCCGCCATGCCCGACGTTCCCCCGGTCTTCCGCTGGCGGGATGCGCGCGGAAACGAAATCTTGGTTGTCTATCAGAAGGAGTACGGCGCATCGCTCATGGTTGGTGATGAGGAATATGTTATCTGCATGACAGGCGACAATCTGGGACCGCACACGCCGAAGCAGGTCAAGGAAATCCTTGCACAATATCCCGATGCGGAGGTTCAGAGCGCAACGCTCGATGATCTCGCGAACGCTTTGCTCAAACGCAAAGACAAATATCCCGTTTTTACCAAAGAAATCGGCGACACCTGGATTCACGGCGTCGGCACCGATCCGAAAAAGGTCGCCGATCTGCGCGAACTGCTCCGTCTGCGCAGAAACTGGGACAACACACCCGAAATCGAGGAGTTTCAGCGCGGTCTTCTTCTTACCACCGAACACACGTGGGGACTGGACGAGAAGACTCATTTCATCGAGCCGGAACTCTGGGATCCGAAGGATTTTCACTGCGAATCCGCGCGCAAGTTCGCTTCTTCCTGGCGCGAACGCCGCAAATTCCTCAAGAATGCGGTGCTCACTCTTCCGAACGACAAGGCCGCGGAGGCCATCCGCGCTCTGAACCGTCTGCGTCCGGCGGAAGACCTTTACCTCAAACGCAATGTCACGCACGATCTCGTGTTCGAAAACAAATTCTTCCGGATTGAACTGAATCCCTCGAATGCGACAGCAGACACCATCTACATGAAGGCGAACCGTTTCCGTTTCAAGAATTCGGGGCTGTTCACCTGCGAAATGTTCGACCGCGATGACTACGAGCGTTTCCGCTGGCAGTATCTGCGTCTGCCGGAAGAGTGGTGGGCGATTCACGATTTCACCAAGCCCGACATGCCCGCCGATGCGGAAAAAAAGCGTTATGAAGGATTTGAAACCAACGTTCATCTGACCGAGTGGGGACACGGCAAGCGCATTACGCTCGTGACCAACGAGCACCCGCTTTTCCGTCGCATTGAAATTGATTACATCCTGCCCGATGAAGAGGACTGGCTGGAGATCCGTCTGAAATGGTTCGGCAAAGTCGCGCACCGCCTGCCGCATGCGGCATGGTTCTCGCTTCTTCCGCAGAAGTCAAAATGTTCGTACCGTTTCCGGAAGCTGGATGAATGGATCGACCCGACCGACGTCGTGAGCCGCGGCGGGCGCACGCTTCACGCGATTCAGGATATGGTGATCGACGAGCGCGTGCTTGTGGAAAACCTGGATTCTCCGCTGGTTGCTCCGGGCAGAATGTCTCTGCTGGATTTCACCAACAAGATTCCGGACATGAAGGGCGGAGTCCATTTCAATCTTTACAACAATATCTGGGGAACGAACTTCCCGATGTGGTTCGGCGACAATATGACGTACCGTTTCCGTATCCGCGCGTTCAATCAGTGGTGAGAACGCCTGCTGGATTCTGAAAAACTGCCGGGAGCCTGAAAACGGTTTTCCGGCAGTTTTTTATTTTAAAGATCCTGAATGAAACGTCTGTCGAGAAGATACGGCGGGCGGACGTCGGAGAGCGAGTGGAGAATGTTCGGGAGCAGGTTCGGAATGTGACGCTCCATTTCGCGGAGCTGGCGTTTGAAGTAGGCGCGGTCGCCGGATTCCTCAAGCTGCTGTTTGTAAATGCATTCGCCGCGCGGAGGAATTTCAAGCATCTTTGCGGCCTCGATGGTCAGTTTCTCTTCCACGTAGGCGAAGGGACGGATGATGCGGACTGCGTCGTCGTCGGAGGGAACGTTCGGTCCCATGGTGGTCAGACCGCCGCCGCGGCAGAGGCTGATGAGAAACGAAACTGCAATGTCGTCGAGATGCTGTCCGAGCGCAAGTTTGGTGCATCCGAGTTTTTTCGCGAGGGCGTAGAGGTTTCCGCGGCGCAGGCGCGAGCAGAGAATGCAGGGGCGCGTGTTGGTGCCGGTTCGCTCGATGACGCTCTGGACGTTGAGTTTGACAATATGGTGCGGCACGCCGAGGGAGTCGCAGAACCCTTTTGTGCCTTCCGCATCGAAGCCCGGGAACCCCGGATCAAAGGTTACTGCGGTGAGGGAAAATTTGACGGGAGCGCGTTTCTGAAGGCGTGCGAGCACATGCAGAAGGAGCATGCTGTCTTTGCCGCCGGAGACTCCGATGAGGATGGAATCTCCGTCCTGAATCATGGAATAATCGCCGATGGCGGCGCCGGCAAGCTTGTAGATTTTGTTCAGAACATCCATAAAAACCTCTGTTTTTGGCGGAAAGATACACGTAAATGCAGAAAAATCAACGAAGAAAGGGTCCGGAATGAAAAAAAAATTTGCGTTTCTTGAAAATGAGCAGTATATTAAGCCATTATGAAAATATCAGTTATCAATGGACCTAACCTGAATCTTCTGGGACGCCGGAAGGTGGAAGTCTACGGAACCGTCACTCTGACGGAGATAGAGGCTCGCCTTCGCAAAGTCGCGGAAGAGTTGGGTGTGGAGATGGACTTTTTCCAGAGCAACAGCGAAGGTGCGCTGGTCGATCATATCGGCGAGACGCTTTTCAACGGGACCGATGGAATAGTGATCAACCCGGCGGCTTACACTCACACGAGCGTGGCCGTCCGCGATGCGCTGGAGGCGGTACGGCTTCCGGCGGTCGAAGTACATATCAGCAACATCCATACACGCGAAGAGTTTCGTCACAGATCGTTGACGGCGCCGGTGTGTGTGGGCCAGATCGTGGGCCTGGGAGCGGACGGCTATGAATGGGCGTTCCGCGCGCTGGTCCGTCGTCTTGAGTGCAGGAAAGAGAACCCGCGGTAACCCGGCGCAACGCCGCACGCGGAAAAGAGAGGCTTTTAAATGAAAATCGAAGAAATCAAAACCATCGTCAAGCTGATGTCCGAGAATGATCTGACGGAGTTCAAGATCGAAGCGGAAGACATGCACCTCTGCATCAAGCGCGGCGGACAGAATGCGAATCCGATTATCGCGCAGACCCTTTCCCCTGTTGTCGCTGCTGCGCCTGCCGCGGCTCCGGCTGCCGCTCCTGCTCCGGCGGCTGCACCTGCCGCGGCTCCGGCTCCCGCCGCCGCTCCTGCTGGAGAGACGATTGACTCCCCGATCGTCGGAACTTTCTACCGTTCCTCCGCTCCGGGTGTCGATGCTTTCGTCAAGATCGGTTCCAAAGTCGAACCCGATACCACGGTCTGCATCATCGAGGCCATGAAGGTCATGAACGAAATCAAAGCCGAAAAGTCCGGCGTCATCAAAGAAATTCTCGCGGAGAACGGACAGCCCGTCGAATACGGACAGCCGCTTTTTGTCATTGAATAATCGCGGCTCTGTGCCCCAGGAGTGTTTCCATGTTTAACAAGATCTTGATCGCCAACCGTGGCGAAATCGCCCTGCGGATCATCCGCGCGTGCAAAGAGATGGGCATCAAATCCGTCCTCGTCTACTCCAAAGCGGATGAAGACAGTCTGCCCGTCAAATTCGCCGATCAGGCGGTGTGCATCGGTCCCGCGCAGTCGAGCGACAGCTACCTGCTGATCGACCGCATCATCTCCGTCGCTGAGATCTGCGATGTCGACGCCATTCACCCCGGATACGGGTTCCTTGCGGAGAACGTTCACTTCGCGGAAATCTGCAAAAGCTGCAACATCACCTTTATCGGGCCCACGCCGGAACAGATGCGCGCGATGGGCGACAAAGCCTGCGCCCGTGACACCATGCGCAAGGCCGGCGTTCCCATTACCCCCGGCTCCGGCGGCGTGATCGAAACCGAAGAAGAGGCGCTTGTCATTGCCCGCAAACTCGAATACCCGGTTATCATCAAGGCTTCGGCGGGCGGCGGCGGACGCGGCATGCGTATTGCCCACAATGACGCCAGCCTCATTCAGGGATTCCACTCCGCGAAAACCGAAGCGGAAAAGGCTTTCGGCAACGGCGACGTCTACATCGAAAAATTCATCGAGAACCCGAAACACATCGAAGTTCAGATTCTCGCGGATACCTTCGGCAATGTCCTCCAGCTCGGCGAGCGCGACTGCAGCATGCAGCGCCGTCACCAGAAGCTGATTGAGGAGTCCCCGTCCCCGTCCATCTCCCCCGCGCTCCGCAAGAAGCTGGGCGAGGCGGCGATCAAGGCGGCGAAGGCGGTCAAATACGTCAGCGCCGGAACCATCGAATTCCTTCTCGGACCGAAGGAGCAGTTCTATTTCATGGAAATGAACACCCGCGTCCAGGTCGAACACCCGGTTTCCGAAATGGTGACGGGCGTGGACATCATCAAGGAACAGATCCGCATTGCCGCCGGACTCAAGCTCAGCTACACGCAGAAGCAGATAGTCCCGCACGGTCACGCGATTGAATGCCGCATCAATGCGGAAGACCCGTACCGCAACTTTGCGCCGTGTCCGGGCAAAATCAAATTCTATTCCGCTCCGGGCGGTTACGGCGTGCGCGTCGATTCCCATGCCTACTGCGGCTATACGATTCCGCCGTACTACGACAGCATGATTGCCAAGCTGATTGTTCACGGCGATGACCGCGCCGATGCCATTGCGAAGTGCCGCCGCGCACTCCAGGAGTACATCATTGAGGGAATCGCGACCACGATTCCGTTCGATCTGTTCATCACCGGAACGAAGGAATTCACCGAGGGCCGTTATGACACCGGCTTCATTGAACGGGTCATGAAAAACGGCAGTTTTGAAAAGACCAAAGAGAACAACTGATCCCCGAACAGGGATGGAGAAAAAACATGAATGAGATTTACAGCGCAACCAAGGGCTCGGTCCGGATTCACGAAAATGTGATCGCCACGATCGTGCGCAGGATGGCGTGTTCGGTCGAAGGAGTCTCCAAGATCTCCGGAAGCAGCTTTGTTGACAATATCGCCGAAATGGTCGGAAGCAAAAAAATCCATGACCGCTCCATCGTCGTGGAAATGGGTCCGTCCTCCGTCTCCGTGGAAGTCTCCGTCAATCTGTATTACGGGGTCTCGCTTCCCCAGGTCGCAGCCGCCGTGCAGACGGCGATTGCAGACGAGATCACGCGTCTGACCGGACTGAAGGTCGGGCGCGTCAACATCGTGGTTCGCGAGATTGAGGATGCGGAGGAACCGCAGGAAGAGGAGGAATAATCATGGCAGTTGCAAAAAAGAAAACATCAAAGCCGGCGCACGAAAATTCCGTCGGCGCGGTGAAAGTTCATGAAAGCGTCATCGCCTCCATCGTCCGCAAGGCGGCAATGAATGTGGAAGGCGTGCTCCGCCTCGGAACCAGCAGCCTGGTTGACAACCTCGCGGAAATTGTTGGAAGCAAAAAAATTCAGGACCGTGCAATCACGGTTGAGATGAACGAAAACTCCGTCTCCGTGGAAGTCCGCGTGATCCTTCTGTACGGCGTCCTGATTCCGCAGGTCGCCAGTGAACTGAAAGACGCCGTTGCCGGTGAAATTTCCAAGCTCGCCGGAATGAAAGTCGACCATGTCAATGTCGTCATCATGGATCTGGAAGATTCTCCGGAAGCAGAAGACGGCGGGGAGGAATAAGCCATGCGCAGCGCATATCAGGCGTTAAGAGAGTTTGCTGTCGGATTTTTTTCGTTCGATACGGGTAGCGAATTCCTTGCCGGATTCATGTCCGGGCTGATGGTCTTTGCGCTCGCGCTTCTGATTGCGCTCATCCTCTACTGGCTCATTGCGGCTTCGCGCCGCTCAAAAGGCGTTCTGCTTCAGGCGGAACGCGGAACGGTGTTCATCGCGGCCCGTTCCATTTCCGATCTGGTGAAATCGCTGGAAGCGGATTTCACCGGACTCAAAATCGACAAAGTGTCTCTCCGTTCCCGCCGGAGTTCCACCTGGCTTGAAGTGCAGATGGAGTTTCAGCCGGCGGACGGCACGGCGCTTCCGCAGCTGCTGGATTCATTCCAGAAAAAAACTTTGGCGGAACTGGAAGCAGCCTTCGGAATCAATTCCATATCGGAAGTTAAAATCCGGATAGGACGGGTCCGGCCCGTTCGGGGGACTGCGATACAGTAATGAAAACTGCGCTCATAATTCCAACGTTGAATGCTGACCGCGCCGACTGTTGGAAGCGCATTTTGAAAGCCGTTGATACTCAAACATTCGTTCCGGACCTGAAGCTCGTCATAGACAGCTCGTCCGGAGACATGACCCGCATTCTTGCGCGGGATTGCGGATGGAATGTTCTCCGCATCCGCCGCGAACGTTTCAATCACGGCGGAACCCGGAACCGGATCGTCCGTCTGCTGAATCACCGCGGTTTTGACGCCGTCGTCTTCCTTTCTCAGGATGTTGAACTCAGTTCTCCGGATTCCCTGAAGAATCTTGTTGACTTCCTCCGGACTCATGACATTGCCGGGTGTTACGGACGCCAGATCGTGCATGCCGCCGGTTCTTTCGACGCGTGGCAGCGGAAGAACTGTTATCCGGAACATTCGCGTATCAATACGCGGGAGGACGATTCTCCGTTTTTCTTCTCCGACGCTTTTGCCGCATGGAAGGTGAAAGAGGTGCTGCGCCACGGCAATTTCCCCGTTTGCAAGTTCGGCGAAGATACGCTTCTTGCATCGCAGATCATCCGCGGCGGCGGGCGAACCGGGTACTGCGCCGAGGCGGTTGGCCGTCATGAACATCCGGAGACGGTGCTTTCCCTGTTCCGCCGCGGATTCGAGGTTGGCGAACTTCACGGAGCGCATCCGGAACTGCGCGGATTCCATGCGACGAGGGTTCGACTCCCTCTGCGTCTGATTTTCCCGTTTGCGGTCAAGGCTGCGGGATACGTCATGGGACGGCGGAAGGATCTGTTGATTCCGGCTTTGATTTCTTGTGCTGTGCTTCTTCTCCTGCTTCCTGCACTTCTGTTTTCGGAGCTTCCGAAACTGGATGTTGCGTGCCGTTATGCTCCGATGGCGGAAGCGTTTGCGGCGGGAGACTGGGAGTTTGCGTTTCATCCGCGCGTGACACCGCTTCTTCCTGTCTGCGCGGGAATTCTTGCGAAACTGTTTCCTGTCAGCGGCTGGGCAGCATGCCAGATGGCGTCGGCTCTTTTCCTTGCGCTGAGTGTTTTTCCGGTTTTTTTTGCGATCCGCCGGATTTACGGATTCGGCAATGCCGTGTTCGCGTCGGCTCTGATTCCGTTCTGTTCCTATCTCATGCGTCTCGGCTACTTCGGACTGCGCGAGACTGCGGCTGTGTTCGGTGCATCGCTTCTGCTTTATGCGGCCGCGCTTCTGCATGATTCCGGACGCCGCCCGGGCGGTTACCTTGCATTTGCGTTCGGTGCGGCGGTTTTGCTGCTGAGCCGGGGAGACACTGCGCTGTTCGTGGCTGCGGCGTCGCTGGCTCTGCTGGTCTGGGATTTTATCCGGCATCGTCATCCGCTGCGGAGTCTGGCGGCGGGTGCTTTGGTTCTGCTGATTCTTCTTCCGCAGATGTGCTACAACTGGCGCATGATCGGCTGGCCGGTTCCGGAGTACCGCCATGCAATGGTGCTGCGCCGTGTGAGCAAAAAACTGCCGCTGCTGGACAAGCTCCGGAATCCGGAGCCGCGGCTTCCGCTTCCCCGGGAGGGCTCCGATGAGTGATTTTCTGCTTTCGCTCCTGAAGGGACTCTATCCGCAGTTCTTCCTGTTTGCTGTGCTTGGAATTTTTCTGCGGATCCGCCGCGGCGAATGGACGCGTTTCGATACGCTTCTGTTCGGAATGTATCTTTTATTTTTCCTTTCGCTGGCATTTCAGCCGTGGCTTTTCTATGGTATTCTCGTGACGTCGCGCCGTTATCTGCTGGTCGCGCTTCCGCTCAGTCTGCCGTTCACCGCACTTGGCGTGCGGGAGACGTGGCGTTTCCTTTGCCGGACGCCGCGCGGAAAAAAACTAGGCATTCTTCTGCTTGCCGCCTGCGCGACCTTCACGGTCTGGGATATTTATTCTCCGCTGATCAAGGAATACACTTCGCGCAAGAAAAGCCATGAGCGTCAGACTGTTGTCGCCGCCGCCCGCATGATCCGTGCGGATTGGCGGAACCGCGCCTCCGCAAGAATAACCGTGAAGAGCTGTGATGAGTATCAGAGCGGGAAGCATCCGCTGGTCGAGACGCATTTCGGACAGATCGGCTATCTTTCCGGCGGACAGCTCTGTCATCCGTTCCTGAAGGAAGCGTCCCTTCTTCCGGACTACCGGGTTACGGTCGGCAAAATGAACGATCCAGGCTGGACGGAGCTTGCGGAGGGGAGGGAGGCCGCGCGCCTGCCGAAAGACATTTTCATTTACCGCAGGGAGGTGAAATGAACGACAGGTTCAGCCGCTTTCTTGCATTCCTGCTTTTGCTGGCTGTGCTTCCGCTGATGCTGGCGATTGCGCTTCCGCTTTTCTGCATCTCCGGTACGGTGTTCTACCGCGAGAAGCGTCTGGGACTGCATCGGAAACCGTTTGAGATTCTGAAATTCCGCACGATGAATCCCGCTATTCAGTTAAGTCCCGAAGAAAAATCCGAACTGCGGACGTCCGGCAAACAGCGGGAAGACCCGAGGATAACCCGGTTCGGACACTTCCTGCGGCGTTTCAGTCTGGATGAACTTCCGCAGCTCTGGAATGCCGTCCGCGGAGATATGGCGCTGGTCGGACCGCGTCCCATCGTTGAGAGCGAGGAGCGTTTTTACGGCATCTGGTGCGTGAAACTCCATTCCGTCAAGCCCGGTCTGACGGGGCTCTGGCAGGTTTCCGGACGCAGCCTGATGACGTACCGCCAGCGTGTGGCGTTGAATCTGTATTACATCCGCCATAAGTCCTGGTCGCTTGATTTGTGGATTCTTTACCGGACCGTTTTCGCCGTATTCGGCGGACGCGGCGCTTTTTAAACGCACTGAAACACGAGAGAGAGTTTTTATGAACCGCAGTTTTCCCCGGATTCCCCGTCCCGGCTTCTATCCGTTCTGGTTCTGGAACGGTATGCAGAATGAACCGGAAATCACCGCTCAGCTGAAGGAATTCGCGGATTCCGGCTGTCGCGGCGCCGTGCTTCATGCGCGGAAAGGAAATCAGATCCCGTATCTTTCCGACCGCTGGATCGAGCTCGTTGAATTCGCCTGCGAAGAGGCGCGGAAACTGAATCTGAAAATCTGGATTTACGATGAAGAGGGCTACCCGAGCGGCAACGCCGGGATGCGCATTCAGAAGGAACATCCCGAACTGATTCAGAAGAGTCTGCATTTCGCTTATTCCGCGACCGATCCGGCATCTCCCGCCTACGCGGCGTTCTCTCTGCCGGATTACAGACTGCTGGATGAAACAGCGGTTCCCGCCGGAACACCCGCGCTCCGCTTCACAATTGCGGAGGTTCCGCGTCACGTCGATACGCTCCGTCCCGAGACGGTGAAGCTCTTCATCGAACTGACGCATGAGGCTTACGCGAAACGTCTTTCCCGCTTTTTCGGAAATACGGTCGAGGCGGTCTACACCGATGATGAAAGCTTCCTTGTCTGGAATGAAAACGCGCCTGTCTGGTCGGAGGAGCTGGTCCGTGTGCTGGAAGAGAAAACTGGACGCTGTTTCCGTCTGCTTCTTCCCGCTCTGATTGCGGATTTGCCGGAGAGCGCGGAGATCCGCCGTCTCTACTATCTGACAGCGCAGGAGCTTTTCATCCGGAACTTCATCCGTCCGCAATTCGACTGGTGCCGTGCGCACGAGCTGATCTATCTCGGACATCTTTGCGGTGATGAAGGTCCGCGCGTCCGTTCCATCAAGAACTTTGCGTTCCCGGAACTTTATTACTGCAGCGAGGATGTTCCATCGCTCGACGATTACCTGCTGGACATGAAAGACCTCGGTTACTTGCGCCGTCCGTACACGGGTGATGCGTTCCGCCTGCTTCCCTGCGGACTGGAACGCTGCTATCCGCTCAACGCATACAAAACGGCGTCGTCGGTTGCGAACCGTTCGGGCGTACGCCAGGTTTCATCGGAAAACTGGACGTATCTTGGCTGGAACATGCCGCCGGAATTTCTGGAGCCGCAGACTCTGTTTGAAATCGGCATGTCGCAGACTCTGCTGACTCCGCACGCCTTCTATTTCACCCTCGACGGCGAAGCGGAACAGGATTGTCCGCCGAGCTACTTCATTCAGCAGCCCTACTGGCCGATGCTGAAGAAAAAAATTCCCGTCTGGACGCGTCTTGCGGAGCGTTTCGCCGCAACGAAATCAGCCGCGGAAACTCTGGTGATTGTTCCTGTCGCGCTTCTGGAATATCAGAACGGCGACTCCCTGACGGGCAAACCGGACGCCGCGCTGAACGCGATGGATTTGGCGCTTCAGAATCTGATTCTGGAGCTGATGCGCCGTCATGTTGAATTCGACGTGATGGATGAACCGCTTCTTGCAAACTCCCGGCGGGACGGCGCGGGTCTGATCGCTGGCGAAATGAGCTACAAAACCGTCATTTATCCTTCGGTTCTTCCGCTTCAGCCGGAATCAATGACGCTGCTGCGGGGAATGGAGCTCCGGACGGAGAAGGAACTCGACGGCGTCCGCTCCCTCTGGCCGCTTGCGAATGCGGAGGAGCTGCTTATGGTATTCCGCAAGGCGGACGACGGTTCGGATTTTATTTTCCTTCAGAATCTTTCCGGCAGAGAGCTTCCGCTGAACGGAGCATTTCCCTTTGGTGTGCAGACGCTTTACGATCCGCTCCGCGAATGCGGCATTTTTACGGGCGATGCGTTCCCGCAGGATTTTGTCATGCCCGCCGGACGCGTTCTGCTTCTTCAGACGCACGAAGCGGAAAAGCGCCTGCCGTTTGCGGATTCGGAATTTCGTAAAGTCGCAGCTCCGGTGCGTCCGGTCCGGATTACCTCCTGGCCGATCGGCGTTTCGTCGCTGGGCGACATGGTTCCGCAGGGCTTTTCCGGAAAAGCCGGAATCTTTGAATACCGTGCGGAGTTCGAGGGCAGGGGACGCCTTCTGACTCTCCGCATGACCGGCGGCGTCGCGGAGGTTGCAGTGAATGACGGCGAGCCGGAGGTCGTCTGGGGCGGCGGCACGCTTCCGCTCGCCGGAAAATGCACGGAGGGAACGAACCGTCTTTTGATTCGTTTCGCGAACACCGCGGGCAATCTTTACGGCGACAAAAACGCTCCGTTCGGTCTTGATTCCGTAACGGTTGAATAAAAAATCCCGTGCGGGAGATGAGAAAACTCCGTCCGCACGGGAATATGTCTCTTCCAAGGAAGACAGAACTCAAAAACAGTTCAGCTTCTTGAATTTTCCGTTATTTTATGCGTATCAATTCATAGGCGAACACCGCTTCGGGGTAACGGAAGTTGTCGAGTTCAAGGGCAATGGCACCATCCGCCTGACGTGTCAGCGGGTGTTTTGCAAGACGTTTTCCCGCAGTGTCAAGCGCGTAGGCTTCCCATTCGCCGGAGAGCCTGAGCGTGAGACGCGCCGAACCCCGACGGGCGAGGAAGGGTGTTTTTCCCCATTTTTCCAAACGCCCGAACCGGTCATCGCCGAAACTCATGCCGGTCGCCTGTGTATTGGTCAGATGCATCAGCGTCAGACGGCGGGCAGCTGCAATCCGTTCCGTGTCGACTGGGAGGAGAGCGAATACCGCAAAGTCATCGTTGTTCTCCACCAGGAAATTGCGTCCGGCAAGTTTCCTGTCTTTTCCGGTGACGAGGACTTCGCCGCCTGGAGCGGAGACCCGGAGTGTCTGCCGTCTGCGGTTCAGTTCCAGCTGTCCGTCCGGAGAGGAAAAACGCCCGGCCGCGGCGTCGTAACAGTCTTTCGGGAGATATCCGGCGGCAATCAGATCGGGAATAAGATGTTCTGTGGCGCGGAACATCTGAGTTTTTCCGCTTGTCCGTCCGGTTCCGACGTCAATCAGAGCCGTGCAGGTTCCTTTTGCGGGCTGTCCGGTGACCAGGCCGATGCGGGCAAGCAGTCCGAGATCGCTGAATGAATACGGAGCGTCTGCCGAGGCTCCCTGTTTGAAGGGGTCCGTGACAAGCGCGGCGAATGCGTTTTGAGCCGGCTTGATTCCTCCGGCAAGGAAGATCCGCGCTCCGATGCGTTGCGAGAATGCTTTGACCGGATCGGTTGCGATGTCAAAGAATCCGCCGGTGCTCTCCGGATTGACCACCGATGTCAGACTGTGAGCATAGGCAAACGGAAAAATCGCATCCCAGTTCTGGAATGCCGCATATGCCGCCATCATCGCGGGACCCGCAGCGCGGTAGATGTTCGGATTGGCGTAATCGAATTCCGAAAGAGTGAATCCTTTCCCGAACAGCCGGGTCGGAAACGCCGCGCCCGGAACGCCGGGGCGTGCGGCGAGGGGATTGATCTGGCTCGGAAGCACGGGAAGTCTCCAGCGTTTTTCCGCAAAACGCGGATGATCCCAGTAGGCGTGATTGTCCACAAAGTCATAGTGCCGGCGGTCGGCGGCGAGATGGAGGCGGTTCATGAAATTCTGATCGGTGAGCAGGGCGCTGCAGCCGATTTTCCGGAGGGACTGCTTCATTTCATTGAACCGTTTGACCGCAAGATGAGAGAGAAACTGTTCAAATGTTTTGTCCGGATTGTTTTTCCCCCACTCTTCAAATTTCCGGCGGTACAGTTTTACTGTGCGCGGCGATATTTCCCAGCATTGCGCCGGATTCGCTTCGTTGACGAGTGACAGCGAAATCAGGGCGGGATCATCTTTCAGGGCGAGCCCTGTATACGGATTGACATGCCCCAGGAACCGTTCCGCCCAGCGTTCCCAGTCCGCATAAACACGGTCGTCGACATAGAAGAGCGCCTTGTACTCCTGCATGCTCCGAATGGCGCCTAGATCGCCGAATTCGGAGGCCGGAATGTCGCGGCGCGAAACATAAACATCGGTTGAATAGTAAATCCCGCGCTTTTTCAGACAGGCGATCAGATAGTCCAGTTTGTCCATTCGTCCGGGGAGCAGGCGGGAGGGTTCTCTGCAGGAATGGTCGAACACCTCGTTGTCATGATGATGAAAGCGGACGACATTGAATCCGAACGCGGCAAACCGCTCCGCGATGATTTCCGCAGTCTTTTTGTCGGGGAGCTGGGAATCTCCAACGAAGTTCGGGCCATAGAACCTGACCGGCGTCTGCGGACGGTCGCGGAAGACGAACTGTCCATCCGGTCCGGCGATCACAGGTCCATATTTTCCGGCGGGAGCGTCAAGACGGGCGGAGAAATCCAGCGCACTGCCGGGCAGAACGTCCCGGCGGTATGTGAACGCTTTCCAATCTTTCCCCGCTTTGGCGACATAGGGAGGCCGGTCGATCGAACCGAGTTTCGGTCCGAATTCTCCGCTCTTGCCGTAACGGATCCGGAAATCCAGTTTTGCATCCCGGATTTTCTCCACTCCCTGATACGGCAGAAACCCGATCCGCATTCCATAGGTCGCCCCCTGCCATTTGCGTCCGTCCTGAATTCGGAGATAGAATTTGCCTTTCAGAAGAACTTCTCCGCTTTTGGTCGGGAAACGGAATTGCCGTACAATTCCGTCGAATATCGTTTCCTCTTTGTATTCTGCGGGGAACGTGTGCTCTTTGCCGTCGACTTCAAACCTGGTTCCGGCATATTGCAAAATCGAAAGCGGAGAGGAAAGGCAGAAGTAGCGTGTCAGCGTTCCGTGTTCAAGATTTACGGTCCCCTGAAGATCGGAGCCGTTTTTTAAGGCCAAGACAAGATTTCCTTTGCCGCCATTGGGGAGTTCCAGACGGTAGCGGAGCTCTTGCGTCTCTGCAGAATGTTTTGCCGGAGGTTGGGCGGCATGGAAGATCATCGGACTTGCCGCCGGAGTCAGTGTTTTCCATTCTTTGCTGTACGTTGTCACTGTTCCGCGCCAGCCGTCCAGTTCAAGAATCCCGTTGTCCAGCAGTTTTGCATCTTTCCCTGTCAGCAGCGGGGAGCTGCAGAACAGAACTGTGAAGATCAGAGACAATCGAAGTATTGTCATTTTTCATCCCCGTAGTAGAACTGGACATTGGGGGCGATCCGCTGCCGGAACGTATGCTGTATCGTCGCGGCGGCGTGAAGGTCGGGAAACAGAACATTGACGCGTCCCGAATGAACTGCCCAGTAGCGCGAAGCTGTTGTGCTGGAGTAGACTACGGGATCTCCGCCATATCCGGCTTCTTTGGCGGAGGCCGGAATTTTATCTTTTCGTCTGGTACACGCCAGCATGATTAAATCGTTCGGAGCTTTCCCCGGGCGCAGAAATTTGTTGAGCCCGATTGACGTATACCAGCGGTTCGTGTTTCCTCCGAGGTACATGCCGTTCGCATTGACACCGTAAATATATTCATAATAGGTCCAGTTGGCGTTGGTTTTGATTTTTTGTTCGGAACATTTGAACGTGTTGTTTGATTTCATGGGAATGTAGCCCGTTCCTGCAAGATACTGAGCCCAGTTGGGGTAGTGCATGGCTTTGTTGGGTTTTCCCTCGTGATGGAACCAATCTCCGCCGTACCAGTATGTAACGAAAGTGCCGTTGTGATCATTTGTATACATCCCGATGATGATTCCGACTTGCTTCTGGTTGGTGATGCAGCTGATGGCGCGTGCGGCGATTCTTGCCTTGTACAGCGCTGGGAGAAGCATAGCAGCAAGTATCGCAATAATCGCAATTACCACGAGGAGCTCTATAAGGGTGAATTTGCAGGATCTGCGTTCCTTGGTGTAAAATGGGATACGGAAAGTGTTTTTGTCGGCTGTCTGTGTTTTCATTTATTGCCTGTCTTTCGTTTTTATTTGGTTTTAAGTTCGCGAGAAATCCTGAAACAGGAAGTGCCTGTTTCAAGTTTACGCTTGTTTCGCAGATAAAACAGGCAGTTTCCGCTATCGCGTAAACTGCCAGAATTTTTTCTGCCGCAATACAGATATGTTTCTTCCGCATTCATGCCGATGCCCTCCTTCAATTGCTTTTGTGTCGAATGCTTCTGCCTTTCGGAACTTTGCATAATATCCATTATGTTAAATTGGATACGTACAAAAAACGGGAAAAGGAGGCGTTTTCAGAAAAAAAACTTGCTTTTTGAACACGGGGAATTTAACGTAATGGATATTATGTGAAACCGGAAACTTGCGTTATTAGCCTCTTTTGTTTTCTTACTTTAGCATGCCTGCGTGATTTTTTCAAGGGGCAAATAGAAAAAAATGAGGCCATGGAGCTCTGCGGCGTGCCTAAAAGACCGCATGCCGCATTCTGAGGACCCTCTACAACCAGAGAAGTATGCTTTCCGCATTCGGATGAAAGCTCTGTTTTGTGTACTGCGGATGTCCGGCCTCCGTTGAATCAACTGAAATTTCCGTTATGCCGCGTTCTTTTGCCTTCGCAATCAGGAATTCTGTCATCTGCTTCGCAATTCCTTTTCTCCGGAATTCCGGAACGGTGTAGACGTTCATCAGATGAGCACGTTTCCCTGTCGGATGGCTGAAGGTCGGCATGACGCGGATGAAACTCAGCGATGCGCAGCCGATACTCCGCGTCCCCTCTCTTGCTAGAACGGTGATCTGGTCGCCGTTCAGAAAATAGTCGCGGCTCTCTGATATGAGAAGCGGATCGAACTCATCCTTTTCCGTCATGGCGTTGACTTCCCGGAGCATTTCAAGACGGAGCCGCATGAGCTCTTCGAGCGGAGCGTTTGTCGTACAGGTTATGGTTTGCATGATTCCCTCTCGTTTTGCAATAAAATAACCGCCGGATTTTCTTTTTGCAAGTCTTTTTCTGTTTTTTCTTGCCATTCTTGCTTTCCGGAGTATATTTCCAATAAAACAAAGGATTTTCCATGCTTCGATACATTTTGCGGCGCTGCGCGTATTCGGTTCTGATTATGCTCGGCGTTCTGATTCTGACCTTTACTCTCTTCCGCGTCGCGGCGGGCGATCCTGCTGCGACGGTCCTCGGAAAGAATCCCTCCGCCGAGGAACTGGAAGCCATGCGCAATCAGCTCGGCTCCAACAAGCCGCTTTTCTTCGGCGGCTGGAAAACGACCGGATCCTATCCCTCCGCCGATTTCTCCGGCGGCCGTTCCGCTCCGCACGGCGTGACCGTTTCCGGTTCCGTCGAACCCTCCGCGGACGGTCTGCGTCTCGCTCCCGGAGCGGAACTGCGGTTTCAGCGCGCGTTTGAACTTGACGGCGTGAAGGCGGAACTCTCCCCCGAAACGCTCCCGCTGACTTCCGCCTTCGACGGCGCGGATTATCTCCTGAAGAATGAATCGGGAAAAACGCTCGTTCTGCGTTCCGTCCGCTTTTTCGCTCCGGCAAAGAGCCGGTTCGACAGCCAACTGACCGATTCCGTCCGCGAACTTGTATCGTTCCGTTCAACGTTTCCCTATGTGAGTTTTTTCAATTTCGGCGACACGCTCCTGACCCGCACGCCGATCCGCGAAGTCCTCTGGGACGGCATGTGGACTTCGCTTTTTCTGATGCTTCCGATTTTTTTCGGGGAACTCCTGACCGGCATCGTTCTTGCGATGCTCTCCGCCGTTTTCCGCGACTCCTGGCTGGACCGCTTTATCATGGTTCTTTCGGTCGCCGGAATGAGCGTCAGCTATCTTGCCCTGATCATTTTCAGTCAATGGCTGCTTGGCTACTACTGGAATCTCTTTCCCGTCTGGGGCTGGGATGACTGGCGCAATCTCGCGCTTCCGGTGATCGTGGGAATCATCAGCGGCACGGGCAGCGGCGTCCGTTTTTACCGTACGGTGTTTCTGAACGAAATCGGCAAGCCGTATCTGCGCACAGCGATTGCAAAGGGCGATTCCCCGTTTCGCGTCTATTTCCGGCATCTCCTGAAAAACGCCGCGATTCCGATCATCACACGCGCTTCGACGGTTCTTCCGTTCCTGTTTACGGGCAGTCTGCTTCTGGAGAGCTTTTTCGGTATTCCCGGACTCGGCTTCCGTGGAGTCGATGCGCTGAACAGCTCGGACCTGCAGACTTTGAAAGCTCTGGTGATTCTCGGAGCTTTTCTGTTCGTTTTCATCAATCTTCTGACCGATTTGGCGTATGCCTGGGTTGATCCGCGAGTGCGTCCGCGCTAAAAACTGCTGTTTTTTATTGTTTTCGGTTGAAAAAACGTTTTAAGGCGTTACATTAGTAGAATCTTTTTATGTCAAAAAAACAACAAAAACGCAACAAGAGAAAGTTTGGTTCCAAATGGAAAAACGAGAAACTTGGGGCAGTAACTTCGGGTTCATCATGGCGACCATCGGTTCCGCGATCGGTCTCGGAAATGTCTGGAAGTTCCCCTACATCACCGGAATGAACGGCGGCGGCGCATTTGTGATCGTCTACCTGTTCTGCATCCTCCTCCTCGGCGTGCCCGTCATGATCTGTGAAATGACGATCGGGCGCAAAACCCGCCGCAACGCCTTCGGCGCCTACAATGCGCTTCAGCACCGCCGCTCGGCAATCTGCAACGTCATCGCCGCCGGCCTCGCCCTTGGCGGAATCTGCATGCTCTGTTCCGGCAGCTTCGGATTCGGCGCGGTTTCGCTGCTTGCGGCCGCCCTGCTGTTCCGATACCAGTTCGGAGCATTCGGATTGCTCGCAATTTTCGGCGCACTGGTGATCCTCTCATACTATGCCGTTGTCGGCGGCTGGGTGCTTGACTACACCTACCGCTCCTTCGCCGGAGACCTGAACTACAGCGATGTCAATTCCGCCTCCGATGCGTTTGGCCTCTTCACCGAAACCCCGTGGCGCGTGCTGATCGGCTTCCTGGTGTTCATGATCCTTTGCGGAGCGATGCTCGTCGGCGGCGTTCAGAAGGGTATTGAAAAATGGTCGAAGATTTTGATGCCGCTTCTCTTCTTCCTCCTGCTTGCCGTGATCGTGCGAAGCGTGACGCTTCCCGGCGCATGGAAGGGCGTGGAATTCTTCCTCAAGCCGGATTTCTCGAAGCTGACCACAACCGGAGTCCTTGAAGCTCTCGGACACTGCTTCTACTCCTTGAGTTTGGGCATGGGCATCACGGTTACCTACGGAAGTTACATGCGGAAGGATCAGAACATCTTCAGTTCTTCGATTCTTGTTATGGCGCTCGACACCATGGCTGCGGTTATGGCCGGACTCGCGATTTTCCCCGCAGTGTTCGCAATGGGCTTCGACCCCGGCGCCGGACCGAGTCTGATCTTCAAGATTCTGCCTGCAACGTTCAATCACTTCCCCGGCGGCTGGGGCTGGCTCTGGGCCGGATTCTTCTTCCTGATGCTCTCGATTGCCTCGATCACCAGCGGTGTGGCTCTGCTCCAGAACGGTATTTCGTTCTTCATGGACGAACTGAAATGGAGCCACCGCAAATCAATCGCCATCTGCCTTGGCGGTGTGACGCTGTTTGGTGTGCTTTCCGCGATCAGTATTTCGCACTGGCGCAACATCCCGCTCGTACGCGACGCCGTTGCGTTCGTTTTCGGCGAAAAGAATGTCCCCGGCAGCTTCTTTGACATGATGGACTATCTGACGTCCAACTGGATGCTGCCGATCGGCGGTATTGCGATCTGTCTGTTTATCGGCTGGGTGTGGGGTGCGCGCAAAGCCGCCCGCGAGCTGCGTCTCGGCTCGGAGAAGAGCAGCCCGGATATGAACCTGATTACCCTCCTTTCCGGTTTCCGCGGCGACTCCCTGTACCAGCAGACCCGCGACCATGGATTGACAATCATGTCGTTCTGGGCAATCCTGATTCGTTTCTTTGCCCCGATTGTGATTTTCATAATCTTCCTTCGCGCCGTTGGCGTGAATGTCGGTTTCTGATTTTAAGTGCCGTTGAATGCTGCTCCGGAATGTTCCCCTCATTCCGGAGCTTTTTTTTGCGGGACAGAGTAAAATCCCGTTCTTGCCAATCCCTCCCGCGCCGTCTTCTTTTTGTCCTGTTCAGTTGTTTTGAGAAGCGCCATTGTTCGTTTTTCCGTTTTTTTTGTTTTCCGCGTTTGCATTTTTGAGGGGCTGTGCTATATTACACACCATTCGCTCCGGATGCGGG
>ERZ1034842.205-NODE-205-length-30050-cov-322.959627_pt1 | contig 30050 bp, 39 predicted proteins | sample MGYA00520634_ERZ1034842 | MGnify/ENA primary metagenome ERZ1034842 (study PRJEB33766, sample SAMN09781734) | gut metagenome | biome: gut microbiome | host: Homo sapiens | place: Madagascar | study: EMG produced TPA metagenomics assembly of the PRJNA485056 data... | reverse complement strand
GAGTTTGCGGCACGCATCGCAATATCTTCTGCTGGCTCCGGCGCCTTCCGGCAGCGCCTTGCCGCAAACGCTGCAATACCGCACAACCGGAGGCTTTTCGCAGTAAGTGCCCTTGCGCCGCATATTGCAAACGCGGTTGATCTCTTTTCTTTTGAGTTTGCGGCACGCATCGCAATATCTTCTGCTGGCTCCGGCGCCTTCCGGCAGCACCGCGCCGCAATCTTTGCAGCGGCGAATAATATCACTCATGGTTCCGTGCCCTCTCATAGATCCGCTTCCGTGCCGCACGCCGCCGGGCGTTCTCGGCGCGCATATACTCGTCCCAGCGGCACAGCAGGTAAGGGGCAAGCACCAGCACCGGCGCGATGATCATCACCATCAACCACATCTCGGTGCAGGCTGCATGGTAGGGGTCGCGTCCCATGGCGACCATCAGATCAGCCAGAATAAATGCACATCTCATACCATCAAACCTCCTATGCGCCATGCCAGCGCCATAATTAAGCCCAAATACGCCAGCCAGACCCCCAGCATCCTGCGGGGCGGCCTTGTGGCGCAGATAAACAAAAACGCCATCAGGCAGCAGCCTGCCATAAAGCACATCAGACAAGCCAGCATCCGCGTCACCTCATTCCCAAAGCGGTCTCGATCAGTTCTCTGGGCGTTTCGTTGGGGTAGTGCCCGGACATGTACTTGTCCACAACGCCTTTGGATAAGCCCGCGTGCAAGGCCAGTTCACGATTGCCCCAGCCAAGCATCATTTTGCGCTTGGCTACTTCGGCTTTCCATTCAATGGTCGGCAAGTTTTCCACCTCCATGGTTGAAAATCATTTCAAAATATCGCTATAAAAACATTGCCAAGCCATACGAGATGGTGTAAAATGATATTGCGGTTATCATTTTTACTCTTGGCAATATTTTTGGGTTTAGGGCAGAAAGCAGATCGGAAGGTACGCGCGACCCTCTGCTTCTTGCACCCGGTGCCCGCGCATAGGCACCTGATCAACAGGACGGTGTGGGGGAAAAGCCCCAGCTGCGTGGCAGCCCTGTGAAGTACCGGCGGGGATCGGAGAGTATGGGGACTTCTGGTCAACCGCTCGGTATGGTTGTATTATAACTCGCAACTCTCGCAAACTCAATACGAAATGCGAGATTTGCGAAAAAATAGCAAAACGCACAAAGAAGGAGATGAGGAAATGTATAACATTTCTGAAAATTGCAAATGCCCAAAGCTTTTTGAAGAACTTGACCGACAAGATATGAAGCAAAATGAGTTCGCAAAAAGAATAGGTGCATCCACTGGAAACGTAAGTGATTGGGCTTCGGGTAAATCTTCGCCAACGCGCAGACGGTGGCCAATAATAGCGGAAGTTTTAGGAAAATCTGTTGAAGAGCTTATGGGCACAAAAAAAGAGCCCGCCGGGACTGGCGGGCTCGATGATGTGAAAAAGCAGGTCGTTGAGTTAATGGATGATATGAGCCAAGAGGAAATCGATGCACTTTTTACTCTGCTCAAGTCTAAAGCAAAGAAGTGACCGATTTGTTTTTGAGCTGTTCGGCTTTTCGTTTTTTCAAAAATGCGAGGGCTTCATCTAAAAGTTCTGGATGTTCGTCTAAAAAGTCCAAAATGTCTTTAACGGTCACTTGTAACACTTCCTTTTGTTGTATTCGCAATTCTATATTACAACGGCTATAGGTTGAAATCAAGAGGAAAGAGGAATTTCGAATGAAAATTGCTGAAAAATGCAAAGTTATTGTGGCGGGCGCAATTGTGGCTGCGCTGCTGGCGGGTACAGCGTTGCCCGCGCTGGCCGCCAGCCCCGCCGGGGACGTTCCATTTGCGGTGCTTGCGCAGCAGAATAGTGCTGTAACGCCGGAGCAGGTAGAAGCACTGATCAGCCAGATCGCCCCGGTTACTCTGGAAAGTGAGACTGCAATCAATAACGCACAGGCGGCTTTCAATTCCATGCCGACAGAATGGCAGTCGATGGTTTCTAACTACGACAAGCTGAAATTGTACCAGGAAGAACTGGAAGATCTTCAGGTGGATGCACTTGCCGAGAAGTTAAATAATACGGTTTACCGCGAGCATGATGACGTGGAAAACGTGGATTTTTTCTTTTGGAAGGATTACCCCAAACTGAATCAGACAAATTTTATTCTTCCGTATTTTTGCGTTGTTGATAATAATGTTCAACCGTTACGGTTGATGTACACTTATTATGCAAAAAGCTGGATTTTCTGGGACGAAATAGTTTATTCAGTGGACGGAGAAGTTTACAAGAAAGAAATCGACAGAGCCAAGAAAAGTGAAAAAGTTGTAAAAGAAATTTTTTCTGGCAATGTTTATGTCTGGGAGCTTGGTGATGATATTGCAGATGAGCAGGAAATCTCAATGCTGAAAAAATCCATCAAAGCAGAAAAGGTTACATACAGATTTAAAGGAGACAATGCGCAGTTCGATTATAAAATGAGTACTTATGTAAATGACCGAAACGCTATATCTCAGATTATGGAAGCTTACGATCGCATGAGTGCAGCATCACCGGCTGTTCGTGCGCGAGCACTGGAAAAGGTAGAAGCGCACAAACAGGGAAGTAAATTTATAAAGTTTGCTTATTGAGCCTAGAAGTATTATGAAAAACAATCAACAAAAATCACCCGGCTGTCTGTACATTCTGTTTTGCGTTTTTGTCTGGATGCCTTTTCTGGTAGCTCTAATATTTTTCGCGTTTGCATTTTTGTTTACGCTTTGCAGTAAGCTACACCCGGCAGTTTTAGTTTTGATTCTTATTGCCATCGTAGCCACTGCCGGATATACCATTTACAAAAAGCACGAAAAGAAAAAGCAAGCAGAGCGAAACCACATTGAAACCGTTTTGCAGCGCACAGTATCTTATTCAGACCCTGTAATAAGAGATCCACGCCAAGCGCCGCAGCCGCCAGATGGCTTGTATGAGCAGGATCATCTGGCTAAACTTGCCGCCGATCAGGACGCAAGACGCGCCGCAGACGCGCATTATCAAGCGGTCGTCATTGACTTTGAGACCACCGGCCTGAACTGCGACACAGATGAAATTTTGCAAGTGTCCATCATCGACCAGGACGAAAACGTGCTGATGAACCAGTACTGCCGGGCAGTCCGGCACAACAGCTGGGAAAGCGCTTCTAACGTAAACGGAATATACCCGCCCCGGGTTGCGTTCTGCCCGCCGTTTGAAAAGGTAGCACCCTATGTGCAGGATATTCTTTCCCGCGCTGACAAAGTTCTGGCCTATAACTGCTCGTTTGAACAGAGTTTTCTAGCGGTCAATGGAATAAACCCATACATTTTGTTTTGGTGTGACCCCATGAAGGAGATCGTGGATTACTGCAATGCAACCAGCGGCGGCCACCGCTCACGCATGGCACTGCAAAGCGCCGCCAGAATAATCGGGTACGACTACAACGCGCACGATGCTTTGGAGGACGTAAAGGCGACCTTGCGGGTGCACAATTTTGCCACAAAAAGCAAAGAAACCAAGACACAAGTGCCCGCGCTGACAAAGCCGAAAAGCCGTCCCGGTCATGTGCTCTACCCTGAAAACAAGCAGGCAGACCCGCAGCATCCGCTGTATGGAAAAACGCTTGTGATAACAGGCCAGCTGCCAATTGATAGAGAGCAGGCATCTTTGCAGGCCGCTGCGCTGGGTGCAAAGGTGCGCATAAAGTTAAGCCCGCGCACGCAGATCCTTGTTTGCGGCCAGAGGGAAGAAGAATGGGCTGAACGCTTCGGTGAAAAGTCCTCCAAAATAAAAAAGGCGGAGCAGATGAACGCCGAAGGTGCAAACATTGAGTTTATGAGCGGTGAAAGGTTCATGGAGCTTTTGCACCAGCCCGCCGGGGGCAATTAACAAAAAGGTGTCCACTGTGGACACCTTGAACGCCCGACAAAATTAACTTTGAGGTTAACGCTCCTGATCACACGGACAAGGGGACACTGCCGGCACTGCAACGATGCGCCCATTGACGTTGCGATACCGTGCACCGGGGTCGTGGCCGGCGTCGTGATCCTTAACGGCAGCCTTCAGGATCTGGTAGGCTGCATTGTAGGCAGACCCATCAGACCCGGCCTGCGAAAGGTGATAGACAAGCTTGCGCACGTTGTCCTGTGCGTAGGCGTAGAGCATAGCTTCCTTGGTTTTTGTGTTGGTCATAACTTAGCCCTCCCACGGCTTGCGGCTTCCATCAGCGTTCTGCGGTTTGGATGCCGGCATGCCGTCAATGATTACCATATCTTCCGGGATTTCGTTCAGAACCTTGATGTTATCCATTATTTTTGCACTCCTTCTGGTTATTTTTGACAGTTATGTTATAACACGGAAAAGGGAACAGATTCGACAACAAATTTTGGAAGTATGTGGTAAACCAAAAAAGACGTGAAATCGGTCGAATTTTGTGAAATTGTCGAAAAAAGGGGGATGTTTGGGAATGGATGATTGGGTATTACGCGTTGCGGAAACACTGGAAAAAGCAAGGGCAGAGGCCGGAATCAGCCAAGCCACACTTGCAAAGCGAATGGGCGTGAGCCGACAAAGCGTAATTAAGTGGGAGCAGGGAATCAACGCGATCTCCTTTCCCATGATGATGCAGTGGTTCGTGGGCTGCGGCGTTTCGCTGGAGCGGTATCTGGATTCTTGCATCCACCCGGGGCTGCTGGAACGGCTGGAAGATGAGCCAACCGACAAAGAGAAGCGCCGTATGCTGCATGAGGCCATAGAAGAGTGCAGCGCATACGAGGTAGACACGCTCTTGTACATCCGCTACGGCGCGCACGGATCGGACCATCTGAGCGTGCTTACCGAAATGGTGGCCAACCTGCACACGCCGCTGCGGGACAGGGTGGCCGTGGTCAATACGATCTTGAGCCACTACGAGATCGCCATGGCGACAAAAACGGATGTGGACCCCGAAGGGCTGCAACCGAATATGGAAATGCTGTGTCAGGCGCGCGACTGCGGAATGGCTGCAGCCAAAAATATGGAGGATGTCTACTCCATAAATAAGGAGGCGGTAGAAGATGCCAAGAAAAAAGACGAAACGCACTGATGGCCGGTATGAAATCAAGCGGAAAATGCCAGACGGAAGATATAAGCATTTCCTGGGCGCTACGATTGCCGAAGCGACCGCAAAGTATGAAGAAGCTTACCGGCAGGCAACGCTGGAAGAAAGCAAAAATAACGGCGGTGCTACCTTCCGAGAAATGGCAATAGCGTACAAAGATTACATTACAGGCTCGACAAAGCCGGTAAAACGTGGTACAATAAACGCCTACGTCAAGAATATCCCGCCGCTCTTGGAATGCTTTGGCGACACGCCGATGGCTGACATTGACACGCAGGCAGTCTGCGGATACATGGAGCGCATGAAGATGGACGGCAAGGCGCTGCATACTATCACTAATGCAAAAAGCGTGCTATCCTGTATCTTTACCTTCTGGTGCGCCAACTATCACGGTACCAGCAATCCGGTTCTTTTGGCAAAGCCGCCCGCCGGGATGAAAAAGGGCAAGCGCCTTGAGCCGACAAAAGAGCAGCGGGATATTATTGACGCACATCCAGAGGGGTGCGGTTTCTGGGCACAGCTCTTTGAGTACACCGGGCTCCGTCTCGGCGAGGCGAACGGTCTGCAGTGGAAAGACGTAGATTTTGAGCAGAATGTGATCCATGTGCGTTCCGCAATGCCGTGGGACCGTAACCGCGCTTATGAGGAAACGCCAAAGTCAGAGAAGGGATACAGAGATGTGCCCATCCTGACGACCTTTCGCCCGATGCTGTTGGAGCAAAAAGCCGGTCACGCGGACACGGACTATGTAATGTCCGGCGAAGCGAAGCCGCTGTCTCAGTCGCAGTATGAGTGGCGCTGGGCGATTTACTGTCGGGATCTCGGCTTGAGTGAGAAACAGGAGAAGCGCGCCAGGATAAAAGACAAACCGGGCGAGTACAGGGTGTACTACAAGTGGAAAGCGCTTGTAACGGCGCACCAGTTCCGGCATTTTTACGCGACTAATCTTTTTTACGCCGGCATCCCGGACATGGTGGCTCAAAAACTTATGGGTCACGCAGACATTTCAACGACCCGAAAGATATACCAGCAGTTGCGCGATGAAGAGGACAAACAGTACATCGCAAAGCTGGATGCGTATGTCCAAAGTAAGAGATAGGTCTGCAAAAAGTCTGCAAAAGCAATAAAAACACGACTTGACGCGATATAAAGGGGGTTCGAGTCCCCTCCCTCGCACCAAATGAAAATCCGCATGAATGCTGGAAAATCCAGTGCTCATGCGGATTTTTTGTATTTGAAGCAATTCGGATACTATCGAATACTAACAGATATTTGCACTTAATTGCTATCCGAAAGTCTGCAAAAAGTCTGCAGACCTTATCCGCGCTCTACAATGCGTTCCCAGTACTCGACCAGCTTGCCATCCACAGCGTCTTTGTCCTGCAAAAACGCTGCGGCCATGTCAGCATAGAAGTTGGTGTTGTCCACGCTGTACATTTTTGCGACTTTGCCGTAGTCGCTGTACATCATGTTCATTGTGGCCCAGAAGTCATTTTTGTCGCAGGTTATGCCGCGCTGTTTGGCAACGTCCTGCGTCTGTTCAAGCGTCCAGTGACAGCCTTTTGTTCCGTCAGCATTCACCATGCTGTCGCACCATTCCTCCGCTTCATCGTGGGTGAGGTGCTGGCGCGGCATCTTGATAGAGCGGCTGTCTGCACCACCACGTTCGTACTGACCAGACCGTTTATCCAAGTCACCGTTCTGCGAGAAGCCGATTTGCGGCATTCTGCGGCCATACTCTACGTCAGGGTAGCGGGGGATAAAGTAGGGGTCGATGTAACGGTTCTCATCCTGTGGATAGTAGGGATAGCGGTCGTTGCCACCTTCCAGCTTACGCAGACGGCGTTCCATTTCACGCTCCCTGCGGTCACGCTCTTCCTCAAGGCGGTCACGTTCCGGCTCACGGTTTTTGTCGTGGTCGCGGAGCATCATCATGCGGCGAAAATTAGTCTTGCCCATAATCTATACCTCCTCAAGAAATGGACGCAGGCGCGCCAGCGTGAGAACGGCAGAAGCAGCCAAGATACTTGAACGTGCCGGTGCCGGTCGCAGACGTTGCCACACGGATAGCGTAGCGGGTGCGGGTGTGGATGCTCTCGGCGGTTGCCTGAGCGCAGTTGCAGTCGGTCAGAGGGTATGCGGTAGTTCCTGCACCGATGGTGATGACAACAGGGGCGTTTATGGTGGTCGTGTCCGGAATGCTCTGGGCGACCACAATGCAATACTTCTCTCCGTTCTGGTATGCGCCAGCAGGGATATTGATGGTCAGCGTGTCATTGGCGAACGTGACCGCATTTGATATGACGAGGTGCGGGCAGAGTTTGCAGCTTGTTTTGCAAGCCATAATATTTTCCTCCTAAAAAATCAGGGGCAGAGGTGTCTTACCCCTGCCCCGATGGTTCACCCGGTGTTATCGGGGAGTGTGTTGGTTAGCAGCAGCCGCAGCAGTTTACGCCCACGTTAGGGTTTGCCACCTGATAAGCGGGAATCGGACGAGGATTAACCCGGTTCAGGATGGTATCGGTCTGCTGGGACATCACGGTGGTCAGAAGCGCATTCTGCCGATCCTGAGAAGCCGCGAACTTCAGGCTCTGGTTTTCAGCGGTCAGAGTGGCAATCTTATCCTGCGTGAAGTAGTCCATCATGCTACGGAAGTTGGCGTTGCAGTTGTCCACGATGGCGCGGGCGTTGTCTGCGATAGCCTGACGGGTAGCGCAGTCCTCCGTTGCGATAGTGTACTTAAGGTCGCCGATCAGCTGCTTGTTCTCGCAGCAGCAAGATGCCAGCTGCGTAGCAAGTGCGGTCTGCCCAGCCTGCCGGGCGTTGCCCTCCTGCATGATAGCAAGGTTGATGGCGTTGTCGCCGTTGGACACGCTACGTTCCAGACCGTTCACGAGCTGTGCGTTCTGGTAGCCAAGCTGACAGATAGCGCCGTTCACACCAGCAAAGCCGTTCGCAATGTTGGCGTTGACGCCGTTGATCTGCGCCAGCTGGTCATAGCCCAGAGAGCAGATACCGCTCTGGATGCCCGCCAAAGAACGGGAGGTATCCTGCTGGTAGAAACCCTCAGACAGAGCCGCGCGGGTGTCTGCACCGCCCTGACCGGTTGCGCCGGTGCCTACAAGATACGGGATGTAGCTCGCCATACCGTTGTCGCTGCCGTTGCGTCCGTTGCCGTAGTTGCCCCAGCCGAAGATGATAGCGAGGATAATGACAGCCCACAGACCTTCGTTGCCGAAGAATCCGCCGTTGTTATTGCCGCCGTCCTGCCCGGCCAGATAGCCAGTTGCAAAATCGTCCATAACAAAACTCCTTTCAGTTTTGCGTTATGCTATCCCAACGCCGTATGCGATGGGCGAAGCCAGATAAAAGCGGTTTTTATCAAGTCCGCAAGACTGAGAAGCGTTTCGCTTAGAGGGATGCTTATTTTAGGATTATCAAGTTAGCTCGGAGGATTGTCTTTTTTATCTTTCGGGTCATCCCAATTTTTGCTGGCAGCACCGAAAATGAAGCCAAGCATTAAAGGAACCCATATTTTGTCACTGCCACACAGATTGTTGATGTCAAAGTCTTTTTCAGAATGGCTGCTTTCAAAATCATCCATTGTAAAGCCTCATCACTTCGGAAGCGTCAAATTCAGGACGCTTGCCAGCTGGTTCAGGTCGATGCCACGCTCTTTGGCAAGGTTCTGCGCCATCGTTCGGAGCTGCGTTTCGTTTTTGCCCTGAATCAGGTTCAAGCCCTGCATGATGGGGGCATTCTGCCCGCTCAACTGCTGGATAAGCCCCATCGGGTTCTGTCCGGCACGAGCCAGATTTGCCAGCTGCATGATGGGGCTGTGCGTAATTACATCAAACGGAGAGGACATCGTTATTCTCCTTTCTTCGCTGCGGCAGCGGGTTTAGAAAAGCTCTTCTGCCACTTTTCCAGTTCATCCAGCCTGTGGACGAGGGCGTTATACTCTTCAACAGGCACATACTGCTGTGTCGGTGCAGCGGTCTGCTGTGCCTGTTGCGCTTGCATCTGCCGCCACGCTTCCGGGCTGTAAAACTCCTGCACATAGGATTCGCAGGTGTCAGGGTTCAGCCGCTTGCAGTAGATCACGCCGCTCCGCAGGTCGGGACAGTAGGTCGGTCTGCCATACAGGTCAGACGGTATTGCCAAAAATTCCTCCCTGCTGGAAACTGGTCTGCCCAGCAGCCAGCCGCCGTCCTGCGCCGACTGCTGAACAGGCTGTTGCCCATTCATCGGCTGCGGACGCTGCGGTTGTGTCTGTTGCATCTGCGTATTTGGCAGGGAAGTGGCAAGGCCTACCGTGCCCATTCCGCCGTAAGGGTTGACTGGCTGCTGCGGAACATAGGGCGCTCCGGGTGTTGGGTAATAGCTCATAAAACATCCCTCCTATTGCACCCAGTGTACCGCATCGGCAAAAAGTGAAGGACAACGAACGCACAACGAAGGACAAAAAAAGAAAAGCGCCCACACGGAAAAATCCGCATGAGCGCAAATTTATTATAATATTTTCGCTGAAAGTATTTACATTAGATAATATTTGTGTTATAATAAGGGTGTAAAGAGAAGCACATAAAACGGAGGAACGGACGATGAAAAACATGAACGAACTGGTAGAAGCGATGAAGGTCGCAAAGGAAAACGGCTACAATGTGTTTGGAATCCGTACCGTTGAAAACGATGCCGGTATCCTGAATGTTGGTGACGAGTGCCCAGATAGCTACAACTGGGATTTTGAACTCGACTGCTCCACCCGCGAGACCACCGGCGAGAAGCTGAACGGTGCTTGCGCAGTTGAGATTTGCACCGATATGCTCATGATGGACGGCGATGACGACGAGGACATCGCTGAAGAAATTGAGAGGGCAGTTGAAAAGGCTGCTTGCTACTACGGCGAGCAGGTTCTTTTGATTGGCGGGAAGTTTGGTCGCGAGCAAGGAGACGATGACGGCGAAGTGATCATCGAGATGGCAGACGTGCTTGCCATCGTCAACGAGTAAGAAGGAGAAAGAGAATGCAGAAAATAATTGACGGCAGGCGGTATAACACGGAAACAGCCCGGTTTATCCGGGGAATCAGCTGCAGCGCTGACAAGCCAACGGGCTGGGAGGAGCGTTTGTACCGCACAAAATCAGGGCTGTGGTTCTTGCACTCTTTTGGAGGCAAAAAGAGCCGCTACGCAGTCCCGATCATCCAGCCCATCAGCGAGGATGCAGCAGTTGCATGGTTAGACGATAATTTCGGCCGCGATGTCGTGCAGGAGGTTTTGTGCAAGGTTTCCGGGGTTGCAACGCCTGTTACAGTGCTCATCCCGCAACAGCTGATGGATGCGCTGGAGCAAAAGCGCGCTGAGACCGGGCACTCCCGCACAGATGTGGTGCTGGATGCACTGCGAAATTACCTGAAATAAAAAAAGCGCCCACGCAGCATAACACCGCGTGAGCGCTTTTTTGTTAAAGGACTTCGTATTGGAAGCGAAACTAAAATATCACGTTTCGGCTTGCAAGGCAAGGGTTTCGACAAAACTAGTGCAAATAAGACAAAATCCACCAGCCTAAAGCTGATGGATTATAAGTGAGCGAGTAATCGCTCTGCCAACGAAGCAGCAAAATTGCGTCTCCCGCATGGTACGCACTGCAAGTAGGCGGGCGGGAGACTAAATTTCTTGAGCTGTGCGCTTGTGCTGACAGAAATCTTTAGGCCAGACCACACCAGCAATTCATTAGGCGAATTGTCTGTAAACATTATACCACAATTCGTGCAAAAAGAAAAGCGGCAGACCCGAAAGCCTGCCGCTTTTGAATTGCCTGAGCAGAAGCCCAAAGCTAATTCGTTGCTCATGATTATTATATCACACATTCAGCATTTTTTCAATGCCTTTCAACCGGTAGGCTACCGCCGTCCGGCTGTAATGTGTCTGTGCTGCAATGTCCGGCAGCGGAAGCCGCTCAACGTACCGCAGTAAGGCTATCTTACGGTCTACCCTCCCTAGCGGTGCACTTTTGATAGCGGCGGCCATCCCCTGTCGGTCAAGTCCTTGCAGCGCAGCGGGCAGCACTACACGAGCCGCTGCCACGGGCAGTACCGAGCCAGAAAGGCTGCGGCAGCTGTCCGGCGTTGCGCACCATCACGGGGACGTTACCGAGATGGTATGTTTTCGTGAGGTCACGAAAACGTCTTTGTGCGGCGTACATTTTGTTAGTGTCAACAAAATGCTCGTATGTAGTGCTTGCCATGATATCCTCCTTACTGCTTTTGCAGCGCTGCTCTTGCCCGGTCAAAGAAAAACTGAATAACCTTGCTCATGGTCTCTTCCGTGATTGCCCACGAGACCAGCCTGCCCCATTTGCTGTTGTCCAGATAGTGGCGCAGCATCTTGACGCACCACGCCTTGCGCTCTGCGCCGCGCTTGGTGCCCTGAATCTCACGCTCTGCTTGGTCGATGAGGTCAAGCACCAGCGTCTTGACCGCTGCGCCGTAGCCCAGACGGATAAGCCCCAACACAAGCGACACAGCGCCCACAACGATGAGCGCAAGCGCCAGCCACGCGGGCAGCGGGGTGATAATGGTGTTAAGAATGGTTTCCATGTTTGGTTACTCCTTCCATCAGGTAATTATCAATTTTCTCCTTGCTGGCTTGCATGGCTGCTACGTTGTTTCCGGTCAGCTGCGATTCCAGCAGGGCACGGACGGCTTCAAGCGTCAGGCGGTTCACCTCGTCAATTTCGGTAAATCGCTCAAGGTCGCGGGTCAGGGCAGCACCGTGCTGCAGCTGCCCCTGTTCCAGCGCGCCAATGCGTCTGTCCATCTCGTCCAGACGCTTGTCCTGTTCGGCGTCCGGCTCTTTGGCTTTTTTGATGTACTTGTGGATGATGTCCAACACCTTGTCCAGCGTGATCGCGGCGGCGCACAGGCTGCCCAAGATGCCCACCATCCAGATAATAGCTTCTTTTTCGGTCATTTGCCCTCCCGGAGACGGGTCAGACCCTTCTTGCGGATGATACGGGGGTAGTTGAGGGTGGTCACGTTGAGGTCTACGTTGCCGGAGATACCCGGCACAGAGCCTTTGCTGGTGTGCTGGTGGGCGTGGTAGATGTAATCCACCTTGGGCGTCTTGCCCGTGTAGTCGGCCAGCCAGACGTCCCACCGAGAGGACAGCCGAGCCATGTCCAGCTCATAGCTGTAACCCGTGTAGGTGTACAGCTGGGCGTAAAAGCCCATTTTCTCCACCTGCTCCAGCGCGTAGGCGGTGAGGTTGGTGAGGTCGAGGGTGCTCATAAGCTTGAGCTTGTTTTCCTCCACGTCCACCGCGAGGGGCATTGTAAGCTCCTTGCCGTAGACCGCCTGCCGCACAAGGGCAAGCTCTGCATCGGCCATCGCCTCGCTGGTGGCGTAGGTGTAGTAGTAGACCCCAACGTCCAGCCCGGCAGCCCGGGCGTTGCGGTAGTTGGTTTCAAATGTCGGGTCGACGTACAGCCCGTCCTTGCGTTTGCTCAGCTTGCTGTTGGTGGATACCGTCTTGAGCATGGCCCCCTTGTAGCCCGCCGCCTTAATTTTGCGCCAGCCGTCGAGGGTGATTTTGCCCTGATACCGGCTCACGTCAATGTATCGGTAGGGTGGTGCGCTATCCCAGCCGGGAGGAGCGGCGCTTTGGGTGTCCACGGTAGACACCTGGTCAGAAGTAGAGGCATCTTCCGCTCGGGAGAGGGCGGAGAAGAGGGAAGCGAGGAAGTTGAGAATGGTGTGCAGCATTTTGAGACTCCTTTTTTGTTTTTAAGGTTAGATAAAGCCCTCTTTAGTTATCCAAAATCATTTCACGGTCTTCTCCAACGCCAGCTCTTATACATTTGATTTTGCGATTATCGTAATCAACAAAAACTAAATCAAACGAGCAATCATCCGTGTAACTTTGGTGGTTGCCACAATCCAGTGTTCCTATAATCCGAATCCCACTATCCATAAGAGTATAGTCTTCGTGGCTATGACCAGCCAACATAAATTCCACCCGTCCTGTAGCATCAGCAAAGTTATAGTTTTTCCCATTCACATTAATTTCGCTTCGCTGGTTATATGCAGATGAAATTTGCAGAAGTAGCCTTGTCAAAGGGGGCATGTCAGTCGGTACAGTGTCGCCTGAAACCGTATTGCGAGCATAGATGTGAGCAGCGATTGCAACATGGTCGTATCGCTCGTTCATAAGTTTTTCAGAAAACCACGTTGCCTGTTCATATCCATACCCGTTGTTGTCTTCAAGTGTTTGACTTCCATTCCCCGTATCAAAGCAATAAAAGTGCGTATTCACTCCATCAAAATCATAGTAGGCGCGGCCAATATCTCTGTACCACAAATTACGAATTGCCAAACGGCTCAACTGAGTTGTATAAGTAGGACTATCAGCATCCTTTTTCCCTTGATAATTTGTGTCATGATTACCAACCAACATATAACATTTGTCAAACATTGATTTGCAAATGCCGTTAATATATCCCATTTTGTAGCACGCCATATCTGGAGTGTCGCTATTTCCAAGCCAATCTCCACCGCATAAGACAAAACTCGTTGGGGTGCTGTTGTAATACTTTTGAATTTGGGAAATATACTCTTCCATTATGGCTATGCTACCAATGTCAGTATGTCCAGTAAACAAATGCGGGTCGGTAAACCAAAGAAAAGACTCGCAGGTATCCACCGCTATAACCCCATTTTTTTCATCACCATTAAACAACATCCCATATCGTTTACAGACAGTTGCAAAATCTTTAGCCCCTGTATGAAAGGAAGCGTTAAAAGAGTCTTTCTGTAGAGAGTTGTTTGTAAAATACTCGTTTTTATTTTCTAAGTATAGCTGGGTTGCAATCTGTTCGGCAAGTTTCCCTCCATATTTATTATAGTACACCCAGTACAAAATAATTAGTCCATAAGGTTTTGCAGTTGAAAGGCTATCCACAATAAATTTGTTTGTACTTGTATCGAACCCAAAACGCTTTGAGCTATCATTCCCAAGATTTAGCGTAAAGGTCTTGCTGTCAGCATCCCATGTGGCGTACTCTGGAATTTGTGCAGCAATGTCAGAAAAAGAAAAGGGAACCATTTCCCTAGAAGAACGATTAGCAATATAAAAACCATCAGCGTTTGAAAGCACAAATCCACCGTGTCCACAAGAAACAATCTTTGTGGAATCATAAAGGACAGCAGAGGCATCGTTATCACTTAACAGCTTTTCGATTGTTCCATGTAATGCAATTTCGTTATAAAGTATACCACCAGCTTTGTTATAGTATGTCCAATATAAAATAACGTCCTCGTCATTTATCAATCCAAGAGATTTATCAACTCGAAACTTTCTCGTAACAGTGTCGTATACAAAACGCTTTGAGCTATCATTCCCAAGATTTAGCGTAAAGGTCTTGCTGTCAGCATCCCATGTGGCGTACTCTGGAATTTGTGCAGCAATGTCGGAAAAAGAAAAGGTCTCTCTATTGCCATTTTTCCAGTTACCCATATAGAAAACATCTGAATTTGTTATCGTTAATTTACCTGATAACTCCGTAATCTTAGCAGTTGATTGCAAAATAACATCTAATGGGGATCCAGTGTACGCATGATGGAAAATCCCATACTCGTAGATAAGTCCACCACATCCATTATTATAGTACACCCAATAAAGCGTAACTATATTGGGATTTCTTTTTTGGTTAAAATTGCTAACAATAAATTTGTTTGTACTTGTATCAAACCCAAAACGCTTTGCGCTATCATTCCCAAGATTTAGCGTAAAGGTCTTGCTGTCAGCATCCCATGTGGCGTACTCTGGAATTTGTGCAGCAATGTCAGAAAAAGAAAAGGGAACCATTGAAGATGTAGTTAAATCCGAAATGTAAAAACCGGAGCCCCCAACAACCGTAAATCCATAATTTTTGATAGTCGGAAATTTTCCATCCATGAAAACGACTTGGAGGTTTGCATCTGGATTAATCTGCCCCAAATCTTCCTTCAGCTGACCAACCGCTTCTCCCACCTTTGCAGCATCCGCAGCCTTACCGGAGAGGGAGAGGGTGGGGTCGATGGTATTTTTCAGCTCTTCTACCGCCTGAATTGCTTGCGTCCACGATTCGTTAGAGATCTGCGTAACATAGAAAAAGCTCTGGATCTCCGCAGTGCTGTCGTAGCGGTCGTTTTTGCAGTCGCACTCGATAGGCCAGCTCTTGAGCATATAGCCTTTTCCGGTCGTCACGCAGAGCACGATGCTCACATGGCCCGGCACCTGCAGCGCCTGACGCGCGATCTCGCAGGTGACAACGTTGCCGGACACGGCACAAGCTGCCCGCTTGCCCGCACCGTCGTTGATGGTATCGTACCAGCCCTGATTTTGGGGGCCGAAGCCGCGGTACATGATGCTGTAGGTCGCTCCTTCAGGCGCAGTATACGCCTTGCCATTTTCGTACAGCGTCGCCTGAAAGAACCGGCTCTGGCTGTCGTTTTCTACCGCACTGATGTGCTGCGGCAGACCGGGGTTGTCAAAATCAATTCTGATTTTCTGCATTTGCTTCCTCGCTTTTCTCCGGCAGCGGGTCAAAAATCAAATTTTGCCCGTCCCAGATATAGTCATTGCCGCCGTTGCTGTTGGCCGGAAAATCTTCAAAAAGCAGCTGATCCGGCGGCAGCGTTTTGGGGATGACGCTTTTTAGCGTCCAGCCTCCGTTTTTGATGCGCCCATCTGGGCACACAGTGCACTGGTATAAGTAACCATCTTTTTTCACGATAGCCCTCCTTACAAAAAACCAAAAAGTTCTTGCGGAACGCACACGGCGTTGTTAGTCACCCATCCGTCAGAGCCTGGACTTTGCAAGCTAAAACTGCCGGTGTAACTTACGCCAACGATAAGCACCGTAGATATGACCGTATACTTTGATTCACGTTCCTTCCCGGGCCCAAAAACGATACGGTCCTGATAAACCGTTATGTTCCGAAAATGCGGCGTGTTCCACGCATACATAAGCGTGTAGGTCTTTCCGTTTACGGGTATGATACTGGATACTCTGCCGCCGCTTCCTCCGCCGGCAAACCACGTTGCGCCCTTTGTGCTTTCGTAGGTGATCAGGATAGCGGAATAACCGGTAAGGTCCACATAATAGGTTTGTTCTTCAAAAGTTTTAAGTGGCTCACCGGTTTCTTCGTTTTGCCAGCTGTGGATAACCAGTTTGTTTTTTACGCCATTAAATTCCAGTCCTTTTTCGTTGATCGTGTAATTAAAGCTTCCGGGCCCGAACTGGATGCCGCCGTCGTCCGTTTCGCCAATGTAGTCTGTGGCCACACGGCTTGCGTCAACAGCGCGGTCATTCGTGGTGCTCATGCGGTTGCGGTCTTTCACGGTGGTTCTTGCAAGCTTTTCGCTTGCCTTGCCCACATAGATCGATGCATACCGGTCGTGCAGCACGTCATAATCGGTCTTTGTCACTCTTGCCAGAGCATTCACGCCAAGGCGCAGGTAACGCACCTCTACCGTATCGCCGCGCAGGATAATCTTGTTTTTCTGGTCTTTGTACTCTACGGTTTTTTCCAGCTGCACATAGCTTACGGTCAGGCTCGGCTCTATTTTTCCAATCTGGTTTTTAGACAAGAATTCAGTAGTAGCCTTCCGCATACTGGCATCCGAAGGTGCTTTTTGGAAGTAACTGGTCAAGTCCAGCGGGTAAATTTTCTGGTATCCCTCGATATCAGATGCCTTTATGGGGTCCAGCGCGTAAAACTTGCCCCTCTGCGCGTTTGCCCAGTACGGATAGACGTGGGTGTATACGTTGTCGATGTTCTTTTCCTGTGTGACGTCCACCAGATTCAGACCGTATGCAATAACCGCGCCCCGGTTCACCTCTTCTTTGAGCCGCAGCGTGCACTTTAAGCCGTCAAACTCCCAGTAACCAAGGTAGGTGTCTGCAATGCTGCTGCCGTTGTTGGAGAGCATCGCAGCGCGAACAGTCATGGGTTTTGTAACGGAAAAGGCTTTTTCGTTGTCATATCCTGCCGAAATCTCAAACTTGCAATCTCCCACGATGTTCTTATTGAGCTTCTGTATGGTCTCCCTGAGCGATTTTGCACTAAACGGCTTCACGATGCAGTTGCCGAGGTCATATGAGATATGGTGCGCCGAAACCTGAAACCGTCCATTCATCGGGCGGCTGGTTCGATAGATGCGGAACAGCTGCCGGTTTTCGTAGCTGGAAGGCTGCGCGCTGATGATGCGCCGCTCCAAAAGATCTTCCGCATGGATGCCGGTTACCGGGTACTGCAAGGTCAGGTCATACGTTCCGTTTTCCTCGCAGCTTACAGTGCACTCCAGCGCATCCGAAAGTGTTCCAAAGCCGTAGTTTTCCGCCGAAAGCACATTTTCATCATGTAAAACAGGTTTCATAACGTCCACCACCTTGGCATGATTTTCACGGTCTGGATGCCGCCGCTCCACTTTATAAGGTTTTCACCCGCTGCCAGCTCTGGCCAGATGCCGCCGGTCACCGGGTTTGCATTGGTGCCGTCCTCCAGCCATGCGTTCCACGTTTCTGCATTGCAGCGCACGGTTTTATCGGCGGGCGGCTTCATACCGAACGCTTTTCCGTTCACCGTCAGCTCGCCTTCTTCGCCGTTTCCGGTCACCTCAAAATAGGGCAGTGCCACCTGATCTAGTGGGTTCAGCAGCACCTGACCGTTCGTCATCTCCTGCAGTTCCTGCCCGGAGCGCAGAAAGTGCCGCGGATCACAGTCAAACTCCACCGTAAACCGGCCGTATTTGTCCAGAATATTACTGGTATCGCCCATTTTGGCAATTCCGCGGTAAAAATACTCCGGGTCGTATCCGTCCGAGAGTGGGAACGCACCCGGTGTACCGCAAAGCCACGCCTTAATGCTGCGCAGCTGCTCCGGTGTAGGATTTTTGCCGTGAAAATACAGCTGATACGACACCGTAATGTTCTCGTACTGCCCCTGATCCGCGTGCAGCTTCCCGTTCCGGCCTGCAACCTCGTACTCTTCATACTTGCGGTTCGGGGTCGGGATGCTGGGTTTGTGTTCGATATGGCAGCAGTACTCGGTGCTGCTGTGCCCGTTAAAATACAGGTACTTCTCCACTGGCCGCCGCCTCCTCGTTGATCATCTGTGTAAGTCGTGTAATGGTGTATTGGGCAAAGCGTTCCTCGTCCATGCCCTCAGACGGGTACACATTGACGTTAATACCGCCCATGCTCACCGTGCGAGAGTTGGTAGCCACCTGTGCAAAGCCGTTTGCGCTGCCCACATCGTACTGTAGCTGCATCTTCAGCTTTCCGCCAAGGTCTGCGGCAGCCTCCTGCAGCAAGTAAGCGTTGTCGCGGATGCCGTCCGCCATGCCTTGGATCATATCAGGCATCCACTTCTCGTACTCCCGCAAAGGCCCTTCGTCCGGGCGTGAAAAATGCAAAAATCCCTTTATAATGCCGCCGATCCACGAAACAGCCTTAGCGATAATACCGCCACCGCTCAGAATGCCCTTTGCAAGGCCGGTCACAAGATCCGCGCCCCAGCTTCCGGCTTCAGTGCTGATGGACGTGCCGAGCAATTTTCCCGCGATGCCAAATATTCCACCGACAAGCCCGCCCGCCCAGTTTCCGGTCAGCTGAAAGCCCTGTGCAGCACCGGTCAGGCCGCTGATAAGCGTTCCCGGGACGTCGATGTTCTCCCAAAAGCTATCACTTGCGCGGTAGCCCTGCGCCAGATCGCTGAACCACTGCCCCAGAGGGCTTTTTGTCAAGTTGCTTGCAACCTTTTCCAGCCCGCCCAGCTTAGAATCCAGATCCAGCACAAACTTGGAAAAGCCACCCAGAGCGCCCTCGGTGTATTTGATGCTGGTGTTCAGGTCAGTGACCTTTTCGTTAACGTCTGTTACAATGCCGTTGGTGTAAGTGGTGGTGCGCTCTACGGTCTGTTCCTGACCCTCCACGATGCGCTTATAACAGTCCGTAACCACCTTTGTGGCAGATACAACGGTATCTTCCAGCTCGCCGGTCTCAGCGTTAAGCACTTTCTTGGTTTCGGTAGAGGTCTGGGCAGTCCGGCTGACGTAGCCAATAGCTTCGTCTATTTCCGCCTGCGCCGCCGTCAGGGTCTCCGCACGGGTGTGGACGGACTTTTTAGCAACTTCATCTGCAATGGAGCTTGTCACCTTTTCAGAGGTCACAACGCCGTCCGTCAGGGTCTGCACCCGCTTGAACTGCGTTTCAACGCCGTTCACCATTTCCGTCCAGCTGTCCGTGATGGTCTGGACAGTTTCGGTCGTGGTGTCCTTCAGTTTCTTGGTCGTGCCATCATAGACGTTGTAAGTATTGTCAGTCGTTTCCACTGTGCGACTGATCGCGCCCACAATGTTTTCCGTACCCTGCAACAGCTGCTTGGAGGTGTTGGTAACGGATTTCGCCAGCTTTTTGGTGTCCTGAGCGGTTTTTGTGGGAGTCTTTTTGCCGCCAGAACCGCCGCTGCCGCCGCTTCCACCACTGCTGCCGGAACCATCATACTGCGGCACAACAATTTTCGATTCAGTGTTTTGTTTTTTCTGACGTCCCGCGCCGCCACCGGAGGTTTTACCGCCGCCCATCCCGCTGAAAGTTGCGGTTTTCATGCCGTTAATGAAGCCGTTGACGATTCCTTTTGAGATGTTCCAACCGACCTCAAGCCAGTTTGTGGTCAAAATGCCGTTTGCTGCTTTGGCTGCAAGCGTTTTTGAGGCATTCCACATATCTTGCCCAAGGCTAAGCACACCGCGTACCATTTCGCCGGTCAGTTCAGCACCGGATGCAAGGATATCTGGGAATTTTTCAGCCACACCGCCAATAAAGCTGCCGGTGATGGTCACAGCGCTTTCCAGCAGCTTCGGGGCGTTCTGCACAACACCGGATGCAAGGTTTTCGGCGATATCCAGCCCGGTATCCAGCACGCCGTCCATGTTGTTGACGGCGTAATCCGTAAAACTGTCGATAGCTTCGCCCGCCAGCACGCCGCCGGTTTCCACCATGCTTGCAACGCCGCCGGTCTGCAAAGAATCCGTCAGCTCCTGCACCCAGCCGGTGGCAACGTTGACAAGCTCTCCCTCGGTAGACGCAAGCCCTTCTGTCAGTGCTCCCGCAAGCTGGGTGGCGTTGTCCTTCAGGGTGGAAATTCTGCCGTCCAGCGTCTGGCTCTGGGTCTCCATTGCGCCGAAATACCGCCCGCCCTCTTCAGACGCTGACAAAAGCGCATTGGTCAGCAGATCATAGCTGATCGTCATCTTCTGCACATCCGCTGTGGACTTTCCGGTATAATCGGCGAGGATGCCGTACACATCAATGCCGGCATAGGCAAACTGTTTGATATCAGCGCTGGTCGCCTTGCCTGCGTTTTTTATCTGCTGCAGGTTTTGCGCCATGCGGCTTAATTCGTCATTGCCGCCGCCGGTCGCCTTTACGGCATCACCCAGCGCCATGATTATATTACGCGCAGATTTTGCATCCTCGCCGGTGGAAATAAGGTACTGGTTTGCCTTTACAAGCCCTGCGGTGTCAAAAGGAGTTTTGGCAGCGTCCTGTTTTATCTGGTTAAGCGCAGATTCCGCTTCATCCGCGCTGCCCAGCATATTTGTGAACGCAACCGTGTACTGCTCCATCTGGGAGTTATAGTCAACGCCGGTGCTGATCACAGATTTTCCGGCATCAACAACCGCAGAGCCTACTTTTTCCAGCGCGGTAGCAACGAGGTTTCCTTTTGTCACTGCACCGGCTATTCCGTCAAAGATTCCGGCTTGGTTAGCATTCCCAAAATTTTGGACGCTTTCCGTCGCATCATCTGCTTTAGACGCAAACTCCCCAAGGCCGTTTTCGGCATCGCGCAGGCGGCTTTTTAAGGTTTCTAACTCCGCATTCGTCTTATAGACCGCAGTCCGGTAAGCCGATGCCTGTGTGCTTGCGCTGCCATATTTTTCAGTGGCCTGCAGCAGCATACCTTTCTGGGCATTCAAAGCGTCCGTCTGCGCAGCGATCTGCTTGCGCAGCACCGCCGCCACCGAGGATGCGCGCTGTTCTGCGGAGGTGTTTTCGTCCATAGACGCCGTGGTAGACTTCAGCTCAGCGGCATACTCTTTCTGCCGGGCGATGATGTTTTGCATCTGCTGCCGGTATTCTTTTTCGCCTTCAACGCTTATTTTGGGGCCAATGTCCGTTTTTGCCATGCGTTCACCTCCTTACCGTATTTTTTCCAGATCGTCCACGGTGGCGTAGAGCTTCTGGTTTGCGCCGTTTTCTATCTGCATACACGCCATATAATCCAGCATACGGCCCACCGGGCATGAATGCACCTGATGCTCATTCATGCCCAGCTTGCGGCCGTAAAACAAGAACCACGTTCTGTTAAGCTGTATCACATGGCGCTTTCCGCGTTTTTTGCGCTGTTGTCCGGTTCAGCCTCCACCTCGCGCCCAGAGCCGCGCGCAATTGCGGAAACGCAGTCGTTCCACAGTGCGCGGCACTCTGCCCACGTGATGCTCTTTTCCAGCTCCGCAGCAGCAGGGAAGTCCGGCAGGCTCTGCGCCATGTCCTGAAATTCCTTGTCGTTGGATTCTGCCGCCATCTCCCGCACATAGTCCCGGCCTGCATCTGCAAGCACGGGCGCAATGGTCAGTGCCGCCTTTGCAAGGTCGGCAACGCGGCCGGTTTTTGCGGCTTCCTTGGCAACGCCAAAGATATTGTCCACAGAGCCGTAGGTGCCTTCCAGCACAGAAAGCGCCTTGATGGTCATGCACATGGGGTACTCATCGTCTTTGACGTGCGCGAATACGATGTACTTGTCCTCGATCATGCTGCGCCTCCCAGTGCCTTCTTGATGAACGCGACCGCTGCCGCCTCGGTGTCAAACTCCTTCTTGGGGATGATCTTCCACCGGTTCATGGCACTGTCATCGCGCATGATGCTGAAGTCCAGATCCTGGGTCTGCCAGTCGATCTGCTCACCCTGCGTCTCGGCATCGTCTTTGGGCACCTTAAAGCGGATCTTGCACAGGACGATTGCCTTCCACATGCTTTTGCCGTCCTTCTGCACCTTCTTGACTGCGCCCAGACCCAGATAAGGCGGCTCCATAGATGCGCCGTACTCGTAGGTCTCCACTGCGGTGCCCTCGTCCGGCGTTACGGAGTTGCCGGCTTTCAGGCCCATGATAAAGGCCTCTTCCTCTGCGGTCAGGCCGTCCACGGTGCAGGTGCCGCTGCCGTCGGTGAAGGCAGAGCCGGTCTCGGTTTCCGCCAGCCGGTCATCGGCGTAAAACTTGTTGTCATCGCTGGTAGAAATATCGGTGCTCATGCTCACCGAGCGCCCCAGCTTGCGCACGCCGCTGTAAGTCACGTTGCCGCCTTCAGCGGTGTAGGTGGCAATATGCACGTTGGAAAAACCAGTTGTTACCATGTGTTTTCTCCTTTCATACAAAAAAGCAGGGTGTCCACAGTGGACACCCTGCGCAGGTTATTTATCCATGATTTCCTGCACTTTTTCCGCCATGGTCTCCTCCATGGCATTCTGTGCAGCTTTGCGCGCCTGCCGGACAGCGGGCGCAATAAAAGGGGTCTTTTGCTGGATGCTGGTTCCGCCCTCAACGCTTCGAGCAATCAAAGCGTTTGGCTGCCCTTTCGGGTAGGTTTTCGTTTTGACGGAATTGTAGCCGTCAAAGCCTATTTTAGTGTTCCAGCTGTTATCTTCGTGCGCCATCTGCGCAATGCCAAAGCCTTCCCGCAAGCCCTGTTTCTGGGCTTCGGAAACGCCCGTGATCAGCGTGCCGCTTTCTTTTGCCGCATCGGACAGAAAGAAATACGGCTGTTTTTCGGGCGGTTCCTGAACGGGCATGGCATCAATGGCAGCCACGATTGCGTCACCAACAACTTTTGCGCCTGCATAGACCGTCTGCTTGCAGACGGCATCCGTGTTTTTGTTCAGGCGTTCCAGTTTTTGCAGATAGCGGTCTACTCCGGTAGCGTAGATCTTAGCCACAGCCGGACACCTCCCAGCGCCATTCATAGTGCCAGATGTTGCGGTCCGCTTCATATTGCGGCTGCAATCTTTTCCATGCGATGTGCTCGGAAGCGTCAAACGCTTTTTCCAGCGCTTCACACCACGGGTCAAACTCCATCGAGGTAAACAGGTCTGTCGTGCCGATCATGGCACGTTCGATGTGTTTACCGTCCGCAATAAGGTCGTCCGGCGCTTCTTCCTGCCAGACAAAATATCGTTTGGACTTCATCCGCCCGCCGTGGCTTACACAGTCTGTAACAGCTGTGTGGGCAGCAATGATGCACTCATACCACGTCATCCTCGGCACCCTCCTGTAAGCTGTTGTCGTAGTCATGCTCCACGGCACGCAACGCCAGATCCAGCGCAGGGGGCCAGCTTCGGACGGCCTGTACCGTGTCGATGCGGTAGTGCCTGCCGTCCTCGGTCTGGGCTTCGTCCTGGCTGGAAATAGCGATGCTCTGCGGTGCCGGCACGCGGATCACCCGGACGATCTCTGCTTGATTCTGACGGCTCAGGTACAGCCGGTTGATGCCAAGGCGCTGCTCCTCGTACCGCAGGGTGCACTTTGCCGTGCACTCCACAACAGGGGAGTGCCCGACCGGTGCAGCGTCCCGGGTGGAAAATATCTGCACGACCCCGCTGTTGAAGGTCTGGCTGATCTCCGTGTCAGGGCGGGTCGGGCTTTTGCGCATTTTCTGCAAAACTAGTCACCAGCCTTTCGTTTCTCGCCGCAAGCAGCAAGTGCAGATAATTGTGCTCAAAAATATCCGCAGCGCCGTCGCGGGTGTAGCGCACATAGTCCATCAGCAGAGCACGGGCAAGCCCGGGCTGCGTGTAGTCCTGCGCTGTGCCGATCTTGCTGTCCAGATAGAGCATACCGGTAACGATGATGTCCCAGATTTTTTTATCTAGCGCATCATCTGCCCATGTGACATCAAGATAGTTTTTGATATCCGGCAGCAGCTTGGTATCGTACATCCCGATCATGGTCAGGACTTGGTGACCGTGACGGTGTAGGTCTTGACGGTCTCACCGTCCGCAGCGGTCACGGTAATGGTCACGGTGTTGCTGCCCTCGCTCCAGGTCGCAGGCTTGCCGTTCTCGATCTCCTTGCCGCCCACTTCCACCTTGACGGATGCGCCGGCATCGGCAGGCGTTGCGGTGATGGTGTTGGAGGCCGCAGAAGTGGTTGCCGTATAGGTCACGCCATTAGCGGTAAAACCCGGGGTCAGGTTCAGGCTGCCCAGCTTCAGGGCGCTCAGGGTGGCATCATTGGACGCGGCAGGAGCGGGAACGGTAGTCACGCGGTAGGTCATGGGCTGCAGGCCGGTAATGTCCAAATTCAGGAAAGCATTGTTATCCACCGGGAAGCCGTTGGCATACAGCTTGATCAGATAGACGCGCTCGTCCTCGAGGAAACGGTAATCATCGCTGTACTCGATGCGCCCGTTCTTGTTCATGCCGACCGGCGCGAAGTACAGGCGGCCGATGCCGAACACGGCCTGACCACGCGGCAGCACAGCGGTCTTGATGACGGTCAGGGGAACAGGGAAGATGTCGTTGCGGTAGGTGCCATCCGGGGCACGCACGGTAGTTGCGGGCATCACGCGCAGGTAGTAATCCTGCGGGTTGACCAGCAGGATCAGGTCATCCGGGTCACGGTCCTTGCCGTTTGCGGTCTTGCCAAGCATGGAAATCAGATTGCCCATTGTAGCAGGCTCAAAGTCGCTGACCTTGACCTTTGCCTTCTCCGGGTAGGTCTTGCCGCCGATCACGGCGACATCGTCGCTCACATCACGCACCATACCAATGGGCTGATCGTTGCCGTCGCCCATGACGATGCCCTCTTCCAGACCGTATGCCAGAGCCTCAGCCAGAATATTGCGGATGTAGAGGTCCAGCCACTCAGGGCCCAGATCCAGCTGTGCTTTGCAGACAGGAATAAACGCAGAAAGCTTGTACAGGCCTGCGTCCACTTCCTTGAAGCCGGAGGTCAGTTCTTCCACGATTTTGGCGCACAGCTTGCCCCATTTAGCCTTATGGATGCCATCGGTGTTCAGCATCATCCGGATCGCGCCGCCGGTTGGGGTAAACTGGATTTTGCGCAGCAGGGGGTGATTGGACGCCAGATCCTCCATCACGCGGCTGATAACGGTCTGCGGGAACACAACGGTCACGTTCTCCAGTGCCTGCTTGGGGTTGTCGGCACGCATGGCCTTCTCCACGGCCTGATAGTACTCGCGCTCGTCGTTGGTCAGCTGGCGCACGCCGCGGGCATACAGAACAGAGTTGTCAAACTCCTGTTTCATGCCGTCCAGCTGCTGCTGATACTCCTCGCGGTTGATGTTTCCGATGACCTCACACATCTGCGTAAAGGCATCCGAAACGCCTTCCGCATCGTTGTTCTTGATCGCATCATGGAGCTTCTGTCGCTTTTCGTCCAGCTTCTGATTGTTCTTGTACAGTTCAGTAAGGTTCATGTTGATTTCTCCTTTTTGGTATTTAAAAAGCAGCACCCCACAAAGGAAGTGCTGCTCTACGGCTTATTTCAGATATTGCAAAGCATCTGCATCAGGCTGAGCTTTGCAGGCGGTTCTTTGGGATGCGGTTCAGCGGGCGGCGTCTCGTCATTATGCGGCACCATAAGCTGCTGCACGATCAGGCCGCGCACGCTCTGGGAAACGCCGGACGCATCGCCCGCTTTGCGGATGCTGGTTGCAATGCCTTTTTCCAGCATGGCGGCAGGGGAGTACCACGCCTTGCTGTTTACAAGGTCTCGGGCTGCCTGCTCCTCCATACCGGCATTCGTAAACGCGCCCAGCCCGATCTCTGTCAGCTGGTCCAACGCGTCTGCCGCGCTGCGCAGATCCTCGGCGTAACCGGCTGCAAGCTGGCTTGCCGGATGAAAGTAAAAGGCGCTCACATTGCTGGCGATACGCTCCTGACCAGCCAAAAACGGGTAAATAGCAGCGCTGGCAACAAAACCGTCTGCATAGGACGTGACCCGTGCGCGGCTGTCCTTCAGCGCGTTGTAAATTGCCCATCCTTCGGAAACGTTGCCGCCGAAGCTGTCGATATGCAGATTGATCTCGGCTGCATCAGGAATTTTCTTCAGCTGCTGGACAAGGCTGTGTCCGCTGGTCTCCTGACTGGTTTCATCGGCGTATCTCGTGATATCGCCAAAGATATAGATATCCGTTTGTTCGCCAAACTGCTGGATATCAAAATAGGGTTTCGGCATATTATTCCTCCTTCGGTCTGCTCTCCGTGGCTGCATCCCTTGCAACGGTCTCCACGGTAGCAATATTTTTGGTCATCCAGTGGATGTTAGCCCATTCATCAGGCAGCGGCGCACCGCCGGTGGCTTCGCGCAGTTCGTTGATGCTGTACGCGGCACTCTCAACGATCTTCTCAATATTCGCCGCATTGGAGAACATATCAAAGTGCTGTATGGTGGAGGTGTCCGCATATACGCGGTCTCCGCGCAGCCAATCCGTCTTGGGAATCAGTTTCCGACTGAACTCCTTGCTGATCTGCGCCGCCAGCGGATCAATGCCGGTAGTCAGCCAGTGAGTGATAATGTCATTGATGCCCGCCACATCGCCCTGCACAAGCACGGGCGGGATACCCAGCCCGCGCGCAGTAAAAGAAAAAATATCATCAAAAAGTGCTTTGATGTCCCGCGTGTCCTTGGTTCCGGTGCCGTTGTTCATCAGCTGGAACTCGTAGCCGTCAAATTCCGGCAAGATGCCGGTGCCGGATTCCAGAAACGGTTTATAGCTGCTTTCCAGCATGGCAGAAAACTTTTGCTCAAAATCGTCCTGACCGTTGGCAACCTGTGTAACGTGCACCTTCATGTGCTGTCCATTGTTCCAGACGTTGCTCTTGATGCTGGACTGCACCAGATTCTTGTAGCTTTCATACAGCGCGTCCACAACCTTTTTTGCGTCATCGTTGTTCAGGGTCAGGTGCAGCACCTCGCGCTCTTTTAAGTCGCGGGTATACGACTGCTGCCCCACCTGTATCTGGCGGTATACATTTTCCTGTGTGGGGATGTATTCTGGCTTTGTCCAACTGTCTGCAACCACCAGCTCTACACTGCCGCTGCGCGGAATCGGAACAACAAGCGCTTCGTTTTTGGCATACAGCTTGTAGATTACTTTTTTCCAGAACGCCGTACTGTTTTCGTTGACGTTTGGCTCTACGTTCAGCAGATAGTAATAATCCGATTTGACCGGTTGCCCGCGTTCAAACGTTTTAAACTCGCAGTTTGCGATCGCGTTTGCGATCAGATTTACGCAGCAGTTGAATGCAAGGTCGCGCAGTTGGTATTCCTGCCAGTAGCCAAGTATTTCGCAGGTCAGGTCATTGCCGTTCAACAGAAAATCATGTGCGGTGATCTTCTGCTCGGGCGGCGAAAACCCGAAAAACTGTTTGATTTTCTCAGAAAAAGACATTGTTTTTCTCCTTCCGGCAAGTTACCGGCAAGTTACCAGCAAAATGCTCCGATCTTTGGCAGCTGCACCTGACCGGTGCCCAGATCACTTTCCACCGTCATGGCTGCTGCCAGCGCCATGAATGGGTCTGTTTTTCGGCTTTTGCCCTCAATTTTGGCATAAATGAAGTTTCCGGTATCTACGCCCTGGCTTCGGCTGCTGCGCACGCGCTTGGTGTTGTTGACCGCCCATCGCAGATGCGGCGCATCGCCCCATGTGAACAGTTTGCGGTTAAAGCAATCCTGTATTACCGGGTCTACCTGCATAATGTCGCTGGGGCGTACCAGCTTCACCCGGTTTTTATCCTTCGCGTCAAAACCGATGCTTTGCAGCGCTTCTGCCATCATGGTGTAGCGGAAATGGTCAAGTGCCAATTTTTTGACGGTATATTTCCGTCCGGCTTCCCGGATGAAATTTGTCAGAAGATACGGCGAGATGCTCACATCGTCTACATAGGTGCAGTCTCCGTTTTCGCACCACGTTCGCCATGGTGCTTTTACCCGGGGCAGGGTCTTGCTGTTTGCGCAGATCCATGCGTGATTGATGTCATAACGCTGGTCTCCTTTGCGGAAATGCAGGTCTACTGCCGCCCAGTCGTCCAATTCCGCGTAGTCGATGCCTACAGTGCAGCTCCAGCCAGCCATATCCGGCAGGGGGCGGTTTGTTGCCCTGATGTTTTCGTAGTCTGTAACAGAGATTTCTTTCGCGCCGTCCCGGATGCCCATGCGTTTTGTGATAAAATCGCCGTTCTGCTCCGGGCGCTCTTTCCAATCGCGGTATTCATCGTGGATCTCCTGCATCAGGTGCGGCAGATAGGGCAGGGAAGGGTTTGCCATGCACCAGTTTTCTGGGTCGTGCACCTCATCCTTGGTGTTCAGGCAGCAGATAAACGGCAAAAAGCCCTCATCCGGTTCGCCCTCAAACAAAATGCGCCGGCCTCTGGCAAGGTAATCGTCCAGAGGACCGTCCGATACATCGCCGTTGGATGTAAAAAAGCCAACGCGAGGTTCTGCAACCTTGCCTTGGCCGGTGATAAACACTTTGATGTTGTCGTAATTCTGGTACTGATGCACCTCGTTGAAGATGACCGCACCGGAACGCATACCATCGCGCCCCTTGGGGTTGTTGGTGCGGCCTTTTACCTCGCCCAGATTCTTGCGCCCCTGCAAAATCTCTTTTGTGTGATAGTAAAACCGCGAAAGCTTGGCTTCCCACTTCGGGTTTTCCAGTGCTTCCACGATATCCTTCACGGGGGTGACGGCCTGCTCCTCGTTGTTGGCGCAGATATCCACATTGTAGTGCGGCACCGGGTTGTATGGGCTGATCAGCGCCGCCGAAGAAATAGCAATCACGCCATCCTTGCCAGCGCCGCGCCCAACCATGGCAAAAAGCGTCTTAAACCGAGGGCTCCCATCTTTGCGATAGGTGCATAGCCAAAGCCCCAGTGCAAAGGTCTGCCACGGAAAAAGGCGGTCATAAGGAAAATACCGGGCGATACGGAAGTATTTCCGCATACGCTCGGTATCTACATAAATATCTTCAGTTGCAAAAACGCGCCGGATCAGTGCAACAAGGGCGTGCTGCTCCTTGCAAGCACGCGGAGCATTGTTCTCCACCTGCTCAATGTACTCCAAGATCTCCGGGGGAATGTTACAGCTCATCGTCCTCGCTGGGCTTTGCCGCCATAAACTTAAACGTCTGCACGACCCGCAGCAGCGTTGATACGGTGGAGTTGGCTGCGCTGGCAGTCTGGTTATAGACCTGAATAGAAGGGTTGGCTACTTCAATTTCCGCGCCGCGCGGGGTGGTCTTTACTACGGTAAGGCCGCGCTCGTTCATGTCGTTCTGTGCCTGATCCAGAAGGTCCAGCTGCGTGACATACCTGTCCAGCGTGGAGCGATACAAAAAGTTTGTGTCGCAGTTGGCTGCCTTTGCAGCCTGCTCGATCTCCGCCAGCTCCGTCCGGTATTTTTTGCTGGCGGTGGCCGGTGTTTTCCTTTTTCCCATCACGATCTCCGTTTCATCCATATTTGTGCAATTTGTATGCGCAGATTGCATCGTAGAGTTCCAATTTTTCTTTGCTTTTCAGCGTGGAGATGGCTTCAAAGTAGTATCGTTGGAATGTAAAGCTGTCATTTTCTAAATCCTTCTCTCGTTCTCGTGATTCTCTTATGCGCCTTGACAAGCCTAGTGCCTTTGCCGTACGCTGGGCGGGTATGTTTTGCCTTGATATACCCACAAGGCGGCTTCGGCCCGAAATCAAAAAAACTCAAGTCCATAACGATGATGCCAAACTTCTTGTTTGTCATGTTTAATCCTCCTATACCATCTTCGCGCGTGTGCGTGCGCGCAAGGCCAGCGGCAAAGTCGTGGTGTCCCCTGACTTTGCCGC
>ERZ1034842.202-NODE-202-length-30394-cov-26.375655_pt1 | contig 30394 bp, 46 predicted proteins | sample MGYA00520634_ERZ1034842 | MGnify/ENA primary metagenome ERZ1034842 (study PRJEB33766, sample SAMN09781734) | gut metagenome | biome: gut microbiome | host: Homo sapiens | place: Madagascar | study: EMG produced TPA metagenomics assembly of the PRJNA485056 data... | reverse complement strand
AGTGCATGATAAGAACGCAGGTGAGGTTATATCTAAACAACGCAAGTTGATTACTGGTAAACAAAAATAGGAGGGCTAGATATGATTAGAGACGATGCAAAGATAATTGTAACACCAAATGGTGTATCACTTAAAGAAGCCTTGACTAAAGAAGTAGTTAAGGCACTCAATAAAGAAGCTTCCATCTATATGAATTATGAAATCCCCGAAGTAAAACTTGGTGGCAACCCTCCTAGCGGCAAGGAAAATCGCAGAACTAGGAGAATGTTAGAACTTAGAAAAAGAAAGGGTAGATTATGATAGACGATAATAAAATAGAAGAAGCAAAGAAATCATTTATTGCCGACAAGAAGATTTTAGGTGTTATGGCTATGAATGATTTGGCTTGTGGTTTCAAAGAAGGTGCTAAGTGGGCTATCAATGAGTTATTGAAGGACTTGAGTCACCCCGCTAGCGAAGTTCCTAGAAATGATAATGGTAAGATTCTCGCATTCTCAAAAGTGAATAGTAATATTAAACTCTATGATATGAACGCTATGTTAAATGAAACTGCTTGCGACACATATAAAGAAATGTGGGAAATTAGAGTTAGAGCATATACTTTTACTGATTGGGTATTCGTGGAAAACTTACTTGATTTAATCAAGAAAGGAGATAATCATGATTAAGCCAGTTACTATGTACTCTGTAGTTTGTGACAGATGTGGAAAGTCCTTTATTGATGAATTTAATGGCATTGTAGCTTGGTTGGACGAAGGAACAGCCAAAGAGCAAGCAATGGAAAGCGAATGGGCAGAGATAGGCGATAAGCACTACTGCCCAGACTGCTATGAGTTTGACGATGAGTTAGATGAGTATGTTCCTAAAAAGAAAGGAGTAAGAAAATGAAACAGAAATTATTAAATATCAAGCACAAGTTAATCGCTTTATGGTGGTTCTTAACAAGAAAGAACTATTATCTTCTGTCATACAATGGCAGAGAAAGTGGATTTTTGGAAAGTGGTAATGTTGTAATACCCGAGTTCATCGAATGGGTAAGAAAGAAACATGGTGTGCCTACCAACCATGAGATAATCATGGAGTTGAAGAATATTGGCAACCTCTGTAGAAGCACGGATATTCTTGCCTATAATGAGATTAAGGCATTGATTGAGAAACTTGAAAAGTAAAGCGTATGGCACAGAAATATATAGTTAATGATATTGTTATGTATAAAAACAGAATACATACAATTATAGATATACTTGCATCAAATGGTTATGAATTATCTTATGTAAGGCATCCAGTTAGCCCAGTAAGATTACATGGAGTTCCTCTCACTCCAGAGATTCTAGAGAAGAATGGATGGGAGAAAAAAGCGATGAGCAGAGGGATAAGGAATAGACATTGGGTATATACAAAACCCGATATTGAAGAATATGGATATTTTCCTATCTACATAGAAAAAGGTATCGGTGATGAGTTTGATGTATATCCGTTTACTGACAATAATGTATGTACACAAATTGCATACATTAAGTATATTCATCAACTCCAGCACCTTCTCTTCGGTCTAGGACTTAACTCAGAAATGGAGGTGTAGGTATGAGTATAGCAACACAAGTAAACCACCATTGCCCTTTCTATGGAAGAAAATGTTATCAATGCGGTTATCGAAATAGTAAAGGAAATGATTGTCAGATAATAACTCATCAAGACAGAAAGATTTGATGTTTAACCGCCTTCGGGCATAAATAGATAGAGTATGAAAGAAATAAGTAAACAACGACTCGCTCAACTTTTGAGAGAAGAATATAAACTAATTTGTTTGGAAGCAGCTGGAGTTAATTGTTGGGAACTATACGATTGTGCTTTAGAAGAAGAGATTGAAGGAGACCCATCGTATTATAGCTATAAAAGGCTCTCAGACGATGAGATTACTAAAGACTATCAAGATATTTAATTATTAACCGCCTTCGGGCATAATTTTAAAGACATGACAAAAGAAGAATTAAAAGTAAAGGTTGCCAAGCAACTAGGCATTATCAATGAAGCTAACATTGAGATTTGCTCTTACGTAAATGATTACATCGAAAGTCTTCCATACAAGGTTGGCGACAAAGTTAGCTGCTCCAGATGTGATGTTTGTTGGATTACAAGCATCGTCCCTAAACGAGGTTACAGTGGCTATAATGGTGAGATTGAAGTAAGAATCAACCCTGCTAAGAAAGATGGCACTCGCTCCAATAGAGAGTTTGTACTATGGAATATGGAAATTGATAGCATCAAGAAGATTGATTAATCGCTTTTGGGCATAAATAGTAGTAATATGACAGTACAAGAATTAATTGATGAATTATCAAAGGTAGAGGATAAGACTATGGAAGTTTGCTTTCCTTATTCTCATGGAACACAAGAAAACGGAGAGCCTCTAAGTATAGCTGAAGTATCTGTGTATAATGATTGTGTTATAATTTATGATTAACCATCCTGCAAAGGATATAAATAGATAGTAATATGAATACAGAAAAATTAGAAAGAGCAAATATCTTAGCAAAGAGTTTAATTCCTAAAGTAAATGAACTCTTAAATATGTCTCCAAAATCAATGCGTAGTAGTCTTTCTGATGCTATTTGTGGGCTTTCAGAGTGTGATGAAGAGTTTAACACAAAATTCAAGCAGCTTCTGAATGAAACAAAACAGAGATTTCAAAAAGAGTTTGATGAGCTTTAGTAACTAATCACCCTCTCCTTGATAACATGGAGAGGGTAAAAAGAAGAGAATATGAAGAAAAGAAAGATAAGCAAGTGGCGCATTAAGCGTGGAGTAAACTTCCATGATGAAATGCGTAAAGGTAAGTATGGGTGGAATGAAGCTGCCCATCTAGGTTGGTTTTAATTAATGAGAATATGGCAGAGATTATTTACTTTGGAACAAATGGGTGTTCCGGTCATTTTCCTATTGGCATTGATAAAACGCTGACTGGGGACGAATATAAGATATGGTATGAGTGCGACTGTGATGCTTGGATAAATAATATTCGAAAGAATCCTGGTCGTCACCTCATCAAGCATCATGGAGAGGTCTATACAAATTATGGTGTTCCGTTCTCTGTAGATGACGATAGAGGTGGTAGTCATACCGAATTGTTTTGGAAAGGCATTCATACAGAAGAAGAAATCATCAGCTTGATAAAGAGTAATGCTTTTTTGAAGAAACAATTTAAAATGTAAAAATATGACAAAGCAAGAAGCAATGGCTTTCGCTATCAGCGTAGGAAAGCCGATAAGACATAAATCATTTTCAAAGGGTGAGTTTGTTCGATATGAAGGAAAGGAGTTAGTTGATGAAGAAGGAACTATCCTTCCTCAACAAGAGTTTTGGGCTATCCGTTCAGGTGGCTCTTGGGAGAATGGATGGGAAGAATATAAAAATGATTGATTATGACAAGAGAAGAATTACAAAATGAATTTGGCGATGCTGTCTGTGTATATTGTAACAAGAACATCATTCCAGAGCATAATCTTGGTATAGGTTGTCTTTGCGAAGGAAACTGGTGTGAGGAAGCACAAGATGGCTACGCAGCAGAAAATAATATAGAGTTGGAGGATTGAGTATGACAAGAGAAAAACTTTTAGAAAAGGCTAGAGAGTTCGAAAAAAAGAACAAAAGTTTCACTTGGAAGCCAATAGATTTCCCAGAGGATATGACTGAGGAAAACACTCTTGATGAACTTATATCAGAAGGAGATAATATGTATGATGCTTTGAAAGAAGCGGTCAAGTTAATAAGTGATTTAGCTGATGAGTTAGAATATAAAATAGAAGTGGAGGGTTAATTATGGATAGATATCAAGCTAAAGAATTTTATCCTATTCTGCAAGCTTATGCAGAAGGAAGGGTGATTGAGTGTAGAACCAAACCAAGTGCCGTAGAAGGTACAGATGTTCCGAATGATTGGACGGAAATGAAGGAGATTGAGTACTGGAATAATACAGAGTACCGAATCAAGCCAGAGCCTACCTATCGCCCTTTTGCCAACGCAGAAGAGTGTTGGAAGGAAATGGAGAAACACCAGCCGTTTGGGTGGATAAAGCATAAGAAAGATGGAGACCGTTCTTTAATTACTAATATAGATAAATTCTATAACATATCATTAGATGGGGATGATAATTGGTCTTTTGATAAGGTTATGGAATTTTACACCTTTGCAGACGGACTTCCATTTGGTATAAAAGTGGAGGAAAAGTAATATGGAAGCAGGACAATTTTTAGTGCTATTGTTGTCGTTTTGCGCTTTAGCATTACATATCAAAAATCGTAGAAGAAAGGGGTAAATTATGAATAAAACAGATTTACATTCATCATTACTCTTCCTGATGTTAAGACTAGAAGAGGCAAAGAGTAACCCGATGTCTGACAAGAACTTTGTTGCTGCATTGACGGAAGTGCTCAGATATTTCCGTGATAACGGAGAGTTGAAGAAAGCCTATGAACTTCAAAAGGATTCATTGGCAGACTTGGCAAATAGTTCTTGGACGAAAGCACTAAAGGACTATGTTTCCTCCAAAAATCAGGAAGACGGAGTTGATGCAAAGTTTCCTGATACAGATGAACTTATTAAGGAACTAGCATCTGATGAGTTCATCGAAAAGAAAATCAAGGATATTCTTGGAGATAATGATGTGGATAGCGGAAAGGAGGAATAGTTTATGACTGAATTGTTATTTAACATTTTCTTTTTCCTTGTACGACCGCTATAGGGTTTATAATAGGATATTATTATTCACGAAAGTAAGAATAGCGTATGAAAATAGAAATCAAAAGAGTAACTGACTGGCAGCGTGTAGTGGATGCTGCTCGGTTCACACAAGGTAAGAAACCGCTGGGACATGAGCCTAGCGATGAGTTCAAGAAACAGATGATTCTCAGCGAGCATTCACCGCTCAGAGAATTGGAGTTCGATATTAAGATGTATGGCATACCATACTGGGTGAGCAACCATTTTGTTCGCCATGTTCATGCTCAGCCATTCGTTTCCACATCTAGACCAGACATTACTGGCTCAAAGATGTCTCGTCACGATATGCGGCAGGATGAGTTGGTCAACTTGCAGCTATCTCTCAATGCTCAGGAGATTATCAATATCTCCAAGCTGAGACTCTGCAACAAGGCATCCGAAGAGACAAGAGAGGTGTGGTATGAGGTACTTGATGAGTTAGCACGCATTGAACCTTTGCTTGCGTCCGCTTGCGTTCCTCAATGTGTATATAGAGGATTCTGCCCTGAGCCGAAATCTTGTGGAAGAACAGGAAGCAGTATATTTTCTGTCACAAGAAAATTCTATAAACATCTTCAAATATACGAAAATAACCAATGAAAAATCCCAAATATACCGTAAACGAATATGTCGGTGGGCACTTCAAGTACATCACTCCCTGCCCATTCGGCATTCAAGGCAAGTATACCCATGAAGTCCTGATGGTAGGTAGCCTTGCTTGCCAGCGATGCGAACACTTCCGAGGTATCAATACAGAGGATTGTGTTGTATCTTGTGGAATCGAATAATAAAAAGAGTGCAGCCTATCTGCATTCTTCTTTATAATTAATCAAATTTAATATATGAATACAAAGAAAATCTCAATTATCCAGCGTATCAAGGAGAAGTTCCTTGGCAAACAGTTCTTTATTGCGGTCATCGCCAACAAGGGAACCAGTTCCTACTTCGTCAACTCTACCATCTACCGCTCAGAGAAAGAGGTGAAGGCTTACAAGAAGTACATCACTACAGACGAACGCATGAAACAGAGCTTCGATTTCGTAGGCTATTATGGTTTCCGTTCCAAGTTCGACTTCCGCATTCCTCTCAGCGGAAAGCCAGTATCAGTAGAAGAGGCAAAGAAATTGGCAGCGAAGTAGTATGGGAAAACTCATAGACCTTACAGGAAAACGGTTCGGCAGACTGGTTGTTTGCCGCCGTGCTCCTAACGTAAAGGGAGCGAAGAACGGAGCATATTGGATATGCAAATGCGATTGTGGCAGAGGAAAGACGGTGGTCAGTTCTGCCCTACTCTCAGGGTTCACTCGCTCTTGCGGTTGCCTTCGTAGTGAGACAGCAAGCAGAATCGCCCGTAAGATGGTAGCTATCAACAAGGAAAGACGTGAGAAATTAACGGATAAAGTAAGTAATACATAATTCCATATTATATTTGCAAAATGAAATTCAAGTATTTAATAGATAAAATCAATATCTTTAGGCACCACAACGATTTTGTGGTACTGGATGGAAGAGCCAACTCAGTTACACTCTCCAAGGGCATCTACGACCACATCATGCACAAGGAACGTTTAGACACCTCCATTTTCGTGTTCAGACTATCTGACAGAGGTACATACGGATTCTGTATGCGTAATGATTGGGAAGAACTTCGCATAGCCAACACCGCCTTCACTCAGCTTCAGTTCAATCAGAAGTATAAGAAGGTAGGTTTCAGAAGTGACTACCCTTCCGTCACAGCCATCCTTGATGAGTACGACCTTCCTCTCAACAGAATGGTTCGCCTTACTTGCATCCCACGCAAGTCACAAAAAGGAGAACCTTATTACGAAATCATGCGACCAAACTTAAATTCAAGCACATGGGAACAAAACAAGATGTAATTTTCAAAGGCTTGACCCACTCGCCATCCGACTATGATTGTCAGGATGGTGAGTTGGCTACTTGCCTTAATCTCATCAATGAGGATGGGGCACTCCACCCTATCCACCAGCCAGTGGTGGTTGATGAGAATATCTACATTCCTGATGGAACCACCATCGAAATGGTTCACAAGGTTAGCTACGACAATGCCATCCATACCCATTACATCATTCATGGCGAATCATGGTATTGGAAAGAGAAAGGTGGAAACGGAGAAGCCCACTCGATTACTGGACTGAGTTCTTTCCAAGTGAATGCGGTTACAGCCGTAGGCAACATCCTATGCTTTGTCGGAGAGAGCAAGACCATATATGCGTACTGGAAAGATGGTCAATATGTGCTGATGGACTTCTCCACTATTAAATATGCTGGTATCAGCGTAAGAGAAAACGGTAACAAGACATACGATGTGGTTGAAACTAACGATGCTGTCTCTGACATAGATGACCATGCAACAGACAAGGGTAATCATTACATCAAGTTTAAGGACAACATTGACGGAAATGCAGCCCACAAACTCTTCTTAGCAAAAGATGCCTACCTGAACAAGAAGATGGATGATGAATCTTTCAAGTATGTTCAGTTTGGTGTATTGGCATTGAAGCTGTATGATGGTAGCCACATTCTTGTCGGGAACCCTTTTACCATCACAAACGGTGAAGGTGTAGACAACAACATCAATCTTTGGTACGCATACAAAGGTACTACATTTCAGGTAGAAGGACAAGGAGAAAAGTTCACTTCTACAGACAGAACTCATTATGCCGTACACCTTAAACAGAGCCTTTTCAAATACAAGCTAAAGATTGATTTCAGCGACATAAGCAAATACGAAGACATCATTGATGGTGTAGATGTTTTCGTCAGCAATAGCATCTATCCATATAAGACCAACGTAGAACTCAACGAGGAACAGAAAAAGGCAGAGAACGACAATACAGACCAGTATCTGCAAATTGAAACCGAAGAATACGGAACTTTGATTTTGAGAAATGTGCTTGGTCTCTCTGCAAAGGAATGCCTCGGTCATTGGTCATACCCTGCTCTATCCAAGGATGAGTTCAACGAGAAAGTAAGCAATCTTACTTTCTACAAATCGGTCAGCTTCACCTACAACGATATTATCAAGAAGAAGGAGAAATACTTGAAGAGAGTATTGGAGACGGAAGAATCGCTATCATTGGCATCCAGCTTCCGAGATTCTTTCGGGGCAAAGTGTGCCATCACATACAACAACCGTCTGCATCTGGCTAACGTCAGTACCACCAACCGCTCTACGGTAAACGGATATGTCTCCAATCAGCTAGGGTATGCTAGGGTTATCACACACGTCAAATACAAGTACAATGGCAACACCTTGGAGTCATACGGTGTAGACAGTCTGCAATTCCCTCTCGACCCAGTACTGGCTTTTCCAAGCGACAATGTGATTTCTTACGAAGTATACGTCAACTACGGTGGTTCTTACTACCATAAGGAGGTCGAAATCTACGACAAGAACAATCTTGGTCTCTCATTCTATACCGAATATGATTCAGGCAAACTGCAATACATTAATTCGGATAAATTTGAGTCCATTTCGTCTTCCACTTGGAATCAGGTATTGGCAACTGCAACCTCCTTCCAGCCAGCCAACATATACTCTCCTTCCCTTGTCAAGGTGAGTGAAGCAGAGAACCCTCTTGTCTTTCCTGCAAAGAACAGCGTTCAGGTTGGTTCATCTGTAGTGAATGCGCTTGCAGCCAACACCCGACCAATCAGCGAAGGTCAGTTTGGTGATGCTCCTCTCTATGCCTTCACCGATGAAGGTGTATGGGTATTGATGCTGGGCAGTGAAGGAACCTATCAGGCTCGCCAGCCAGCGCAGCGTGACATCTGTTCCAACCCGAAGGGCATCTTGCAGATTGATGATGCCGTTCTGTTCCCTACAGAGCGAGGAATCATGATGCAGCAAGGAAGGGAAGCTGTATGTATCACAGACGTATTGGACGATTATCCATTCGACTTCTTGCAGGTTTATTCCCATTCCATCAAGGATAAGACCTTCCCGAACAGATTGCTTGCGCTCGGAAATATCCCTGAGTCAGACGTGCAGTACGTGAGGTTCAGAACCTACCTACAGTCAGCAGATATGATTTACGACTATTACGATAGCCGTATCATCGTCTTCAACCCGAACTATACTTATGCTTACGTTTACTCTTTGAAAAGCAAAATGTGGGGTACGATGTACAATGTATTCAGTAAACGAGTCAACATCTATCCTGAGTCATACGCAATCAACGATAACGGACGTATTGTTGATGTATATGTCAAGGAGCCAACGGAAGACGTGAGGTACTTCCTCTGTAGCCGACCGTTATCTCTCGGTCAGGAGGATATACACAAGACTATGCTTGATTGCATAGCAAGGGGTAATATGCACAGTATAGAGAACGGAAAATGCGGTATGGTACTGTTTGGCAGCAATGACCTGAATAATTGGTACTTCATCAGTTCTTCCGTCAACAGATACCTCAGGAATTTGGTAGGTTCACCATTTAAATATTTCAGAATCGCCATGATGGGAAGTCTCAGCGTAAACGAGTCTATCAGCAGACTATCTACCGACTTCCAGACAAGATGGCAAAATAAACTCAGATAATTATGGCAGAGCAGTTATTGACATTTGATTACAGCAAGGCAACGCTGGGTGCATCCTTAGGATATACGAATGGAGGCACAATCAAGATTGCCACTTATGTCTCCTTCGAGACAGATTCATATTTTGATGGTTTTGTTTCGTTTGGAGACAACTACAAGTACGGTTTCAAGAAAGATGGAAAGTTCTATACCGAAGAAGGGAAATGGGTCGGCACGCTCGGCATCGTAGCTTCTTCCATCAATCAGAACACTGGTACTATCATCACAAGAGGTGACGATGCAGAGAAATTTTATATCTCCACCTTGCAGCCTAGAGAGACTGTAGCACTTACTTGCTTGCAGTCCATGCTGTCTTCCTTCGATGTTCCACTCAATATTGACAACACCAAGATTAAGCAACTTGTAGACAAGTCCTTCATGTTCGCTCAGGAGTTCGTCAATCAGGCTGTCAAGTACAGAGAGAAGGAGACTGCATCTTCTACCGCCACAAGCGACAAGAGCGTATCTGTAGATGCTTCTTCGCTCAGCAGCGATACAGACAAGATTCTGTACAACATTCAGGTTGCACTCAACAATCTGATTACTCAGGACAAGAATCAGTTCACAGAGCAGCAGAAGAATGGCTTGAAGCTGGCTGCTACAGATGTCAACATCAAGACCGTACCTGAAAACATCAAGACGGTTGTCAGCGGAAATGTGAATGCTGCTGTTACTGGTTCTGTCAACTCAACCGTCAGCGGTTCTGTCAGCGCATCAGTAAGCGGAAATGTTGATGCTGCTGTTACTGGTTCAGTAACAACCAAGCAGGAATCCACATCTAGTGGAACATAAACTTAGATAAATGTTTTTTACTATACAAAAATTAAAGGGTAGCCGTCCGTGATGGATAGCTACCCTTGCCATTATATTAGTCTAAAACGACTAGACTATTTTAAAATGGATGCAAAGTTATTCTTGTTCTTACAGCCGAACGGTTGCTGGCATCCTTCATCTTCTGTTTCTTTTCCTCAGCTAAAGACCAGAACCTATCTGCACCGTCAGGATAAACAATCATCAACCATTCGTATAAACATTGGTTTACGATATAGTCATGAATGTATACCGTCATGGTATGCACGCTTGTCTGAGAGAATCCGTTTGGCATCCTCATAGCCAAGTAGTACGCATCTTCTTCGTTTGTTGGCGAGCCAATGCACTCTTCCCATTCGTTGGAATCGAATCCACTACCCAGCATTTCCATCTTCGTAAATCGGTAAAGCAACTCCTTGCAGTCTTCTACTGCCGAATCTAGAATCCTTGCCAGTTTATCCCGATTGCCATCCTCGCCCACATCATAGACGTTATGAATCAGATGTGAATCTTCTACAGAACTGGAGATTGAATCCGCATAGGCAGCAGCCGTATTCTTGATGTCAAACACCAGTTCCTTCTTCTGAAGCTCTATCATTACCTTGTAACCAAGGTGGCATGTTTTGCATACTTTCATACTCACCTCCTTCCTTATTTTCTAGGAGTCGTTCTGCTTGGTCTCTCACGTCTATTGAAGGTCTCATGCAGATTCTTGATGGCTACAACAGACAACTCAGAATAAGTCTTCGACTCGTTAGGATTGGTAATGACGAACCAATCCATCAAAGCCTTGTTGATAATGTAGTCATGGATAGAACTGGTAAGCGCATCCTTCAAAGCAAGCGGATAATTGGATGGAAGGGAGAGGTTAATGACAATATTGGTATCATCACTTATCAACTCGTTAGACGCAGTAGTACCATTTTCTGTTTGAACTGACTCACTCAACTCTACGAGCAGTTGGTTATACGCATTCTGAATGCTACGCAAAGCCTGATTCTTGTCTTCATCATCATCACTTGCCTGAATATTGCTGGCAGCCTCAGCATCCATATCTGATGCTCTTCTGCTACGACCAGTCAGGAATGCCTTGTTCTGGAAGTCATAAATGAGTTCACTCATATACAACGTTATCACTAAATCTTTTCTTGCCATACTATGATATTTTTATTCGTGTTGGTTTCTTTTTGAAAAACGCTTTATCCTTGATGTCGGACAATAATGCAGCAGCGTTATCTGCATACTCCTTCACCTTGTCGTTGGCTGTTATCTCGCACCATTTCCCGATGATGCTGTTCACCAAGAACGAGTTGGCAGATGAGTTGATTGAACTGAGTAGGTTATCATCAAATCTGCTATGCATTTCGAGTTGCCAAATGATGGTTCCGTCTACTCCTGAGCCTCCTGATATAAACCGTTTCAGCACGTTTCTCAGCGCATCCAGCGATTCATTGAAGAACCGCTCAATCATCGTCAAGTCTGCATCCGTCACAAACACTTGGTCAAATGCCGACTTACCATCCTCCAGTTTATTCTTTGCGCCTATGTAGGCAGTAGTCTTCGCTACCTCCTCATACACGTCACTTCTCTTGATTGATATAGTTAAATCTGCCATTCTTTATCTTTTTATATAGTTTATAACCTAAAAGGACTAGCAAGACGCAGAGTGCCCCAAATGACCAGCTAGCGTACTTCAATTGAAACTGCTTCCACTTGGATAACTCCTTCTCTACTGGGTACGGAACTGGGATGGAATCTCTTTTCAGGAAGGAATCCACCTTCACCTTATACACATTCTTATAGATGGTCTTCTCATGCCATCGGTCAAGAAAGCAAGTATCTCCATTCTGTCTGAGGAAGATTGAATCACGCACGAAAACGCTGTCAGAAGTATGCAGTGTATCGTGTTTTACTACGTCCCGACATATAACTTTTTCCATCGGGACGTATTTTGTCTTGCATCCCGACAGAAAAAAAGCTATCAGCAACATACCCAAAACGTATATCAGGAGTTGCCAGAAATCAGTATCGTACCACTTCTTCATAAGCCTATACTTTGAGTGCAACCAATGCCCTCTTCAAATACTTGCGTCTTGACTCCAAACCGTATGTTCCACCGTTGATGGTCTTGGTAATGGCTAGGAAGCTATCACTATCAGCAAGTTTGTTCAAGCCGTGTTTCCACCACCACCACATAGCACTCTTGGTAGCATATCGTGGCTGCTCCAATATTTCAGGATGCTCCATTATATCGTCAGTCACCTGTTTGTTATTCTGAAAAGCCTGATAGTTGGCTCTGCCAGTAATCTGAATCAACCCCCTACCACGATACTTATAGCCGTCACCATCCTTCAAGTTGCCGAGCATGTTCTTCAACTTGCCAACATCATACTTGTGGAAATAGTTTCTGTTGCCGAGTTCCTTGGTGTATCTCAGTTCGCCACTCTCATGTGCAATCTGAGCCAAGAAATGAGCCATTCGCTTAGGAGTATCAATATGGAACACATCAGCATAACCATTGATATAAGGCAGGAAATCATCCACCTTATCCTTCGCATTCGGCATAATCGCTAAAATCTGTTCTCTTGTTACCTTCATAATCACTTGCCCTCCTTCACTTGTTTCAGTATACTTGCGAGTTCATCCTTCACCTTGCTCTCAAAGTTGCCTAATTTTGTCTTAAAATAAATGTTTACCCCGAATATTGCTCCAGAGTAAACAAGTGCTTGACTGATGTACCAGAGCACACCATCCGAAATAATATAGTTGTTCAGAAAGAATGATAGGAAGGCGAGGACGATGCCACTAACTACCATTCCAATGGCTGTACCATATTGCAATCCTTCACGTACATTTGGAGTCATAACTTATCTTTTTATACTGTTAATATTAATAATATGCAAAGATAAGTTGTGCCTTCCGATTATTTATCTTATCCGTTAATGTTATGCCATATTTTGCTCGTAGGATGCAAGCAGTCAGGGTCTTGCAGATATTCTACTGCCATCACGACCACCATTTCCTTCAACTCCTCAGCATCCTTGCTGTAACGCTCCAACAGTATGTGATGGTCGCTCCTCAGCAGATTCATGGTAACTGCCAAGTCATAGATGGTGTAATCGGAAATATCATCCTGATGCTTATCAAAAGCTTCTCTTATCTCCTCGTCCGAGAAGAAAGGAGCCATGTGCTTGGTTCCGTCCTCATCCTCATACCACATCTTCTTGATAGCATCATCTGCAAAATGCTTGTCAAAATGCTCATCGCCCAACACACCGTACACCATCGCACAAAGATGATGTACCTCCACATCGCTCAACTTATATGAGAGATACTTACCGATAGCCTTGGCTATACTCAACATCTGTTCAGGAGTCATTTCCTGCTGATACTTTTCTACGAAATCTACAAAATCCATAATATAAAAATTAAAAGTTTATGATGCTGCAAAGATACCAATATCTTAAACGCAGCACCATAAACTCGTAGATATTTCTGTAGCTATCTGAATATCAGACAAATACAGTTACGATAAAAACACCTCCTTTCTTTATTCGTCCTTAAATCTGATTCTCTTCTCTCCACCCCTCGACCAGATGTCGTTTTTCTTGCGTTTCGACACCTTGCCAAGTACATCATTTTCGTAAAGTTCGGGCTTGTCTTCCCTACCTTGGGTCTCCGAAGCAACACCACCATTCGGGTTGCCACCTTGGCTGGCATCAGGTTTCCCATTGCCATACCATTTCTCATTATTCGCCTTGTCTGCTATCATAACTATAAATTAATCAATTATCACTAAACATTAATCACTAAACATTATGCAGCGAGCGGTGGAGTCTGTCCGTCAGGGTTCACTCCCTGACCGCTCATCATCTGCTGCAACATCGCCTGAGCCTTAGGATTGCTCTGTGATGCCTGAGCCACTTGGGCTTGAAGCTGAGGAGAGAATCCTTGTGGAGTCTCACCATTCTGAATGGCTTGCTGGTTGGATGCAACCGATTGTAGCAACTCCTCTCCAAATGGGAAATCTCCTACTTGCAGCAACTGCTCCAGCGTGATAGCCTGATTCTGCCACAAGGTCATAAGGAACTCATTCGCCATCTGTCTGTATACAGGAGTAGCCGTACTTTCCGTGATGTTGATGTCAAACTCCACGTCTCTAATCTTCTTAGGGTCGTAGTGTACAATCTGTCCTGCCCTACCCACGATATTGAAGTTGCGTGCCACATCATAGTACTGTTGCATATTCTTCACGGTCTTGTAAGCACCATCAATGATAAACTGACTGAAACTCTCCAAAATATCAAGCAGCGACATGGTAGCATTCTGTGTCTGCTGGGCATAAAGCGAACCGCTCGTACCTGATACTCCTGGTTTACCTTGCAGCGCACCATTCACTCCCGATATATCCTCGAAGAACTTCAACTGATAACTGAGCAAGTCACCGATGCCGATATTCGTAGAGTTGTTCGCCACTTGCTGAGGAACCTGACCGCTCTTGTTTGGCTTGTATCTCACCACACCATTGAATCTACTCCACTCATCGCAGAAATCATCCCAACTCATATCGTCAGGCAGACAATCCTCAGGACAAAGCAGCACACCCTTGGCACTCGCCCTCATGATGAAGTCATACATCGTGATGAGTCGGTTCACGTACCTCTGCTGGTCAATCACATCTTCCACGAAACTGTGAATCTCGCCATCAATAAACGGATAGAACTTAAAGCTATAAGGATGCTCACCATGAGCATAAGGGGTCTCGCCTTCTCTCAGAATATCACCGAAAGGAGAAAGATAGTAGAAATGCCAGTAATCATCCATAAACCACTCGGCATCAATCAGAGGAATATCCTCTTCCATCATGCCAGCAGCCATTCCTCGCCTGATTCTGTCTTTGTTCTCTGCATCTACAATATCAGCCTTATCCTCAATATCAATCTTGAAATCGTCACCATTGTTGTAGTCATGGCAACGGTATCTCGGTTTACTCTCCTTGCGCCAAACCTCAATCACTCGGCAGAGAGAAGGGTTTGCAGGATTCATAAAGTCAATAGTCTTAGGGTCGAACTCACCAAATCGCTGGGTGCAATCAGCAATCACGAAATCACGGTTAGCTGCCAGTCTGTATATCTCCTTCAACTTCCGAGCCTCAGCAGGAGACTTGGCAAACTCTCTCAGTACATTGCCGATGGTGATGTCATGCACCTCACCCAAGCAGCTCACGTCCCAACCACGGAAATCCCTCATATTGTTGTCTATGAAGAAATTATTCGGGTTCACGTAGTCCGTCCAGCAATCCAACCTACCTCTTCGCCATCCATACTTTTTCTTATAGATGGCAGCACCGCTTATCAGGAACTCTTCCATGGTTCGGGCATCCAGTTCCGTCTCTCGGTTCAGTTGTCGGTTACATTGCAGCACCACGCTCATGGTCTCACCATACCGCTTTTCATCCTTATCTCTAGCGTTACATGTCGGTTCTTTGCTCTGAGAGCGATACACTCCCAGAACATTCTTCACCAGTCTACGGATAAGGTTATTCTTCAATGGTTCGCTACCCTGCTCACGGATATAATCTTCCTCCCTGATACGCTTTTTAAAGCCACACTTGCTTTTGAACTCAATGGTATCGCCCCATTGGTCTCCATAGCAGTATCGCTTGTTTCTCAGTCTTCGCTTTCGGAAGTTATCCATGTTGTTGTAGTATCGCTGAGCCTCCAGCAAGATAGAGAAAGCACGCTCATAAGGCTTGTCAAATCGGTTCTTGGATGCCTTCACGCTATCCAGTTCTTCCTTGTCAAGTACCCTACTCAACGATAGCAGTTTGGTTTCTTCTTTCTTCTTTGCCATAATTTATGATGTTCTAGGTTCAACAATATTTGCCAGCTTCCGAGCCACACCAAGGAATCCGCTTGCGGTATCGGTATCTCCAAGACTGACACACGTCAGGTAGCCAGCCATATACACGATTGAATCCTTCAAGGTTTCAGGCAAGTCAATATTACCACTACTGATAGAAGGCATACCCACATAGGTAAGCGATACAGTAGCCGTATTACTCTTGCTTGTGAAAAGTTCCAAGAAACGCTCACCACTTTTATGGACTAGTGCAGCGATAGGTCGCTCAGGATTCCCCCTTACTCCAAATCGGTTACGTTGAATCTTGTAGGCATCATCCTCTTCTGTGATAATCTCAGCAGAGCGGTTCCAGTCACTAGCCTTCACATTCAGGAGTCTAATCATGTCAGTAGGAAGATAGACGGTTCCAACAAAAGCACCGTTTGATTCTGCCCAAGCAGTCTTCAACCCATCGAATTTCTTACCGTCCAGCATACTGGCAGGAGCATCCGTCAAAATGATTCTTGCTGCATCTACTATCTTACTCTGAATCAACTCGCTCTGTGACAAGGTATCAGTATCGGTAGGAGTCAGCAAGCCAGAAGTCTCTTGGTTTCTATCCAAGAGCACCTTCACTTCTTTCACCAGTTCAGATACAGCATACGTACTCATTACTCCAGTCCTTCTAGTTCAACACCCTTTTCCTTAGCAATATCCAAGATGTCTTCCTTGGTCTTCATCTTGGAACGACTAACACCGAAGGTCTCAGCCAGATAGTCCTTGGCATCCTCAACGTCTGTCACTACGTGGGTCTTCTTCTCGTCAGCCACCTTCTTCTTTGCCTTGGCAGCAGCCTTCTTCTTGGCTTCCGCAGCTTCCTTCTTCTCGTCAATACTCTCCACCAAGAAGAACTTGTCGTTGAACCAATAATGTGACTCGATAGCCTTCTGTACCTTAGGGTCTCTTGTCATATAGACGCTACAACCAACACTCTTGCCCTCAAAGATAATGCGCATTCGCTCATTACCTACCATAACGCTGAATGCCAAATCAGTACCTGCTTGATATTTATTAAACATGATTATACCTTATTATATATGTGTTACTAAAAAAGGGATGGGGCTAGTGCCCACACCCCTCACTATTTGATGAATAAATTTGCAATTCTACTTGCTTTTAGGCAGCAGCCTTGTTCTCTTCTGTATCAGTTGCACCTTCTGTTACTGGAACAGCAGCAAGGCGCATACGAGCATGTGCCTTAGGATACTTCAAGTACAGGCAAGCTACCTCCTGAATAACTACTGCATCGGTGTTACGGATGCCAGCCGCCTTCAAGTCGAGCACGTTTCGTGTCCAAGACAAGTGTACTCGCTTAACCAAGAACTCTGGGTCAAGGGCAAAGCCGCAGTCACTCATACCGAAGAGGTCGAACAACTCAGAGTGAATCATCAGCACCTCACCGAAGTCGGTCTCCCAACTCTTGAACTTCAACTTCCAAATATCAACGGTGTCCTTCAAACGGAACTTGTCGGAATCAATCTTACTGAATGCACTCACGAAGTCAGAACCAGCAATAATCACCTTGCGCTTGTTGCCGATACCAGTACCCACAAACAAGTCCTTGGAAATGTCAACCAACTCCAAGTCGGTAATCACTCGCTCATTCTTGTTGTAGCCCTTCTTCATATCATCAGCAGTAGCAACATGACCTACCTCAATATCCTTACCAGCCATCCACCAGATACCCTTGGTAAACCACTGAGCAGAACCATCCTTGATTTCATGCTTGATACAAGCCATATCACCGAAGAGATAAGTGCCCTCCATAGCAAGACGCATATCATAGATACTATCCTCCTCAATGTCTGAGAAGTCCCAATCTACTCGCTTAGCAGCAATCTTGTCGAAAGTAGTCTGCTCTACCTGAATCATGAAGTTCTGACAAAACTGGGTCTCAGAAGCAGGAAGGTTGTTGAAACGACCAGTCTGTACGTCCATTTCGCCACAACTCTTCGCCATACGGATAAGTTTCTGACCCTTCTGCAAGGCTGGAATACCGATAGCCTGCTTATTGACCAACTTACCATTTACGGCATACACAATCGGATAACCTTCTGTGTCCTTGCCGCAAACGCATAGTTCCAAATCAGGAGTAGGAGCATCAGTAATGGTAGAATATGCAACACCCTTATAGTTGGTAATCGCCTTCACACCTACCACTCGGATAGTATCGTCAAGGGTAAACATTGTAGGGTCTTCTACCTTCAATACCATAGATGTACCAGTACTCTCCACAGTTGCCTCCTTCACGGTAGTCTTGATAGGACGTGTACCGATACTCCAATACTCAACTACAAACGAGTTGGCAGACTTGGTTGTAGCATAGCGTGAAATCTGGTCAACTGGAGTAGCCATCGGGCGAATCTTGGTAATCTTCTCATCAATGTCGTTCAGGTAATACTCCGTGCCGTTCTCGTTATAGTGCTCACGACCCTGAGTCTCGCTCTTGATACCTTCGCTCTGACGAGCAGCACCACCATTGCCAGCTTCACCAGCAGCAGGAGCACCACCAGCCTCAGCAGGAGCACCGCTCTCGGTACTACCGCCATCAGGCAGATTTGCCGCCTCAGCCATGATAACATGACCATTCACTCCAAAAATAACTGCCATAACCATCAGGAAGATGGAAAGCAGCCGATTAAATGTACTTTTCTTCATTGTTATTCTGAATATTAATTAAACATTATATATTATCTTTTTACCTTATCGAATTATCGAATGTGTGTTCTCTTCTCATTACCACGCTCCCAGACGCTACCCCTACGTGCTGCCCTTCCTACTGCACCAAAGTCAGGCTGGTTATCCGTCTGCTTGGTCTCTGCATTGGCAGAATCAAGGTCGGCAGTACCATCGCCCTTCTTTCTCAGTTCAAGGTTTTTGACGTGCTTACTGTTCTTGCCACGAACTTCACCCTCATGGGCAGCATCTGCCACATCGGTATCATGGTTCTTAGCCTTGATGAAAGCAGTAACCATTTCCTCTGTAAACTTGCCAGTCACCACATTACGCATGGTCTGAAAGCACTGGTCGATTGCCTCATTCACAGTTTCAACACCATACTTCTCATCCAACTTATCGAACACCTCATAGCTGGATGGCATATTCTTGTCATATTCCTCCTGCAATTTCTTGCCGTTGGCAGCATTCTTCAAGAACTCCGACTGAGCCGATGCAATCTCATCCGCATTGTCAGGGTCTGAATAGTAGTCAATCGCATCCTCGCCATGGGTACGAATCAACTCAGCGTAAGGACTCTTGCCAGCCTTCATCGCTTGAAGGAATGTAGCCGCCTCAGGGTCACTACCCAGCCAATCGCCCATAGCCTTCTCATTATCCTTGTAACCCTGCAAAGCCTTCTGGTCAGCATCATAATCATCATTGATTGCCCCATAGATAGACTCATCATCCGCATACTCCGTATCAGGATGGCGGGTCTTCAATCGCTCCAAAGCCAAGTCTCTCTTGGTCTTGGTGTCTTGCTGTTTTGCAGCACCAGCATTCTGCTCAATATTTGTATTATCGTCCATATATATATATGTGTAAATTTATAAATCAATGCCCAAAAGTAACGCTTTTCCGCTTATTCCTAATCTTATCCGTTAACTTTGCTTAATCATATCCGATTAATTTGGTATTTTCAATACATTTTTGTATCTTTGCCTCACAAATATATATGAAACATAAAGGTTCACGATGTGACTTTACAAAGGAACGTGATGCCGACATATTGAGGGCTTACAAGGAAATTATATCAGTAAGAGACAATATCGGACTCTTGGAGATTGAGCGAAGACTTTTGCAATCTCCAAGCAGACGGTTTTGGGTTTCAGCAGACAGAGCATATAACGTCATTCTCAACATGCTCAAAGGCAAGTCTATAAGCAACATGAAACCTATGACTAGAGAAATGTTTCAGGAGATTTTCCGCAGATTCAAGATATATTCAAAGGAGCATCCTTCTCTCACCAAGATGGATGTCATTTGGCATGTGTGCAATCAGGAAGCACCGAGTTTCTATATCACTCCCAAATCCATGCACGTCATACTTCATCGGGTGAGGAAGGAGGAGAAGAGAAGATGCTACGAACTTCGCCAGAGAAGATTGCGCTTTATGCTGGGTACATTATAATAATGTGTATCACGCTTATAGGATATGATGGTATGGGTCTCTCAGACGGTTGCTCTATTCAGAACCGACTAAGCTACCCTTTCTTTCATCAGAACATATTTCATGCAGCCATCAACCTTTATGTCTTCCATCAATGCTACCGAGCCATCCCTTGTGGCATCAGGCACTTGGTGGCATTCTATCTCATAGCCATCAGCTATCCCTTCACCTCATCTGTACCAATCATCGGTCTCAGCGGATTTATCTATGCTTACATGGGTTTTATCGCCCCCTACGTGGAGAATAAGGTAAGATACAATCTCACCATTCTCCTATATATCTGTGTTGGAATCTTCTTCCCTTGCATGGCAGTTGGAGTCCACATCTATTGCTATGTACTTGGTCTGTTGTGGGGTTACTTAAATGCACCGCTATGCCAAGACAAGTAACCGCCAAACTGACTGATGCACTCGACAAACACGTATTGGGCATCCTGAAAGAGAACGAGAAACGAATCAAGGAAATCAACACTCCATTCAATCCTATCAAGGGTGAAGGTTGTGGAGATAAGCGATTCCTGCTCTTCCTTCCTGACTTCCCGATACAGAGACAGCAGCTTCCAGTTTCCATGAAGAAGATTCCGCTCGTCAAGATGCTCATCGAATTGGGTAGCTGCAAGGCGGTAATCGAGGAACTGCACAAGGATATTGACGAGCCGTACAATCTAGAGGAAGAGTTGGAGCAACTGGTGGAGCAGTTCACTCGCATCAGGATGAAACACGACCCATTCTTCTTCTTTGCCACATTCATCTATATCAAACCGAAAGGTGGAGGTCTCCCCTTCCGCTTTGTGCTCAGAAGACCGCAGCGCAGACTGCTCAGGTGGCTGGAGGAACGAAGAAAGAAGAATCGCCCTATCCGTCTCATCCTGCTGAAAGCAAGACAGTGGGGAGGTTCTACGGTTATCCAGATGTACTTCCTTTGGTTGCAACTCATGTGGCAGAAGGGTCTCAACTCGCTCATCGTGGCTCAAGTGAAGGACACAGCAGAAACCATCCGAGGAATGTTCGAGGAAGCTCTGAAAAACTTCCCTACCAAGTTCCTCTATGAAATGGGCGAAGCCTTCTCCGAGAACGAACCGAAGTTTGTGGGAGTGGGAACATCAGGAAATGTGAAGAAAGTTCCTCAGCGATTCTGTAAGATTAAGGTAGGTTCCATGGAGCGACCATTATCAGCAAATGGTGAAGACTACAACTTGGTTCACCTTTCTGAGGTGGGATTGTGGAAGAAGACGGACGGTAAATCTCCTGAAGAGGTAGTACAGAACGCTACCAATGGTATCTTGTATCGACCATACACGATGATTGCCTACGAATCCACAGCAAATGGTACTGGCAACTTCTTCCACAAGGAATGGATTGCAGCCAAAAAGGGTGAATCTCAGTTTGAGCCGTTCTTCGTTCCTTGGTTCGAGATATACGATATGTATCATCTAGAATTTGAAAGCAAAAAGCAAAAGGTGGAATTTGCCAAATGGCTATACGAGAACCGCAACAATACCAATACGATGTCTGACCGAGAGGAGCCATGTACCTACCTTTGGAAGTTATGGACGCTGGGTGCTCCACTCGAAGCCATCAACTGGTATATTGCCGAGCGAAGAAAGTTCACCGACCATGCGGATATGGCTGCTGGCTACCCTACCGATGATATTGAAGCATTCAAGCACTCAGGAGCCAAGGTCTTTGCAGAAGACAAAGTTGACAAGTTCCGTAAAGGATGCCGAGCACCAAAGTTCATCGGTGATGTTTATGGTGATGGATATAAGGGAAAGAAGTGTATGCAGAATGTCCGATTCTGTGAAGACAAGCAGGGGCAGTTGTGGATATGGAGCAAGCCTGAGACCTTCGATGATTGCAAGGTAATCAACCGCTATCTGGTTGTAGTGGATATTGGTGGACGTAGCAAGAATGCCGACTGGTCTGTTATCTGTGTCTTCGACCGCTATTGGATGATGGAAGGTGGCAAGCCGTATGTGGTAGCCCAATGGTACGGACATATTGATATGGACTTGTTGGCATGGAAGGCTGCTCAGATAGCCAAATACTATAACGATGCTCTGTTGGTCATTGAATCCAACACCTTGGAGACAAAAGACAAGGAGCACATCTTGGAAGGTGGTGACCAGTCTGAGTTCATCCTGAATCAAATCAAGGACGTATACGATAATCTCTACGCACGCAAGCAGAGTGAATCTGACATCAAGAATAAAGTTCCAGTAAAATATGGATTCCATACCAATGTGGCAACCAAGCCAATGGTTATCTCTGTACTGGTTCAGGTTATCCGTGAACAGCTCTATGTAGAGCGAGACGATAGATGTTTGGATGAATATCTCACCTACGAGAAGAACGGAACGGTTTACGAGGCAGCAGACGGAAAGCACGATGATTTGCTCATGACCAGAGCCATCGGACTCCATATCTGTTTCAATGAAATGGAAATGCCTAAGATGATACAGAATCAGGCAAGAGTAATGAGAAGAAAGGTTTCTGTTTCGGCAGCAACCATCATATAGTTTCAAACAGTTAATAATTACGATTATGAAAGTAACAAAGATTTTCAAGCGCATCAAGTGTGAAATCATGTACAGCCAAGCTACGGTTAAGGCAGACTACGCATCCAAGAAGAATCATGGTGAAATCTTCTATGTCCTCCCTACGCAGAAGGGCAACCTCATGATTATGAATCGCCCTCTTTTCGAGGCGTTCAAGAAGACAAAACTGGTAGACAGCGATATGAAGGTCAGAGACCTCTTCAAGGATTGTGTCTACCATACCAACTGCAAGAGCAAGAAAGGTAAACTAAGCCGCAAGCGCAAGTTCCTCAGATGGAAAGGCTTGATTTAAATTCATGCAAAGTTAACGGATAAGAGATAGGTAGAGCAAAATCTGCCTATCTTTGCGCTATTATTAATAATGTGTATCAAATATGATTTATAAAATAGTACAAGGAAACAGTTTCAAACTCCACATCTTGGTGCGGAAGATGGACGTATCGAAAGAGTTCCAGCGACTCGTTGACTTCGATATGAATCTTGCTACCGACATCAGGGTTGAGTTGTCAGGCTGTTTCTGCAATACAATTTCTGTTCCAGTTCAAGTAGCAGGAATCCAAGGCAACGTACTGATATGCGACATTCCTTCCACCCTTGATTACGGAAACTATAACGTCAGGGTATCATGGAAGTATGATGGTAGCGAAATGGTCAGCATCGAGCGCAACCTTCTGAGAATCGTAGAACACAACTCTATGAGCAATGTTCCTATCGGCATCACAGAAGGTGAGCATACTGGTTTGTTCAACCTTCAATACTACATCGTGACAGAGAACCAGTCTACTTGCCCTATTTCTTTCATCGTTGATAACGCTAAGTTCAGCTATACCATCAATGGCGAAACTCAAATGGTGGAGAGTCAGGAGAATTTCGTGATTAACGGAACTATCAGCAACGGAAAGAAACTGGAAGCTCAGTTCATGCCTATAGAAGGTTTCAGCATCGGTCAGGTAAAGGTTATCATGGACGGAAAGGACGTTACTGCTGAATATTACAACAGCAACACCCACAAGGTCTTCATTCCAGCCGTATCAGGCTATGTCACCATCACAGCAAGTGGAACCGTCAAGGCAAGCTATTATGGAGCTTCATCTGCCAAGAACATGAGTGAGTTGAACATGGAAGACCTTACGCTTATGGAAGGCACTCTTGTCGGTCAGACTCTCACAATCGAAACCACGGAAGAGAAACCATACATCTGGTTTGCAAGCCGTCAACCACTCATTTTCAACCAATGTGGTTTCGAGACTTCCATGAACACCACAAAGCTAGGTGACATCTACTATTATTGGTCAGACGAACTTGTAGCTGGTGACGATAACGAATATCAAATTAAACTAAAAGAATAATATGGCAGAAAAGAAAAAATACAACAGCATCCTCATCAGTGGGCGCAAAGACCAGACTCTGACATATTCAAAGTACGTCAAAGACGAAGAATCGGGAGAATCCGTAAAGGAATCGCTCGATAAGAAGGTCAATGTCACCGATGAGTTAACAACTCAGCAAATCAAGGATGGTGCTATCACCAACGAAAAGATGGCTGCTGATTCTGTTGGCAACATCAATCTCAAAGATGGTTCTGTCAGCAACGAGAAACTGGAGGACAGGAGTATAACCAATGAGAAGTTGGCAGAGAACTCCATCACCAAAGACAAGTTGAAAGACAACACCATCGGTGTAGAGAAGTTAGACCCAGAGCTTCGTCAGACTATTGCCGCAGCCACTGGTCTTCCTGAGGATTTGGTAGAAACCATTCAGAACGTAGATGATACGCTGAAAGACCATCAGAGCCAGCTAGATGATAAGCAATCGCAGATTGATGATAAGCAACAGCAAATCACTGCCAACGATGAAGACATTTCATTGTTGCAGACTCGCAGCACCCAAATGGAAGAAACTATCAAGGGTATTGCTGCTACAGGTGGGGCAAGTCAGGCTACAGCCGTTACTTATGATAACGAGAACTCCAAACTCACCGCAATCAATATCCAAAGTGCTGTTGACGAAGTAGTTGATAAGACAGCCATCAAGGACGAGGAAGGAACCTTAGTAGGAACTCCTTTCCGCTACATTCAGAATGAGGAATTTATCTTTGCCAAGGTAGATGCAGAAGATAAGCTTCTCTTCGGTATTCATTGGGATGGAACTCCTGAATTTGGTAAGACAAGTGCAGTAGAAGACAGATTGCAGTCACAAGTAACTCTTCTTGCTGAGAAAGTAGCAACTATCATGGGCGATGAGGACACAACAAATGTCATTGATACCATGAATGAGTTGAAGAAGTTCTTTGCTGATATTGAGAATACTGAGACTCTTACTTCCATCTTGGCAAATCTTGATAAGACAACTATCAAAGATGAGGAAGGAAATATGCAAGATACTCCATTCAGAGTTATAGAGAATGAGGAGTTTCTTAAAGCTGTAGTGGATTCAGATGATAAGGTTCTCTTTGGTTTCTACAGAGCAACTGGCAAGCCATATTATCCTCTCAATGAAATGTATCATGTCATTCAGAATGAAGAATACTTTGCTGCTTGGGTTACTACTGACGATAAAGTGGTACTTGGTCTTAGAAGAGACGGAGAAATCATCGGTGAAATCCATGCAGCCAATGCCTTGAAGCAGGTTATCTCTCTGCTTCAATCAGACCTTGCATCATTGCAGAAGAAGGTAGGTACAATAGACAACAATCTCAAAGAACTTCTTGACGTTATCTCTTTGCAAGATAACGAGGAATATCTTGCAGTTGAGACTGATGTCGAGGGTAAGGTGATTGGATATACTGCTCCTGATGGTAGCCATTATCTCTATAAGGTAAAGTCTGAGACTATCCCAACAGAATTTGAGCATATTGAAGACTCAGAAGGAAGAACTGAGATAACAACAGATGCAGAAGATAAGATTCTTGGCTACAGAGATTCAGAAGGTACTCGTCATGAGCACAAAATTTCAGCTAAGCACCTTGAATTGTCTGATGAAGCAGCAAATGAGGTCAATGAAGCCTTCAAGTCTGCTGGTATCAAGATGGAGAATCCATCAGATTTCAGCAAGGATAGCCATATAGAATTGCCTATTCCTCGTATTGCAGCACAAGTAAGGCTCTATGCACCAAAGCTGCCAACAACAAAGCATGATGATATTGAAGCAGTGATTGAATACATTGACAAGGATGGAAACTATTTCCGCAAGCCAGTAATCTTGAATGCACAAGGTAGTTCATCTATGGCTTACTATGTTAAAAATATGGCTATAGATATTGCTGATGGCAGTGAGATTAAGTTTGGTGATTTTCCTACACAAGATAGCTTTCATTTGAAAAAATACTACATTGATGCCTTCCGTGGTCAGTGCATCGTAAGCTATTGGCTAATGGAGCAAGTATATAAGTCTCGCCCAATAGGACAGCAATACCCTTATGAATATTCTTATTCTAATGAGAGTACTACAGATGGTCTTGGTGATGTTAAGAAGGATTTTTTCACTGGAGCAAAGTGCCATCCTGATGGTTTCCCTATTGTAATTACTTGGGTAAATAGCAATACTAATGAAGAAACTTGGATGGGTATATATGCATGGAATTTAAAGAAATCAAAGGAAGTATACTATGCTGACAAGAAAAAAGCAGAAAATATTATTCTTGATGGAGAAATTGGATATAATACTTTGTTTGGTAAATCTGTAAATTGGAATGCATTCGAGATAAGAAATCCAAAATCTCTAATTGATATTGATGGGAATAAATATGATGGAGATAATCCGAAAGAGTTATCAAACACAGATGCATTATCAAAGAAAGTTAAAGACTACATTCTACGTTTTGTTGGTCTTACTGATAAAATAGAAAATGCTGATGCACAACAACGAAAATCTATATTTGAAGATTATATAAATATTTCACCTACTATAGATTATTTTTTAGTATCACAAGTTATATATAATTTTGATGGATTCTATAAAAATTGGATATGGCTAGGTTATGATGGGAAAAAAATTTGCCCATCATTATATGATGCAGATAGTGTCTTTGGTTCATTTTGGAATGGTACTTATGTTATAAAGGAAAGTTCTGTTGAAGGTATTCTGAATGGCTCACCATTATATAGATTATATGAATGTTTTGAGACAGAAATAAATACTAGATATAAAGAACTTCGTGACAAAGGTATTTTTACAACTGAAAATATTGTAAATCTTCTGGAATCATGGATTTCTTCTATTGGCTATGATAACTTCAAAAAGGAGTTTACAATATATAATGAAACTCCATCATTTAGAGAAAGTAATATTAACTCTAATTGGGAATTTCTTAAATACGATAGCAATATAGGAACAAAGTATGATAGTACAGTTGAATATTCTGTAGGTGACAAGTGCAACTACAATGGTTATGCTTTTCAAGCCAAAAACAACATAATTGGTGTATCACCTATTTCGAGACAGTATGAAAGCGAACCTAAAATATTAGGTTTTCATAATAGCTTATTACGAGTAAAAAACTGGCTAGATAAAAGATTTATATTTTTAGATAATTATTTTAAATTAAAAGTTGAATAATATGGTACAATGTTTAATTACAAAATTAAAAGGTGTAGTTAATAATGAGGCTCTTCCAAAATTAGATGAACTCATTATTGAGGTAAGTAATGCGAAAAATGGAGTTTTCAAAATTTACGGAGATGTTTTTTCCAATATCAGTATTAGAACTTTTGGAGAAGTTATTATAAAAGATACAGATACTTCGACAAAATCAATTAATGGTTCAGGAAAAATATTTTTATCTGGAGAAAATAATATTACTGGTATTGCTTCTTGGAAAGACAAGTCGTTCAATTATCCAAATTTAAGATGTTCTTTTTTGGGTAAATGTTCTACTTTGAATATTTCCAATGAGCTTTACAGTACTCCTTTAGATAAGGGAGCTGTAGAACTTAAAGTTTCCAACAGTAATCTTGTGGGAAACTTTACAAGCCAAGAAGTGATTGAAGTTACTAATTGTACATACAATGGTGGAGCTTTTAACCTCAGTAACATTCCTTCTAATAGGTTGCTATCTTCAGTTTCTTTATTAAATTCTAAAGTTAAAGGAGATATATCTTACTTTAATGCAAATGATTTTCCAAATTTAACATTATTGGAAACATGGGGAAATTCTATGCCGGAACAGATATATGGAGATATATCAAAGATAATGCCATTAGGTGGTTTTATTAGTCTAAGCTTGACCAAAAACCCATTAAGTTGGACAGAACGTACATCTGGTAAAATTATTGCCATGTCTTTAATAAACTTGGGGGCAAATGTAGACAAAATGTTGGTAGACCAATCTTCTCTCGAAGTTGGAAGTAAGTATAAATATAAAACAATATCAGTTACAGGAACTAGAACAAATGCTTCTGATACTGCTATTCAGACTCTGCAATCAAAGGGATTTACAGTATCTATTACTCCATCAGAATAAATAGTATAATTTTAGCAAAGAAAGGAAACAAGATATGAATAAGTTAACAAAGAAGTATAAGGTAGTACATGAGGGAACCAATATGGTGCTCCCTCTCACAGTGGAAGGTGACAATGCTGAGGTGTTCCCAGCAGTAGATGCCACCGCAGTAGAGTTTGACAAATACTCAGAAGCCAAGGCTTACGTAGATGAGCATGGTCTTGTTTATGAGGAGCCAAAGTATGGGGAGTAAACCATATAGATAAAGAAGAAGGGAGTGTTGTTTAGCACTCCCTTTTCTTGTATTTGTTCTTCAAATTTTTCTGTTCCTATTTTAACTTAGGCAGACTGTCATCATCTACTGCATCAGGTAATTGGATAGCCAAACACTCATTTTCTGAGTCTTCAAAGCTTAAATCAACGAGTACAAGAAACAGAAAGTCAACAATAGGCAGGAATATACCCATAAGGATATAATCAGAAACTGGTGCATCTATATGTATTGCCAAAGCAATAAATGCAGCATCAATGATGATGCAGCCAAGTATGCCTATAATATAAGATATAATTTTCTTCTTCATAAGTTTGAATGTTTAATTGGTGCAAAGATAACTAATTATTTCGGTTTGTCTATATCAATTAACATTATTAACACTCGAAACATCAAAGAACTTCTCACACAAACTCCCCATCATATAGCATGGTTCTTCGCTCAACATATCAATTCCATCCTGCTCACAGATATGCGCTACCACATGAAAAAGCTCATGACCTATCGTGTTGATGATACTGCTATCAGATTCACATTTTCCTATGGCAAGAACACTTCTTCTTTCAGCTAGGTTGGAATAGGTAAGACCTCTGTCTGCACTCTGCTTAGTTAAATGCTCGTATGCTTCTGATAACGGATTTCCGTTGCAGCCAATATCCGAAAGAGCATGGCATATCTCATCGGCATCAGGTGGCTGATAACCTATGAAACATACTATGCTCCAATCGTACTTCGGGAGTTCAATCACTCTTCTTATCATAACACATCTTCCCAAGGGATAGGCACACCGTTGTGGCAGCAGTCGGCATAGAATCGGTTAAAGATAAAGCCATCCTTCTGGTCGGCATCATCCACCATATCCTTGATAAACTGAGCTAGCTGCTCCTCATCCTTGATGGAAGACTTATAGAAGTCTGCCCTCGCCATATTCGCCACATATACATGGTCGTAACCAGCCTTATTCTTTACCTCTACTCCCTGACCAAGCAGAAGGGCATCCACCTTCTCCTTATCCCAAAACGAGATACTTACATCACGCTTGGAGGAAGGGTCATACTTGTACATCAGGCTCACCGCCCACTCGCACATCTTCTTGCTGAAATGATAGCCATTGTATCTGAGATAAGAAACCATTCCCTCAGGTTTGAGGTCATACATATCCAATGGCATTCTGCATTTTCCCATATTACTGAATATTAAAGGGAGTCTGGTTCCGACATAAATGTCGCTACCAAAACTCCCAAGTTAAACACTAGCGACCGCCACCATTGTAGCCGCCACCACCTCTTTCACCAAAGCGGTTCGGGTAGTTCCAATCATCGTTCACGTTGTTGAATCTACGTCTGTTCTCATGCTCTTCACGTTCCTCACGTTCTCTTCTCCAATCGTCACGATAATCAGGCATACGCTCACCCATACGCTCCTGCTTCATCTTTTTCAGACAAGACATAGCCTTGCTGCTAAAACCAAGCATGGACTCGATGTTGTCATACAAATCATCGAACTTATCTTCTGTAATCTCAATCATTACCATAATCATAAGATATTAAAGTGAATAGATAGGTAGGAGATTACTTGCTCATGGTCTGCTGGAGCCATCCCATCATCTTGTCAATCTTGCCCTCAATACCTGAAACCTTACCTTCCAGTTTGTTGATTTTCTCGGTCTGTTCCTTCTCCTTGGCTATCTGGGGGTTGAGTTGCTGTAGCATTCCCTCACAAGATTCTACTACCCTCTTGTTGTAATCTACGCTCTCCAGTATCGCCTTGGATTGTCTCAGCATAGCATCCACCTCTGCACTCATGGCATCCTTATTGTCGCTAACCACAAGGTTCTTGTCGTTGGCTATCTGTCCGTTTGCTGGCAGTTGCTTGAAATCCACTTCC
>ERZ1034842.199-NODE-199-length-30466-cov-27.805695_pt1 | contig 30466 bp, 25 predicted proteins | sample MGYA00520634_ERZ1034842 | MGnify/ENA primary metagenome ERZ1034842 (study PRJEB33766, sample SAMN09781734) | gut metagenome | biome: gut microbiome | host: Homo sapiens | place: Madagascar | study: EMG produced TPA metagenomics assembly of the PRJNA485056 data... | reverse complement strand
TTCTCCACTCTGATCAGGGTTGGCAATATCAACACAAGCAGTACCAGCGGATGCTCCGCGAGAAGGGTATCCGACAGAGCATGAGCCGCAAGGGAAACTGTCTGGACAATGCTGTGATAGAAAATTTCTTCGGACTGCTCAAAAGTGAACTGTTATATCTGCAAGAATTTCAATCCATGGAACACTTCAAACAGGAACTGATCGAATATCTGGATTACTACAACAACCGCAGGATCAAGGCAAAGCTAAAGGGCTTGCCGCCTGCAATTCACAGACAGCAAGCCCTTTCGGCTGCTTGAACAATTTTTACTTCAAAATATTGTCTAACTTTTGGGGGTCACTTCATCTGGGCTGCCTGCTCAAATTTCACGTTCTTACAACAGTTTATTTCCCAGTGCCTTGGTCGTTCTCTCGCGGGAGAGGCTGACAAGCTCCTGGTTGTCCAGCGTGTAGCGCAGTACCAGCACGTTGGCCACAAACAGCACCGCCAGCTTCACCGGCATACTGCCGGAGTCCAGCGGGCTTTCCTTAGCGCCGCACAGCAGCACCACGTCCGCCAGCGCCGTGCCGGGGGCGTCATCGTAGTGGGTCAGCAGAATGACCTTCGCGCCGTTGTCCTTGGCTAGACGCAGCGTATCCATCATGTCCCGCGTTGCGCCGGAGTAGGAAACGAACAGCACCACGTCCTCCGGCCCCATCAGGCTGGCCGCGATGGCCTGCATGTGGCTGTCGCCGCTGGTATGGAACTTCGTGGAGATGGTGGCAAACCGCGCCCAGATGTCACCCGCCAGCAGGCTGCTGCCGCCCTGCCCGAAGCAGAACACCTGCCGTGCCCGCTGCAGCAGCGTGGCGGCCTGGTCGATGGCATCGGGATCCAGCGCGTTGCGGGTGCCGTTCAGTGCCTCGATGGCCGTATTGTAGGCATGGGTGCATAAAATCTGCGTATCTACGCCAGGTTCCAGCTTTAATGCCACCGGCACCGTCATGGCGTTGGCCTTGGCCAGGGCGATCTTCATCTCGTTGTAGCCGTCAAACCCCAGGGAGCGGCAAAAGCGGAAAATGGTGGCCTCGGCCACGCCGCACGCCTTTGCCAGCGAGGAGATCGATAAATACTGGGCGTCCTCGGCATGCTGCACCAGGTAGTCCGCCACGATCGTGCCGGATTTTGTCAGGCTGTCGTGCTTGGCACGCAGCATCTCCCAAAAGTTCTGCTCAACCATAGATGAAGATTCCTTTCCCTCGGTTTTGCGGCCCTGCTGAGGGTCGCCTAACCCTTACTATTATAGTGTAACGCCTGTCAGCGCATTTTTCAAGGCCTCGGCCACCGCTTTATGGGCCTCCGGCGTCAGGTGCATGCCGTCAACAGGGGAGCACCCCGCCCCGGGCAGCAGGTTGGCGTCCAGAAACCGCACGCCGGGCAGGTCTTTCAGCATCGGCTCCAGCTGGGCGGCGATGCCGGCACACCGCTCATGACAGCCGGGGCCCATCTCCTCACGAAATTTCAGCTTGTCATACTCCGGCGTGATGGACGGCGGCACGATGACCAGCACGTCCGGGTGGGCGTTGTCGCGCCAGCACTCGGTGCGCAGGGCTTTTTTCACCAGCCGGGTGATGCCCAGCGCTATTAAATAGGAACTGCAGCCGAACCGCGCCTTGCTGTCGTTGGTGCCCAGCATAATGGTCACGGTGTCCAGCGGGGCATGGCTCATTAAGATGGGGTTGATGGTCTTCAGCCCGTTCATCGCCTCGGTGATGGGGTCGTCGAAGACAGCCGTGCGGCCGGGCAGGCCTTCCTCTATAACAGCCCACTCGCTGCCCAGCAGGTGCTGCAGCACGCGGGGATAGCGCTCATCCTCGCCGTAGCGGCCGTCACGGGCGGGGTCGTAACCGTAGGTGTTGGAGTCGCCGTAGCAGAGCACGCGGCGCTCGGTAATATTAGAATAGTTCATTATAAACCTCCTGTTGGCAGGGCTTCCCCCTTTAAAGAATGCAATGCTTTTGTAAAGGGCGATGCGAGCATTGCGGGGTCGCGCAGCGGCCCCTGCGGCAGTAAACAATAGGGGCGAGAAGAAGCGCCGTCGAGATTGATAAGAAATAAATTTTCTATAAATCCAGTATACAGGAAAAAACGCACTCGTGCAATGTAACAAATTTCCGATTTTTCCACAATGTCATTGTGCAACTTGCAACAAATCCGGCGATTTATACCGCGTCGGGACCTTGCCATGCCTGTTTTATGCCTGTACATCGCCGCTTTACAGCAGGAAAGCAGCGAAAATTTTCCGTCAAATGCCGTCATATACCAGGCTTGTCCTTTCATATAAATGTGATAGGAAAGCCCTACAGGCACAAAATGTAGTCATATTTTAGACAAAATTCGCATGTTGTGTCGGCCGTTTGTGCAAAACGACGGCAAATTTGTGAAAGGATTGTGTGTTTCGTGCATAGACAAAATGAAAAATATTTTCTACAATAGAAACATCACAAGGGACGCAGATCGGACGCATCCCTACAAACGCCGAAAGGCAAAGAAGGAGAAACCACTATGAAAAAGCAAGTATCCGCTCTTCTGGCCGCCGGTATGGCAGCCAGCCTGCTGGTAGGCTGCGGCGGCGGTGCCGCTTCCAGTTCTGCCGCCCCTGCAAGCACCGCAGAGTCCACTACCTCTGAGGCTGCTCCCGCAGAATCCACCAATGACGCCGCCGGCCAGGCTGCTGACATCACCCTGTGGACCTACCCCATCGGCAAGTGGGGCGATTCCGATTCCGTCAACGAGCTGCTGGCTGACTTCAACGCCCAGTATCCTGACATCCACGTGACCGTCGAGTATCTCGACTACACCAACGGCGACGACCAGGTCAACACCGCCATCGAGGGCGGCTCCGCACCCGACCTCGTCATGGAAGGTCCCGAGCGTCTGGTTGCCAACTGGGGCGCCAAGGGCCTGATGGCCGACCTGAGCGACCTGTGGACCGACGAGCAGAAGGCCGACATCAGCGCCAGCGTTGAGGCCGCCTGCAAGAGCAGCGACGGCGCTTATTACGAGTATCCCCTCTGCATGACCGCCCACTGCATGGCCATCAACAAGACCGTGTTTGAGGCTGCCGATGCTATGCAGTATGTCGATGCCGAGAACCACACCTGGACCACCGACAACTTCCTGAAGGCTGTGCAGGCCGTCTACGACTCCGGCAAGACCGACGTCGGCGCGATCTACTGCAGCGGCCAGGGCGGCGACCAGGGCACCCGCGCCATCATCAACAACATGTACGGCGGCACCTTCACCGATGCAGCCCACACCAAGTACACCGCTGACTCCGCCGAGAACATCAAGGCCATCCAGGCCCTGTATGATCAGGACGGCATCAACTTCGACGCTTCCATCAACGGCGGCGAGGAGATCACCCTCTTCCGCAACGGCACCCTGCAGATGGCTTTCTGCTGGAACATCGCCCAGCAGACCAACTCCGATAACGGCCCTGCCGGCACCACCAACAACGGCGACGACATCCTGTTCATGGCTTTCCCGACCGATTCCGGCGACCCGCAGCTCTGCGGCGGCATCTGGGGCTTCGGCATCTTCGATAACGGCGACGACAACAAGATCGCTGCTTCCAAGACCTTCATCGACTTCATGGCAAACTCTGACGAGACCGCCAAGGCCGTAAAGACCTCCACCTACTTCTCCGTCAAGAACTCTCTGTCTGACCTGTACGCTGACGACGCTATCATGAGCGAGTACCAGAAGCTCATGCCTTACCTGGGCGACTACTATCAGGTCGTTCCCGGCTGGGCCGAGGCTCGTACCGCCTGGTGGAATATGCTGCAGCAGGTTGGCTCCGGCGCTGACGTGACCACCGCTGTCAACGAGTTCTGCACCACTGCAAACGCAGCTGCCAGTGCATCTTGATCGCTGCGAACCGAAGTAATTGATTGACCTGCAGGCATCGTACTTGCCGCCGGTCCCACGGCGTCCGACCTCTGACACGAAAGCAGCGGTGGGACGCCGCTTTTTATCGAAAACTTCCCCACGGAAAGGAGAGATCCCTCTTGGCAATTTCCGCCGCTAAAAAGAAGAACGCCCAGCCCTCGATGAGCCGCGCGCTCGTCCGGCAGGAGACCATCGCCGGTTATCTGTTCCTGCTGCCCAGCCTGGTGTTCTTCCTTGGTTTCGTTATCTACCCCATGGTGATGTGTGTATTCACCAGCTTCTTTGATTCCACCATGAACCGCGCCGATGTCTTTGTCGGCTTGCAGAACTATATCGAGCTGTTCCAGGACAGCGTTTTCCTGGGCGCTCTGCGCAACACTCTCATTATCGTTATCGTGTCGGTGCCCATCACCTGCATCTTCTCGCTGTGGGTCGCTTCGGCCATCGTCAACATGCCCTCCTGGGCAACGTCCATCTTCCGCGTTATCTTCTACCTGCCCGTCGTTACCGGCTCCGTCGCCGTTACCGTCGTGTGGAAGTGGATGTTCAACAACTACTACGGCATCTTCAACTACATCGGCAAAAGCATGGGTGTTTTGGACCAGAACATCAACTGGCTGGGTGACAGCAAATACGCCCTGGCCTGCATCATCCTGATCCTGCTCACCACCTCGGTCGGCCAGCCCATCGTGCTGTACGTTTCCGCCCTGGGCAACGTGGATCAGTCCCTAGTCGAAGCCGCCGAGGTCGACGGCGCCACCAAGCTGCAGGCTTTCTGGAAGATCAAGTGGCCCCAGATCATGCCCACCACGCTGTACATCCTGGTCATCACCACCATCAACTCCTTCCAGTGCTTCGCGCTGATCCAGCTGCTGACTTCCGGCGGCCCCAACCACGCGACCGATACCATCATGTACTACATTTACTACACCGCCTTCAAACTGTACCGCTACGGTTACGGCAACGCTATGGGCGTCATCCTGGCCCTGATGATCGCCGTGCTGTCCGCCGTGCAGTTCAAGGTCACGCAGTCTGATTAAAGGAGGGGAGAGCAGTTATGGAAGCAACCAAGTCCACCGCGGCCGCACAGACCACGACCAAAAAGAAAAAGAAAGTCTCCCCCTACATGGTGTTCAGCACCGTCGTCATTATCCTGCTGGCCATCGCCTTCGCGTTCCCGCTGTACTGGATCATCACCGGTTCCTTCAAGACCCAGGTCTCCATCAACGCTACCACGCCCGAGTGGTGGCCCAGCGAGTGGGTCATGACCAACTACGCCAAGCTGTTCAGCCGCCAGAAAGCCCCCCTGTGGGAGTTTGCGGTGCCCTTCAGCAGCCGCTTCAGCGCGGACGGCAAGGACATCATCTGGTGGAGCGGCCCGCAGGTGCCCGCCGCCATCCGCTGGCTGATCAACACCGTGTTCATGGCCGTCACCTCGATGATTTTGACCTGCATCACCTCCGCCATGGCCGGTTATGCCCTGGCCAAGAAGCGTTTCGTCGGCCGCAGCGTCCTGTTCACCCTGATCGTCTGCGCCATGGCCCTGCCCAAGCAGGTCATCCTGATCCCCCTGCTGCGTGAGATGAGCAGCCTGCAGCTGTACAACACCATTTGGGCCGTTATCTTCCCGATCGTCGGCTGGCCGTTCGGCGTCTTTTTGATGAAGCAGTTCAGCGAGGGCATCCCCGGCGAAATGCTGGAAGCCGCCCGCATCGACGGTGCCAGCGAGGCCACCACCTTTACCCGCATTGCCCTGCCCATCATCAAGCCCGGCATCGGTGCGCTGGCCATCTTCACCTTCATCAACTCCTGGAACGACTACTTCATGCAGTTGATCATGCTGTCCAGCACCAGCAAGCTGACCATTTCCCTGGGCATTGCCAAGCTGCAGGCCGAGAACTCCACCGACTACGGCCTCATCATGGCCGGTGCCGCCCTGGCCGCCGTGCCCATCATCATCGTGTTCCTGGCCTTCCAGAAGTACTTTACCAAGGGCATCACGATGGGTGCAGTCAAGGGCTAAAAATCCGTAAAGGCTCCCCTTGAGGGGAGCTGTCACCGAAGGTGACTGAGGGGTGGCCCTGGGGCAGCTCTTCACTAAAGTAGCCACCCCTCACCGCCTACGGCGGAGCTCCCCTCTAGGGGAGCCCATAGCCGCCCCATCTTCCCGTTTTCGACACAACATGCCACAATCAAAGAAACAATATTAAAGGGAGTGTTTATATGAAAGACATTACCAAATATCGCGGCATTATTCCGGCTTTCTACGCCTGCTACGCACCGGACGGCTCTATCTCCACCGAGGGCGTCAAGGCCCTGACCCGCCACCTGATCGCCAAGGGCGTCAAGGGCGTTTACGTCGGCGGCTCCTCCGGCGAGTGCATCTACCAGCACCCGGACGAGCGCAAAGCCGTCCTCGAAGCCGTCATGAGCGAGGCCAAGGGCAAGATCACCGTCATCGCCCACGTGGCCTGCAACAACACCGCCGATTCCGTTGAGCTGGCTGCCCATGCCGAAAAATGCGGCGTCGATGCCATCGCAGCCATCCCGCCCATCTACTTCCACCTGCCCAACTACGCCATTGCGGCGTACTGGAACGCCATGAGCGCTGCCGCCCCCAACACCGAGTTCGTCATCTACAACATCCCGCAGCTGGCCGGCACCGCCCTGACCATGCCCCTGCTGCAGGAGATGCTGAAGAATCCCAACGTCATCGCCGTCAAGAACAGCTCGATGCCCACCCAAGACATCCAGATGTTCAAGGATGCCGGTATCGCCGCCCGCGGCGAGGATGGCTTCGCGGTGTTCAACGGCCCCGACGAGCAGTTCGTCTCCGGCCGCGTGATGGGCGCTGACGGCGGCATCGGCGGCACCTACGCCGTTATGCCCGAGCTGTTCATCCGCATGAACGAGCTGATCGAGAAGGGCGACATTCCCGCCGCCCGCGCCATCCAGTACCAGGCTGACCGCATCATCTACAAGATGTGCGAGGCCCACGGCAACCTGTATGCCGTCCAGAAGGAGATCCTGCGCCGCATGTACGGCCTGGAGCTCGGCGGCGTCCGCGCCCCGCTGCCCAACCTGATCCCCGAGGACGAAGCCGTTGTTGCCGAGGCTCAGAAGATGATCGAGGAAGCCATCGCCAAGCTGTAAGGAATTGTAAAATGATCGTAGATTCGTTTGATTACATTATGAAGTACAAGGGGCTCCACCCCAACCTGGACACGGCCATCGACTGGTTGAACAGCCATACGCTGGACGCGCTGGAAAACGGCAAGACCCTCATTGACGGCGACAAGGTGTTCGTCAACGTGATGGACGCCGACCTGCGGGAAGCCGACGGCGCTGCCTTTGAATACCACCGCCGCTATGCCGACCTGCAGATCGACCTGACCGGCAGCGAGCATTGGGGCTGGGCCAGCGAGGGTAAGGACGAGGGCGAGTTCAACGAAGCGGACGACTTCGGCCTGAGATCCGGCCCCGAACACGCCGGCGGCACCTTGGGCGGCGGACGGTTCGTCATCTTCTTCCCCGGCGAGCTGCACAAACCCAGCTGCAAGGCCCCCGGCTGCGGCCACGTGCGCAAGGCCGTTGTAAAAGTGTTACTGAAATAAGCCGATAGGGAGGGGCGGAGGCTCCTCCCTATATTGGCATCATATTGACCCGATTGGTTCCACGTTGACACTCTGTTTGTAGGGGCGGATGCGAGCATCGACCCCTGCGGCCTTACCGAAAAGGAGTTATAAAAATGACCCACGAAGAAATTTTCAAGCAGATACAGGGCGGCCTGATCGTTTCCTGCCAGGCCTTGGAGCATGAGCCGCTGTACACCAAGGAGGGCGGCGTTATGCCGCTGATGGCCAAGGCCGCCGCCCAATCCGGCGCTGTCGGCATCCGTGCCAACACCGTGCGGGACATCACCCAGATCAAGCAGGTGGTCGACCTTCCGGTCATCGGCATCATCAAAAAGGACTACCCCGGCACGCCAATGTACATCACCGTTACGATGAAAGAGGTAGACGAGCTGGTCGCCTGCGGCGTGGACATCCTGGCTGTGCAGGGCACTGGGGCATTGCGCCCCAACGGCCAGACCAGCGCCGACTTCATCCGCGCCATCAAGGCAAAATACCCCGGCCAGCTGTTGATGGCCGATTGCGATAACATCGAGAACGCCATGGCCTGCGCCGAAGCCGGCGCGGATTTCGTCGGCACCACCATGCGCGGCTACACCCCCGAGACTGAGGGCATCAACGATGTGGACTTTGGCTACATCGCCCAGCTGGCCCGCGAGTGCCCGGCCAAAATTATTGCCGAGGGCCACATCCACACGCCGGAGCAGGCCGTGCAGGCTCTCTACGCCGGTGCGTTTGCGCTGGTCGTAGGCGGCGCCATCACCCGCCCGGCCGAGATCACCGCCCGCTTTACGGCGGCTATCAACAACCACAAATAAGGGGTTTGCCATGAGCAAAATGTATTTAGGCGTTGACATCGGCGGCACGGCGGTCAAGCTGGGCCTGGTGGACGAGAACGGGCAGGTGGTATCCCGCGCCGAGCGCAGCGTCAGCTTTGACGGCTACAAAACGCCGATTCTGGACACCGTCACCGCCGCCATCCGGGACTTTATCGCCCCCCACGATGCCCCGGCGCTGGCCGGCATCGGCGTATCCGCCACCGGCCAGATCGACAGCCGCCGCGGCGTGGTGGCCGGCACCTGCGGCAACTTTCCCGGCTGGATCGGCGTGGACATCAAAGGTACGCTGGAACGCGAGTTTTGTCTGCCCGTCACCGTTGCCAACGATGCCAACTGCATGCTGCTGGGCGAAGTCTGGGCCGGTGCAGCCAAAGGCTATACCGATGTGATCGGCGTTACGCTGGGCACCGGCGTGGGCGGCGGCATCCTGACCGGCGGCCGCCTGCTGGAGGGTGCCCGGGGCCTTGGCGGCGAGCTGGGACACTTCCGGCTCCACGCGCTGGACGGCGTGGCCTGCACCTGCGGGGCCATCGGCTGTTACGAGCGCTACGCCGCCACCACCGCGCTGGTGCGCAGCGCCCAAAAGGCCGGGCTTGGCCTGCCCGATGGCCGCGCGATTTTTGAAGCCGCTGCCGCGGGGGATGCCCGCACGCTGGCGGTCGTCAATGCCTGGGTAGGCGAGATCGCTCAGGGGCTTGCCGGGCTGGTGCACATCTTCAACCCGCAGCTGATCCTGATCGGCGGCGGCGTCAGCGCCCAGCAAGGGCTGCTGATCGACCCGCTGGCCGAAAAAGTACGCGCCAGCGTCATGCCCGCTTTTGCCGAGGGTCTGGAGCTAAAATCTGCCGCCCTGCAAAACGATGCTGGGCTGGTAGGTGCCGTGTACTATTTTAAAAAGCACCACGATTAAATCACCCGCATAAAAAATAAAGCCGCCGCCCGCCCCAAAGCAGGGGAGAGCGGCGGTTTTTGCGTTAGTACGTTTTTATTAGTCGTTCCAAATCTCTTTTGCCATGCGGAAGACGGCCCAGGCTTTGGGCCAGCCGCAGTAGAAGGCGGCGTGGGTCACGACCTCGGCAATTTCCTCTTTGGTGATGCCGTTCTTCTTGGCGGTGGTCAGGTGGTAACGGAAGGACTCATCCACCAGACCCTGGGCCATCAGGGCCACCACCGTCACGAGAGAGCGGTCCCGCAGAGAGAGCTTGTCCTCGCGGCTCCACACCTCACCAAACAGCACATCATCGTTCAATTCTGCGAACTTCGGGGCGAACTCGCCCAGGGCATCGCGGCCCGCGGTCTGCTTAACAGCCATCATCAAACCTCCTGTTATCCTTACAGCTTTGCGTATTCTTCGTCGGAGACCGGCTCGCACCACTCGTTTTTGCAGTTCTCGCCGGGGACTTCCACGGCGATGTGGCTGAACCAGCTGTCGGCCTTGGCGCCGTGCCAATGCTTGACGTTGGCCGGGATCATGATGACGCTGCCCTCCTGCAGGCTGACAGCGAGCTTGCCTTCTTCCTGATACCAGCCCTCGCCTGCGGTGCAGATCAGCAGCTGACCACCGCCCTTGGTGGCGTGGTGGATATGCCAGTTGTTGCGGCAGCCCGGCTCAAAGGTGACGTTGGCGGCAAACAGGCCGCCCTTGGGGGCGGTGAGGGGGTTCAGGAAGGAATCCCCGATGAAAAATTGGGCGTACGCCGTGTTGGGCGTGCCGGTGCCAAACTTGTTGGCGGCTTCAAATGCTTCTTTGGATTGGTATTTCATAAGTAAGTCCTCCGTTTCTGGGTGGCTTGGCGGTGGCGTTTAGGGGGGGGCGCTTTGCACGGGCGAGCAGTGCGCCCCTACATGCTCTGCCAGCCGCAGTTTCTTCCCCGGGGTTCCATTCACGGTGTGCCAAGCCAGTGCTTATTTATACCGTACTACTTAAACCCGGGTTTAAGTCAAGAGGTTTCGCCTAAAAAACAAAAAATTCCCGCACCGCAAGGGGCGGTACGGGCTGCCTTCGCTCTCAAATCAGCGCATCCTCTATAATATCCATCAGGTGGACCGGCTCCAACTGGCCGGCGGTACATCGCGCCGCCAGATTCTCCACAAAAACAGGGTCGGTAGAAACATCCGAGACCTTGCACACCTCCTGCCAGTGCCCGGCCGCTTCTCTCTGCGCCGCAATGCCGAAAGACCGATACCGCCCCAGATAAGGAGAGGACAGTTCTTCCGATACAGAGATATAGCGGTACATCCTATCGCCTCCCTCCCGTGTGCCGCATCGTTCTTAAACCGCATCGGTTATGGTGGGAAGTATAACATCCGTTTTATTACAGCTTTCTCACCCGTTTAAACGACGTAAGCGCTTACTGTCCCGCCTTCGACACGCTGCGACAGGATTCCACGATAGAAGGCAATATTTATGTCTTTTTGCCTCTCCCCGAGTAAAAGTTCCCGCAAAAAACCGCGCCGCGATACGATCTCACGGCGCGGTATTCTTATTTTATCGCAATGATTTTGTCCTGTTAAGCGGCAGGCTCAGTCCAGAATACGGCCATCGGTGGAGATGGTCACCACCTGCCAGGGCAGGAACTTGCCGCTGGCCTGCAGGGCGCGCTTGGCGGCGTTTTCCAGGCCACCGCAGCAGGGCACTTCCATCCGCACAACGGTCACTTCTTTGATGTCGTTGTCGCGGATGATGCGGGTCAGCTTTTCGCTGTAATCCACATCGTCCAGCTTGGGGCAGCCCACCAGCGTAATGTGCCCGCGGATGAACTTCTGGTGGAAGGCCGCGTAGGCGTAAGCCGTGCAATCGGCGGCGATCAGCAGCCTGGCACCGTCAAAGTAGGGGGCGTTGGTGGGCACCAGTTTGATCTGCACCGGCCACTGGCGCAGCTGGCTGGGGGCCGTTTCCGGCGCAGCAGCGGCGGTTTCGGCACCGGGGTGCAGGGCCTTGGCCATACTGCCGGGACAGCCGCCGAAGGTGCGGGGCGCACTGCCGGGGCAGGCGTGGGCAGCTTTATGCTGCTTGGCAGCCTGCACGGCGGCCTCGTTGTAGGGCACGGCCTCGCGCTCCACAAAAGTGATGGCCCCGGTGGGGCAGTGGGGCAGGCAGTCGCCAAAGCCGTCGCAGTAATCGTCCCGCATCAGATGGGCTTTGCCGTTGACCATGGCAATGGCGCCCTCATGGCAGGCGTTGGCGCAGGCGCCGCAGCCGTTGCACTTGGCCTCATCAATTTCAACAATTCTTCGTTTCATCATGGTTCTCCTTGCATTTTGCTCCTGAGTTTGTTATAAAATATAGGTAAGGCAATACCGCATAATTCTAAGTGCCGATACGGCGAGCGAGGTGCGGCAGATGCTAAGCCAAAAGCGCAGATAATACTTTGTGTATTATCGAGCATTTTGGCAACGCAGATGCCGTGCCGCAGCCGCCGGAGCGGTGCTTGAGCCGTTAGGCGGGAATTGTGCGGTGTTGCCGTAAGAACATATAGGGTCGAGAAAAGCCTCCCTCCCAGAGGGGGCCATTCCATCCATCGGCCCGCAAAATGTTCCACATTGCTACCAGTATACTACATCATCTCGTCTTCGTCTGTTGTTATGACAACGCAGGAGTGCCAAACTATGGAAAATTCCGCTTATCTTGCCCTGCCGCTGTTTGCGGGGCTTGCAGCCGGGGACATCCCCGCGGCGCTGGCCGCGCTGGATGCCCTCTGCCGTCCCTTTGCCAAGGGGGAGACCCTGTTGGAGGCCGGGCAGCGCGGTGCGCCGATGGGCGTGGTGCTGGCAGGCCGGGTGCTTATCGAGCATCTCGACCTGTGGGGCAACCGCACGCTGCTGGGCCGCGCCGCCGAGGGCGAGCTTTTTGCCGAGACGTACGCCTTTCTGCCCGACCAGCCGATGCTGGTCAGCGTAGTGGCGGCGGAGCGGGGCGAGGCACTGTTTTTGGACCCCGGCAAGCTGATGGCCCCCGGGTGTGAACCCTGGCGCTGGCAGATGATGCAAAACCTTTTGCACATTTTGGCGGACAAAAATTTAAATCTGGCCCGCCGCAGCCTGTACACTGCACCCAAGACCATCCGGGAGCGGGTGACGGCCTACTTTTCCACGCTGGCCATGCAGAAGGGCAGCCTGGAGTTTGAGCTGCCCTTTGACCGCCAGCAGCTGGCCGACCACCTGGGCGTCGACCGCAGTGCGCTGTCCAGCACGCTTTCCGCCATGCAGCGCGACGGCCTGCTGACCATCGACCGCCGCCGCGTCTGCCTGAAAAAGGCAGAAGGGCTGTAAGGGATATGTATCATTTTCTATTGCCGGATAGAGTGAGAAATGAGACATGAGAATTATACGTATCTATGTAGTTAATATGTCTCAGATGAAATAAAGTGAGACATGTTGTCCCTAGACAAAATACAGTATAATTTTCATCTTACGGTAAGGGCGCACATTGTGCGTCCGCCCACCGTGCAGCCCTGCAAGCGCCCCTACAAAACGTGTACTACCCTTTAGGGCGGGAAGTGTTTTTCTAGTTTTCAAGATATACCCTTATCTTGAAAACTAGAAAAACACCTCCCGTGCGCATCCCATTTTCTCAAAAGCGAAATTTCAAAAGCTGGATAGCCAATAGAGTGAAATTTTGAGATTTTGAGAATAAGTCGATACCACGTGTTTTTATTAGTTATAGAATAAGACGTGTGAGGCGTAAGTGAAATAATAGATAGTTTAAACGAACCATTTTCTCAATATTTCATTATTTCACTTTCTCACCTGTCTCAACTTTGAAATTTTGAGACATATCTATTGGCAACAAACAGCGTATCAACGTATTAAATCAATATGTCTCATTTCTCTAATCTCTACCCGTGTAGGTTTTGAGACAAGTTGAGACAGATCAAGACGCAATAAAAGCAAAGGCTCCCCATTTCTCGTGGGGAGCCTGTTTTTATCTGCTATGCAGGGGCGAGCAATGCTCGCCCCTGGACGTTTGCGTTACCGCACGGTTTGCGGGCGACCAATGGTCGCCCCTACAAAAGTGGTTACCGTTTTACTGCACCGTGGTTGCCACCTGGGGTGCGCCTCCGGCCAGTTCTTCGGCGGTCAGCGGGCGGATGGGAGCGATGGGCGTGTCCAGCTTTTCGCGGGCGACCGCCAGCATCAGCTTGATGCGGTTCTCCTGGTTCACGCGGGTGGCGCTGGGGTCGTAGTCCACCGGCGTGATGTTGGCGTCCGGGTGCAGGGCGCGGATCTTATTGATCATGCCCTTGCCCACGATGTGGTTGGGCAGACAGCCGAAGGGCTGGGCACAAACGATATTGCCGTAGCCGCCCTCGACCAGCTCGATCATCTCGGCGGTCAGCAGCCAGCCTTCGCCCATCTTCGCCCCCAGCGAGATGATGCCTTCCGGTTTCTTCATCAGCTCGCGGAACGACCCCGGCGCGTAGAAGCCGTACTTGCGCATGGCGTCGTAGCTGGCGCAGCCGATGCCGTCCAGCCAGCCCAGGAACTTGTCGGCACCGCCGGCCACCAGCTTGTTGCCGCCGTACAGGTCGATGTCCAGCCGGTAGTTGGCCACGCAGTACTCCACAAAGCCCATCAGGCCGGGCAGGTTGACCTCGCAATCCTGGCTTTCCAGGAACTTTTCCAGGTTGTTGTTGCCCAGGGGCGAGTACTTGACGTAAATTTCGCCCACCACGCCGACCTTGACCTTCGGCACGCGGGTGATGGGAATGGTGGCGTAGTCGGCGGCAATGTCATAGAACCGCTTCTTCATATCGTGGGCGGAGTAGTTCTTGTCGCCCCGGATCCAGCCCTGGATGGTGGCGATCCACTTCTCGGTCATGGCGTCGGCGTCACCCTTGCGATCCTCGTAGGGGTAGGTCTGGCTGCGCAGCGCCACCAGCATGTCACCGTAAAAGATGCTGGCAATGACCTTGCGCAGCAGCGGCAGGGTCAGCGGCAGGCCGCTGCCTTTCTCCAGGCCGGAGAAGTTCAGCGATGCTACGGGGATATTGCCGTACCCAGCCTTGACCAGCGCCTTGCGCAGCAGCTTGATGTAGTTGGAGGCACGGCAGCCGCCGCCCGTCTGGGTGATAAGCAGGGCGGTATGCTCCAGGTCATACTTGCCGCTGTTCAGCGCGTCCAAAAACTGGCCGATGACCAGCAGGGCAGGGTAGCAGGTGTCGTTGTGGACGTACTTCAGGCCCAGCTGCGCCACCTCGCTGCCGCAGTTGCCCAGCACCTCGGTCTGGTACCCCTCGCTGGCCAGGGCGGCCTGCATCAGGCGGAACTGGGTCACGGCCATGTTGGGAATCAGAATTTTATGGGTCTTTACCATGTCCTTGGTAAAGTTCGGAGTCATGTATTCCATACTTGCCTCAATCTTTGTGGTCTTCTTTGCGTTCTTCCAGTGCGGCAAACAGGCTGCGCAGGCGGATATTCACCGCGCCCAGGTTGGTGATCTCGTCAATTTTCAACTGGGTGTACAGCTTGCCGCCCGCCTGCAAAATCTCGCGGGTCTCATCGGTGGTAACGGCGTCCAGACCGCAGCCGAAGGACACCAGCTGCACCAGGTCCATATCGGGCTGCTCAGTGCAGTACTTGGCGGCGGCGTACAGGCGGCTGTGGTAGGTCCACTGGTTCAGCACCGAGGTCTGGAACTTCTGCTCGTAGCAGCTGACCGAATCCTCGGACACAACGGCCGCGCCCTGGCGGATGATGAGCTGGTTGATGCCGTGGTTGATCTCCGGGTCCACATGGTAGGGGCGGCCCGCCAGCACGATAATGTGGCGGCCCTCCTTACGGGCGGCGGCGATGATTTCCGCGCCCTTGTCCCGCAGCTGCTGCATGTGGCGGTGGTACTCGTCATAGGCGGCATCGATGGCGGCATGCACATCCTTTTTGTTCAGGCCGGGGAAGTACTTGTCCAGCGCCTGGGCAAACTTGCCGTAAAAGTCCTTGCGGCGCTCCAGGTTGAAGTAATCGTAGATCAGCCGGGTCCTGGTCAGCTCGGGGCAGTTGCCCTCCAGCACCTCGGGGTAGTAGGCGACCACCGGGCAGTTATAGTGGTTGTCGCCCAGGTGTTCGTCCAGGTTGTAGCTCATGCAGGGGTAGAACACCGCATCGACGCCCTGCTCGCACAGCCACCTGATATGGCCGTGGCTCAGCTTGGCGGGGAAGCAGGCCGTGTCGCTGGGGATGGTAGCCTGGCCGCTCTGGTACAGCTTGCGGTTGGAGAAGGGGCTGACCGTGACCTTAAAGCCCAGCCTGGTGAATAGCGTATGCCAGAAGGGCAGCAGCTCGTACATATTCAGGCACAGCGGGATGCCGATATTGCCGCGCGGGGAAGCCGGGGCCGGGGCATTGCGGTACTCCTCAATGAGCTTGAGCTTGTAGGCGTAAAGGTCCAGATCCTCGTTGTTGGCCTTGCCGGTCACCGGCTTATCGCAGCGGTTGCCGGAGATAAAGCGCTTGCCATCGGCAAAAACGTTCACGGTCAGCTGGCAATGGTTGCCGCAGCCGCCGCACTGCACGGTGTTGACTTTCTGGCTGAAACTGCGCAGTTCTTCCTCGGTCAGCACAGTGCTGCGGGCGTTCTCGCCCGCGCGGGCCCTGCCGTACAGCGCAGCGCCGTAAGCACCCATCAGGCCGGCAATGTCGGGGCGGATGACGTTGACGCCCATCTCTTTTTCAAAGGCGCGGAGGACGGCCTCATTATAGAAAGTACCGCCCTGCACGACGATGTTGCGGCCCAGCTCCTCGGGGCTGGAAGCGCGGATGACCTTGTACAGTGCGTTCTTGACCACCGAGATGGACAGACCGGCACTGATGTTTTCGATCGATGCACCGTCCTTCTGTGCCTGCTTGACCGAGGAGTTCATGAACACGGTGCAGCGGCTGCCCAGGTCGACGGGCTTGTCGGCAAACAGGCCCAGGGCAGCGAATTTTTTCACGTCGTAGCCCAAAGCCTGGGCGAAGGTCTGCAAGAAGCTGCCGCAGCCGGAGGAGCAGGCCTCGTTCAGGAAGATGTTGCTGATAGCGCCGTCCTCGATTTTAAAGCACTTCATATCCTGGCCGCCGATGTCGATGATGAAGTCCACGTCCGGCAAAAAGTGCTTGGCTGCGGTAAAGTGGGCCACGGTCTCAACAAGGCCGCGGTCACAGTGGAAGGCGTTTTTGACCAGTTCCTCGCCGTAGCCGGTGGTGGTCACGCTGGCCACCTGCAGGCCGGGATGGTCCTCGTACAGTTTCAGCAGCGTTTCCTTGACCAGCGGGATGGGGTTGCCCAGGTTGGGGCGGTAGCTCTCAAACAGGATGTTGGCGTTTTGGTCGATGACCACCAGCTTGATGGTGGTGGAGCCGGAGTCGATGCCGATATGCACCGGCCCGCAATCTGCGCCGAAGGGCAGGCAGGGGACGGAGGCCTTCATGTGGCGGGCGTGGAACTCCTCGTACTCCTGCTTATCGGCAAACAGCGGCGGCAGGCTCACGTAGGTGGCCGTGGCGCTGTAATTGTCCAACCGCTGGGCGACCTCGTGCAGGTCCAGCACCTCATCGGCGTAGAAGGCCGCGCCCATGGCCACAAAGAGCAGGCTGTTCTCCGGCAGGGTGCCGGTAACGCCCAGGGTCTTGTCAAAGCTCCGGCGCAGCGTTTTGGAGAAGGTCAGCGGCCCGCCCAGGTACAGGATGTTGCCCTGGATGGGGCGGCCCTGGGCCAGGCCCGCGATGGTCTGGTTGACCACTGCCTGATAGATGGACGCTGCGATGTCACCGGCCTGTGCGCCCTGGTTGATCAACGGCTGGATGTCGCTTTTGGCAAACACGCCGCAGCGGCTGGCGATGGTGTAGGTGCGGGTAGCCTGCTGGGCCGCCCGGTCCATCTCGTCCGCGCCCATCTTCAGCAGGGTGGCCATCTGGTCGATGAAAGCACCCGTGCCGCCGGCGCAGCTGCCGTTCATGCGGACCTCGGTACCATTCGTCAGGAACAGGATCTTGGCATCCTCACCGCCCAGCTCAATGATGCAGTCGGTGCCGGGCACCAGACGGTTGGCGGCCACGCGGGTCGCGAAGACCTCCTGCACAAAGGGGACCTTGCAGCTGTCCGCCAGGCCCATACCGGCCGAGCCGGAGATCGCCAGGTAGGCTTTGCCATCGGGCAGATATTCGGCGGCCACTTTTTCCAGCAGCGCCCTGCCTTTTTCCAAAATATGGCTGAAATGCCGCTCGTATGTAGAAAATACGATCTCTCCGGCGTCGTTCAGCACAACACACTTAATCGTGGTGGAACCAATGTCCAGACCAACTCTCATACGGATTTGACCTCCTGCGGTGTAACCTGTGGGGAAAAGGGAATGGGCTGCCGGGCAGCAAAGCGCTGTACCCAGCAGTACCATATTAAGTTATTATACGATTTTTCGCCACGATTGGCAAGGTTTCTATAATAATGTATATCCTGTCAAATTGCAAGCGTTGTACCAAAAACCGGCAAATTGTACCAAAAAAACACCAAAGCGGCGCAGGAATCTTCCTGCACCGCCCTGGTGTCAAAAGAAAAGAGGAGTATGGATGAAAAAACTTGGGGTCACGTTCTCGTTCCGGGTCCCTGCTCCCTTCCTGAGAACACTTACAGTATACCCGGAGAATGTGAAAAGAAAATGAACTGAATTTGAAGAAACATGGAAAAATGTGTGATAAGCTTGTAACGGGTGCGGGGGCATTTACGTGGCTGCGACTTTGGTGGCCCCCTCTGCGAGGGAGGCTCTTTCCAACCGTACAGCAATTTTACGGATATACGAAACCCAAAAAATGTGGTACAATAATGGCAGCATCAAAATCCAGGCAAAGAGGTACCGCATCATGGCCAATCGCATCAATTATCAACTGGAAATGGAAAAGGTCCTGCGCCGGCTGGGGGATACCAAACCCACGCTGCTGCTGCATGCCTGCTGCGCGCCCTGCTCCAGCGCCACGCTGGAACGGCTGGCCGAGCATTTCCGGCTTTCCATTTTATATTATAACCCCAACATCTACCCGCCCGCCGAATATCACCGCCGCGAGGCCGAGCTGGAGCGCTTTGTGGAGCAGGCGGGCTACCGCTACCCGGTCATCGAGCTGCCCTATGAACCCGACGAGTTCTACACCGCCGTCAAGGGCTTAGAGCAGGAGCCGGAGAAAGGCGGGCGCTGCACCGTCTGCTACCGCCTGCGGCTGGAGCAGACCGCCCGGTACGCCGCCGCCCATGGGTTCGAGTGGTTCTGCACCACACTGTCCATCTCGCCCATGAAAGACCCCATCCGCATCAACGCCCTGGGGCAGGAATTGGGCGAGAAATACAACGTGTGCTTTCTGCCCAGCGAGTTCCGCAAAAAGGACGGCTACAAGCGCAGTCTGCAATTAAGTGCCGAGTACGGCCTCTACCGCCAGGACTACTGCGGCTGCGCCTTCAGCAAGCAGGAGCGGGGCGTGTAAGCCGCCGCCCCCACCCCCTGTATAAAGGGGGGGCTGTCAGCGAAGCTGACGGGGAGATCGTCTCGTCTGTGTGGCAAGTCGGTTTACAATTTCACACCCCGCATTTTCCGGGCGGTTCAGCCTGTCCGGGACGCCGGAGAACCAGGAGTTTTGTATGACATTTTATTCTTTTTTGTTTTTGTTTTTTGCCTACTCCTTCCTCGGCTGGGTAGGGGAGGTCCTTTACACCGCCGTGACCAGGCGCAGGTATCAGGACCGCGGCGTCCTCAATGGGCCGCTGTGCATTCTGTACGGCATCGGTGCCCACCTCATAAGCTTTGCTTTGCGGGACCTCAGCAATGACAGCTGGTTCTTTTTGGCCGTCTTCAGCGCTGTGTACGCCACCGTCATCGAGTGGGTAGCCGGCCACATCCTGGAGCGCACCAGCCACACCCGCTGGTGGGACTACAGCGATATGCCGTTTAACCTGGACGGCTACGTCTGCCTGGGGGCCTCGGCCCTGTGGGGCGTGTTGGGCGTTGTGGCGGTGAAATGGGGCAACCCGCTGCTGCTTGCCCTTTATGGTTTGCTGCCCCACCGGCTGATTGCCATTATCCTGTGGGCGGCGCTGGTCATCTTTGCTATCGACGCCGTGGGCACCCTTTTGGCCATGCTGGGCCTGCGTTACCGCTGGGCCGCCGGGGCGGAGATTGAGAACCGCCTGGCCAACTTTACCGTCAACACCGGCATGGCGCTTCTGGGCTGGGTCGAGCAGCGCATGAACAAGGCCCACCCGGCCCTGACCTTCCGGCGCCAGCGCCGGGCCAAAAGCACCACCTTTGCCGAAGGATGCAGCCCGTATAAGATCATCCTGCTTTTCTTCATCGGCGCGTTTTTGGGCGATATTACCGAGACGATCTTCTGCCGCATCACCGCCGGTTACTGGATGAGCCGTTCCAGCGTGGTGTGGGGGCCGTTTTCCATCGTGTGGGGTCTGGCCATTGCCGCCGTGACCCAACTGCTCTACCGCTACAAGGACCGCCCCGCCAGCTGGCTGTTTGTGGCGGGCACCCTGCTGGGCGGCGCGTATGAGTATTTGTGCAGCGTGTTTACCGAGGTCGTGTTCGGCACGGTGTTCTGGGATTACAGCGCCATCCCGTTCAACCTGGGCGGGCGCATCAACCTGCTGTACTGCTTCTTCTGGGGCTTTGCCGCCATTGCCTGGTTCAAGGTGTTGTACCCGCCCATCTCCCACATGATCGAGTCCCTCCCCAAGCGGTTCGGCACCGTGCTGACCTGGGGGCTGTGCGTGTTCATGGCCGCCAACATCGCCGTCAGCTCCGCTGCACTGGTGCGCTATAACGAGCGTGTCCGCGGCGAAGCCGCCGCCACCAGCCTGGCCGCCTGCCTCGACGAGCATTTCGACGACGCCCGCATGGCCAAGGTCTACCCCAAAGCCGTGCATGTAGAAAAGTAAGCCTTGCCTGAAACTCTCTCCCTCCCGGATAGAGGCTTTTTTGAGTTTGTATCTTTTCCCGAAGTGTGCTATACTGATAGCCGCACGAAAATTTGAAGGAGGAACTGCCCATGCTGCGCAATGAAGCGATGGAAGAATACGGCAAGGCCCAAAAGCTGGGCCAGAAAGATTACCGTGAGAAGATGCTCCACGGGCAGTCCCCGTTTTTGCCGGTGCTGGATGAAATCCTGCAAAACGTACAGGTGGAAAACCAGCTGCCCCTGGGCCTGGTCGAAATCCCGATAAAGCTGGTGGTCGGCACCAAAACGGCAGGCCGCACCGCCGCTTTTGCCAGCAATTTTATGCCCCTGCTGGATTTAAAGAGCGAGTTCGGCTCCAAGTGGGTTTCCCTTTGCATGGCCCACGTGGACGAGGGCATCCGTGACCCCATCCGCTGCTTTGAGTACATGGGCCGCTTCTATGTGCAGGAGGGCAACAAGCGCGTCAGCGTGCTGAAATACTTCGAGGCCGGCAGCGTGACCGGCAACGTCACCCGCGTGGTGCCCAAATACAACGATACCCCGGAAGTGCGCCTGTACTATGAGTTCATGCACTACTATCCGCTCATCCAGACCTATCTGTTGACCTTTACCAAGCCCGGCAGCTACGGCCGCCTGCAAAAGGCCATGGGCAAAGGCCCCGAGGAAAAGTGGACCGCCGAGGACCGCACCGCCATCCTGTCCCTGTACAACTGGGTCGAGAAAGCCTACACCGCCCTGGGCGGCGACAAGCTGCGCGCCACCGTGGGGGACGTACTGCTGCTGCTTTTGCGCCTGTACTCGATGGAAGAGCTGGCCAAAGCCAGCCCCAGCGAGCTGCAGCAAAAGGTCGACGCCCTGTGGGATGACGTGCTGGCCCTGCAGAACGATGACCCCGTCACCGTCAGCGAAAAGCCGGCCGAGCCTGCCCAGACAAAACTGCTGGAACGCATTTTGCCCCTCCACCCGGCAGCCCCCACCCACTTAAAAGTTGCCTTCATCCATGAGCGCACCCCGGAGACCAGTTCCTGGACCAGCCAGCACGAGTTTGGCCGCACCCAGCTGGACAGTGTGTTTGAGGGCAAGGTGGAGACCTTTGCCTACTTCAACGCTGTGCCCGGCCGGAACGCCGACCTGCTGATCGAAACCGCCATCTCCAACGGCGCAGACATCGTATTCACCACCAGCCCCAAGCTGGTGGGCGCCAGCCTGCGCTCGGCAGTCAAGCACCCCACGGTGCGCATCCTCAACTGCTCCATGGAGATGCCCTACGCCAGCATCCGCACCTATTACACCCGCGTATACGAGGCCAAGTTCATCACCGGCGCCATCGCCGGGGCCATGGCCGGCACCGACCGCATCGGCTATGTGGCGGATTATCCCAGCTTCGGCGTGCCCGCCAACATCAACGCCTTTGCGCTGGGTGCCCGCATGGTCAACCCCCGCGCCCGCATTGAGCTGCGCTGGACCTGCCTGCCCGACCAGGAGGACCCGCTGGCCGTCTTTACCCGCAAGGGCATCACGGTGGTTTCGGGCCGCGACGCCCCGGTGCCGGGCCGCCCCCAGCGGGAGTTCGGCACCTTCCTCATCCGTCCAGGCGGCGTATTGCAAGATCTGGCTACGCCCTTCTGGCACTGGGGCCAGTTCTACGAGAATGTGGTGCACAGCGTGCTGGACGGCGGCTGGGTGCGGGATAAATCCGGCACCGACGGCCGCGCCGTCAACTACTGGTGGGGCATGAACAGCGGTGTCATGGACGTGCTGCTCAGCCGCGAGCTTCCCTCGGACGTGGCGCATCTGGCCCACATCCTGCGGACAGGCGTCACCGCCGGTATGATCGACCCGTTTGCCTGCCGCATCACCGACCAGAACGGTACGGTGCGCAACAGCGGCCGCCACGGGCTGGATGTGGAGCAGATCGTCCACATGGACTATCTGTGCGACGCCGTGGACGGCACCATCCCCGAGTACGACGACCTGACCGAGCAGGCCCGCCCGATGTACCGCATGCAGGGTATCCACCGTGACCAGCTGCCTGCCGAGAAGGAGGCCACGCTATGAAGCTGCTGTGCATTGCCGATGAGGAGTGCAAGGCGCTTTGGGATTACTATACTCCCGATAAGATCGAGGGCGTAGACCTCATTATAGCCTGTGGCGATCTGAACCGCCAGTATCTTGAGTATCTTACCACCATGGTCCCCGTGCCAGTTTTGTACGTGCACGGCAATCATGACGAAAACTATGACCACCACCCGCCCGAGGGTGCCATCTGCCTGGATGACAACCTGTTCGTCTACCACGGGCTGCGCATTGTGGGGCTGGGCGGATCCTGCCGCTACCGCACCGGTGCCTGGCAGTTTACCGAGGCCGAGATGCGCAAGCGCATCAACCGCCTGCGGGGCAAGATCGACCGCCACGGCGGGTTTGACATCCTTGTCACCCACGCGCCGATGCACGGCTACGGCGACTTGAACGACCTGCCCCACCGCGGCTTCACCGTCTTTCACGAGCTGCTGGACCGCTACCATCCCCAGCTGATGCTGCATGGTCATATCCATCTGACCTACGGCTGCAACATCCCGCGGGAGCACCGGTATGGGGCCACCCGCATCGTCAACTGCTACGAGCGTGTCAGCCTGGAGGCCGAGCCTGTGCTGAAAGAGCGCACGGGGCACCGCTTCCTGGCACGCCTGCTGCAGCGACCCTGACACCATTTGTAAGGAGAACCACCCATGACTAAAATTGCCGTATTCGGCGCAGGCACCTGGGGCATTGCACTGGCCCGCCTGCTGGCGGTCAACGGCCGCGATGTAACCGTTTGGAGCGCGATCCCTGCCGAGCTGAAATCCCTCAGCACCACCCGCCGCCACCCCAACCTGCCGGGTATGGAGCTCCCCTCCGCCATGCACTACACCGCCGATATTGCCGAGGCCTGCACCGGGCGCGACATTCTGCTGTTTGCGGTGCCGTCCCCGTTTGTGCGCTCCACCGCCAAAAAGGCAGCCGAGTACATCCCGGATGGCCAGCTGATTGTGGACGTGGCTAAGGGGGTCGAGGACAAAACCCTGATGACGATGAGCGAGATCATCGAGGATGAGCTTGCCAAGGCCAAGCGCACCGCCCGCGTAGTGGCCCTCTCCGGCCCCACCCACGCCGAGGAAGTGGCCCGCGATATGCCGACTTTAATTGTTGCCGCCAGCGAGGATGAAGCCGCCGCCAAGGCCGTGCAGAAAGCCTTCACCGCGCCCAGCTTCCGCGTCTACACCAACACCGACCGCCGCGGCACCGAGCTGGGCGGCGCGGTCAAAAACGTCATTGCGCTGGCCGTCGGCATCGCACTGGGCCTGGGCTACGGCGATAACGCCAAGGCCGCCCTTATCACCCGCGGCAACGCCGAGCTGACCCGGCTGGGTCTGGCCATGGGCTGCAAGCCCGAAACCTTCGCGGGCCTGTCCGGCATGGGCGATTTGATCGTGACCTGCACCAGTATGCACAGCCGCAACCTGCACGCCGGTATGCTGCTGGGCCGCGGCAAAACAGCCGAGGAAGCCAAGTCCGAGGTGGGCCAGGTGGTCGAGGGCATCAACGCCCTGCCCGCCGTCTGCCGCCTTGCCAAAAAGTACAAGACGGAAATGCCCATCGTGCAAAGCGTGGACGCTATCCTGCGTGGTAAGCTCGAAGCCCGCAATGCCCTTGCGGCTCTAATGGAGAGAGACCTGAAACATGAATAAACACATCCGAGCTGCCTTTTTTGACATCGACGGCACACTGCTGCTGTTCGGCAGCCGCGAAATGCCGGATTCCACCGTGCAGGCGCTGCACGCCTTGCAGGCCAACGGCGTGAAAATTTTCATCGCCACGGGCCGTCCGCCGGTGCACCTGCCGCATCTGCCCGCTTTGCAAAAGGTGAACTGGGACGGCTATGTCACCATGAACGGCCAGTACTGCTTTATGGCGGATGGCGAGGTCATCTACAGCAAGTACATCGACCCCGCCGCCCTGCGCACGCTGCTGCCCTATATTGAAAAAGAAAAGCTGTCCATCGGCTTTGTGGAGAAGGACAACTGCTATTTCAATCTCATCGATGAGCGCAGTGCCAACTTTGCCAAGGAGCTGGGGCAGGGGACCGCTGACATTGCTGCCCGCATTGCACAAAACCCCATCTACCAGCTCAGCGCCTTTCTGCCCGATAACTACGAGGAAGAGTTCCTCCGCCGCTGCCCCGGCTGCCTGGCCGTGCGGTGGAGCCCCGATTTTGCCGATATCCTGCCCGAGGGCGGCGGCAAGCCCAACGGCCTGGCCGCGATGCTGAAGCATTTTGGCTGGACCCGGGACGAAGCCATCGCCTTTGGTGACGGCGGAAACGACGTTGCCATGCTGGAATATGCCGGCATCGGCGTGGCCATGGGCAATGCCTGTGACGACGCCAAAGCTGCCGCCGACTATGTGACGACGGATATTGATAAGGACGGCATCGCCAAGGCCCTGCGCCATTTCGGCCTTGTGTAAACCACAAACTGCATAGCCTGTTTTCCCCCTGCGTATACTGGACGCAGGGGGATTTTGTATGACCGCTTCTTTCTTTGATCCTGCCGCCCTGCGCACCCGCCTGCGGGAACAGCCCAGCCCGGATGTGCCGTTCCTCGCCGTTTTGCTGGCGCTGCTGAGCTATGGGCTTATTATGCTCTTCTCGGCCGGGTACGCAGTGGCGCTCTATCGCCGCGGCGACGCCTACACTTACATCCGCCCGCAGCTATTGTTTGCGGCGCTGGGCGCAGCGGCCATGTACGCCGCCAGCCTGGTGGATTACCATGTATGGCACAAACTGGCCTGGCCTGTTATGGGGCTGTCGCTGATTTTGCTCGTCGTTGTGCTGTTTATGCCGGAGTACAACGGCTGCAAACGGTGGATCGTACTGCCGGGCTTAGGCACCCTGCAGCCCAGTGAGATCGCCAAATTTGCCGTGGTGCTGGTGTTTTCCCACATCATCTCACTGAATCACGACCGCATGCACAGCTTTGCCGGGGGCGTGCTGCCCTTCGGGCTGATTTTAGGCGTGGTGACGGTGCTGATGCTGCTGGAGCCGCACCTTTCGGGTACGCTGCTGATCTTATCCATCGGCGCGGTGCTGATGTTTGTGGGCGGCACCGGGCTGCAGTGGTTTGGGCTGGCGGGCGGCCTGGGGGCAGGGGCCATCGCGGCAGCAGTGCTTGCCCTGCCGGAACTGGTGCCCTATGCCGCCGACCGCCTGGCCTCCTGGCGCGACCCCTTTGCCGACCCGCTGGGGGAAGGGCACCAGACCATCCAAAGCCTCTACGCCATTGCCTCCGGCGGGCTGGCCGGGCTGGGGCTGGGCAACAGCCGCCAAAAGTACCTCTATGTGCCCGAGCCGCAGAATGATTTTATCTTCTCGATTCTATGCGAGGAGCTGGGCTTTATCGGCGCGGCGCTGGCCGTGGCGCTCTTTCTGGCGCTGCTGCTGCGGGGCATGTCCATCGCCATCCGTGCGCGGGATAAATTCGGGGCACTCCTGGCCGTGGGGTTCGTGGTGCAGGTGGTCTTGCAGGCCATCTTAAACATTGCCGTCGTCACCAACACCATCCCCAACACCGGCATCAGCCTGCCGTTTTTTTCCTCCGGCGGCACCAGCCTGATGATGCTGCTGGGGGAAATGGGCATTGTACTGTCGGTTTCCCGCCAGACCGACGCCGTATAGCACGGAAAAATTCAAATGGATTTCACATTCATCCGGTTGAAAGCTGTCGCTATTTAGCATATAATAGGGGGGTACTTTTTAATGGGGAGGTGTGCCGTGAGCACGCAAAAACAAAAACGCCCCTTTGCCCTGCGGGCACTGGCCGCCTTTGCCGGTACGCTGGCCATACTGTTTGTGCTGCTGCTGGCTGCCTACGCCCTGCCGGGGGAACGGGTGCGGCAGCATGTCTACGACTCCGCCCGGACGATCCAAAACGAGGGGCTGTACCCGGAATATCTGGGCTTCAAGCTCTTTCAGATGGACAACTACACCGACACGCTGATGCTGTTTGAGGCCGCCAGCGCCGACGAACTGCCGCCCCTGCAGGCCATGATGACCAACACGGCCTACAATGTGGATAACTTCGAGACCCTGGCCGATGACCTGGCCTGGTACATAGAAAAGGATTGGTCCACCGGCGCCCAGCGTACCGATGCCCCCGCGCTGGAGCCGTTCTCCTACGCGCGGTACTGGCACGGGTATCTCATCTGGCTGCGGCCTTTGCTGCTGCTTATGCCCTACACGGGTGTGCGTATTGTACAGTATATCGTGCTGTTTGCGCTGCTGGCCGTGGTGCTGGTGCAGCTGCGCCGCCGCTGCGGGCTGCGGGCCGCCGTGTGGTTTGCCGTCAGCCAGTTGGCGGTGAGTGTATGGTTCGTGCCCCATCAGGTGCAGTATTTCACCTGCTTTATGATTGCCTACGCGGGCTGCGCCTGGGTGCTGGCCAAGCCCCGCCGCAGCGATGTGCTGTGCTTAGGGCTGCTGGTGCTGGGCACGGCGACAGCTTTCTGCGACCTGCTGGTCACGCCCATCATCACCTTAGGTCTGCCGCTGACCTGCTGGCTGCTGGAACCCCAGCAGCGCCTGCGGGGCGGCGTGCCGCAGTGCGCCTTGGCCGTGGGCGGCAGCCTGTGCTGGGGCACCGGCTACGCTTTATGCTGGGCCGGCAAATGGGCTCTGGCCGGGGCCGTCACCGGCAATAACGTACTGGCCGATGCCCTGCACCAGGCCGAGGTGCGCACCACCGCCGATACCTGGCACGGCATGGAATTGACATGGCGTAATATTTTTGGCTTTTTATACGATACGTCAAACAGCCATCATCTCTTCTGGCCCGCTCTCGCGGTGCTGGCGGTGCTGATTGCCCTGTTCATCCTCTCCATCCGCAGCAAAACTGCGCTGGTGCGTGCCTTACCGTTGGCGCTTACCACCTGCATGACCCCTGCATGGTTTGTGCTGCTGCGCACCCACAGCATCCAGCACGGCTGGTTTACCTGGCGTGCTTTGGGGCTTACCGTCTTTGCCGGGCTGGCATTTCTCTACTACGCATGTGATCTTCGCGCTGCGCGGCGGCGCTTACAAAAGGGAAGTATATGAACGTGACTGAAAATAAGAATGAAGCAACCGAAACCACCGCGACCGCCACGGCCGCCAAAAAGAAGCTGCCCCTCTGGGGCAAGATCCTGCTGGTCGTTGTCATCGTGCTGGCGGCGCTGGCCGGGCTGGCAACGCTGTACGTCAACGGCAAGCTGGACCTGCTGCACTACAACGACGGCAGCGTTGACTCGATGGGCACCATTGATGCGGACGAGGATCAGGACCTGGACGGGTCCGGCCTGGTACATAGCGACGACGAGATGACCATGCCCGAGGGCAGCCCCTTTGCCGACGACGATGTGCTGAACATCCTGCTCATCGGCACCGACGAGCGCACCGAGGCCGTCAACGATGCCGACGCCTTCACCCACCTGAACCAGCTGGACGGCACCAAGGACACCACCGAGTTCAGTGAGGACGCCCGCGCCGACAGCCTGATTCTGGTCTCGCTGGACATCAAGGACCACGCCATCCGCCTGGTCTCCATCGAGCGCGGCCTCGGCGTGCCCATCCTGCTGGACGGCTACGAGGGCGAGTATGACTGGATCACCCACACCTTCCGCTACGGCGGTGCCAAGCTGACCATGGACACCGTGGAGGATTGCTTCAACGTGCAGGTGGACCACTATGTCCGCATCAACTTCAACTCCTTCGTGCAGATCGTGAACGCCGTGGGCGGCGTGGACATCGACATCACTGAGATGGAAGCCAAGGCCCTGAACTGGGAAGTGCCCTCCAACTCGATGCTCATCGTCAACCACGTGGACCCGGGCCTCAACCACTTCGACGGCTACACCGCCCTGCAGTACGCCCGCCTGCGCAAGATCGACAACGACTGGCACCGTATCGAGCGCCAGCGCACCGTCATCCAGGCCGTTCTGGATCAGATCCAGAACGCCAGCGTCACCGATTTGGATAACCTGCTGAACACCATGCTGCCCCTGGTACAGACCAACTTTACAAAAACCGAGATCGCCGCGCTGCTGGTGCAGCTGCCGGGCTTTTTGGGCTGCGATGTAGAGCAGCTTTCCATGCCCCTGCAGGGCACCTACGGCGTACGCACCGGTATGGACGACCGCCTGATGTACGACCCGGACTGGTACGTAAATACCACCGCCCTGCAAGACTTTTTGTACAATGATAAGAGCTCCGAGGAGGTCATTGCCGCCACGCCGGAGACCGCCGCACAGGAGGCCGAGGGCCTGGCCGACACCGCCACACGTGAGACCGCTGTGAAGGCGTCCGACCCCACGGCAGACTATCTCAAATCCAACCTGCACACCGTCGATCTGAGCTACCCGCTGGACAGTTCCGACTTCGGCAATGCCGATTACCGGCTGTTCCTGGCCGGGCTGGAGGATACCCGCGCGGCCGAGGTGCAGCAAAACCTCATCACCTCTTTGCAATCCCAGGGCGTCAGCGTGGTGGCCGTCCCCTACGGCCCCGCCGCCGGTGCGCTGCTGGACAACTACTTACAGACCGGCGCAGCCGCCAGCCTGGACCGCTACCTGGCCGTACTGCCCAAGGCTGACCGCGATGATGCCAAAGCCATGTGGCAGGCCGCCTACGCCAGCTATCCCGGCCGCCTGCACGCCGTAGGCATGGGCACTGATAAAAGCGATGCCGTCATTGGCCAGGCGCTTGAAACGCTGGCCAGCCAGATCCGGAACACGCCGGAAACGGAAATTGCCGAGGCCATCAGCGCCATTAAGACCGGCACCGCCCGCGAGTCCGCCTACTGGTTCAAGACCGCCATGCAGAAGTATCCCCGCCAGATGCAGCGCTATTTCGGTGACCAATATATGCTGGTCTACCGCCTGTATCAGGGCATGATGGGCAGCATCAACGCCGACGAGGGCACGGGTCTGCTGGCCTACGACCTGCAGCAGGCGTTGAAAGCTTACCCGGACGCCAAGATCCTGGCCTTTACCGGCGTGGATGACCTGCTGCCCGTGGACGGCACCCTGGCCGCCCGCATGCAGGAAGTGCTTGCCAAATCCGACGAGCAGCTTTGCCCCATCGTGTCCCTGTGCGGCGAGTGGGAGTATGACGGCACGTTTGCCCCCAGCGATGCTGCTTTGTGGGACGCCGACAGCTTTTCCGATTGGCTGGGCAAATACGCCGTGCCGGGCAAAGACCTGCTGCTGGCCCTGGACGGCGAGGACAGCCCCTTTGCCGCCAGCGCCGCCTTTATGGAAAACACCGACACCCCGGCAGGGGAGTGGGCCGCCAAGCTGCTGATCCTGCACGATAAAGTGGACGATACAACGGCAAATGCAGAAGAAGATACAGATTCTTAAAAAGTTTTTTGCAAAAAGCCGTTGACAAAACGGGAACAGTGTGGTATAAATGCTTTAAACCAATGAAGCGAAAGTAAAGCTGACAGCGCAGCCACAGAGAGCCCCTGTTGCTGGGAATGGGGCGCAAAGCGGGACAGCATAATGGTTCGCGGAGGGCACGGGGAAAAAGGCCAAAGCCTTGAGTATCCGCTGACGGGCAGCTCCCGTTACAGGGCAGGGGAATGTTGGTTCCCTACAGAGTGGCCGCAGTTTATAGTTGCGGCAAGCAAGGTGGCACCACAGATAAATTGTTATCTGCCCTTGCACAGGAGGATTTCTGTGCAAGGGCAGTTTTTTATTCCTTACACAGCACATGAGGGGAAATGAACGATGAAACACATTACTTTGAAAGAGCGATGGCAATCTGTTTTGTAAAGCCTGCCAAACAACAAACCAATTTACAAAACAAGGAGTAATTACCATGAAAAAGTTCGTTGCTGTTATGACCGCCGCTATGCTCACTTCTCTGTCCGCCTGCGGTGCCTCCGCTTCTACCGCTTCTTCTGCTGCCGAAAGCACTGCTTCTTCCGCCGCGGCAGATTCCACCACGGGATCCACCGCCGACGCCACCACCTACAAGGTCGCCATCGTCCAGCAGCTAGACCACGCCAGCCTGGATGAGATCCGCACCGCCATCGAGGCCGAGCTGGACGCCAAGGCCGCCGAGAAGGGCA